>Ga0116126_1001938_pt1 | contig 12370 bp, 17 predicted proteins | sample June2015DPH_16_5_FD_89730 | JGI IMG/M metagenome (GOLD analysis project Ga0116126, IMG submission 89730) | Peatland microbial communities from SPRUCE experiment site at the Marcell Experimental Forest, Minnesota, USA - June2015DPH_16_40 | ecosystem: Environmental > Terrestrial > Soil > Wetlands...
GTTCATCGATGGTAATAAATACCAGTATGGGTGAATATGGGATTATGTATTGCCAAGCATTAGTGAGATACGAGGAAATAATTGAAGATGAACATTCTGAATTGCCTATGTGGGAGAGAAGTTAATTGTTTATAAAACAAAGAGATGAATTAATTTATTTGGCCAATAAAGCGCAAACCCAAGGTTTAACATTTGAAGAAAAAATGCGTTTTGCTGAAATAAAGCCATATGAACCTAAATGTAAATGCGCCACCAAGGGTGACCAATGTAAGCTACATGCTCAAAATTATACCATTATGGAAAATCAATGATAATGTTAACGTTAGGGTTTCCACCTAGTTTGAACACGTATTGGCGCCGTACAGGCTCTAGATTCTACGTTTGTGAGCGTGGCATCCAATATCGCAAGGATACAAGAAAAGCGGCTGTAATGGCTTTAGGCTTTGCCTATGAGCCAATTAGAGGTAGTGTTTCGTTGACACTAGATGCATATCCGCCTGATCGAAGGAAAAGGGATTTAGATAACTTAGGAAAAGCGGTTGGGGATTCTTTGCAACATGCTAGGGTTTTTTTAGATGATTTTCAGGTTGATGAGTTACACATTATACGGCATGTGCCGGTATTGGGTGGTAAGTTGGTGGTTACAATTGAAGAGCTCGAATAAACATGATAGCCTATAGCTGCAATCGTACTCCTGGGCCACAAAGGCTTCCTAGTGGCCCAACCTAAGTTATTCCTCATATTCCTTCATAATTATAGTCTCTAGCTCTCTAATCTCTTTAAAGCTTAATCCAGGAGTTTTATAAGCTTGCAAAATCCTACTGTACATTATGATTTTCTCTAAATGTTTTTCTATGCGTTTCATAACTTCAGCATCAGTTGTTATGTTATTTTCTGTTGTATTCACTCTTCTTCCTCCATAAAACGTCGCATGTCTTCCTCGTATTGCTCATCCCAAAATTCTTCTTCGCTGCTTAATTTTCGTTGATAAGCGTTTTCTTCTATTGAAACCCTGCAAAGGTCTTCTGCGTTTTTAGTCATTTGTTTGCTCCTCTAATCTTGCTATTTGTTCCAGTGTTTTCATACGACATTTATCCATGTCCAGCATTACACTCATTGCTATTTCTTGCATACCCATATCTTTGTCTGCTTGCGACATGTTGCTAAAACGATTACCCCATTTTATAATCTCATCTTCATAGTATTTTAGCTGCTCGTTTAAGCTTTCTTTGGTTAGCATGGTTTAATCCTTATCCACAAATTGTAGCCCACTCAGTGCACTGCCCATTAACGTAACGGCCTATACACACCTGTTTGCATATTAGGGCGCTTGCTGTTAGTGATGTTAATAATAATATTGTGATTAATAATGTTTTTTTTCATAATTGCTACCTTAATTGCGTTGTTCATGGTGTAAGATTAGCCAATGTTAATAACAATGTCAACACTTGTGCATACACTTAGACCAATGGTGGCGGCATAAGGATAAGCGGCATAGAGTTGACAAGGTTAATATCCTTAGCTATACTACTTGCAACACTATATGTAGTGTAGAGGATTTTAAATGGCCACAAGTTATGTGAGATGTTACAAATGCCGTGGATTAAAGCAGGTTGCTGCCATTGGCGGCATTGTTAAAGATTGTTGGATTTGTGATGCTACTGGTAAGGTTGAAATTGAAGAGGCGCCTATTCTTGAGGTTATACAATCCAAGATGACACCTGAGGATGCGCCTGTGTTGGTGCCATTGGATGTAGTGTTGGCTGATGCTCAGCTACGACAAGTTACAGCTGATTTAGAGGTTAAATTAGATTCTGGGGTATCATCTGAAGCACAACCTACTGTTATTCAGAATGAAACCGTTGTTGATACCCCGCCAAATTATGCTGTGCAATTGGGTGTGAGTGAAGAGCTTTTGGGCGCGGTTCTTGATGAGCCTCGCATGAAGCCTGATGAATGGCGTATGAAATACAAGGGTGTTGCAGGGCTCTTGGGGCCTAATGGTACGGATGAGATTATGACCAAGGTTGAGAGGGCATCTCTTCGTGAGCGATATGCTCTTATGCAGCCGATAGCGCCTCGTAAGGTTAATTTAGGGGCGAGTCAAGATGCGGCGGTTAATACTGATGTTGAGTATTTGAAGTTTAAGGCTCAAGAAGATGCTAAGATTAAAGCAGAATTAGAGAAGAAGAAGGCTGTTAAGAAATGATGGGCCGAGATAAAATAGTTCGTGATCCTTTTACTGGCGAGCCATTACGTTTTAAGTATATTGATTTAGAACCAAGAACTGGTATCTGGAATCCAAGTGAGAAGTTTTTGAAAGAGCTGGAGATTACAAAGGCAAAGCTTGAGATTAAACCTAGAAAGTTTGATGTGATGAGAGAGCAAGATAATTCTGTGGGGGCGATATAATGGCATATTCAATTTCAATGAGAACGATTAAACGGTATTTGAGATTACAGATTAAATGTGCGAGATGTAAACGTAGAGGGTTAAGGTAGTGGCTAATCCTGTTGGAAGACCTACAGATTGTACACCAAATAAAAAACGCAATATTATTAATTTAATTGTTTGTCATAATATGCAACAGAAAGCATTAGAAGATTGTTACAAATGGGTTTTTGGTAAAGGTGGTTATCATGGTAATGGGTAGACCGACATTATATACGCCGGATGAGGCTATTTTAAAAACTCATCTTCTTTTTACCCCTGAATATATTTACGCCAAAAGCGCTGCCGAAATACTTGGAATGTCAAAATATGCTTTTAATTTATTAGCGGAAGGAAATGAAGATTTTCCTAAATTATATAAGCGTGGTCGCAGAACAATGTACAAATATAAAGAGATAATTGAATATGCAGAAAGGCAGGCCAACAGATTACACGCCTGAACTGGCGGCAAAAATATGCAGAGCGATTGCATCTAATGCGCTCAGTATTAAAAAGCTTTGTGCTAAATATGATGACTTTCCTCATCATGATACAATCAATGAATGGTTAGGTATCTACGATAGTTTTTCCGACCAGTATTTAGTTGCCAAAGAAAAACAGGCTATTTTAATAGCAGATAGCTTGTGGGATAAAGTTGATAATTTACCTGCGATTACTGAGGAAATGAATAAATTTGATAGAGAGTTTCGTTATCAACAATGGCATCTTTCTAAACTCGCACCAAAACAATTTGGCGACAAAAAACAAATACAACAAGAAATGAATATCAATGTACATGAGCAGGATTTACAAGCATTGAAATGACAAACCAAGAGCTTGTTGAGCGCATGATTAAGGTACAAAAAGATACTGCAACAGAAATAGATTATTTAATTGCACAAGTTAAAGAGCGTTCAAATTGGTTGCAAAGCATTGAAGATAGGTTATCGCGAGTGGAATATAAGTTATCATTATTGGAACCGATTGGCGGATGACAATGAATGATTTAGAAGAAATTGTAATTATAGAAGAAAAGCAAAACAAGCTTATTAAGAAGCATGTTGATAATCTTAAAGCTGGTTACTACGTCTTAGTTGATATGTTGGGTGAAATTGATTCTCCGTGGATATCAGACAAGCTTGCAAGATTAATACAAGAAACAAAAGAAGAAGCTAGAGATATTTATATGCGCTCTAGTATGAAGGTGCCGGATTGGTGTCGATTTGCAGATTAAACATAATTCTAATTGTGTAAAGCCGGAGATTGGTATTTATCATGATGGTAAAACATATCACGATATTGTGCGTTACATGATTATTGTTTGTCATTCTTGTTATGCTAATAAATTTATTAAGGAAAAAGAGTTTAATGGTTTCAGAGCGTTTACAGATCAAACAAAAACTTAAAGACTTATATAAATCTTATAATCATATATTTTGGATGTCTCTGCCACTAGCTCTATTTGTTGTGCAAATATTTGTGATGTGTATTGTGTTGAGTGGGCGTGAAAAGTCTAAACAAACATGTCATTGTATAGGATATTATCCTCAATACATTAATAAAATTATTATTATGCAATGTTATGGCTGGGAATGCATAGATAGAGAAGCTAATGAATAATGAACGCCTGCAGATTAAACAGCGCCTTAAAGATGATTTGGTGCATTATGCTAATCGTTGTTTGAAGATACGTCGCAAAGATGGCAGCATAGAACCATTTATTTTTAATCAAGCACAGAAATATATACATTCAAAACTAGAAGAACAACGTGGCAAAACAGGCAAAGTTCGTGCACTAATTTTGAAAGGAAGGCAGATGGGATGCAGCACACTTATTGGCGGAAGGTTCTATCATAAGGTTACACACTCTTTCGGGTGCCAAGCATTTATATTAACACATAGCTTAGAGGCCACAAATAATCTCTATAAGATGGCACAACGCTTTTATGAGCACACCCCACAACCAGTTAAACCACAGGTGAGTAAATCAAATGCAAAAGAATTGGTATTCGGTATTCTCGACTCAGGATATCGGTTGGGGACTGCAGAAAACAAAAACGTTGGCCGAAGTGCAACGATTCAGCTTTTACATGGCTCAGAAGTTGCATTCTGGAATAATGCCGCCGAGCATGCGACTGGAATTATGCAAGCAGTCCCTAACGCCGCCGGCACAGAGATTATTATGGAGTCTACAGCTAATGGAGTCGGCAACTACTTCCACCAGATGTGGCAACAAGCTGAGGCTGGATTAAGTGATTTTATAGCTATCTTTGTGCCGTGGTATTGGCAAGATGAATATTATATTGAACCGCCATTGAGCTTTGCGCCAACCAGTGACGAGCTTGCTCTTATTAGCCAATATGGCTTAACCCATGGGCAGCTGTTATGGCGGCGTAATAAGATAACGGAGTTGTCAGTTAATGGCGTTGATGGTACAAAGTCCTTCCAACAAGAATATCCCAACTGTGCTGCTGAGGCTTTTGTTCTAAGCGGTGAGGATAACTATATACCAGCAGATATTGTTACAAGGGCAAGAAAAACTACTAATGTTGAAGGTTACGGGCCTATTATTCTTGGTGTTGATCCTGCTAGGTTTGGAGATGACCGCAGTTGCATCATTTTCAGACATGGTAGGCTTGCATATGGCCTCGGGTCATTCATCAAGAAAGATACTATGGAGATGGCGGGGATTGTGTATCAGGCTATACTTCTACACAAACCGCATAAGGTATGCGTCGATGTTGGCGGCCTTGGTGCTGGGGTGGTGGATAGGTTGAAGGAGTTAGTCGGAAATCCCGACATAGTGGTGCCGGTTAACTTTGGCTCTAAGCCCTTGGATGCCATAAAGTATAAAAATAAAAAAGCTGAGATGTGGGGTGAGATGCTGAGCTGGTTTAATGGTGAGCAGGATGTGCGGGTGCCAGATAGTGATGAATTACAAGCAGATTTATGCAATACTAAATATAGGGTGGATTCTAACTCTAGACTTGAGATGGAATCTAAAGAGCATATGAAGCACAGGGGCGTTAGAAGCAGTGATTGCGCTGATGCACTTTGTCTTGTGGCAAATACCTTAATTCAAACACCTAAAGGCCAAATTCCAATTCAAGATTTAAAGATTGATGATGAAGTTATTACTCCATTTGGCAAAACTAAGATTAAAAAGCTTTGGGAATCTGAAACAGATTTATTAACAACTGTTAAGTTTTCTAACGGCTCAATTCTTTGCGGTAAAGGTGAGCACAAGGTTTTTACATGGCAAACTGGCGAATGTCGGCTAGATGCGCTACAATTAACTTTTGAGATGGAGATATATTCTACATGGAGAAAGTTAAAGTGGTTGATGTTGAAACCGTTACTTACAAAGGCGAAAAATTCAGAGTTCAGAGTAATGGTAGATATTATCAGTCGTACGATAGGTATGCGAAGCACCGCCTTCTACATCGTCGCGTTTGGGAAGACCATAATGGCGATATACCAGAAAATCACGTCATTCATCACAAAGACCATGACTGGCGCAACAACGATATTTCCAACCTGGAAATTATGCCCACAACTGAACATTTGCGGTTTCACATGGCTGAAAGATTTGCAGATCCAGAATACCGAAAGCAAAACAAAGAACATCTTGCAAAGGCTATCGCTAAAGCCCCAGAATGGCATAAATCTGAAGCAGGCATTAAGTGGCATAAACAACATGGTAAACAGTCATGGCAAAATAGAGAGCCAGTCAAATGCGCATGCATTAGATGCAATACAATATTTGATGCCTGGATGTCAGATGCCAAATATTGCTCCCATGCTTGTGAGCAAAAAGGCTGTTATCAGCGCCAAAAGACCGAGCCCAAAATCTGCGCTTGGTGCAATAAAGAATTTTTGGCGAACAAATACCGCAAAGTGGCGTGTTGTTCCTATACTTGTTCAAACAGAAAGCGCGCCCATGACCAAAGTTTACAATCTAACATTGGAGGCGCATAATGTTTATTATGCAAATGGCATATTAGTGTTTAATTGTTTAACCTTTGCCATGCCACAAAGCGCAATAGCTGCTAGTATAGAGAGAAGTCAAGAGGCGATGTTAGTTAATTTAGCAGCAGATTTTGATAAACGCAGGGCTTCGTTAAGAGAAACAAGGAGATAACCCCTAATGTCAGGCGCAATGATGCAAGCTCCGAAAGAAAGCAAACAATATCATCTACAACAAATTAAAAAAGATGTAGAAGAGGCATACAAATCCTTTGTTGAGAATTATAAGCGTTATCAAGAATATTACATCTTTGTATTTAAGTCATCCTTAAGTGATGCTGAGATTAGCAATTTAAACCTTATGGGCAAACCGCCTTTAGAGTTTAATATCTTGGAAGCATATATTAGCCGTCTTCGTGGCGAGTTCTCTAAACAGCAACCGCAGCTTGATGTGCACGCAGCAGAAGGCTTAACTCTCGGGAAAATTGATGATGATTATAAAAAGCTACTTTCAGTCATACAAGCCCATCTTAATGAGATATTCTTTAGTGCTGATAACGATCAGTTTACGTATGATATTTATTCTGATACTCTCGCTGGCGGCTTTTCCGTAGCTAAAGTCTATACAGATTATATTAATGATAACTCCTTCCTCCAAAAGATAAAAATTGAACGCGTAAGCAATCCAACACTATGCGGCTTTGACCCACTCGCTAAAACTAGCCATAAAGGTGATGGCAACTATTGCTTTGAAATGTTTCCCATGACCCAACAAGAATTTGCTATGGAGTTTGGCGAGGCTCGCGCCCAAACATTTAACTTTACTAGAGCTATAGAATCATTTAACTGGAGCTATAAGAATAACGATGTAAAGGTTGTTCTAGTTGCAGATTATTATTGTAAAGTGCAAAAGAAAAAACGTCTGGTTAGAATTGCACCTAATGAATATTTGCCTGAAATGTTACTAGAGTCTGACTATAATAAAGCTGTAAAAGAATGGGATAGAATTGAACAAATACCACCAATCCTTGATAGGCGCGAAACAGTTGTAACAACTATTGACCTCTACAGAATATGTCAAAATGAAATATTAGAGCACCATGAAACTAACTACCCTATGCTACCTCTTGTGTTTTTTGATGGTAATTCTGTTTTTGTACAGGATATTCATGGCGGGAAAATAACCCAGATGACACGCCCTTATGTATATCATGCTAAAGGCATTCAAAGGTTGAAAAACTTTGCAGGTCAAACCATAGGCCAAGAATTAGAAGATATGCCACGTCAAACCTATATGATGCCAATTGAAGGCATGGCTAAACAGTATGAAAAGGTTTATCAAAACCCACAGATTGCAAGTAACATTCCGTATTATCAGTTTAATCCTAAGAATACTGAACAACAGTTAAATGCGCCAAGTGTTGTACAACGTATTCCAACACCCCCTCTTGTTTATGAAACCTATCAAGGTAGTGATGCAACAACTCAAGCAATCCTTGGGTCTTATGATGCAATCTTGGGGGTAAATGATAAGCAGATAAGTGGTGTGGCTATTCAACAAGGTGCGATGCAATCAAATGCGGCAGCTGTTCCATATTTAATGAGCTATATCAAAGGGTTGCAACGCTGTGCTGAGATTGTTATTCACTTAATGCCATTGTTTTACAATACTCCAAGAACCATTCCTATAAGGCTGCCTAATGGTAAACGTGATTATCAGGTTATTAATTCTGAGTATCCAAAAGTAAATCAACAAAAGCAAATGCTCCAGAAAGCTCAAGAACAAAGCATGGGTAATGAAATACCAATGGAAGAGGAAGAGTCTGCTGAAGAAGAGCAGATGGAAAATGCTATTGATTTTAATTATGACCCACGTGAAATTAATGTAAAGATTGAACCAGGTGTTAATGCCAGAGTTGCTAAGCAAGTAGCAATAGATCAACTAACAGCTATGATGAATGCAAGCCCTGTATTTGCCGAGTTTATGAATAGACAAGGTTTACCAACGTTGCTTAAGAATCTCGATATTCATGGTGGCGAAGCCCTTGTGGATATGGCAGAACAATTTCAAGCGCAAATGCAAAAAGAAAGAGAGCAGGCATCACAACAAGGTACAGATGCTGATAAGATTGCAGGGGCCGAGATACAGAAAGCCATGTTAGAAGCAGAAGCTCGCAAACAAAAAACACAAGCCGATTTTTCTCTGGGGATCGCCAAAGCTGCAATCATGAAAGAAGATGCAGAAACCAAGAGATTAGAGCTTGAATTAAAGGCACAAGAAGCACATGCACGGTTGCATATGGATAGAGAGAACCAAGCAGCACAAGCAGCGAGTGATACAGTGCAATTAGCCTTTGAGGTTATGAAGCATCAAGCTGAAGTCAATCAACAGCAACAAGCAGGCCAGCAGCAATCACAACAAATGTGAGAGGAAAGAATAGATGACATTACCATTTGTAGCACAGTTTCCAATTGCTCAATCTGATTTTGCAACAACTTTAGGGCCACATATTGGTCAAAAGACTGCAAAGGATAAATTTGCACCGCCAACAAATGCTACGAGCGCCAATATAAAAGCTTTCTTACATGCATTGTATGATTATGAAACCGCGCCAAGTGACGCTGGCATGCAATTATTGAACGCGTTGATTGTGAAGCTTAATCTTGAGCCTATTCGGTTGCAGGAGATTAATAATGCAGTATGTTTTATAAGTAAAGATGATAAAACGCCTATTGTGTGTGGTGGGGTTTTAACATGGAACTTTGATGTGACAACGCCGTTTATTGTATGCGACCCACATTCAGGTCAGGACGGAACAATATATGCTGTTACCACTCAATTTCTTGCTGGGGCCAAGTGTTTACTGTCTCATTATTTTAATCCTAATGTCGATGATAACCCTAATTTTAAAGGTAATCCTATTACTGCCAGCAACATTAGAAGATTTGCAGATCCGGCTCACAGCAATACTACCGCTTTTGTTCCTTTTGTTACAGGATTCTTAGATGTATTTCCAAAAGCTGTAGGCACTGTAACTCATGGCATGGCCGGCAAACCAAACTTCCAAATGATTGCAAGCAATGATGATAAAGCACAATTCTTACAAGACCAAGTAAGTTTCGATGCATTGTTAACTATCGCCCTTGCTCTACAGCCATTACCTACCAATCCTAATATATTTGTGGTTTGTGGTTCAGTGCCTGGATTTATAACAGACCCAACTAGCGGTCAACATGCAGCCCTTATCAGCATAAATAATAGAAACAGCCCATTACGTTTAAATAATAAAATTGGCGATAATAGCGATTGTGTGGGCCATATGTTAAATGGCTCTAATCAACCATTTCAAATACCACATCAATCTGATAAAGCATTCTTTGTGGAATTTGGGCCATTGCCAAGAAACAAAGACTCAAGTTTAATGGCGTTGTTCGCTAAAGCTCAAGCAATGGCAATTGGTTGGTATGCGGTATATGACCCATCTATCCAAGACCCTTGGCAATTATCTAAACGTTTCCCTGATGTTTATAATGATATGAGTAAATATCCAAGTTTGTTTGATCCACAAACAAAACTAGATACATTACAAACACAGCAGCCTCTTGTAGATACTGAACCAACTATTGCGGATACTTCCGATAGCGAAGATATAGCGGTTGATTTAAGCGATAATGATATTACGGAATGACATGTTCCACGTGGATTTTAGGTTTTTTCCTTCCGCCTTTAAATCTGCCTTTTTGCATGCAATCTTGAATGTTATCTTTTGCTGTTCCTAAAAATAAATGTGAAGGATTAACACATAATGGGTTATCACAATGATGACAAATTAAAAGCCCTTGTGGGATTTTATCTTTATTATAATATTCCCATGCAAATCTGTGAGCTGTTATTGTTACGATTTTATTATTTTCACGCCATCCCATGCTCCCATATCCTCTAGAAGTTTTTGTTCCTTGCCAAATCCAACAGCTGATAGGGTTTTCAGTGTTATTAAAGTTTGCTAAAAATTTTTCTTCCATTTTCTTGTGTTCATGGCGACTACTTAAATCTTTTTGCGTCACGTATGGAGAGCCATATTTTAAATTACGTTTATAATGCATTAAGCAGAACGCTTTTGCGTGATATTTTCTGGAACAGTTCTTTACGCTGCATTGCTTTATTTCATTCATGCTTAAATAATAACATATATGTACACGTGGAACAATTTTAAGGGCAGCATCTTTGCTTAGTTCTTTCTATACATCCAGATGCCGCATCATTAAAGCTATCACGTAACATTTCACATGGTGACTTAGGCGCCGGCTCCTGAGCAATCTGAGCAATAGGTAAGCGCGGCCCAAATTCAATGTAATCATCTATCACTTGAGCCTTAGGTACAGCCTTAGAAGGTCTGGATTTAAATTCATTAAACATAAGTTAAGTGTAGCACAGTGTTAAATGCTTGACTTTTTAGATATTAGGTATAATCTTAGAGATAACCGGTTATCCCGGGTTTAAGTTACTAGAACTGTAAAACTAGTCGTAAACGTAACGTCATACGGTGAACCGACTCACCAGGGTTAAAAGTGAAAAGGAAGTTATAATTTGAGCAATGAAGATGCAAGCGTAGATATTAGCCAGCAATCTGCGGAAACGGTAGTTCCTGTTCCAAAACAAGAGCGTATGGTGCCACAGGGCGAGGTTGATAAAGCTATTTATGCGGCCAAGATGCATGAGCGTGAGAAGGCGCAGCAACTATTAGCCCAGCAAACCCAGCCGCAAGGTGGTGTTGGTGGGATGCAAGCTCCACAATTTGATAGAGAAGCGGTGCTTGAAGAGGCACGTCAAGCTGCTAGAGAGGAGATGGAGGCTAATAAGCGTGCGTATGAAGAGCAATTGCAACGGCAGCAGGTTGATGAGTTTGCGCGAACATTCCTGGATAAGATGAAGCAAGGGTCTCAATTATATGAGGACTTTGAAGAAGTTACTGGCGATGTGAGTCCAAAACATTTTCCACAAATAGCAATACTAGCAGGCCAAATGGAAAACACTCCAGACATTATGTATGAGCTGGGTAAAAATCCAAAAAGCCTGACGCATTTGCAGACATTGATTGATAGGGGCGCGCAAGATTTGGCGAGGAAAGAGATGACAAAATTATCTCAATCTATAAAGCAAAATACGGCAGCTATTACCAACAATGTTAAATCGCCATCTCCATTGAGCAAGATTAAATCTTCCGGTTTGGCTGGACAAGATACTGGTAAGCGTTCAATCCGAGACATGAGAAAAGATCCGAAATTCAGAGGTTGATGCAAGCCGTTCTTATCCATAGTTAAAAGCTTTTAAACTAGGGGATACCTATGAGCGGTGCCGATAATATTCTGCAACAAGTGGCCACCTATCAACAATCTGACTTGGCTTACTTAATAAATTTAAACTGTTTTATTACAACCTCAAATACCAAATTCTTAAACTTTGAAGATAAGATTGGTAACTTGGGCGACACTGTGACTTTTGATTTGCCACCACGTTATGTGACTACGCAATCTCTTGTTGCAAACTTCCAAGGTTCTGTACAACGCGTACAAACATTGCAAGTAAACCAAGCACAAAACGTTGCTTACAACTTCACAAGCCAACAAATATTATTCAACGTAGAAGAATATTGGGATAAATTTGCCAAATCTGCGGTTGAAGAGTTGTCTGCAAACGTTGAAGCAAACGTTGCGCAAAACTGTGTTACCGGCACATTCCGCTTTTATGGTGATGGCGTGACCCCGATTACAACTTTTAACCAATTAGCTAAAGCTTTATCATTCTTCAGAACTTTCGGTGCTGCCAAGAATGAAACTAAAGGTTACTTATTAGATGTAGCTGTTCCTGACATTATCGGTTCAGGTTTAAACCAATTTGCAACCAAGCGTAACGATGAAACAGCGATGAGCTGGGAAGTTGGTGCGTTTAGTCGTTGCGAATGGTATCAATCTA
>Ga0116126_1001952_pt1 | contig 12323 bp, 10 predicted proteins | sample June2015DPH_16_5_FD_89730 | JGI IMG/M metagenome (GOLD analysis project Ga0116126, IMG submission 89730) | Peatland microbial communities from SPRUCE experiment site at the Marcell Experimental Forest, Minnesota, USA - June2015DPH_16_40 | ecosystem: Environmental > Terrestrial > Soil > Wetlands...
GGTCGCCTGCATTTTTAGGTGGGCGCTGATCGGAAGCTCGCCGGCAGTGACAAAGCCATCCGGCACTCCGGTCGCCGAGCCTGTCATCCGACGCCACAAATCGAGCGCGTAATCAGTGAGCGTAAACGCTTTCGGCGTCCCGTCCTGCGCAAGAACATCACGCTCATAGTAGGCGGCAAAGATGGGCTCCAAGCCGCTCGATACGTTTCCGGCCAAGAGGCTGATCGTCCCAGTCGGCGCTATTGCGAGCAAGTGACTATTGCGGATGCCGATTCCGGCAATTCCAGTCCGAATATCATCGGGAAGGTTGCGAACGAAAGCGCCGTCGAGATAGCGATCCCGTTCGAAGTAGGGAAAGCTGCCTTTCTCTTTTGCCAGCGCGATGGACGCACGATAGGCCGTATAGCAGATGCTGCGCATGATGTCGGCAGCAATGGTGAGGGAGTGATTACTACCATAGCCCAATCCGAGCATGACCATGGCATCGGCGAGGCCGGTAATTCCAAGGCCGATGCGTCGCGAGCCGCGGGCATTCTCCGCCTGCGCAGGAAGGGGGAATCGTGAGGCGTCGATCACATCGTCGAGGAGCTGCACGGCGAGGCGCGTCGTTTGCGCGATGCCTTCGAAATCGATCCGTGCGGCGGGCGTCAACGGCGAGAGCACAAAGCGGGTCAGATTGAGCGAACCCAAGTCGCAGGCGCCATAGGGTGGAAGAGGAATCTCCCCGCACGGATTGGTGGCGGTGATCCGCTCCCGGTACCAGAGATTATTCAAATGATTGATGCGGTCGATAAACAATACGCCCGGTTCGGCGTAATCATAAGTCGTTCGCAAAATGCGGTCCCACAATTGCCGCGCGCTGATGCGCCGGACAACGCGGCAAGGCACCGGCCCGTTTTGGCCCGGCCATTCACGCAGTACCGTTTCGCCATTCCCGTCGAAAGCCGCAGCCGGAAACACCAACGGCCATTCATCATCGCCGCGCACTGCGGCGATGAAAGCATCCGTGACCTGGACTGAGAGGTTGAAGCGCCGCAGTTGGCCGCTCCGCTGCTTGGCCGTGACGAATTCCTCGATATCGGGATGGTCGCAGCGCAGCGTTGCCATCATGGCGCCGCGACGGGCGCCGGTCGAGAGGATGGTGCCGCACATGGCGTCCCAAATGCCCATGAAGGAGACCGCGCCTGAGGCGATATTGCCGGCGGCTTTTGCCGGAGTGCTGCGCGGTCTCAGCGTCGAGAAATCCACCCCGATACCACCGCCCTCCTGCATTGTGAGCGCGCCTTCCTGCAAGGCGCGGAAGATGCCGGGAATGGAGTCTTCGATCGCGCCCATGACGAAGCAATTGAACAGCGTCACGTTGCGTGCCGTTCCGGCGCCGGCTTGGATGCGACCGCCCGGAAGGAACTTGAAATCCTGCAGGATGGCGAAGAACTTCTTTTCCCAAGCCGGCGCGTCCTTCGGCTCGACAGCGGCCAGCGCGTGGGCGACCCGGCGCCAGGTATCCGCGATGGCAAGCTCGGCATGACCGCGATCGGCATACCGATACTTGGTTTCCCAGATGTGATGGGAAATATCGGTTGTAAATTCGCTCATAGCGCATCCTAAATTCGCTTAATCGGCCCAGGCGAATGCTCGCATTGAAAAAGATCAATGATGGCCAAGTTCGTAAGATCGCCGAAACCAGTGTCGCCTGTCATCGGGTTCTGATCTGCATCAAATTGCAGCGATTGGAGGCGCAGTACAAAGCGATCAGCAGGGAGGTGCTGGTTTTGCCGGTACAGAACGCGGAAATAGCGGCGATGTTCGATCAGGCCGCTGAACTCCTCGAAATCGAGGGGGAGAATCAATTTCGCGTGCGTGCCTATCGCCGCGCCGCCCGTGTGATCGAAGGTTTGCCGCAAAGCGTCAAAAGCCTGCTCGCCGTCAGACGCGACCTGGCGGAGCTTCCGGGTATCGGCAAGGATCTCGCCGGCAAGATTGCCGAAATCGTTGAAACAGGACATTTCCAGCTCCTGGACTCGCTGAAACGAAAGCTGCCCGGTCAGCTTGGCGAGATCGCCGCCCTTCCGGGCCTTGGGCCAAAGCGCGTCAAGCTACTGCACGACAAGCTCAAGGTAAGCACGCTCGATGACCTCCGCAGGGTCGTCAAAACGGGACGGCTGCAAGGGATTCGGGGGTTCGGGCCGATTATCGAAAAGAAGCTCTCCGCCGCGCTCAAAAAGCCCACGACTGAAAAGCGCTTCAAGCTGTCAGTCGTCGAAGCCGAAGCGGAAGCGTTGGTGGCCTTTCTCCGCAACGGCGGCCGCGTCGTCGTGGCCGGCAGCTATCGTCGACGCCGCGACACAGTCGGAGATTTGGACGTCGTGGTGACGGCGGCGGACGGCGCGACGGTCGGCAATAAATTGGTTGGCTACGAGAACGTCGCCGAGGTTCTCGCCCACGGTCCAACGCGCACGACGGTCGTGCTCCGCTCAGGCTTGCAAGTCGACGTGCGTGCGGTCCCGGAGGAGAGCTATGGCGCCGCACTGCTCTATTTCACCGGTTCCCAGGCGCACAATATCGCGCTGCGCGGCATTGCCGTTCATCGCGGCTGGAAGCTCAATGAATACGGCTTATTTTCTGGCAGGCGGCGCATTGCCGGCTTAACCGAGGAGGAGATCTACAAAAAGCTCGGACTGGCCTTCATTCCTCCCGAGCTGCGCGAGGATCGCGGTGAGATCGCGTTGGCCGCAGCGAACAAGCTGCCGGCTCTGGTGACGCGCGCGGATATCCGTGGGGACCTTCACGTCCATTCCGACTGGACCGACGGCACGGCCGCGATCGAAGCGATGGCCAAGGCGGCGCAGGCGCAAGGCTACGAGTACATCGCCCTCACCGATCACAGCCGTCGCGTCGCCATGGCGCACGGTCTTGATCCGGCGCGGCTGGCCCGGCAAGGCCGCGAGATCGATCGCATCAATGAGCGCTTGCACGGACTTACGATCCTCAAGGGCATCGAGTTGGATATCCTCAAGGACGGCCGCCTCGATTTGCCGGATGCCAGCCTGGCCAAGCTCGACATCGTGGTCGCTGCTGTCCACTCCTATTTCGATCTGCCGCGCGAGCAACAGACTGATCGCGTGATCCGGGCCATGAACAATCGTTACGTCTCGATCATCGCGCACCCGACCGGCCGGTTGATCGGCGAGCGCGAGCCCTACGATATCGACATGGAGCGGGTGATCTCCGCCGCGCCCGAGCTCGGCTGCCATCTGGAGGTCAACTCCCAACCGGACCGGCTGGATTTGAACGATAATTACATCCATGCGGCGAAACAGGCAGGGGTAACGCTCGCGATCTCCACGGATGCGCACTCGGTCGACGCATTCGAGTGCATACGGTTCGGCGTCGATCAAGCGCGGCGCGGCTGGCTGACCGCCAGCGACGTCATCAACACCAGATCGCTCGCAGAGTTGCGCAAATTATTGCGGCGATAGAAAAGCGCCATTCTCGCGTATTCCGACCAACTGCAATCAGAACGCCGCAGGAACGAACCTACATTCGACGCTCGACCCGTTTGAGCATGCGGGCAATCTGGTCGTTGAGCTTGAGGCGCTCCTTCTTGAGCTTTTCGAGGACCTCGTCTGTGGTTGGCTCTTCGCCCGACTCGATGCGAAAGATCTGACGATTGGCCGCATCGTAACGGCCCGCCAATCGCCTGAACAGATAATTGGTCTTTAAGAGCCGCGCGATAAGTGCCGCTTCGTCGGGAAACTCATCCTGTAATTCGTGCGGGACGTGCATCGCAGCGACCTCAATTCATCCCTTGATGCAGATAAGCGGCCGCAGGCGGGCTACGCGCCGGGCGAGGCCCGCCTGTTCGGCCGCAACCACGACTGCATTGACGTCCTTGTAGGCGCCCGGCGCCTCCTCGGCGACGCCACGCATCGAAGGACTCTTGATGATGATACCCCGCTCTGCAAGATCATCGACGACCTTGCGTCCGCTCCACTGCTTCAGCGCGGCGTGCCGCGACAGCGCCCGCCCGGCGCCATGGCAGGCCGAAGCGAACGCCTTGTTTTCGGCCGTCGCTTCGCCGACCAGAATGTAGGAGCCGGTCCCCATGCTGCCGCCGATGAGCACCGGCTGGCCCACAGCGCGCAACGCGTCGGGCAGGCTTTCGTGACCGGGTCCAAAGGCCCTGGTGGCGCCCTTGCGGTGAACGAAGAGCTGGCGCAGCTTTCCCTCGACCGCATGCATTTCGACCTTGCACGTATTGTGCGACACATCAAACAAAAGCTGGAGATCGCAACTGGGAAAGAAATGAGCGAAGACGCGGCGCGCGTAATGGCCGAGGATTTCGCGGTTGGCTAGCGCGCAATTAATTGCCGCACGCATGGCTCCGAGATAGCGCTCGCCGACATCAGAGTTGATAGGGGCGCAGGCGAGCTCTCGGTCGATGAGTTCGATGCCGGAGGCTTTTGCTGCCAACAGCATTTCCTTGAGGAATTCGGTGCCAATCTGGTGGCCCAGCCCGCGCGAACCGCAATGGATGGTAACGACAACGTCGTCGGCTGAAAGTTCGAAGACTTCCGCGACCTTGGCGTCGAAGATTTCCGCAACCACCTGAACCTCGAGATAGTGGTTGCCCGAGCCGAGCGTTCCCATTTCGCGCCGCTGTCGTTCTCTGGCGCGTTCGGAGACGTTTGCGGGCAGCGCGCCCGCCATGCTGCCGTATTCCTCAATTCGCTCGAGGTCGCGAGCTTCGCCCCAGCCGCGCTCGACGGCCCAAGAAGCGCCTCCGGCCAGCATTGCGTCCATGTCAATTTCATCGAGCGTGATGGGACCTCTGCTGCCGACGCCGGCGGGAATTTGGCGATACAGCGAGTCGGCCAGTGAGCGTTGCACCGGAAGCACGTCGGCAACCTTGAGACCGGTCAGCATCGTGCGCACGCCGCACGAGATATCGAAGCCGACCCCGCCGGCCGAAACGACGCCGCCCTTGTCGGGATCGAAGGCCGCCACGCCGCCGATCGGAAAGCCGTAGCCCCAATGGGCGTCGGGCATCGCATAAGATGCTTGCACAATGCCGGGCAGCGTAGCGACGTTGGCAGCCTGCTCGTAGACCTTGTCGTCCATGTCACGAATCAGATTTTCATCGGCATAGATGACCGCCGGCACGTGCATCGCGCCGTGAGGCTCAATGCGCCAGGTCGTGGCGTCGACACGCGTGAAGCGGTTCGTATCCATGGTTGGCTCTTCTAGACGTCGACGACGCAAGCCGCCGACCAGAAGCCATCGCCTTCTTCTGCTACCCGTAATGCCGTATAGGTCGCGCCTTTCGGTTCACAGGCAGGCGCGTGCCGCGCGACGTTGACTGGTTCGCCCCACAACGTCGCTTCCAGCCCCGTGTCTTCAATCCTCACGTCAAAGCGAGCAAACAACATGCGCCGGACCGCCATCTCGTAGATGATCGCGTTGAGCCAGTCGACAAACAACAGCTCAAGATCCGGCGCCTCGCATCTGACCGCGACCGGACTTAGCGGCTCAACCTGCGCGCGGGTGACGACGGCGGTCAACGCGAGTGCCGCTTGCTCAAATGCCTTCGACGGCGTTACGCCGAAGCCGCGCACGCCGACGTCGGCGTCGTGGGGAAAATGCTCCCAACCTGCGCGGCTCGTGACCGACGGCGCAATCACGTTCGGAGCCCATGCTTCCCAAGCAGCTTTACGGTCGTCGCCTGCGAACCCTTGTCGCCAGGCTCCTCCGCAAAAGTCACACGCGAACCTACGCGCAACTGGGAAAATGCGTCATCGAGCACGCTATTGCGGTGGAAGTAGATTTCCTGGCCATCGCCTGTCTCGAGGAAGCCAAATTCGCCGGATGGATCAAGCCGCGCGACAGTTCCGATCGGCGGGCCTTCATGATGTTTCACTTGGCCCTGCGCGCGGCGAACCTGATCCTGTAGCTGCCTGCGGGCATGCTTAAAGGCGTCGTTAAGAGCGAACGTCAGATCGGAATGCCGCTCATCCGCCGGCGGCGTTCTTTCCACATTCACCTCGCGGCCGTCGGGCAGGGCGAGACGAATGTGGACCTCATACAGTCCGCCCGTGCGGTGACGCTGACCGGGCCCCTTCAGCACAACCCGGCACGCGGTGATGCGGCCCCAGCGTTGCTCGAGCTGCGCCAGGTGCGCGGTGACGGCGTCTTCGATTGCCGCGGTCCGCGCCATGCCTTGAAATTCGATTTCAGGCGGTGTCTGCACTTTCTGTTCCCACTAGCTGCTCGACTGCGAAGTATTTATTAACGCCAAATTCGTGCTGACTGTTTAGAACGCCGTTTCCGGTTCGGCGGCGCGTTCTTTTTTATCCTCCGGAATCTCGGTCATTGTCGCTTCGGTAAGCAAGAGCACGCTTGCCACCGAGACGGCGTTTTCGAGGGCGACGCGAACGACCTTGGTCGGGTCGATAATTCCGGCTTCCATCAGATCAACATACTCCTTGCGTGCTGCATCAAAACCCTCGTTGCCTTTTCCGTTCAGCATCCGCGCGACGACAACGCCGCCATCGACAGCGGAGTTCTCCGCGATCTGGCGGGTAGGTACATCCAGCGCACGCTTGAGGATTTGCACGCCTGTTTTCTCGTCGCCTTCGCATTTGGCCTCTTCCTGCGCCACCGCATCCATGCAGCGCAGCAGCGCCAGCCCCCCGCCGGGCACGATCCCTTCGGCGACGGCAGCCTTGGTCGCGCTGATGGCGTCGTCGAACGCTTCTTTTTTTGATTTCATCTCCGACTCGGAAGGGGCGCCAACGCGGATCACGGCGACGCCGCCAGCGAGCTTGGCCAGGCGCTCCTGAAGCTTCTCCTTATCGTAATCGCTGGTCGTCTTCTCGATCTCACGCTTAATCTGCTCGACGCGCCCATCGATCTGGCGACGGTCGCCGGAACCGCCGATGATCGTGGTGTTCTCCTTGTCGACGACGATGCGTTTGGCGCGCCCAAGTTGGTCGATGGTCACGTGTTCAAGCTTAAGACCAATGTCTTCGGAAACGACCTGCCCGCCGGTCAGGACCGCGAGGTCCTCCAACATGGCCTTGCGCCGATCGCCGAAGCCGGGCGCCTTTACGGCACAGCTTTTGAGGCTGCCGCGAATATGATTGACGATCAAGGTCGCCAGTGCCTCGCCTTCCACATCCTCGGCCACCACCAGCAACGGGCGTGCGGATTTTACGATTTCATCGAGAAGCGGCAGCAGGTCCTTGAGGACGCCGATTTTCCGATCCGAGATCAGGATCAACGCGTCCTCCATCACCGCCTCCATCTTCTCGGGATTGGTGATGAAATAGGGAGAAAGAAAGCCGCGGTCGAACTGCATGCCCTCGACAACGTCCAGCGCGGTTTCCGTCGTCTTCGACTCTTCGACGGTGATCACGCCCTCGCTGCCGACTTTGTCTAGGGCGTCGGCGACGAGTTCGCCGATGGCAGGATCATTGTGTGCTGAAATGGCGGCCACCTGCGCCGTTTCCTTGCGGGTCTTGACCGGGCGCGAGAGCGTTTTCAGGGCTTCGACCGCGCGTTTGGTCGCCCGATCGAGGCCGCGTTTGATGTCGATCGCGCTCGCGCCTGCCACCACGTTGCGCACGCCATCGGCAAAAATGGCATGCGCCAGGATCGTCGACGTGCTGGTTCCGTCGCCAACCATGTCGCCGGTCTTTTCGGCCGCTTGGCGGAGCATGCGGGCGCCGAGATTTTCTTCGGGGTCCCTGAGGTCGAATTCCTTGGCGATGGTCACGCCGTCGTTGCACACGATCGGCACGCCCCACTTTCTTTCGATTAGTACGGCCTTCGACCGCGGCCCGAGCGTCACACGGACGGCATCTGCGAGTTGGGTGGCGCCGCGGAGTATCTTTTCGCGGGCGGCAGAGCGGAACAGGACTTGCTTGTGTGCCATTGAACCCATGCCTTGAAACGGCCGCGTCGGACATGACCATAAAAATTATGGTTGAACAGACTTGACTCGTCTTTGATGCATATCAACGCATACCGGCGTGGCCGGACTTGCCCAAATGAACGGCCAATTCGCAGTTCAGTCAGTTTTCGGGGCGCAATCGTATATCTCGTCCAACCCAGAAAACCCGAATGGCATTTCCCCGAGAGAATGAAACGAACGCGAGGCCCGGCGTCTACATGAGGCACAGCCTGCTTACTTGAGTTCGAGCATTCTCAGGCTGCTTGCGAAGGAAGAGGCCAAAGCGCTCTGATGTCTGCCGGCAAGGCATGATGTACATGCTCAATTTCACCGGCCGTGATCTTGTCGGAAAGGAGCTCGAACACGGCACTAATGGCGTCGGGCGTAGAGATAATGGGATCGGCCTTAAAAGCGTCGTCGATGCGCGCAATGAAATCAGCTTACTGCGTTTCTTCACCGGCGTCGTAGCCGGCCGCCAATGCTCGTAATAGACTCCACGCAGCAGCTCGGGAAGTTGTGCCCCTAAACCCGCGGCCTCGTTGACCATCAGCCAGTCGCGCATTGTCTGCAGTACAGTTCGAAGCAGGCGGTAAGAGCGGTGTTTGTTCTCCCATCCAAGTCGGGCGTCGAGGTCATTGATCCAAATATGCGTCAGCTGGACGGTGTGATCGATGCTTTCGAGACCCACGGCGCTCATAACCGCCCTCCAACGTTATCATTAAAGCATCCGTCTGAGAACGCTTTGCGTTAGATCAAACATAAATGGCCAATTTGAACGCCAGCACGGCTCATTTGTGGTAGGCGGCTGCATCAGCGAGTTCGTACATCGTCAGCTCCCAAGTAGCGCGAATTTCGTTATGGCGAAGCATATACAAGTTGCCGTCGCTCCCCCTGACCTTGAAGTAGCGATAGTCGGAGCCGTGCCACTGATCGATGTTCTCGGCTATCTCGATCTGCCGGCTGTCGAAACGAATTCGGCGGAGCTTTTCGACGCCTTGGTCCAGATAGGTTTCTGCCTGGACCTGCATGGGGCATGCTCTCCATCGTTTCGGTGCGGGAACTTTCGGCCATTATCCGGCCTGAACGCGCAGGCCCGCGCCACCCGCTCGTCGGACCGAAGTCTCCTCACGGGATGTTCGGACAGGATAGCGGCGGGTCCTTCCGGCCGTGATTCTTCGATCGACTGGTTTTTCGCGTAAGCAGACTCGAGCAGACTCGCGCCCGTATTAGACGTTTCACTGCCGTGCTTCGCTAATCTCGCCTCCGCATGACGCAGCCTTTACTATCCGCAGCAGCCGGTTACCTGCTTTGATCTTGATCAATGTCGTACGAGTGCCTGGAGAGCGCGCGAGCACGCAGCCTACGAACGGGACAGGAAGCATGGGCATCCACCCACAGGGCGAAAGTCGAAACGGGAGCAAACCCAGAAACGACAGCGCCTGGAGGTGGCTCGGCTTCGAAAAGACTTTTCAGGCCTCCGATGTAGTGGCGATGATGGAGCCTCGCCGTCGGGCGATGTCTCTGTGCGTGCGATTCCTGTCCTTAATCCAGAAAAGGCTTGATTCTTGTGGTGTCGGGCACCATTTCTGCGTTTGAGGATGGTGCGGCGAGTACAGCCAAGCGCCGGCCGGCCCTTCCAATTTCCCCCCAATTACAGATCCGCGCCATCCAGCGCCTGTGGTCGTAGAGCTGGGGCTGAGGGCGTACGGGTGCACCAATGCCCCATCCCCAGGCGAGGCGAGCAGGAGCTTCTGCATTTTCATGTCGAAAGATTGTGACGAGATGACATTGTTGCTGAATGAGCCGCTCGGTGGCGATGGCGAGGATTCGTTGCTTGAGCGCCGGGATGGCGCGATTGAACGCGGGGCTTGCGAGGCCTCTATTCTCGATGAGGAGCCCGAGCCGCAATTCCGCCCGATCGAGCCTGCCCCCTCCGACCTAGCCTTTGTTCCGACCATCGCCGGTGAGAGAGCGGCAAGCGGTCAGGCGGATAAGGAAGGTAACGAGCTTGCCCGCGCGAGCGTGACCGCGCCCCAAAATGCTGCGTCTTTGTCTCGCGGCCTGGTCGATGCTTACTTCCGTCAGATGGGCAACGCCGGAGCGCTCTCGCGCGAGGAGGAGATTGCGCTTGCCAAGCGGATCGAGGCGTCCGAGCGGGCGATGCTGGCGGGCCTTTGCCGCATCCCGATGCTCATCGAGCGAATCGCCTGCTGGGTTCATGAAGTTGCCGAAGGGCGACGGCGTCTGGTTGATCTTGTCGGTCTCTCGTTCGCCGGCGATGAGCCGGCTGGCGATGCGGCTGGAGCCGAGCGTCGGAATGGGCTGGACGCACCTGATGTGGCGCATGATTACGACGGCTTGGCGGCTGGCTCCGAGGATGAAGATCCCGAGGCTGTCGCGAACCGAGACGCCGCACAGGCGTCCGTCGCGACCGTACGGCTGCAAACGATTACTGCGTTTGCCGATGAGATCGGCTTGCTGAGCCGAAAGCGCCTCGCGTCCGTCGCCCGCGGCCGCGATTTGGCCAAGCGCAGCCGTGCACGTCTGCACGAACTCACGTCCGGGCTTGCCGGCGAAATCGCGGCGCTTCGGCTGCATCCCGATCGCGTATCAGACCTGATTGAGGAACTAGAGCGCGAGCAGCGGATGCTTCGCGGGCAACAGCCGTCGGAAATTGCGCATCGCGCGGGTCTGCCGGTTTCCGACTTCCGCAACGTCATCGCCGAAGTCAGCAAAGCAAGGCGCGAGATCAAGGCCGCGCGCGAGGAGTTGGTGAAGGCCCACCTCCGTCTGGTGGCTTCGATTGCGCGAAAGTACCATCGCAAGAGTTCGCTGGACCTCCTCGATCTGATCCAGGAAGGCAACATGGGCCTCATGCATGCAATCGAAAAGTTTGACTATCGTCGCGGGGTCAAGGTCTCGACTTATGCTGTCTGGTGGATTCGTCAATCGATCGCGCGCGCTATTGCTGATCAAGCGCGCACGATCCGCATTCCGGTGCATATGACCGAGAACGCAACTAAGGTGTTGCGCGAACGCCGCCGGCTTTACCAGAAGGAAGGACGAGACGCCCAACCAGCTGAGATCGCTGCGCGGATCGGGCTCCCTGTCGCCCGTGTCGAGCAGGTTCTGTCGATGGTGCAGGAGCCGACCTCGCTCGATGCTCCCGTCGGCGAAGATGGCGACGCAACCTTGGGCGATCTGATCAAGGCGCCCGATGCTGTCGATCCGCAGACGGCGGCCGAGGCCAGCGCGTTGCAGAGGATTGTCAGCGAAGCACTTGCCGATCTGACACCGCGGGAGCAGCGCATCCTGCGCCTGCGTTTCGGCATCGGCAGCACAACCGATCATACCCTTGAAGAGATCGGCAAAGAATTCGGGCTGACTCGCGAGCGCATTCGTCAGATCGAAGCGAAGGCACTCGAGAAGCTCCGCCATCCGACCCGCGCACACAAACTTGCGACCTTCATCGACAATTGATCACCCAATAGAACGCTTGACATTCGGACAAGCGATCACGAAAGGCCGGTCGGTCGCCTAATAAACGGTGCCGTTCGGTAATAGACACGGCTGTGAGTATCAATCACCGCCGTCTTCGGGGAACATCGGGAGCAGGTCGTTAAGTATGATCCCCATCGCCCCTTTGACCGGGGCGGCATATTCGTGCGGGCCAAGGTCGTTCGCCGCCTTAGTCAATAGAATACGCGCTTCACTGTTAGAAAGGATGTTCTTGTCGACCAAGGTTCTTAGCAGCGAAACGAGAACGGCGCTTGCTGCATTCCCAAGCTCAAGTTCGCGACCTTGTCCATACATGCCCGTCTCCTTCCGGAGTGTCCGCTCCTATGACTTCAGACCTCCCATTGGAGGTCGTGCGACGCATCAGCCCGCTAGGGGCTGCTTGTCGTAGAGCCAGCCTTCTCCGTTGCATCGCGAGCAGACGCCGCCGTCTCGGCGACCAGTCGCGCGGCAGTCCGGACATTCCGTCCATTCGTCCGCGGCTAACGCACTGCGAATGACACCCGGACATTTGGCCCCGGAGGCAAGTGGCCTCGCGCATTTCTTGCCGATTTGGTCGAATGCCCTAATGATTGTGTGGCATCGGGGGCAGATGCCGACAGGGCGCTCACGCCTGGTGACGTTCAATTCTGCGCTGTTCGACATCAAAGAGCCCCGGCCAGAAAGCGGATTGAGCGGCCTGATATCTCAAATATCGGCCTTCATTATTGATTCGGATCAAATCCGAGCTGTGAACGCTGCCTTTAGATTTGGTTCGTAAGGTCGGATGTGTCCGACAGCTTCCGCGAGTCTATGTCGCAGATAGATATGACGAAAATCACCGCGTCGGAGGCTTGCAGCATCGGCGCCCCGAGAC
>Ga0116126_1001955_pt1 | contig 12313 bp, 11 predicted proteins | sample June2015DPH_16_5_FD_89730 | JGI IMG/M metagenome (GOLD analysis project Ga0116126, IMG submission 89730) | Peatland microbial communities from SPRUCE experiment site at the Marcell Experimental Forest, Minnesota, USA - June2015DPH_16_40 | ecosystem: Environmental > Terrestrial > Soil > Wetlands...
AGCTTCACGACGTGGCCCTGCTAATCCGCAAGCGAAGCCGATCGCTGACGCCGATGCAGGCCAGCTATGGGTGACCAGCGCGTTGCAGGAGGCACGGGTGGCCGTCAGTACGTGGCGAAATGCGGGGCGCCTCTCGCGCGTCGGGCCGGAATCCGGAGTCTCAAACCGCGTCGGAGGTGGCTGGCTTCAGCTGCGCGGGGCTGAGCGCGACGTCTGAGGTGTCTGGATCCGCGTGCCAGGGCCACCACGCCGCAGTGTCCGGATCGCCTGGCGGGCTCGCGGCACGGACCGTGCGCAGGTGCCTCAGCATTGATAGCCACAGCCCGAATCCGAGCAGGAACAGCACCCAGGGCATCGCCGCCACAGCGGCAGCAGTGGGCTGCTGAGGCAGGCTAATACCCGCCGCGTGCACGGCCCCTACTACGGCGACCACAGCGAGGAAGAACATGACCGAAAGCCACGCATAGCCCTGTATCCACCACTCGGCGCCGCGCAGTGCCAGCGCGGCCACGCACGCGACCATCAGCATGGCATAGACGATCAGCGGATATAGTCCCGCCAGCGCAGGGGAAACCCCGGCGGCCACCGCGATCTCGCGGATCCCCGCATAGGACAAAAGGAAGGCAGCCACGGCAAGCAGCGCTACTCCGGTGATCACAATCACAACCGCGGTCACCTGGAACCCGTTGCCGCAATCCGCCGCCCGGAACCTGGGCGCGCCAGAGAAGTTAGTCATAGGGCTTGAACGTACCCCGTCCGCCTATAGCTGGAAAGGAGCGAAACGCCCCAGCCCAGCGTCATAACCGGACCCCGCGCCGCCTGCCCGCGCTTTGGCCGTATGAACAATCTGTGCCAGTGGCCATGCGGTGTGGCGCTGACAGCACGGTCCGGCACGGGCGTCGGCTGCCCGCACCCGGCGCACGCGTCTGCCTGAGGCTCGGCGTCATGACGAGAATCACCGTTCGGGCCGGCAGTCCGTAATGTGCTAATCGAAATATTTTGCGTGCAGATCATGACGTCACGGCCTGGATCGCGCACACCTGTCATGGCTCGGACCGCAAGAAGCGGGCGCGCCAGGAACAACGCCTGAGATCCGCGGATCGGCCCGGCATTGTCGTATTTTCCGGGCGCGCCGCAGCCCGAATTTCCGCGCAGCCGCTGCTAGCGTGACACAAGCACCTAAAGGGAACAGAGCGCGTTACCTGACGGCAAGGCCCACCTGATGGATGAACTCGGCATCTCGTGACATGCATGCAGCGGCTTCAATGGTGACTCTTGGGCTCGCGTTCGTGTTCGGAATGGCTTGACCTACCTCAAGCCACACATCGGAGGCCATGGATGCTTCGAGCAGGTGACAGGCGCGGCAGTGGCCTGAGCGTCGCCCAGCCGGGGCCGGGCGCATTGCGGATCAGCCGGCGCAGCGTACTGGCCGGCGGCGCCGGCACCGCGGCGTTGATCGCATCGCCGGACCTGTTCTCTGCGCTACGGGAGCCCGCTGCCGCCTCGGCGGGCTCCATCCGGAGCGCGTTCTTTCTCTATGGCGTTACCGGCGCCGCCGATCCGGCCGGGGCGACGGTCCGGGCTGCCCGGCCTCCGGCGCTGCGCCACCCGGCCCGCGTCTCGTTGCGGCCGGTCGCGACCCGGCTGGCCGGACTTCCGGCGCAGTCCGCGGATCGGTCGGCTCTGGCCCTGATCACGACGGAAGAGCGTTCCGACGGGGCGGCGGTGACCTTAACTCTGGTGGACATGCTGTCCGGGACCGCGGAGTCGGGCGGCACTCTCGAGCTGCCTGACCTGCCGCCCGCGACATCTCTGCTGGTTACCCCGGTCTTCTCCGCGGATTTCGCGACGGTCGCGCTCGTATTGTCGATCACGGTGCCGACGAGCATGCGCAACGTGAGCAAGATAAATCCGCACACCGGGCGGGCCATGACTGTTCCGACGGCTACGTGGACCTCGCATCACGCCCTGGCATATTTCGACCGCGGCACCGCATCATTCACAGGGCCATACCACCTATCCGACGCCCCGTCCCTCGCTCTGGTCAGCGCGGCTGCCGATGCCCGTCACCTGTATCTGTGGACGGTAAAAGAGGCGGCAGCCGTTCGCTCCCGGAACGGGCATCCGTGGCAGGACCCCGTTCCGCGGTTCTCTTCTTATCCGCTGGGGTCAGGGACCGCCCGGTTCTGCGTGCCCGCTCCCGGGCCGTGGCCCACCGGCGGGGAGCCAGTCGCGATGCTGGCGACCGGCCACATTGCGCGCCTGGTCAACGGCCGCCAAGTCCTGCTCTACTCACCCCGCTCCGGTGAAGGCCGGCAGATCAGGCTCGCCGCACTCGACGTCCCGTCGACAAAGCCTGGCGCTGTCACCCTGGCACCACGACCGGACGGAACGGTCTTCATCAACAACCCGGCCATCGGGCGGGCGGTCATCGCTGACCCGGCGGGGTCGTTCCGCGAGACGGCGGTAATCAGCTATCCGAGGCCGGCCGGTCCGTTCGGCGGGCCGTGCGGCAAGGCGGCGCTCTCGCAGGACGGCCGCATGGTCTACGTCCTGGGCCCGGCGGGGGCGGGCGGTCTCAGCGCCTATGACATCCGCACCGGAGTGCTCGCCGCGTCCTACAGTCACGGGGAGCACTACACCGGCGTGTACCAGCTGGCCAGCAGCGTGCTCCTGGCCGTCAGCCCGACCAGGCCCCAGCTTGTGTTCTTCACCCCATCCCTCATGCCGATAGGGACGGCCGACACTGATGTGCGCGTGGCGGCGGTGTTCTGATGGCCCCTCATGCCGCATCCCATCAAGATCGGAGCCAGATGTCGGGAGTAGAGCCGGGCATGGGCGGCTATGACACGGCGAGCAGAGTCCAGGAGGTCTGGCCAGCGGCTAGTAAGTACGGTCATCCTCAATACTGGGTGCGGTACTTCGCGCCGTCGCCTGGGGATTATCTTCTCGAGGATGCTGCGGTGTCTGAGTGCCAGGCAATATGGGACAGCGGCGGTCACTACCTGAGCCCCATCAGCGCGCCTGCGCAGTACAATCTGAGCAGCACCCATTCCGCCACAGGTCTCGCCGACGCGCAGGCCTTTGTGTCGGCGATGATTACCGCGTATCACAAAGTGCGTCCTCTTCTGCTGCCGGACAACGGTATTCTCTGCTGCTGGCTTGACCAGGAATATTCCACCTCCCTGAGCCTTCACTACTGGAACGGCTGGGCGGGGTACATAAATGGATACGATTTCGGGGGGCACGGACAGGTGCTGCATGCCGGCCTGTACTGCAGCCCGGACTCGCCGTATCCCAACTGCTCGACCATAGGCAGCGCCTCGGCCCATTACTGTTTCGGCATCTGGACACCCGAGGACCAGGCGTGCGGCCACACTCTCAGGAACCCGCCGCCCTACGCCCCGATGACCTGCGGCTCACTAGCATCCACGCGCGTCATACTCTGGCAATTCCATGAGGACATTGAATACCCAGGATGTCATCTCACGGTTAATGTGGATTGTAACTGGAGCAATCTCAACTTTGCCAGGCACTGCTTCAACGTCAGCTCCTATTCATAGGGACCACGGCAGAAGTGGCTGAAATGGTTCCCGGCGCTGCCGAGGTGCTGTCCGGGATGGTCGTCAGCGCAGCGGCACTGCTAGTAGCGGCCGGGGCGGCCAAGATGCACGGTGCCGTGCGCGGCACCGATGGTGACAGCGCCATCCGGCGCGCGCTCGGGATCTGGCCGGGCCACTGGCGGCTCGTCGAAGCGGCCGCGGGCGCGGCGGAATGCGCGACGGGCGCGGCAGTATGCGCTGGAATCTTCCCCGTGCTGGCAGGCGCGACGATGGCCGGGCTGGGCGCCGTGTTCACCGCGCTGCTGCTGAACGCCCGCCGTGCCGCAGTGCCCGGCGGCTGCGGGTGCCTCCGATGGCGTCACGGAGAGGCCGGGGCGGTGACGTGGCTGGTTATTGCCCGGGCAGGGTGGATCCTCGCCGCCGGCCTAGCCAGCGTCGCCCTCCCGCGGCCGGGGCTACCGTTCTTCGCGCGGCCATGGTTCTACGCCGGAGTCGCCGCAGGCTCAATCATGCTGGCGTTGCTGAGCGCGGCTCCGGCCTCTTACCGGGGGTTGTGCGGCTGGCAGAGGTGGCTTCCAGTCCGCGGTACGCTCGCCAGCCTCACGCGGCACCCAGTTTTCGCGGCCATGGCCGGGCCGGCCGGACTATTTGGCCAGGAGTTCGGCTACCGCCGCGCCGGGTGCGCCGAGGAGTTCTGGTTCCGCGCGTCACCTGAATCGCAGTGCCGGCCTGGCGCGGTCGTCTTCCGGGTCATGCGGCTCCCTGGCGGAGCGCTGGCGGTACATGCGTCAGTGCGGGACGCCATGCCGCCAGCAGCACGGCGGCGCGCCTGGCCTGGCCCCCTGCTCCCCACCGCAGTTGCAGCCAGCGGCCTTGAGGCGGACAGCTGCCGACAAACGCTGCCGACAAACCGCTATCAGGCAAAGGGATGATCATCGTGCGCGCTCATTGCTCCCGGTGGGCTGCTGGCCTTGTCGCCGCCGTTGCTGCCGGGGTCACCGGTTGTGGCTCAGTCGCAGATAACGGGGGGAGCGGCGCAGGTACGGCGGCGCCAAGCGCGACAGCCGCGATACCCACGACGAGCGCCCCGGCCACAGCGTCGCCCACGGCCACGGCGTCGCCCGCCACTGCCGATGCCCTCTGCCAGAACGCGCAGCTCAAGATCACGATGATCCGGGGCGGTGTCGCGGCCGGGAACGTCAGTGGTCTCATCGGCTTCACCAACAAGGGAATCTCACCCTGCAAGCTAACTGGCTGGCCGACACTCGTCGCGGTCAGTGCAGCGGGGACAACCACGACGGCTGTCCGCACGCTCACAACCACGTTCGGGCCCTACATCACGGCGCCCCCGACGGTAACGGTCCCCCCTGGGGCGCAGGCGGAAGCGGTTCTCGCTGGCAGTGATGTCCCCGTGACGGGCGCTGCCTGCCCTCCGTCCTACCGGCGCCTGCGTGTCACGCCGCCAGGCGGCACTAACGCCGCTGTAATCTCGGCGTGGCTTCCTGGCCTTTACGCCTACCTGCCCGCCTGCTCGATGATCCGGGTCTCGCCTGTTGTGCCCAGCTCGGCTCTCCCGTGAGCAGCTTCGCCGCGGTCACGTCGCAGGCGACGCCGAGACCCGATCTTCCCAGCAAGGTCGGTCCTTGTCGGTCCTTCCTGTCGGCCGCCATCGTCGCCCGCCATCGTCGCCCGCCAGCACGGTTCAAGATCACTGACTTCGGACGCGCCCGGCCGCCCGTCCAAGGCGCTGACGCTCGCCCAGGCCGAGGCCGTCCTCACCGCCGCCGAGGGCACCCGGATGCACGCCTACATCGTGGTGTCCCTGCTGACCGGTGCTCGCCCGCCCCGAGGAACTGCGCGCCCTGACTTGGGATCATGTCCACCTTGACGGCCAGCCCGCCGTTTGATCCTCCGATCCCGCCCCATCTGGAGATGTGGCGGTCGTTCCGGATCGGGGGAGACACCAAGACCCGCAAGTCCCGGCCCGTGCTGCAAGGTGGCGCAGTCGCCACGGACAGCATCTTCGGCACCCGAAACGCCGAACATAGTCACGCAGAGAGTCACTCAGCTGACACAGCCGGAGCTACCTGGCTCCGCGCAGTCGCTCTGACCTGCGACAACTTGGTGGGCGGTACTGGGATTGAACCAGTGACCTCTTCCGTGTCAGGGAAGCGCTCTCCCGCTGAGCTAACCGCCCGCGAGGCGGAAGCGGGAATCGAACCCGCGTACAGGGCTTTGCAGGCCCTTGCCTAAGCCACTCGGCCATTCCGCCATAGGCCGACCGTCGGAGCCGAGCCTGATACGTACTGAAGAAGCCGTACTCCGTCTCGGGAAGACGGCGTTCGGCTCTTCCGAGCGGACGACGGGATTCGAACCCGCGACCCTCACCTTGGCAAGGTGATGCTCTACCAGCTGAGCCACGTCCGCATGCTGCCCGCCGGAGCGAGCGCCGACCTGGACCGGCGTGCGTTCAGAACTGTAGCCGATCCTGCCCGGCCAGCAAACTCGTCTGGCCACCTGCGGCCTCGGCTGGCCCGCTCCAGGACCCCAGACTGCCGCATTTTCTCATGATCTCGAAGAGTTAGGGGGCGCTAAGCCCCCTAACTCTTCGAGATCATGGCCGAGCATCTCGGCGGCGCCCGCCGGCGACAGCCGCCGGCGACAGCCGCCGCGAGCCGCCGCAGGCTGCGCAGCCCGCTAAGGCCCGATCCGCCCGGCATGCCACCACTTGACCAGGGGCAGCGCCGGGCCGGTCGCTCCGGGGTGGCAGGCTGCTCCCATGCGAACTGTGACCGTCAATGGCGACGCCCTCAGCATCACCGATGTCGTTGATATCGCGCTCGGCCAGGCGCGCGCCGAGCTCGGGCCCGAGGTGGCCGCCCGGATGGAGTTCAGCCGAGGCGTGGTGGCGGCCGCGATCGCCGGTGACGCCCCGGTCTACGGCGTGAATACCGGATTCGGCGCCCTCGCGGACACCAGCGTGGGCGAGGAGGACCTGACCCGGCTGCAGCGGGCCATCATCCTGTCGCACGCCGCGGCCAGCGGTGAGCCCCTCGACGACCGGGCCGTCCGCGCCATACTCCTGCTGCGGGCCAGAACGCTGGCGGCCGGCTACTCGGGCGTCCGGGCCGACCTGCCCGCCCGGCTGCTCGAGCTGCTGGACCGCGGCCTGCTTCCGGTCATCCCCGGCAAGGGCTCGGTCGGCGCCTCCGGCGACCTGGCTCAGCTCGCGCACCTGGCGCAGCCGCTCATCGGGGCTGGCCGGCTCCGCGGCCCCGGCGACCCGGCGGCCGGCAGGCCAGCCGCCGACGTGCTGGCCGAGCACGGCCTGGAGCCGCTCACGCTGGCCCCGAAGGAAGGCCTGTCGCTGGTCAACGGCACCGAGCCGATGCAGGCGCTGCTGGCCTTCTCGGTCCATGACGCGGAACTGCTGGTCCAGGCCGCCGACGTGGCCTGCGCGATGTCGATCGAGGCGCTGATGGGCACCAGCCGCCCCTACGACGAGCGGGTCCAGGTGATCAGGCCGCACCCTGGCCAGCTGGACAGCGCGGCCAACCTGCGCGCCCTGCTGGCCGGCTCGCCGCTGATGGCCAGTCACCGGCACAGCAGGCACGCGGTCCAGGATGCCTACTGCCTGCGCTGCGCCCCGCAGGTGCACGGCGCGGTGCGGGACGTGCTCGCGCACGCCCGGCGGGTGCTGGAGACCGAGCTGGGCGCCATCGTGGACAACCCGGTCATCGTCCCGGACGGCGAGGTGATGACCACCGGTAACTTCCACGGCGAGCCGCTGGCGTTCGCCGCTGACATGCTCGGGATGGCGATCTCGGAACTGGCCAGCATCAGCGAGCGGCGGGTGGACCGGATGCTGGACCCGGCGTTTTCCCGCGGGCTGCCGCCGTTCCTGGCTCCGGAGGCCGGCACCAACTCCGGCTTCATGCTGGCCCAGTACACCGCTGCCTCGCTGGTCAGCGAGAACAAGGTGCTCGCGCACCCGGCCAGCGTGGACACCATCCCGACATCGGGCAAGCAGGAAGATCACGTCTCGATGGGCTGGACGGCCGTGCGCAAGCTGCGGGACATCGTGGCGAATGTCCGGACCTGCCTGGCCGTGGAGATCCTCTGCGCCGCCCAGGGGGTCGGCATGCGGGCGCCGGTCGCCGCGCCGTCCGCGCCGGTCGCGGCGGTGCACGCGCTGCTCCGCCAGCACGTACCGGCGATGGACGCGGACCGGGAGGTGGCCGGGCAGATCGCGGCCGTGGACACGCTGCTCCCGGATCTCTGCGAAACGGCTAGCGCTCACTGCGCCGGGCTGCGCTAGCGTGACGTCCCGTGGTGGTGTGGATGAACGGGGTCGTGCTCCCCGACGATGAGGCCAGGATCTCCGTCTTTGACCACGGTCTTGTGGTGGGCGACGGGGTCTTCGAGACGATCAAGGTGACCGGCGGCGCGCCGTTCGCGCTGACCCGGCACCTGCAGCGGCTCAGCCGCTCGGCGGCCGGGCTCGGCCTGCCGGAACCTGACCTGGACTCGATCAGGTCCGGCGCGCTGGCCGTGATCGATGCCTCGCCGCGGGTTCCGCTGGCCCGGCTGCGGGTCACCGTGACCGGGGGCGTATCGCCGCTGGGCTCCCAGCGGGGCGACTCCCCGGTCACCGCGATCGTGGCCATGGCCGCGCAGGACCCGCAGGCTGCCTCGGCCGGGGTCGTCACGGTGCCGTGGCCGCGCAATGAGCGGGGAGCGCTGGCCGGCCTGAAGACGACTTCCTACGGCGAGAACGTGCGGGCGCTGGCCTACGCGGCAGAGCGGGGCGGCGGCGAGGCGATCTTCGCGAATACCGCCGGCAACCTGTGCGAGGGCACCGGCAGCAACATCTTCGTGGTCATAGGCGGCCGACTGCTGACCCCGCCGCTGTCATCCGGCTGCCTGGCGGGAGTCACCCGGGCGCTGGTGATCGAATGGGCCGACGCGATCGAGGAGGATCTGCCCATTTCGGCCCTGGCGGTCGCGGATGAAGCATTCCTTACCGGGACAACCAGGGATGTGCAGCCAATTCATGCGATCGACGGAACGGCCCTGGGGGGCGTTCCCGGATCCATTACCCGAAAGGCTGCCGAGGTATTTGCCATGAGGTCGGCCGAGTCGCCTGATCCGTGATACGGGTGATTCATCAGTGCCTCGCTCCGGGAAAGGCCGCAGCGTCCCTTCGGTACCGGTAAGGGGGGCTATCGGATTGCGGGGTCCGCTCAGGCGCGCCAGAGCAGCTCGTCCAGCTCGCTGTCCACGTCGATGAACTCGCTCTCCGCGCCTGGCGCGATGAGCTCGTAGGTCCGGCTCAGGAACGCGGCCGTGCTGCTGGTGGGCGCCTCGAAGTGCGCCTCGCCGAACGGTGACGACAAGGCGAGGTTGAGCACCTCGCGGCCATGCTCCTCCGACGGCCAGACCTGCACATCGCCCTCGCCGGCCGGGCCTTCGAGGCCAGCGGCCAGCAGGTCCCGCGCGAAGATCCACTCAACCGGCTCGTCGGTGCCCACGTGGAACGCCATCCTGATGGCGTACGGGTCGTCGGCGCTGTAGTACAGGCTGGCCACCAGCGGAACAGCCCCGTGCTCGGGAACTACGAGAGTGAGTCCGAGCTCGGCGGACACGGTAACGCTGCTGTTCATCATCGGGTCAGACCTTTGCCTTGTGGTGTCCCGGATTGCCGGGCTTCCCTATTGGTGCACGTTTGCCGATCTGAAGACGCGCCGGTCCCGCAGAAATGACATCGCGCATGTTAGATTCCGCGAATGGAGGCGCTGTAACCTCGGGCACTGATCAACAAACCGGCCGCGAACTGGTCAAACGCTTCAGGAAATAAAACACCGCTTTCGGCGGCTCGTCATCCCGTGACCCGGCGTGACGTGATGTGACCTTCGTCTCACTGCTCAACCCAATGTTCAGGGAATGCGCCCGCACTCTCATGCCAGCAGCCGCCGAGCGCATGCCGCATTGTTTATCTTAAAAGCGGCATTAACCCAGATAGTCTTAAATCACCCCGGTCGGGAAAGTTGCGCCGCAGGCCGGCTCCCGAGCGGCCGGAGGCCGGCTGCCGGGGAGGCGTCCAGGCGGCAACGCGCCCGGGCCGCCGCGTCATCGAGCCTGATCAGTCCGGAGGCCCGGCGGCTACGGCAGTCGCTGCTCGCCGCCGCACTGCCTCGGGTCCTGGCATGCGCTAATCTGAGATCGCCCCGCGGCGGACTGGTTCCGGCCGCGGGCGCGGGCGATTGGCTCAGCGGGAGAGCGCCTCGTTCACACCGAGGAGGTCACTGGTTCGATCCCAGTATCGCCCACCAGGCCTTGTTGCTGATGGCGTGAAACCGTGGCCCGGCTTTCCCATCAGTCCGGCCGCGGCCCCGCCGGGCAGCTCGGACGGGACGACGTGCTTGCCGTGGTGAGGGCAGTTAGAGGGCATGGACGAGTCCGACGGCCAGCTGCTGGCGGCCACCGCGCGCGGTGACGCCGAGGCATTCGGTCGCTTCTACCGCCGCTACGAGCCTCGGATGCTCAGCTACGCGATCGCCCACTGCGCCAACGCCAGCGATGTCGCGGACGTGGTCGGGGAGACGTTCCTTGCCGCGCTCGGCGCGGCCGGGCGATTCAGCGACGATGGCGGTGACGCCGCCGCGTGGCTGCTCGGGATTGCCCGCCATGTGCTGGCACACCAGCGCCGCTCCTTTGCGCGCCGGCAACGGCTGCTCGGCCGGCTGCAGGCGCTGCCGGCGCTGAGCCCCGACGAGGCCGATGCGGTCGAGGCCGCGATCGACGCCTGCCGGCTCGCGCCCCGGCTGGCTGCCGCCCTCGGGACCTTGCGAGCGAAAGACCGTGAGCTGCTGCAACTGGTCAGCGGCGACGGACTGTCCCCGGCCCAGGCCGGGGCCGTTCTCGGGATGAACCCGAACACGGCCCGCGTCCGCCTGCCGCGCGCCCGTGCTCGGCTGCGTGACGCACTCGCCGGCACCCACCACGGTTCCGACCCCATTCCGCCGACCCGCACCGGGAGGTGCCGCATGCTCAGCCTTGACGATCGCCCGGCCCCGCCGGAGCTCCCTCAGTTCAGCCGGGACCTTGAGCAGTTCCTGCTCGCCGCCGCCCGAGCGCCTGCGTCTCGACGGCCCGCGACGGCAGCCCGGCGGCGGAAGTACGCCGCGGCCGGCCTGGCGACCGCGGCGGTCGTGGCCGCCGCGGCAGCCGGTATCGACCACGCGGCCGGTGGCGGGCCGCACCCGCCGGGCGCCGGCGGCCCCGCCGCGACCCAGAGCGGTGGGGTGCACATTCACCTCGCGGCGTTCTCAGTGGACAGCAACCCAGGCGGCACGGTCACCCTCACACTGACTCAAGGGCAGATCTTCGACCCCAGTACCCTGCGTCAGGCACTGGCCAAGGCTGGTGTGCCTGCCCTGGTCACGGTCGGGTCGGTGTGCACCGTGCCTGGTCCCTCGGACGCGTTGCCGCTGGTCATCTCCCGGCCTGCGCAGCAGCCCGGCGGGAGCAGCGTCACCATCATCACCCCGTCCGCGATCCCGGCCGGCGAGAAGCTGAGCGTCGGCTACTTCGCTGTCCCCGGCGGCGGCGGCGTGCACATCAGCCTCGTACCGGACAACGCCCCCCTCACCTGCACCTCCACCCCGCCCGCCCCGCCGGGGCGGGGCGGGGCGGGGCGGCCCGCTGACAGGGGCCCGCGCCAGACCCGCCCTGAGGCCGCGTGCAGCTTCGTCCCGACCACGCAAGGCAGTCCCTGCCGTCGCGGTGGCGCTCCGTGACGTCGACGGGCGATCGCTTAGCACTCCAGCGCCGCCCGCAGCCGGGCTATCGCGTCCGCGTAGGCGCCAGCGGGCAGTTCGGCCTGGTGCCCGGTTCCGGATAGCACCGGCCCCGACTCGACCATGCCCAGCCTGATGGCCGCGTCCAGCCAGGCGGCGCCGTGATATCCGCCCTCAGCGGCGGTCCGGGGCCCGCTGGCAGCGTGGGCAGCCATGTGCGCGAGCCATGCCACCGCCCGCGCGGGCTGGGCCAGCGTCTCGTAGTTAATGGTGATCACCGGGTCAGCAGCCCAGTCCGCCGACCCGCACCCGGACCGCGGTGCGTGCGCGGTGATGACGAACCTGGCCGGGCGGACAGCCGGGTTCCTCGCCTGGAACTCGGCCCAGGTGGCGTCCAGTGCGGCGGTCATGTCCACGCGGGCCAGGTTATGACCGCACGGCCGGTCACAGGGTGTGAACGGCCAGTTCTCGATGCGCTAACCTTCGGTCACGGTCAGGGACCGGCCCGGTTCCCCTGCCGTCAGCGGCGTGACCCGGTTCGTCCGTGGTCAATGGCGCTGCCCGGTTATAGGCCGCCCGGAAGCTGCGAGCATGGGCTCGCGCAATGGACGCCCCAGCCGGGCTGGCGGCGCCGGCCACCGCTGCAGGGCCGCCCCCGGCGGCATCGCACAGTGCCGCGGGCCGCCTGGCTAGCCGGTGGCATTGACGAGCGTATTGGCGGTTCCCGCCCTTTTTCCCGGCCGCCGTTACGGATCGTTTACATGAGTGGTGGGTTCCCTGCGATCTGGCTCGGGTACGCAGGTGACGCTGAGTAACTAATATAGGCGCGCGGTGTGACAGTCAGTGATCATGGAGCCGGGCGTGCCACGGACGGGGGAACGGCGTGTTTGGTGCGGGATGGCCCGGCAAGCGGAAGCAGGGCCCGGAGTCAGCGCAGCAGTCCGAGCAGTC
>Ga0116126_1001969_pt1 | contig 12242 bp, 8 predicted proteins | sample June2015DPH_16_5_FD_89730 | JGI IMG/M metagenome (GOLD analysis project Ga0116126, IMG submission 89730) | Peatland microbial communities from SPRUCE experiment site at the Marcell Experimental Forest, Minnesota, USA - June2015DPH_16_40 | ecosystem: Environmental > Terrestrial > Soil > Wetlands >...
ATGCGCTCCATGGCCTCGGGGTACCGTGCCCCTTGGATCGCGATCTTTGAGGCGGCGCTTTCGATTTCACGCAGATCGTCCGGCGTGAGTTCGACGGAGACTGCGCCGATGTTTTCTTCGAGGCGCGCCAGTTTGGTTGTGCCCGGGATTGGAACGATCCAGGGTTTCTGCGCCAGCAGCCACGCGAGTGCGACCTGCGCCGGTGTCGCCTTCTTCCGCTCTCCGATGCTGCCGAGCAGATCAATCAAGGCCTGATTCGCCTTGAGAGCCTCTGGCGTGAAGCGAGGCAGGGTACTTCGAAAATCCGATTTGTCAAACCTCGCGTTTTCGTCGATCTTGCCCGTGAGAAAGCCCTTACCCAGCGGGCTATACGGAACGAAACCGATTCCAAGTTCCTCGAGCGCCGCTAACACTTCTTCTTCAGGGCGTCTCCACCACAACGAGTATTCGCTTTGTACCGCCGTGACGGGTTGGACTGAGTGCGCGCGCCGAATCGTCTTTGCTGCCGCTTCCGAAAGGCCGAAGTGCTTGACTTTGCCTTGCTGGATAAGTTCCTTCACCGCTCCCGCCACGTCTTCAATCGGGACTTCCAGATCAACGCGGTGCTGGTAGAAGAGATCGATCGCGTCGACCCTGAGGCGCTTGAGCGAGGCATCGGCGACCTGCTTGACGTGCTCCGGCCGGCTGTCCAACCCGGCCAAGCCTCGTTCCGCCTTGGGATCAATTTTCCACCCGAACTTGGTGGCGATCACCACTTGCCCGCGGAAGGGAGCGAGGGCTTCGCCCACCAGTTCTTCGTTGATATACGGGCCATAGGCTTCGGCCGTGTCAAAGAACGTGACGCCGCGTTCTACGGCTGAACGGATCAGAGAGATCATTTCCTGCTTGTCTTTGGGCGGGCCGTAAGAAAAGCTCATTCCCATACAGCCTAGCCCGAGAGCCGATACCTCCAAACTGCTCTTTCCCAGTTTGCGCTTCTGCATTATTCCTCCTTCCGGGCACTTCGTAGAGGCGGCTTTATGCCGCCATCTGATCTGGCGGGTTAAACCCGCCGCTATACACGGTTGATGAACCAACCCTAGTGCGACTTACATCACGAATCACTGCGACGAGAGACTTGCGGGTCACGTTTGCAGCCACCGATCCATCCAGTTGAATGCTTCTTCCTGCATTTCATGGCTGAAAATGTGAGGATGATCGTAAAACCCGCTCTTGAACATTGTGCCTGCGCCCGCTTTCTCATAGATGGCTGCGATCTTTTTCACTGCCTCCTGCATTCCGTTCAGCGGGTAAAGTTCGTCCTTGCTACATTGTTGGACCATGAGCGGTTTAGGAACCATACAGCCGATCAGGTCGGGCAGGTCAAGGAAATGCGTCAGGCCGGGAAGGAAATGGATGTAGCTGTGCGTGTCCACATGTTTGCGGATCATGGGCCGCAACGTTGACATCCAGCCCACCGAAACCGCGCATTTGATCCGCTCATCCAAACCGGCGAGATAGTCAGTTCGATCGCCGCCCATTGAGATGCCGAGACAGCCGATCCTTTCCGGGTCCACTTCCGGCCGGCTGGCGAGATAATCCACGGTTCGGATGTCGTCCCAGTGCGCCACTCCGGGCCAGGTTGTCCCGGCCCAAAACAGGCTGCGCGCCAGAATTCCTTCGTTCGCTCCCGCCCGGCGGTTCAAGGCGGCCACCGCTTCCACCGAGTATTTCGATCGGTCCTGCCCGTACTTCTCGACATCGCCCGCGAACAGAGCCCTTCTCTCGCCAAAATAGAAGCAATCGATGGCCACCACCACATAGCCGCGCCGGCACAACTCGAGCGAGGTCGATCGCCCCTGATAATTGCTTTCGCGATACGCCGTGATGGCGGGATGTTCTCCTTCGGGAACCGGCATCACCTTTTCCTTGCCGAAAACAAACATGCCGCCGTGCGAATGCAGGTCGACAATCCCCGGTCTCCGCCCCTTCCTTCCTTTCGGAATCAAGACGTAGGCCGGCACCCGAAACCACGGAGTGGTTTGAAAGACCACTCGCTCCTGGATGTAGTCCGAATACTCCCAGCGCTTCACTACCTCTGCCGCGGGTGGAACCGCTGGCGGATCATACTGCAATAGCTCCAGGACTTTCTTTCTCACCTGGATCCGATAGGATTTGACGTCAGGGTAGCCGGCTTCTAAGTAGGAAAGAGGGTATCGACACAGTTCGGCAAGCGCCTGGATTTGAGGAAACAGACTCCCGGAATCGCTATCGTTTGGTCCCTCATCGGCTGGGGCATCCGCTTCGGGCCAGCGCCCGAAAGAACCTGCCGGCCTGCCGAGCATTAGCAGAGGTCCCAAGCCGAGCGATTTAAGCAGTTGTCGCCGCCCGTGCTGTCTTTCATTCCTTGCCGCGTATTCTTCTGCGTTCTGCATGTCCACGGAAAGCTCCTTTGAATCTGAGCCAACCAGCATATCGCCCTTGGCGGGCTCCAACAAGGCACACGCTGCATTTCGGTTGGGAATCCAGCAGCCCGGGCCTGTGAATTAACCCACGGTCCGGCAACCCGGTCTCACAAAAAGCCGCGAAGTACGCAAAGCTCGCAAAGAGAAGACTGCTCCTTCGCGCTTCTTTGCGCCTTAATCCGTCAGCCGACGGATGAGCTATTTTGATTTTCTCAGGCCTTCTATGTCGTGGGCGCGCCACTTTCCGCTTGCCCCAAAGCACTGACTTGCTGTAATTTTTGGCTGCTCAGCCCTTCCTTCGAGAATCTGCCGCCGCAATGCAAGAAGCTCCATTCTCGAAGTGTGGAAGATTTGACCGAGTGGAGGAGATATTGTGAAGCGATATGCTACTACATTTACCATGGCCTTAGTTATAATTGCCGCGCTGGCTATAGTCCGATCCCCACACGTTCGCGGCTTCGATGACGAACCCGACATGTCAGCCCTGTTCGACAAACGGGATGTCATGATACCTATGCGGGACGGGATCAAACTGCACACCGAGATTTACACTCCCAAGCAGCAGGACGGTCCGCTGCCGTTTATCCTCGAGCGTACTCCTTACGGCCTGCGCGACGATCAGAAAGGCTACAGCGCGAAATTTCACATCTATCATGAACTCGTCGCGGAGGGCTTCATTTTTGTCTTCCAGGATATCCGTGGGCGGTATGGCTCGGAAGGCCAGTTTGTGATGCTTCGCGACCCCCGCGACAAGAGCGATCCCCGCGCAATCGATGAAGGAACGGACACCAACGACACCGTCCAATGGCTGCTCAAGAACGTCCCGAACAATAACGGCAAAGTGGGAATTCTCGGAATTTCTTATGGCGGCTGGCTCACCACCATGGCTCTGCTTGATCCTGACCCGGCCATCAAAGCGGCTTCTGAACAGGCTTCGCCCGCCGATCAATTCCTGGGCGACGACTTTCACCACAACGGCGCCTTCCGCTTGAGCTACGGGTTTGAATACTCAGCACGAATGGAGACCGGGAAAGAGGACTACACCTTCAAGTTCGACCGCTTCGACACTTATGACTGGTACCTGAATCAGTTGGGACCTCTCAGCAACGGCAACGCGAAGTATCTAAACGGCCGCGTGCCGACCTGGAACGATTTCATCAATCATCCCAACTACGATGAGTTCTGGCAGAAGCAGGCCTTCGCACCTTATCTGAAATCGCTGCGGTTGAAGGTGCCCAATCTGAATGTGACAGGTTGGTGGGATCAGGAAGATTTTTACGGACCCAACAAGATTTACGAACTCCTCGAGAAGAATGACGCGGACCACATGAACTACCTTGTCGCCGGTCCCTGGAATCACGGCGGCTGGGCCGGACGCGACGGAAGCCACCTGGGCAAAATCCAGTTCGGAAGCGACACCAGCAGGTACTTCCGCGAAAACATTCAACGGCCCTGGTTCGCCTATTGGCTGAAGGGGAAAGGCGAACTTCCGCTGCGTGAAGCGATCACGTTCGAGACCGGGTCCAACCAGTGGATCAAGTACGATCAGTGGCCGCCCGAGCAAGGCGTTTCCGGCCGCAAGCTTTACTTGCAGCCGGGGGGTCAACTCTCCTTCAGCGCACCGACAGATACAGGCGATAAAGACTTCGACGCCTACGTTTCCGATCCCGCCCACCCGGTGCCCTACCGCCATCGGCCCATCGGCCAGACTTACGGAGTGGTGCCGGGATGGGGAACGTGGCTGGTCGAGGATCAGCGATTCGTCTACCTGCGGCCCGACGTAGCTTCCTGGCAGACGTCAGTCTTAGACAAGGACCTGACGGTGACCGGCGACATCGTAGCTCATATCTTTGCCTCCACCACGGGGTCGGACTCAGACTGGATCGTCAAGCTGATCGATGTCTACCCTCAGGATTATCCGAGTGACCCGGCGATGGGCGGCTATCAGATGATGGTGGCGGATGAAGTGTTCCGCGCCCGCTTCCGCAAGAGCTTCGAGCGCCCGGAGGCCGTCGAACCGAGGAAGGTGACCGAGTACACACTCGACCTGCATACCAACGATCACACGTTCTTAAGCGGCCACCAGATTATGGTGCAGGTGCAGAGCACATGGTTCCCGGTGATCGACCGCAACCCGCAGAAATTTGTCCCTAACATTTATAAAGCGAGCCCCGGAGATTATCAGATCGCCACGCAGCGTGTGTACCACTCGAAGGAGTTTGCGTCGTATATCGACCTGCCGGTGAAGTCGGAATAAAGAGGAAAGAACAGTTCAAATGGCAAATGGCAAGATTCAAGTGGCAAATGTGCGGTTCAAACTCTGAACTCCAGCCGTCTGAACTTGTGAACGGGCTGAGAACCGGTCATCGTTCGCCACCAGCCTACCTGCTACAATAGTCGCATGTTCAACATTCGCACCGCCAGCTCCAACGACATTCCTCTTATCCTTGAATTCATTCGAGAGCTCGCCGAATATGAAAAAGCTCCGGAGCAGGCCGTTGCCACCGCAGAAGATTTGCGCCGCGACGGATTCGCTGGCAGTCCCAAGTTCCGAGTGCTTATCGCCGAATGGAAGGGCGAGCCCGCGGCGTTTGCGCTCTTCTTCTATCATTACTCCACATGGACCGGCCGCCCGACCTTGTTTCTCGAGGACCTGTTTGTTCGCCCGCTCTTTCGCGGCCGAGGGATCGGCAAAGCGCTGCTGCTGCGCTTGGCGAAAACGGCCGTGGACGAAGGCTGCGCGCGATTTGAGTGGCAAGTCCTCGACTGGAATACTCCTTCGATTGAGTTCTACCGAACGCTTGGGGCCAAGGTCATGAAGGAATGGCTCACCCTGCGCGTGAGCGGAGAGGAACTGGTGCGCCTCGCCAGGGCCGAAACGCGGACCCCGTGAAGCGCTAAAATGTCCCCAAAACTATCGTCAATCTTTTTGGGGCCTTGCTGCATCACTATAGGGGGAGGTCATTTTCTCTCATGACAGGATTTGTCACAGACTACCTGGGACAGGAGCACCAAGAACTGTCTCAATTGTTAAACGAACTCCAAGGTGAACTGCGAGTGCTCAATCTGGCGCGCGATTTGCAGTCAACGGCTACGCGCCTGGCCGTGCTATCCAAAAAGATTACACTGGTACTTCATCATCACATCCTCCAACAGGAGCAGATCCTCTTTCCCGCCCTCGAGGGACACATGCAGGGCATCGCGGCAACTTTGGAACGGATGCGACGTGAGAACGTAGCGGGTGAAGCTGCGGAGAAGGCGTTTTTCGAGTGCGTCGAGCAGTGGGTGAAAAATGGTAAGAACCGCCAGGAAGTTATGAAGCGGGGACGCAACTACGTTCAATGGGTGCGCGCCCATCTCTTGCAGGAAAACGGACGTCTGTTCCCGCTGGTCGAGCGCGGCCTCGATCCGGAGACTCAACAGAAAGTCCGCCGCGCGATGGAAGAGTTGAGCCACGAAACATCTTCTCCGCTCGCTGAGGGAACAGTTACAGGACAGGCGTAGAAAGCTGTCGGCATTCAGCCATCAGCTTTCAGCTCTCACCTGTTAGATGGAAAAATCCTGCCGTCGGGACAGCGTTATTACACCTTGCCGGCTGTGCGATGAAGTTTGTTCGCATCCCACCATTTATCGAGCTTCGTTGCGTCGGCCTTGGGGTCGGCAATCCTGAATTCTGACCTGAAGGCCAGCGCTACATCTTCAGACAAAAAAGAACCGCACGCTGCTGCACTCCAAATATCCATTTCAAAGGTATGGTGCGCGGATGGGATTTCGTGTAAGGTAATGTGACTCTATCAGGAGGTGGCTCGTGTCGACGGTACTCGAAGCCGCGCCGGTCGCGGCAGAATCAACTCGCACCCGTCAGCCGGCAGTACGCAACGTCGCCGTGGACGCATACCGCGGATTCGTAATGCTGCTCATGATGGGCGAAGTGCTGCAGTTCTCTCGCATCTCGCAGGCTTTCCCGGCGAGCTGGTTCTGGAGAATTCTGGCCTTTAACCAGACACACGCGGAGTGGGCGGGCTGCTCCCTGCACGACCTGATCCAGCCGGGGTTTTCGTTCCTCGTGGGCGTGGCGTTGCCTTACTCGATTGCCAGCCGCCTGGCGAAGGGCGCAACCTTCGGCAAGTTGTTGGCACACACTGCCTGGCGAGCGCTGTTACTCATCGCACTGGGAATCTTCCTGCGGTCAATGAACAGCCCGCAGACCAACTTCACCTTCGAGGACACGCTTACCCAGATCGGGCTTGGGTATGTGTTCTTGTTTCTGCTCGGGTTCCGATCCCCGCGCTGGCAATGGACCGCCCTGGCCGTGATTTTGGTAGGGTATTGGGCGGCGTGGGCGCTCTACCCGGCGCCGGGCCCAGGATTTAACTGGCAGGCAGTCGGCGTACCTTCCACTTGGACGCATTTCTACACTGGCTTCGCCGCGCACTGGAACAAGAACAGTAACTTGGGCCAGGCCGTCGATCTCTGGTTTCTCAACCTGTTTCCGCGCCCCAAGCCGTTTACTTATAACGATGGTGGCTACTTGACGCTGAGCTTCATTCCCACCTTGGGCACCATGATTCTGGGCTTGATTGCCGGCCGCTGGCTGCGCGCTGCCGCGCCGCGCATTCCCATGAAGCGGCTGTTGCTCGCCGGCGTGATCGGTATCGCTTCAGGTCTTTTGCTGCACGTAACCGGCATCTGCCCGGTGGTGAAGCGCATCTGGACTCCGAGTTGGACCCTTTTCAGCGGTGGAGCTTGTTTCCTGTTTTTGGCGGGATTCAGTTGGTTGATCGAAGTAAAAGGCTACAAGAAGTGGTCGTTTTTCCTTGTGGTGGTTGGAATGAACTCTATCGCCGCCTACCTCATCGCGCACCTGTTTGAGGATTTCATCGTCAGCTCGTTCCACATCAACCTGGGTCAGCACGTATTCCAGATTTTCGGGACTGCTTACGAGCCTTTGACGCAAGGGGTGTTCGTGCTGTTCACGTATTGGCTGATTCTCCGCTGGATGTATCGCAGGAAGTTATTTCTGAAGATCTAAGTGTCAGGTGCCGGGATTCGGGCACCAATCTACGTGTGGAGTGATATGATTTGAAGGTAAGAGAGATCGTTCGCCAGTTGGAGAAGGATGGCTGGCTTTTGGCAAAGACGCGCGGCAGTCACCGTCAGTTTAAACACGCAAGCAAACCAGGGCGCGTAACCGTCGCAGGTCATCCAAACGACGATTTGCCGCCGGGGACGCTTAACAGCATTATGAAGCAGGCGGGATGGAGACTGGGGGGTAAATGAAATATCTGGTGGTGATTGAGAAAGCAGAGAACAATTATGCCGCATTTATCCCGGACCTGCCGGGATGCATTGCCACCGGCGCCACCCTCAGCGAGTTGCACCAGAATATCAGTGATGCGGTCGCCATGCATCTCGAGGGTCTAAGGGAGGATGGCCTGCCGATTCCCGAACCGCAAACCCAAGCCGAATTTGTCGAAGCGTAGCCGTCACGCCGGACCCCGTGAAGGGTGGATATTTACAGACCGACGGATGAACCTGTCGTGTCCATGAATCGACTCAAGGCTAGCGATAGATTTCACTCCGATGTCCGATCAAGTGAATCGTGATTAAGTTCTTGCCGCGATCGGCTTCGTAAATCACCCGATAATCGCCCACTCGCAATTTACTCAGACCAGCGAGAGGACCTACAAGGCCTTGCGGCCTTATCGAGTCAAAATTCTCCGCCAGCCAACGTAATTTGTTGACAATTCGTTGCGACAAAGTCTTGTCGAGGCGACGCAGATCATCAATAGCTGGTGGTAGGAGTTCAAGTTGGTACATCTACCAGTTCAAACCCAGATCGCGGGCAACTTCCTGAGCGGAGACAGTTCGGCGAGATTCTTTCGGTTCGTTCAGACTAGCGATCAGTCGTCTTTCAATCTCCGGACGTAGCGACAAACCTTCGTCAGGATCCCGTAGCATCTTTTGCAGCTTCTCCTCTACAACCGCTTCGATGAGGGCCTTGAGTTCGTCGATGGAAAGCTCGTTGACGGTAGGCATCTGCTTCAACTCCTAACTTATTGTACACTACTCTCATCTTGTGCAAAACCTGAATCCCTACTGCATCAACCGCACCAACGCTCGCGTCACCGTGTCTGCCACATCTTCGCCCGCAGAGTTGACCTCGCCGTACCAACGATCCTTCTTGTTAAGCAGCCAGGGCGGTTGGTTATCCCACTCGGCTTTGGGAATGATGTAGCCAAGTTCGTCGTTGGCGAGCCCAAAGATGAATTGATAGCGGCTGTGCAGATGGGCGCGCAGGGTGGGCTCGAACGGCGCGTCGGGGAAGTCTGCCCCGGGGTAGCGCGCGAAGCCGCCGTTGACGAGTTCGGGATAGATCTCACCTGGAACAGTCGTAATCTCAGCCTGCACCTGGCCCTGGCCGAGCAGTTGGATGTAGTCGACTTCCGTCTGGAGGTCGTGCCCGGTGTTGCACTGGAACTTGCCGATGCCCGGCAATTCCTTCTCGGCGGTCGAGGTATCGATTTTCCCGTCAGTGTAGAGCGGCTTGCGGTCTTTGTAGATGTGGAGCGCCCCGGCGGCGCGAAAGCGGTCGTTATCGAGCGGCGCGAAGATCGCCGCCTTGCGAATTACGAAAGTATCCACCGGCGCCTCCTGGCCATTCTTCAAGGCGCGCGTGGCGAGTTCGCCGATCAGGTTGCCGAACAGCTCGGCCTTTTTCCAGGTCCCATCTTTCGCCACCCGGCCCGTTTCCGGATCTTGCAAGGCTACGTCGTCGCCCAGCGTCGAGAGGAGGCCGCCGATTGAACCCTGAAAGAAAACCGTCGTGCCGCCATCGTGGCTCTCGATGTACTGGCAGAGCCAATGCGGGTAATCGGCGGTGATCAGCGTATTGCGTCCGCCCAGCGTTTCCGGATGGTCGCTCCAGTTCACCAGCGTGGCAATGGGATGGTTGTCAGCCGTCGCTTTCAACTGCATGACGAAAAGATACGGGTCTTTGACGTAAGGGGGGCGGGAGTCGCTTTGCAGCAGGGCCAGCAGCGGATGGTCGTCACGTGCCAGCGTCATGCTTGCATCCTGCATGGAGTGAATGGCCTGAACGGCGGTGGAGGCGATGCGGCCGTCCAGCCAATCCATGTACTTCTCATCCATGCCGCTCTGAAACGGCGTGGGTCCCCACAGGCCCATGGTGTCCGGCCCTTCGTGGTCGTGCGAAGAGCCCACAATCACCTGCGTCACCTCAGGGGCCTCGCCCTTCACCTTCTCGCGGACCTTTAGCACGTCGTCATAAAAAAGGCCGATCAGGTCCGCCTCGCACAGGACCAGCGTCTGGTGGCCGGCGCCAAGCGCCAGACAGCGCACGTAAAGATCATCGTGCACGCCGATCGCTACACGGTTGTTGTCGAACCCGGCCATGTAGACTTTGGCGGCTTTCACATCCGGCGTAATCGCCGCTTTGGCGGCGCCTGCCTGGAGGGCCGCGGCGCGCAACGCTCCGGTCCCCAAACATGAGAGCGCTAAAGCAATCAAAGCAGAAGCGCAAAGAAATGAGCGCATAATGGGCGCCTCGAAAAATGAATTCAATTCCACTCGAACCGATGACAAAAGCTAGCACGCCCAACCAGCGGTTTTCAAGCCGCAAAAAATGCTTGACAAGCTATGCTACTGTAATAGGCTACTGTCGGTGCAGGGATCTTCGGGTGCCCCACGCCGCAAACGAACAGGCAAGCGCGGGTAGGGTGTGACATCATGGTGGTCATCGCGCGGTGCACCTCCTAGCCTCCTCGACTGAGAAGTAGCCCTCTCCCGAGGGGAGAGGGTGGCCCGCGACGGCGCTTTGATCAGCCGTCGCGGGGCGGGTGAGGGGTCGCTTCGCGCGGATGTAAATTCCCAACCTGCGCTACTTCTCAACGTTCAGTTGCGTCAACATGAATGCATAATCGAAGGCGATCTCCTTCAGATAATCGTAACGCCCTGAAGAGCCGCCGTGTCCCGCCGCCATATTGGTCTTAAGCAGCAAAACGTTATTATCTGTCTTGAGCGTACGCAGTTTAGCAACGTACTTCGCAGGCTCCCAGTACATCACCTGACTGTCGTTGAACGACGTCTTGACCAGCATGGCCGGGTATGCGCCTTTTCTCAGGTTGTCGTAGGGCGAGTATTTCAGCATGTAATCGTAGGCAGCTTCCTCGTTCGGATTGCCCCATTCCTCGTATTCAGGCACCGTCAGCGGCAGTGACGCATCGAGCATCGTATTCATCACGTCCACAAAGGGCACGTGAGCAACCACGACCTTGAAAAGATCGGGACGGAGGTTCGTGGCCGCACCCATCAGCAGGCCGCCCGCGGAGCCGCCTTCGATCACGATCTTGTCGCGGCCTCCATATTTATTCGCCGCCAGGTATTCGACGCAATCGATGAAGTCGGTGAAGGTATTCATCTTGTTCATCATGCGCCCGGCATCGTGCCAAGGCTTGCCCAGGTCTCCGCCGCCGCGAATATGCGCGAAGGCCATGACGAAGCCGCGGTCGAGCAAGCTCAAGCGATTTGAGTTGAACGTGACAGGCAGCGGCATACCATAAGAGCCGTATCCGTAGACGTAGAGAGGGCTCGACCCATCGTCCTTTTTCAGGCCGCGCCGATAGACAACTGAGATCGGAACCCGCGTGCCGTCCCTCGCTGTTGCCCAGAGCCTCTCCGACTTGTACTTCGAAGGATCGTATCCGCCCGGCACCTCGTTCTGCTTAAGCAGCGTCGAAGAATGCGTTTCCACGTCGTAATCAAAGACCGAAGGGGGTGTCAGCAGCGACTGGTAGGCGTAGCGGAAAAATTTCGTCTTGAACTCGCGATTGGTCTGTGGCGAAGCTGTATAAACGGGTTCGGGGAAAGGAATGCGTTGCTTGGCGCCGGTGGCTAGATTCACGACCGTAAGTTGAGGCAATCCCTGCTCGCGCTCGAAGAGAACGTAGAAATCCTGAAAGGCCTCGAAGGCGGACAGCATCACCTGTTCTCGAACCGGCACGACTTCCTTCCAGTTCGCTTTGCCGGGATCGTCCACGGGCGCGGAGACCAACCGGAAGTTGCGGCCCTTATCGTTTGTGCGGATATAGAAGCGGTCGCCAAGATGATCCACGTAGTATTCGATATCCTGCTCCCGAGGAGCGATCTGCTCCCATTCACCGGCGGGATTTGCCGCGTCCAGATAGCGGACCTCGGAAGTGGTGTGACTGGCGGAAGTCAAGAGGATGTATTTGCGGCTGCGTGTCCTTTCGGCGCGAATGTTGAAGCGCTCGTCCTTCTCTTCATAAACAAGTTCATCGCTTCCGGCGGCGCTGCCCAGCGCGTGCCGGTAAAGACGGTATTGCCGCTTGGCATGATCTTCAACCGTGTAGAAAAGCGTTTGGTTGTCGGCCGCCCAGACCAGTGACCCCGTTTTCTCCGCCGTGTCCGCCAGGTCCTTACCGGTGCGCAAATCGCGCACGTGCATGCGATACTGCCGGAAGCCGGTGTTGTCCGTCGAATAGGCCACCTGGTTGCCGTCGTCGCTCACCTCGAAAGTCCCCAGCGACATGAACTTCTCGCCCTTGGCAAGCTCATTGACGTCCAGGGTGATCCGCTCGGCCGCGTTCAGGCTTCCGGGCTTTCTTCCCAGAATCGGGTACTGCTTTCCCGCTTCCCAGCGCGAATAATAGAAGTAGCTGCCTTCTTTGTAGGGGACATTCACGTCGGTTTCCTTGATGTGGCTGAGCATCTCGTCATAAAGCCTCTTTTGCAGGGCGTCAGTGGGCTTCATGACGG
>Ga0116126_1001973_pt1 | contig 12230 bp, 11 predicted proteins | sample June2015DPH_16_5_FD_89730 | JGI IMG/M metagenome (GOLD analysis project Ga0116126, IMG submission 89730) | Peatland microbial communities from SPRUCE experiment site at the Marcell Experimental Forest, Minnesota, USA - June2015DPH_16_40 | ecosystem: Environmental > Terrestrial > Soil > Wetlands...
AATCCCGCCCGCGTGTTCGGTCCCGCCCTCGCCGTCAGCTTCTGGGACGCCCACCATGTCTACTGGCTCGGTCCCATGATCGGCGGCGCACTGGCCGGCCTCGTCTACAAAGGCTTCCTCTGCCCGAAGAACTGAGCCTCGGCCTGGTTCGTTTGTAGGGCGCGATACCTGAAAGCTATTGCGCCCACGCGTTGTGGGACTGCGGTCCATGTGTTCGTCAGAGCACACTGAGAAAGTGTGAGTTACTTTGTGTCTTTCTTCCCCCCGAACAAATACATCTGCGGAGCTTCCTTCGTTTCCAGCTTCGGCTTTCCACCTTCTGCTTTCCGTTTCGTCTCCGCCAGCTTCGGTTTGCCTTCCGCTGACAACTCCGCCTCTTCGAGGTTGTTGAGAACCTCTTTCGCGCGGGCGATGACTTCTTTCGGCAACCCCGCCAGCCGCGCGACCTGGATGCCATAGCTCTTGTCGGTGCCGCCGGGAAGAATCTTGTGGAGGAAAATGACCTGGTCGTGCCATTCGCGGACAGCGACGTTGTAGTTCTTCACCCGCGGCAGCGTGGCGGCGAGTTCGGTGAGTTCGTGGTAGTGTGTTGCGAACAGCGTCTTCGCCCCCACGGCGCCATGCAAATGCTCGGCCACCGCCCACGCGATGCTCAACCCGTCGAACGTGCTCGTCCCGCGCCCGATTTCGTCGAGCACGATCAGGCTTTTCGGTGTGGCGTTGTTGAGGATGTTCGCCGTCTCGTTCATCTCGACCAGAAACGTGCTCTGGCCGCGCGCCAGGTCGTCGGTTGCGCCCACCCGCGTGAAAATCCGGTCCACCAACCCGACCGTCGCCCGCGCCGCCGGGATAAACGAACCGGTCTGCGCCATCAACACCAGCAGCGCCACCTGCCGGATGTACGTACTCTTGCCCGCCATGTTCGGGCCCGTGATGATGAGAATTTGTTGCTCCCGATTATCGAGCAATGTGTCGTTCGGGACGAAACGCTCCTCAATCAGCGTTTGCTCCAGCACGGGATGCCGCCCGTCCACAATCTCGATCCGGTCTCCGTCGTCCACCGCGGGGCGGCAATAATTCTGATGCCGCGCCAGTTCCGCCAGACCCGCCAACACGTCCAGACCCGCGATGGCCGACGCCGACTCCTGGATCGACGCCGATTTCTCCACTGCCGCCGCACGGATCTGCTGGAAGATTTCGTATTCCAGCGCGTTGGCCCGTTCCTCCGCCCCGAGAATCTTGTGCTCCATCTCTTTCAACTCGGGCGTGAAAAACCGCTCGCCATTCGCGATGGTCTGTTTGCGGATGTAATCGCCCGGCACCTTGTCGAGATTCGATCTCGTCACTTCGATGTAGTAGCCGAACACGGAATTGAACCGCACTTTCAGTGACCCGATACCGGTCCGCTCGATTTCCTTCTGTTGCAACGCCGCAATCCACGCCTTGCCATCGGTCGATGCCCGCCGCAGTTCGTCCAATTCCGCGTGGTAGCCCGCCTTGATCAGTCCGCCTTCCTTCAACGCCAACGGTGGCGCGTCGGCAATCGCGCGGGCAATGAGATCGACCAGATCGGGAAGTTCGGTGATTTGGGAAACGAGCGTTTGCAGAAGCGGTGTCCCGGTGGCAGTGCCGTCCAGTGTCCCTTTCAATTTTGGCACGGCGACGAGCGATTCCTTGAGCACAACCAGGTCCCGCGCGTTGCCGGTGCCCACGCTCAACCGCGCCAGCGTCCGTTCCATGTCCCGCACGCCATGCAGTTGCTCGCGAAAGTCCGCCAGCACGTGCGCCGCATCGCAGAACGTCGCAATGACCTCCTGCCGCGCGCGGATTTGTTCCACGTTCTTCAGGGGGCGAGTCACCCATTCGCGTAACAACCGTGCGCCCATCGGCGTCAGCGTGCGGTCCAGGCAGCCGATCAACGTGTGCCGGCGGTCGGACCGCGGCGATTCGAGCAGTTCGAGGTTCCGTTGCGTCGTCGCGTCGAGAACCATGAAATCGCTGGCGCTATAGACCGTGAGCCGATGAATATGCGACGTGCTGCGCCGCAACGATTGCTGCAGGTAGTGAAGCGCTGCGCCGGCCGCGCCGATACCCACGCCCAATTCGCCCGCGCCAAAACCATCCAGCGACTGCGTCTTGAAATGATCGCGCAACGTGAAGAACGCCGTTTCCCGCTCGAACGTCCAGCCGTCGTGCGGCGTGAGCGTCAGGGCGAGAGGCGCCAGCAGCGATTTCGCCTCGTCGAACCATTCCGCGGGCACAATGATTTCCGCGGGCCGCGTGCGTGTGAGTTCGTTGTGCAGTTGGTCGACGGACAACAATTCCGTGACCTTGAAATCGCCGGTCGTCAGATCGACGAGCGCCACCCCGAATTTGTCACCACGGCAAATCGCCGCCAGAAAATTGTTTCGCTCGGCATGCAGCAGGTGCGCGTCGAAGTGGGTGCCGGGACTGAGGATTTGCGTGACATCGCGATTGACCAGTTTGCCCGGCCTGGCATCCTCCAACTGATCGCAAATGGCGACCTTGCGGCCCTGCCGCAGCAGTTTGCCGATGTACGTTTCGGCGGCGTGATGTGGAATTCCGCACATCGGCACGCCGTTGCGATTCGTCAACGCGAGATTGAGCAGTTGCGAGCCGGTCTTGGCGTCGTCGAAAAACATCTCGTAAAAATCGCCCAGGCGGAACAGCAACAGCGCATCGGGCGGAATCTGGTGCTTGACCCGACGATACTGTTGCATCATCGGTGTCAGGCCGTCCCCCGCCGGCTCGCCCCGACCCCGGGGTTCGGACTGGGATTTCCCACTCGTCATCGCGGTCGAATTATAACCGCCTCGGCGAAGTGGTCACGACCTAAAAACACGTTGGCCGACCCCGAAGGATTCGGGATCGGCCCGTGTATATTGCTCGACCGCTCTCCGCGTCGCCTGGCATCGATCGTTCAACGCCGGTTCTTCAGCGCGGTCCTTCATCCGTGCGCCGGCCGCAGATCGTTCCGCAACCGCGTTACGGCGAGGGTTGCCTCCTTCGATCGCCGGGCATCCCCCAGCCCGACGTTTCTCTCCTTAAAGCATCGCGCTTGCCAACTCGCCAGGTCCCGTGAAATCAACCGTCTCCCGCCGGAGATAGCGCGGGAATGTCGGAACTCACCGTCCAAAAAAGGTGTGGCGCGGAACAAAAACGTCCAGCCGCAACTAGTCCTCGCGCTGGATGGTCTCCTGCACGGCCGCGCGGAACGCCGCCAGGTCGAACGGCTTTTCGATCAGAAGGTTTCCCGTCCGCCCCACGAAATCGCTGAACCCCGCCTTGCGCGATGCCTGCCCCGTCACGAAAATAAACCGGTTGGCCAGAAACGGGAATTGCCGCACGACGTCGTTGTACAGCGCCTCGCCATCGACGCGCGGCATCATCAGATCGCAAATGACCGCGTCGAATTCGCCCGTGTGCAGGAGATCCATCGCCTCCATCCCGTTGGTGGCGATTTCGACTTCGCAATTGTCGTACGTCAGCACCTCACGAAGCAATTGCGCCAGATCGTAATCATCATCCACCACCAATACGCGGTGCATCGTCTGTCGGGGTGGCGTGGTGCCATTCATCGCACGGGCAAATTAGTCCCACCTCTCTATTCTTTCAACGATCTTTCTGCCACGTCGCCAATCGGGGGAATAACGTGTGAAAGCCAGGTCTGGAGCCGGCGATCAGACTTGAACTGATAACCTGCTGATTACAAATCAGCTGCTCTGCCAATTGAGCTACGCCGGCGTGAAGATGAAACCCAATATGCCATCGACCGCGCGCTTAGTCCAGCGCCGCGAACGCCGCGCCCAGATGCCCGATCAAATCCGAGGTCAGCATGGCCCGTTCGCCAACCGCCTCGCTCGCCAGATCGCCCGCGAGCCCATGAATAAACACCCCCGCCCGAGCCGCATCCGCCGGTGCCATCCCCTGCGCCAGAAATGCGCCAATGATCCCCGTCAACGCGTCGCCCATGCCGCCCTTGGCCATCCCCGGATTGCCCGTGGTATTGACCCACAGCGGCCCGGATCTCTCCGCAATCAACGTCCCCGCCCCTTTCAACACGGTGACCACGCCATATTCCTTGGCAAATTCGCGGGCGACATCCCAGCGGTTCGACTGCACTTCCTGGGTGGTCTTGCCGATGAGCCGCCCCATCTCGCCCGGGTGCGGCGTGAGCACCAGCGGCTTGTGCAGCTTCGTCAACGCGGCCACCCCGTGCGCCATCGCGTTCAACGCGTCCGCGTCCGCCACGATCGGCGGGAACCATCCACTGACCACCTTCCAAATCATCCGCTGCGTGTTGGCGTGCTGACCCAACCCCGGCCCGAGCGCCACGGCATTGAACCCGGCAAAATCCGTCGTATCCAGTTTCTCAAAATCTGCTGCGCGCGGCATGACTTCCGGCGGACAATTCGACGCCACGATCCGGTAGATGCTCCGCGGCACGGCCAGCGTCACCAGCCCGGCCCCGGCCCGCGCGGCAGCGTGCGCCGCCAGCACCGGCGCTCCGGTGTAACCTTCCGATCCGGCAATCACCAGCAGGTGGCCGAAATCCCCTTTGTGGGCTGCTCGCCGTCGCGGAGGTAACAACGCGGCGACGTCGCCCGCCGTCACCAGTTCCACGTCGGTCTGGACATGATCCAACAGTTTCCGCGGGAAGCCGATGTCCACGGTTTCGATGCGTCCCACGAATTCCACCGCCGCGGGCTTGAGCAACCCGATCTTTGGCAACCCCATCGTGACCGTGGTCTGCGCCCGCACGCACACGCCCAGGACCTCGCCCGTGTCACTGTCGAGGCCTGACGGAATATCGATTGCCACCACGGGCCGATGCAGACCATTGATGACCTTGATCGCCGTCGCATACGGCTCGCGCACCTCGCCGCTCAATCCCGTGCCCAGCAAACCGTCCACAACCACCGCCGGTTCAATCTCTCCGACAATCTCCGCCAGTTCGTCGAGGGTCGGCAACTCCAGCACGCGTACCGCCGCGACGAGCTTCTGAAAATGCAGCAGCGGGTCGCCCTGTAATTCAGTGCGCTGACACAGCAGCACCAAGGCGGGCTGGCAACCGGCTGCCGCCAAATGCCGCGCCGCCACGATGGCGTCGCCGCCGTTGTTGCCCTTCCCGGCAAACAACAACACCGACCGCGCATCCTTCCGTCGCAGGAACTCTATCGTCGTTCGGGCAACGGCATAACCCGCCCGCTCCATCAATTCCTCCCCCGGCGTGCCCAGCGAGATGGTCTGTTGGTCAAGCTGGCGAATCTGCTCCGTCGTGACCGCTTTCATTCTTCAGCCACTGTAGCGAGCCCCGTGCCCAAAAGCAACGCCCCTGCCCGATTTCCGCCCTCGCCACCCGCCGAATTTGGGTTCGTTTTTGGCTTTCCCAAAGTGAATTTTCCACGCCGGCCTGAATAAACTTGGGTTCGTTTTCCAAAAAACACCTTGAGGGAGGCTTCCCCCTCCTGCAGCGGCGGTCTACCCGCCCCGAAGTCCTTCGGGGCGACCGCCGGTCGCCGATTCCCCCAGCGCCGTTGTGGCGGTTCCTCATTCTTCAAAGAACAATCGACAACAATCCGCCAGACTATATCTCAATTCGATAATATGTCAAATCCAAAATCCCAAAAGCGATCCCCCATGTCGAATTGTAGCCGCGAAGCCGAGTCCGCCGAGACGCTACAGCGTCGTGCCCCCGTCGCAACCCTTTCGCGGTGCTCGTATGCGCCGGCCTTCCCCCTCCGTGCTGTGGTAGGGCGCGACCGCCAGGCGCACCGCCCGCTTTTCGGGTCATAGGCGCGAAGAACCAAAAAACGGAGATCCTATTCATCGAACGAATTTGGCAATTCCTCAAACCGGACACCGGCCGCGCTGCAGTCGTCTTGCCCGATGGCATCCTCTCCGCGTCCTCCGATAGATGTCACTGACACATATCATCCAACGGCCCACCGGTTTATGGATAGCGCTATCCATAATCCCAAACGCGCCACTCGCCTGTCCTGCCTGCCCTGAGCTTGTCGAACGGAGCGGAGTCGAAGTGTACCATGCTAAAAATTTAGCACCTCACCGCCGCCGCGACCACGCCTCGCCACGACCCAAATCCGTTTGACAACCTCACGCCCATTCCCCTAGCGTGCCGGGCCATGCCGAGCACCGCCACAACATCGATCTCCCCCTCCACCACACGCCTCGGCTGGATTGGCACCGGGGTCATGGGGCTGTCCATGTGCGGACATCTCCCGGAAAAAGGCTACACCGTCACCGTTCACAACCGCACCCGCGCCAAAGCCCAGCCGCTCCTCGACAAGGGCGCAACGTGGGCTGATTCGCCCCGCGCCGTCGCCATGCAATCGGACGTCATCTTCACCATGGTCGGTTACCCGCGCGATGTGCGCGAAGTCTACTTCAGCGACGATGGCGTGCTCGCCGGGGTCAAGCCCGGCAGCGTCGTTATCGACATGACCACCACCAACCCGAGTTTGTCGAAACAGATTTACGCCGCCGCCAAGGCGAAGGGCGTCGATGCCATCGACGCCCCTGTGTCCGGCGGTGACGTCGGCGCGCGCAACGCGACCCTCTCGATCATGGTCGGTGGCGACGCGGATGCCGTCGGGCGCGTATTGCCCCTGTTCCAAATCCTCGGCAAAACCATCGTCCATCAGGACGGCGCGGGCGCGGGTCAACACGCCAAGATGTGCAACCAGATCGTCATCGCCGGCACCATGATCGGCGTATGCGAGAGCCTGCTCTACGGCGCCAGGGCCGGCCTCAACCTCGACACCATGCTCCAATCCGTTCGCCCCGGCGCCGCCGGTTGCTGGACGCTCGATAATCTCGCGCCGCGCATCCTGCAACGCAACTTCGCGCCGGGATTCATGGTCGATCATTTCGTCAAAGATATGGAGATCGCCCTCGCCGAGGCCGCGCGCATGAAGCTCATGTTGCCCGGCCTGCAGTTGGTGCATAAACTCTACCGCGCCGTCCAGGCCCAGGGCCACGGCAAAAGCGGCACGCACGCCCTGTATCTCGCGCTGGAATCCATGTCGAAGAAGCAAATGTGAGAACCGCTCTCCGGTCGGGCGCAAAGGCAACGCGCGGCCGGCCCGATAGCATCACAGCGTTCTTGTCAGGCATCGGTGAAACGTGACCCGCAGCGTTTGGGCATCGAGTTCCGCGCCGCCATCGGGCGTGACGCGCAACGGATACTCTTGTTGCGCGGTTGTTGGCAGCCGAAGATGCAAGTCGCGCGGACGGTCGTTCACGCCGCTCGATTTTTCGTTGCCGGGAGTCTGTCGTGCGCCTATAGTCTCGTGCGCATTTCTTCGGCGGGTGCGCCCATAGCTCAATTGGATAGAGCGTTGGTCTACGGAACCAAAGGTTGCAGGTTCAACTCCTGCTGGGCGCGCCACTCCTCATCTTGACCCGCTATGACAGCTTCTGCCAACTCGTGACTTTCACCAATGTTCACGGGCAATCCCTCGACCTCATCACTACTACCCTCAGTGACGGGCACTGACACGGAATGCCCTCCAACGACTAAACTTTGTGACACTCCTTGTGACAGTGCCCCCGATACACTTGGAAGCTTCTCGATTGCCGACCACGTATGCAAAGACGAAACATCCGTATACACCTTGTCAGTCAACCGACGGTCGCTGTGCCTCATAATTTCCATCGCCACACGCTCAGGAACCCCCGCACGCTGAAGATTAGAACACAGGGTGACCCGTAGTGAGTGAAAATCCGCAAAGCGGCCCAGGGCGTCCTTGTACACGATTTCCGCCCGCTTCAAATCTTCCCGAAACGTCTCCATCTTCGGCACACGGAACACACGCTCACTCTTGCCCCCATTATCCGCCTTCCACTCGCGCAACACGGACACAACATCCGAGTGCAACTTGATCGTCGCCTTCTTGTGATTCTTGGTAGTTGAAGCCCGAACCTCGATAAACGCCTCAGGAGAATCGTCGATATGTACGTCGCTCCATTCCAACTGTTCCAACTCGCCACGCCGCAAGCCAGTGTACGCAGCCACCAAATAGACAGCCCTCCGCGATCCAGCCACAGACACCAACCGTCGCAACTCATCTTCTGTAAACGCTCGACGCTGCCGAGTTTCTCGCCCTCGCATTTCTACTTTTCCAACCACCTTGAGTGGATTCCCCGCCAGCCGCCCGTTTCTTTGCAACCAATTCAACAAACCACACGCGGCATTCAGGTACTCGTTGAGAGTCTTCGCAGCCATCTTCTGGCTTGATCGCCACGACACGAATGAATCTGCTGTCACGTCCCGCAACAGCTTCCAACCGCACTCGCTCCCCAACTTGTTTAGTCGCGTGTACAGATTGTCAGCGTACCGCGGCGCCCTTCCCCTCGCTCGCACATCCTGGACGAACTCCCCGACCAGCTCCGCAACGTCCCGACTTGCCGCGTCCCGCATCTCTCTGGGAGCGATGATTCCAGCCCGCTCACGCTCCATTTCGGCCACCAGTTCAGATCGCCGCTTTTCCGCTGCCTGTTTATCGCTCGTCTTTAGGGACACGTATGAGACTTGTCGTTGTTCCCCCTGCAGTCGATACTTTAACCACCAAATTCGCCCGCGTTTATAAAGTGTGCTAGTCATAGCCGACCTGTCTCCGAATAATTCAAGATTTCTTCCATTCGCAATCTGGTGCAACCTCGTACCCGCACCGCTTGCAATTCACCGTCCGCAATCATCCGCCAAACTGTTCGATCGCTAACCGCTAACATATTCGCCGCCACATGTACTGACACAAGCGCTTTCCCACCTCGCCAAGCAACCGCCGTCTCGGATAAAACACCCTGTTCGCTCTTTTTCATTCTGGCTCGGCCACGTCGCTCCAATCCTCCCTAGGGTCGCGTTGTTCCTCTGGAACCGCGCTCAGATACGCTCGGTATACAGCACTGTGATCAACTTCGATTCCCCGTTCGCAAAGCCACTCCGCAATTGCTCGAAACGTGAACTTCTTTTCATCTCGCAGCGTGTTGATCGTTCGAATGTGGTCCGAAAGCAATATTCGCTTCGCTTCCCGTTTTGCCTCCTCTAAAAAGGCCTCGGAATCCGGCACCGCTGCCTGTGCAGGCTCAGCAGCAAGCTCTGAATTGCGTTTCATCGGCGCACTCCTCCTTGATTCTTTTTGTTTATTATGCTCAACCATCTCGCAAACAATACACCAAAAAGAGAACGTGTCAAACAAAAGTCTAATCCTAGAGATTTTACTGTAATCAGAACTAGTCGTCCAAGGCGCCCACCTCCTTGAACGCCGTGCGCCTCGACGGTCCAGACCCTCAGATGGGGTTCCCACACTTTACACTTGACAGACCGTACAAATCTATTATCTTACAGACCGCACGGTAGATAATACGAAAGGAAGACAAGATGAACCAGTTAACAACAGGTAGCCTTGACCAATTATTCGAGGTTCTAAGACGAACCGAGCACGGAAAAAGCGAACACACACTATACATTTCCCGCAAGAGGGCTACCAAACACGTCGCGGGTCAGCATTCGCTTTCCTACCAAACAATCTTGGACCTCTATACACGCCGCTTAGGCTTCCAGGATGCTAAGCAATTTGACGACCTTGTAGAAAAGTGGCAGTCCGGCAACCCTGAACCCTTGATGAGTAAAATCAAGGACCACACAGACCCAACGGACTTTCATGTCATCGACGAATTTTTCCGAGACCACCCCTCCACACAACCAACTCCCGCTAGCAAATCCCCCGAAGACCACGCCGCCGAATTCGAGGAGTTTCGCGTTCAGATTACCCGCAAGGAGGCCGAGATGCTCCGCTTCATTGCCAAAATGAGGAACGCAGACCCCGCTCAGCTTCTCAACCAAACTGTATCACGGTCTATACGTAACGAGATGAAGACGCTCGCTCACGATCTTTAACTCCGTACACTCACCATTAACCCCTCTTCTATTGAAGTTAGGCCGCGGGCGGCGCGGCCCTGACGGGCCGCCATCCGCCCGCGCGGCCCCACCCCCACCTCCTTGGCCGTGCTCTCCGAATCTCATTCACCGTTCAGGCTACGCGCCCTTCCTGTGGAGCCGCCGAATTTGATGGACAGGAGGCTTGACGAGGTGGTAGTTTTCACAATCGGCGAGGGAGACGTAGCCACGACGCTCGCCTACCCTGTTTCGGGTTTGAGTCGGCGAGAAAATGCACTCGAACCAAGACAGTTGTAGTAAACTGCGTGTCCTGTCATCGAACGCTTCCCGATGTCCTGTTGCCTCTTACCTGACCCAATTTTCCGACGGTTGCCCTTCAACACCCATTCCCCATGTGTCCATCCATGCAAATCAGAGAAACTCAAAGGAACAAAGGTGAAAATCATGAAAAAAGCAGTACGGCTGTTCGTGGTAATATTACCTTTTGCATTCACTTATTTTGCATTCGCCGAGGACATAACCGTCGACAAGACAGTCTATAAAGATTATCAGGTCATTCGTACGCAACCCGACGGGATCGTCATCAAACACTCATCAGGAATAGCAACCCTCTACTTCTGGGAGTTGCCTGCTGACTTGCAAAAGAAGTACAACTATGACCCAGTGAAGGCTCAGGCGTACAATCAGAAAGCGAAGGAGCAACAAGCAGCGTGGCTGGCGAAAATGAAAGAGCAATCTAAATTGGAGCAACAAAAACTTGACGAAGCCAACGCCATATTAGCCCAGCAAATTGAAGCGGCTAAGGCTCAAGCCGCCCAACCGCAACAACAGAAACAAAATATACCCAACCAGCATCTTGCCGGCCCGGTAGACTTAAAGGTCCCGACGGCATGGGACCCTTCCGGATATGGCTCGTTTAAGAAGTAGTAGCACCGCCAGCAAAAGTCACACTCAATAGCGATACTGGTTTCAATTCCGATTTCGGTTTCATCGTCCACGACTGTTACCCCGCTTTCCATTCAGGAAGTTCCAGGCCCAATTCCACGCAGCCGAATTGCATCACGTCCTCACGATCGCGCCACGTCGGCAAACGACTAAACACCGTTGCGAATAGATCACACCCAACACGCCACGCCCTTGAGTATCCGTTGAGCCATTGGAACCGCGTTGAACCCACTTTGTTGCCTGCACGTCCACTGGTCAGACGCACACGGCGCGGAACGTGATCGCAGAAATCCCGTGTCAGGTATCGCGTGAGGTACTTCACGAGACGCTTCGGTTCCTGGAATCTCCGCCCACCGCGCTCCCGTCCGACAGCCTCGATGTTGACGAACTGGCCCCACCCACGCGCCACGGCGAACTCACGAAACCCAACCACGCTGATATACTTGTTGATCAGCAAGTGATGATGCCACGCGCCACGCTTTTGCTGTTGCCACACCCCGCACCAGTCAATACCGTGCCGCTTCAGCCAGTCGGCCACTGGTTTCCATCGCTCCATGGCCTCCTTCTTGACGATCACGTTCTCATGGAACGTCATCGTCACCAGCCAGCAGTTTGGAAGGTTCACCGTTAGAAACCGCTCCAGACGGACCTTGGTGAGAAATTCAGTCTTGGCCCTGGTTGCTCCCATCCGTCCCTCCCGCCGAGCGAACTACAGCCAACACCGCGCGACGCAGTGAAGCACTCAGCTTCGGCCAACTCTCCATGACTTCTGCTAAGTCACGAGAAGGACAAGATTTTGGTACACTCCTTGGTACAGTGGGTGCCGATTCCTTAGATAAATCCGCCTTTTTCGGCAGGTTCAACTCCTGCTGGGCGCGCCACTCCGCCACCTCCTTGAACACCGTGGGCCTCGATGGACCACACCCTCAGCAGAGGTTCTACTGGCACGCCTTCTCAAAATGGCTCCCCGCTTTGGACGATTTGCGAATCTGGCGGATGGAGGTTCCGAGGGCGTGCCGTCGGGCCGTCGGCAAATCTTCGGCGCGTCTCGCTCCGCTGGTGCTGCGCTCGGCTTACTGGCTGGCTTGCAGTCGCGCGAGCGCGTTCTGCGCCTGGGTGAAATCGGGCTTGATGCGCAACGCCTGCTTGTAATGCTGGATGGCTTCCTGCGTGCGCCCCAGCGTCTCCAACGCGACCCCCAAGTTGTAGTGCGCGTCGGCAAAGTCTGGTTTGATCCGCAGCGCCTGCTCGAAGTGTCCAATTGCCTCCTGTAGTTTGCCTTCGCGGAGCAAGGCATTCCCCAAATTGAATTGAGCTTGGACTAAATCGGGTTTGATCCGCAGTG
>Ga0116126_1001974_pt1 | contig 12228 bp, 10 predicted proteins | sample June2015DPH_16_5_FD_89730 | JGI IMG/M metagenome (GOLD analysis project Ga0116126, IMG submission 89730) | Peatland microbial communities from SPRUCE experiment site at the Marcell Experimental Forest, Minnesota, USA - June2015DPH_16_40 | ecosystem: Environmental > Terrestrial > Soil > Wetlands...
CCCGCCGGGCTCAGGACTGACCGAAGGCGAAGAGCGGCTGCGCCGGAAGCGCGGCTGCCGGGACTCCGGCGCGCAGCCTGCCGACGCCGACGGCAGTCAGGATGCTGGTGTCCAGCGCGTCGAACGCCACTTCGTCGAATCCGGCGGCCGTGAACCATTCCCGGACCTGCGGCGTGAGGTCAGGCGGCCGGCGGTGCCGGGTCCAGATGACGGTGGCGCCTGCCGAGCACAGGGCGGGCGCTGCCGCCGCGGTGCGCCGGATGTCGCCGGCGCTGACGTTGCCGAAGATGCCGCACAGCAGCAGGATGTCCGCGGGCAGCGCGTCGGCGAACTGAGCGGGCCTGCTCGCGTCCGCCTGCCGCACGTCCACCTGTGCCAGTCCCGCCGCCGCGGCACGGCGCCGGGCCAGTTCCGCGTTGCGCGGATCCGACTCCACCAGCACCGCGGCCACGTCGCCGCTGCGCGGGTGGCCTGGCAGCACGCCGAGGACGTCGCGGCCCTGCCCGGCGCACAGGCTGACCAGAGCGACCCGGCCGGCTGGTGCCTGGTCGATCGCCCGCGCCAGGTGCGCACTGACCCGGTCCAGGCGCGCGCTCAGCGCTGACACCGGGTCGTCATAGGCGGCGTGCCATTCCAGCCAGTCCCGCATGAAAGCCATACTGCCCGGCCACGCCGGGAAAGCCGGGCACCCGCGCCGCAGCCCGCCATCAGCGCCGGCGGCCGGCAGGGCTGCAACGTCGATGCGCGGCCGCTGTCGCTCTTTCAGCATCACCTGCGCATCCACGCTGCTAGTCAGATCGCCGCCCGCCTCCGCACCCCGCTTCCGCGCCCCGCCTCCGCACCCCGCTTCCGCGCCCCGCTTGCGCACCCGCCCTCCGCGCGGCCGCTTCAGGCATCGGGGACGGCCTTGACGGTCATCGTGGCCGGGTCAAGGCTGGCACCATGGACCGGCGCGCGTGGCTGGCTGAGCGAAGGGCGGCGGTCGTCGCTGCCTACGACTCCTTAGCCCCTTCTTATGACGACCACGAGTATCCCGCGGACCTGCAACGGGATTGGGTCGCGCGGCTGCTGAGCCTGATCCCGCCGGGCGGGACCGTGCTGGACGTGCCCTGCGGGACGGGCAGGTACTTCCCGCTGGTGGCCGCGGCCGGTCACCGGGTCGCGGGGGCCGACCAGTCGGCAGGGATGCTGGCGGTGGCGAGGTCGCGGGGCATCGCATCCTCGCTCGAGCAGGCCGCCCTGCAGGACCTGTCGTATGCCAGCGAGTTCGACGCCGTCCTGACGATCGACGCCATGGAGAACGTCCCGCCCGAGGACTGGCCGCTGGTACTGGCCAATCTGCATCGGGCGGTCCGGGCGGGCGGCCTCATCTACCTGACGGTCGAGGAAGTGGGCGAGGCAGCGATCGAGCAGGCCTTCGAGAGCCTGTCCGCGCGCGGCCTCCCCGCGGTGCGAGGCGAGGTCGTCGAGGGCGACGTAGCGGGCTACCACTACTACCCCGGCCGGGAACAGGTGGCCCAGTGGCTCGGGCAGGAGAGCCTGGCGATCGCCGACGAGGGCTTCGGTCAGGACGACGGATGGGGGTACCGGCACTTCCTGCTGCGCACCGGGCCGTGAGCGCTGTGGCGCCCGGTGCTAGCGCCGGGACAGGCAGAACTCGTTGCCTTCCGGATCGAGGAGAACCCGGCGGCTGTCGAAGACGACATCGTGGATGCGGGCCATGCCGTGATGGTGCCACTGCTGTCGCGAGCGCGCTCACACTTTCAGGGCCGCCTCCCCGGCCCTGAAAGACAGGGCGCCCGCCGGGCACTGCCTGCGGCGCCGGGGCCGCCGCTGGGCGGCCAGCACGCCCTGCCCTGCGTCTCCGGACGGCAGCCGCGCGACCTTCGCCCGGCCCGGCATCCCTGCGATGCCAGGGCGCGGAAGAAAATCGGCTGGCCCGGCATTGGCCTGTTAGGGCGCCGGAATGCCGGGAGCGGCGGACAGCCGCCGGGCTGACCGCAGGCGGCCGAGCGCGGCGCGCAGCCGCGATGCCGTTATTCCTGCCGCAGAGAGGCCAGCGTGACCAGCCGGGTCAGCCAGAAGGTCGCCGTCAGCGTGGTGTACGTGGCGGCGATGTTCATGACGATCATGGACTCGACGATCGTGAACGTCGCGCTGCCGACCATCGGCCGCGACTTCGGCGTCCCGTCGACCTCCGTTGCCACCGTCTCCATCTACTTCCTCGTGAGCCTGGCGGTCTTCATCTCTGCCTCCGGGTGGCTGGGCGACCGGTTCGGCGGCAAGCGGGTCCTGCTCACCGCGATCACAGTCTTCACCGCCGCATCGGCGCTGTGCGGGCTGGCCGGATCGCTGACCGAGCTGGACATCTTCCGCGTCCTGCAGGGCGTCGGCGGCGGCCTGATGGCCCCGGTCGGGCTGGCGATGCTGTTCCGTGCCTTCCCCCCGGCTGAGCGGGTCCGCGCCTCGAGCATCCTCACGGTGCCCACCACGTTCGCCCCCGCCCTCGGCCCGATCATCGGCGGGCTGCTGGTCACCGAGCTGTCCTGGCGATGGGTCTTCTACGTGAACGTGCCGCTGGGCATACTCGCGCTCGCCTTCGGCGCGCTGTTCGTCGAGGGCGGGAACGCGCTGCGGCCAGGCCCGTTCGACACGGCCGGCTTCGTGCTGGCCGGCGCCAGCCTGGGGCTGATCATGTACGGGGTGTCGGAGGGGCCGATCCGGCACTGGAGCTCGGGCATCGTGCACGCCACCATCGCTGCCGGGGCGGTCCTGCTGGCGGCGCTGGTGATCACCGAGCTGCGCAAGCGGCAGCCGCTGATTGACCTGCGGCTGCTGGGCAACCGGCTGTTCCGGTCGGCCAACGGCGTGATGCTGCTGGCGTCCGCGTCGTTCATCGGCACGCTGTACGTGGTCTCGCTGTTCTTCCAGGACGGCCGCGGCCTGTCCGCGCTCGGCTCGGGCCTGAGCACGTTCCCGGAGGCCCTCGGGGTGATGGCGGGCGCCCAGCTGGCCAGCCGGGCGCTGTACCCGGTGCTCGGGCCGCGCCGGAACATCGCGCTCGGGCTGCTGGGAGTCACCGTCTCGATCGGGCTGATGAGCCTGGTCGGCGAGCAGACCAGCCTGTGGTGGATGCGGCTGCTGATGTTCTGCCTCGGGGTCGCGATGGGCCAGGTCTTCGTCCCCGCGCAGGCCGCCGCGTTCGCCACCATCTCACCCGAGGCAACCGGGCGCGCCTCGACATTGTTCAACGTGGTGCGGCAGCTCGGCAGCGCGATCGGCGTGGCCATCTTCACCACCGCCATCGTCGCCGTCGGGGCCACGCAGACCGTGGCCGGCCGGGTCACGCCCAACCTCGCCGCCTACCACGTCGCGTTCCTCGCGGCCGCCGCCCTGGCCGCGGTCGGCGCGGTGATCGCGCTGACCATCCACGACTCCGACGCGGCTGCCACGATGGTCCGCAGGGGACGCCGGGCAGCCCGGCCGGGCCGTCAGGACGCCAGCGCCCCGGCGGCGGGCACGCCACCGGATCACCGGCCAGCTCCCCGGCCCAGCTGACCCGCCCGGCCGCGGGCGGATCGCTCGTGCCGGGCGCGGTCACCGCGGCTGGCTGTCGATGCCGGCTCCGGCGATCGCGAAGACCTCGGCGAAGGTCCGGGTCCGGCGGGCAATCCGCTGCACCGCCGCGGCCGGCAGGCTCGGGCAGAGCTCGGCTGCGAGGTCGGCGCGGGACTGGTAGCCCATGCGCGGGTCGGCGGCCGCCCGGTGCACTCGGCCGGCAGTCGTCCCGTGCCGGGCACGAGAGGTGAGAGCGGACGCCAGGCCGCCGCCCGGATCGACAGCGGCGACGACGAGGACGCGACTGTCGTGATGCTCGATCAAGTTCTCGATCAGGGTGACAGCCAGGCCCGGCTCCAGGCAGTCAGCGTCGTCAATGATCGCCACGACCGGCTCCGACGCTGACACCGCGGCTGCCGCCCGTGCCGCCCTGGCGACGATGCCGTGCTGGCCGGCCTGGCTGTCGTCCCGCGGCCGGGCCGCCGCGACGCCGGCCCGCAGCAGCGAGACTGCCGCGGCCAGGCCGGACGCGAACAGGCTGCCCGCGCCCCGCTGGGCCGCGATCAGCTGGGCCGTGGCCAGCTGCGGCACGCTCTGCTGCGCCGTGCCCCGGTGGGCCGCGCGCCGGACCCGCCCCCCGTACAGCAGAGCGGCCGCCCGCGCGTCCACCCCGGCTTGCATCAGGCAGTCCCGCACGGCCAGCGCCTGCGCGCCGGGTCCGTCAGGCACCGACCTGCCGCTGATCCGCGCCACCAGCGTGACCGGGGCATCGCCACGGCTGATGACCGCCGCGAGCTGGTCCAGGACGGTGGTCCGGCCCCATCCCGCGGGCACGGCCAGCAGCACCGCGTGCGATCCCGTGCCTGGCCGCCGCAGGCCCGCCCACCACTCGGCCAGTTCGCTCGCCGCAGCCTCGTGCCGCCCTCCCAGCATGAGCCCCAGGGTAGAAGGCCGCAGCGGCCCAGCAGCCGCAACCCGGCAACTGACCCGCCGCTGCTGACCCGCCGCTGCCGCGGGCGGAGATGCCGGAAGGTCGCTGGCTTGCCGGGCGGTCTGCGTGTCTAATGCTGATATGAGGCTGGAACCGGCGGAGCGGCGGCGGGCGGCCAGGACGGCCGTGCCAGCGGGGCCGCGCTATCTGCGTGAGCGGATGCCTGATGGGCCGTGAGATTCAGGCCATCAAGATCAGTGGCGAGGACAGGCGCGTCTACCGGGACAAGCTGCGGCGCTCGCTGGACGTGTTCGCCCGGATGCTGCGCGAGCACCTGTTCGAGGCCAGCCCGGCCCAGGTCGGCCAGGAGATCGAGCTGAACCTCGTCGACGAGCACGGATCGGCGTCCATGCACAACGCCGCCGTGCTCGACGCGATCGCGGATCCGGCCTGGGCGACCGAGGTGGGGCAGTTCAACCTCGAGATCAACGTGCCGCCTCGGCGGCTGGACGGCGACGCGCTGGCGGACCTGGAGCAGGAGGTCCGCGCCAGCCTCAATGCCGCGGACATCAGGGCCGGCGAGGCCGGCAGCCGGCTCGTCATGATCGGCATCCTGCCGACACTGCGGCAGCAGGACGTCGACCTGGGGACGATGACCGCCAGCGACCGTTTCCGGGTGCTCAACGAGCAGATCTTCGCGGCCCGCGGGGAGGACATGCGGATCGCCATCGAGGGTGCCGAGCAGCTGCTCACCTATGCCGACAGCATCACGCCGGAGGCCGCGTGCACCAGCGTGCAGCTGCACGTCCAGGTCAGCCCGGACACCTTCGCGAGCTACTGGAATGCCGCCCAGGCCATCGCCGGCGTGCAGATCGCGCTGGCCGCCAACTCGCCGTTCCTGTTCGGCAGGCAGCTGTGGCACGAGACCCGGATCACGCTGTTCGAGCAGGCCACTGACACGCGGCCGGATGAGCTCAAAGAGCAGGGCGTCCGGCCGAGGGTCTGGTTCGGCGAGAACTGGATCACCTCGGTGTTCGACCTGTTCGAGGAGAACATCCGGTACTTCCCGGCGCTGCTGCCGATCTGCGGCAGCGAGGATCCGCAGGAGGTGCTGGACCGCGGCGGCTGCCCGGAGCTGGCCGAGATGAGCCTGCATAACGGCACCATCTACCGGTGGAACCGCCCCGTCTATGCCGCCACCGACGGCAAGCCGCACCTGCGGGTCGAGAACCGGGTGCTGCCGGCCGGCCCGACGGTCGCGGACATCATGGCGAACGCGGCCTTCTACTACGGGCTGCTCCGGTCCCTCGCCGAGGCCCAGCGCCCCATCTGGACCCAGATGTCCTTCTCGGCCGCGGCCGAGAACCTGCGTGAGGCCGCCCGCCATGGCATCGACGCGCAGCTCTACTGGCCGGGCCTCGGCGAGGCCCCCGCGGCCGAGCTCGTGCTCCGGCGCCTGCTGCCGCTGGCCCGCGAGGGACTCGGCCGCTGGGGCGTCAGCCAGGTGCATGCCGATCGCCTGCTGGGCATCATCGAGCAGCGCTGCCTGTCCGGCCGAAACGGGGCCACCTGGCAGATCGGCACGGTCGCGGCTCTGCGGCAAGCCGGAGCAGACCGCGCCGAGGCGCTGCGGCAGATGACCCAGCGCTACATCGAGCACATGCACGCGAACGAGCCCGTGCACAGCTGGCCGGTCACCCCGTAGGCGCGGCAAGGCTGGCCGCCGGAAGGCTTGACTTCAACGACAGTTGAGGTCTTAGCGTCTTTCCCAGGCGCCCGGGCGACCGCGCATGACCGGGCCCTGCCAGCAGACAGGCACCGACAGGAACGAGGCGACCATGACGTTCACAGCCGCGGAGACCGGCTACCTGAAGACCCAGCTGCTCGGCCGGCTCGCCACCATCCAGCCGGACGGCACTCCCCAGGTCAACCCCGTCGGCTTTCGCTATAACGAGGACCTCGGCACGATCGACATCGGCGGCTACCACATGTCGGCCAGCCAGAAGTTCCGCAACGTGACGGGCAACAGCCGGGTTGCCTTCGTCGTCGACGACATCGTCTCCCGCCAGCCGTGGCGAGTGCGGTGCCTGGAGATCCGCGGGGCGGCGGAGGCGGTCGGCGGCGCCGCCGGGGCCGCGGCCGGCACGGACGACGCGATCATCCGCATCTATCCCCGGCGGATCATCAGCTTCGGCATCGACGAGCCCGATCGCGAGCCGCACCTCCTGACTCCCAGCAAGCGCAATGTCACCTGACCTGCCCGCGTCCGGTACGTCAGGTGGCGCCCGACCTGCCCGCGTCCGGTACGTCAGGTGGCGCCGCCAGGGTGAGAGAGTGAGGGGGCAGTGCGCAGGCAACGCCGCTGAGCGGTCAGGTGCCGGTCCGGCCCGGGCGTACGGCGCGACTGCGGCATGAGGCGGAGGCGATGCGGTGACCGGCGGGGATGCGGTGGCTGGCGGCCAGGCCGGTCAGCATGACGAGCAGCACGAGCACGGCGCGCAGGTGCTGCGGGACGAGGCGTTCTGGGACGAGCGCTACCGCTCCAGCAGCGCCCTGTGGAGCGGCAGCCCTAACCCGCAGCTGGCCCGTGAGTCGGCCGGCCTGATTCCCGGCGAGGCGCTGGACGCCGGGTCCGGGGAAGGTGCCGACGCGATCTGGCTGGCCCAGCGCGGCTGGCGGGTCACCGCCGTCGACATCTCGGCCGTCGCCCTGGCCCGGGCCGAGTCAAGGGCGGCCGAGGCCGGCGAAGGGGTCGCGCAGCTCATCACCTGGCGGCACGAGGATCTCTCGGCCTGGGCTCCCCCGGCCGGCCGTTTCGACCTGGTCTCCGCGCAGTTCCTGCAGCTGCCGCCGGGGCCGCGCGAGCTGATATTCGGCCGCCTGGCCGCCGCGGTAGCACCGGGCGGCTCGCTGCTGATCGTCGCTCATCATCCCTCGGACCTGCAGACCACCGCGCGGCGCCCTGCCATGCCCGAGCTCTTCTACGCCCCGGCCGATGTCGCCGCCGCGCTGGACCCGCAGGACTGGGAGATCGCCGTGAGCGAGGCCCGCGAGCGCGAGGTCACCGATCCTGACGGCGAGGCCATCGCCGTCCACGACACGGTGCTGCGCGCCCGGCGGCGCGGCCGGGCGCGGGTCACCCCTGGCTGAACCGGAGCAGGAACTCGAGGATCCCGTGGTTCTGGGTGGTGATGACACTGCCGAAGCTGGGGTTGGGGATGTCCCAGTCCGCGAACAGGATCGGGATGGACCCGGTCACCTCGATCCCGCTGTGCGTCCGCTCGGCCGTGACCGTGAAGGTCACCGCGCGGGAGTGCCCGTGCAGGGTCAGGTCGCCAGCCGCCGGATAGCTCCTGGCCTGCCCGATCGCGGGCAGCGGCGCGAGGCTGATCGGCCGGGTCAGCCGCAGCGTCCCGGTCGGGTAGGCGGAGGTGTCCATGATCCGGCCGCGGAACTGGACGTCCCGCTGGCTCTGGTCACTGACGATGGTGGCCATCTGAACGGTGAAGCTGCCCGCCGTGACGGTCGCCCCCTGGATGGTCATGCTGCCGGTGACGCTGCTGGTGCGGCCCACCGCGGTGTTGTTCTGGCCGAAGAGCACTTCCTGCACCCGGTAGCCGACCAGCGACCCCGAGCCCACCTTCCAGGTGCCCGCCACCGCAGCTGACCCCGCCGTCGTCGCGGTGCTGCCCGCGGCCGCGGTACCGGTGCTGCCCGCCGTCGCGCTCCGGCTTGCTCCGGCGGACGACGACAGGCCGAGCGGCGCGGGCGCTGGCCCCTCGATGACGTGGATATAGAGGTAGGTGCCGCCGACGATCAGCACGGCGAGCAGCACCACGCCTCCGGCCAGCCACCGAGCCCAGTGAGCCGGCCTGAGACGTGCCATGGCTGAATCTCCCTTGCTGCCGGTGCCTGGTCTGACGCTGACAGCAGAGTCTCAGCGAGCGCTCTGACTTTCCTCTGCGTTAGCGCTGATAACCCTAGGCTGATCAGCCTGCGCCGGGCCCGGTGAGCGGGGATCTCGCCGGCCTGCGTCAGCGCAGAGCGCCCCGCGCTGGGCGCGGGGCGCTCTGGCCGCCTGCTGGCGGCGCTTCCGGCATCCTGCGGAGGCCGGCCATGACCTGGCTGCCAGCCAGTCAGGCCGTCAGCCGGCCGGGCCGGCAGTCAGCACCACGGTCGCCGTCTGCGCCTGGCCGGATGAGTCCGTCCAGCTGACGCTCACCTTGCTGCCGGGGTGGTAAGCCTCGACCGCGCTCTGCAGATCGGACTGCGAGCTGATGGCCCGGCCGCCCAGCGAGGTGATCACGTCGCCGGCACCCAGGCCGGCCTGCGCGGCCGCGGTCCCCGGCAGCGACCCCTCGACGGCAGCCCCGGTGGCCGCCTGCCCGCCAAACTCGCCGGACTGCCCGCCGAACGCGCCGGACTGCCCGCCCGACGCGACGGCAACGCCGAGGAAGGCGGTGGAGCCGATGTGCACCGTGGCTGACGACTGGCCCGCCGCGATCTGGCCGGCGACCGAGAGCGCTTCGTTGATCGGGATCGAGAAGGCCTCCGTGCTGCTGCTGGCGGCCGCGGAGGTCGCCGACGTGGCGCCGGGCTCCGCACCGCTCGTGGATGCGGCGGTGTCCATGCCGATGACCTGCCCGGCGGTGTTCACGAGCGGGCCGCCCGAGTCACCGGGCTCGATGCCCGCGTCGGAGCGGATCATGCCGCTCAGGTGCTCGGACACGCCGTCCCCGGAGTCCACGGCCGTGATCGAGGAACCCAGCGAGCTGACCGTCCCGGTCGCCACCGACGGAGTGCCGCCCTTGCCCTCGGCGTTGCCCAGCGCGACGACCTTCTGCCCGGCCCTGACCGTCGACGAGTCGCCCGGGGACACGGTCGCCAGCCCGGACGCGTTCTGCAGCTGCAGCACCGCGACGTCATTGCTCTCGCTGTACCCGACCACCTTCGCCGTGTAAGTCCGGCCGTTGCCGATGTCGATGACCTTGATGGAGGTGGCGCCCGAGATCACGTGGTTATTGGTCAGCACCTCGCCAGTCGAGGTCAGGACCATCCCGGTGCCCTCCGACGTCGCCTGCTGGTAGCCGAGGGTGGAGACCACGTCGACCAGGCCGGGGTCGGTCTTGCTGGCGATCGCCGCGGTGCTCAGCACCGGGGTCCCGGCGCTGGCGGCCACGGCCCAGGCCGTCCCGCCGGCCGCCAGCACGCCAGCGACACCGGCCGCCACGACCGCGTTCCGGCGGCGATGCGGCCGCCGGGCGGGGCCGCCCGGCTCCGCCCCCCAGCTGCCCGGATCGCCCGCTCCCCCGGGGCCGCCCGGGCCCCAGGCGCCCGTAGGGCCCGCCGGGCCCGCAGGGCCGCCCGGGCCCCAGGTGCCGCCCGGACCCCAGGGGCCCGGCGCGCCGGGCGCGGCCCACGGTGGCTGCGCACCCGGCGCGGCCCACGGTGCCTCGGCTTCCGGCTGAGCGGGTCCGGTCTCGGCCGGCGGACCATCGACGGTGCTCATGGATCTGTCCCTTCAATGAAGCCCTCTGCGCCGGGGCCACTGCCCCGGGCACACTTCGATAGTCCGTTGCTTCGCTGAACCATGCCTCGAAGCAGGCTGGCTATCTTCTGGAGCTTCACTGAGTGAAACCTGAACGTGCGCAGGCAGCCTGATCAGATCCAAGCAGCTGGCTGTAATCCGCGGGCGCGCTCCGGGCGTCACACAGGCACCTCTGCCGCATTAGCTGGGCAGGCGGTCCCGAGAGCGCGCCCCGTCGGCCCATCCCCCCTGGCTGACGGGGCGCCCGGCTTCAGGCGGCCGTCGCCAGGCCGCTCACCAGGTGATGACGGCGAACGAGCCCCTGAGCGCGGCGGGCAGGACCGCTAGCCTCCCGGTCCTCAGGTCAGGCTTCTCCATTCTCGGCCACCCGTATTCCCGGCCACCCTTCGAACCTCGGCGTCAGCTGAGGATGCAGCACTTATTAAATGCTCACTGAGAGTTCTGGCCCTGGCCCGAGCGGGAGGGCAGCCAGGCGAGGACCAGCAGGCAGCCGGCGATGGCGACCACCGCCCCGGTGAGCAGGCCGAGGTCCATGCCGTTGACGAACGCGGTCTTGGCTAGGAGGGTGAGCAGCTGCCCGGAAGCGCCCCTGGCCCGGGCGGCGACGGCGAGCGCGCCGCCGAGCGAGCTCTGGATGGCGGTCATGGCCGCGTGCGGGAGGTGATGACCGGCCAGGGCGGCGGTCATCTTGTCCTGGTAGCGGGTGGCCAGCAGGCTGCCGACGACCGCTACGCCCAGGGCGCCGCCGAGCTGGATGGCCGTGGTGTTGGTGGCGGACGCCACGCCGCTGTCGCTCTCGGGCACCGAGCCGATGACGGCGCCGGTGGCCGTCGGGATGGCGAGCCCGGCGCCGGCGCCGAGCAGGACCATGCCCAGGACCGTGCCGGCGAACGTGGTGGTGACGGTCGCGCCGGAGACCTGCCAGAGCCCGGCGGCGATCAGCGCCAGCCCGGCTGCCATCGTGAGCTTGGTCCCGATGGTCCGCACCAGCAGGGCGGACGCCGGCGCGATGACGACCACGGCGGCCGCGGCCGGCAGAACACGGACGCCTGCCTGCAGCGGCGTGTAGCCGAGGAAGAACTGCATGAACTGGGTGAGCACGAACAGCGCCCCGTACAGCCCGAAGGTCACCGCGGCGACCGCCGGGATCGCGGCCGAGAACGAGCGCTGGCGGAAGAAGGCCAGGTTGAGCATCGGGTGCGTGGTGATCCTTTCCCAGACGGCGAAGACGGCCAGGACCGCCAGGCCACCGGCGCCCGCGCCGATCACCAGCGGCGACGACCAGCCGCGGGCGGGCGCCTCGATGATCGACCAGAGGATCATGCCGATCCCGGCGATGGACAGGACTGCTCCGGCCAGGTCGGGGGCTTTGGCGTTCGCGTTCCTGGAATCCGGCACCAGCCAGACGGCGGCCAGCAGGCCGACCGCGGCGATGGGCACGTTGATGAGGAAGACCGAGCCCCACCAGAAGCGGGCCAGCAGCAGGCCGCCGATGATCGGGCCGAGGGCGACACCGACGCCGCTGGTACCTGCCCACAGGGCGATCGCGCGCTGGCGTTCGGCTGGGCTGGCGAACATGTTGCTGATGATGGACAGCGTCGAGGGGATCATCAGCGCGCCGCCGACGCCCATGCTCGCCCGGGCGGCGATGAGGGTGCCGACGTCGCCGGAGAAGGCGGCCCAGGCCGATCCCGCGGCGAAGACCGCCAGGCCGGCCAGGAACGTCTTCTTGCGGCCGATCCGGTCCGCCAGGCTGCCCGCGGCCAGCAGCAGGCCGGCGAACACGATGATGTAGGCGTCCACGATCCACTGCAGGTCGCTGGACGTGGCGTTCAGGTCGCGGACCAGGGTGGGGAGGGCGACGTTCAGGACCGTGTTGTCCAGGTTCGCGACCAGCACCGTCACGCACAAGACGGCGAGTGCTAGCCAGCGTGTCCTGGCCGGCAAGTCAGAAGGCGGGCTCGAGGTGGCGCGGCGGGGCCGGGTGTCGCGCGGCGCTAGCAGGTTCTCGGACATCTTCCGCTCCTTACCTACCTCTACATTAATTGCACTGTATAGCAAATTTGCAGTTCAACGCAAGATTGCTGCGGGATGTATACTTGCGGTATGGGACACGCAGGAGTACGGGAGCAGGCGGAACCGCGGGAGCAGGCGGAACCGCGGGAGCAGGCGGAACCGCGGGAGCAGGCGG
>Ga0116126_1001975_pt1 | contig 12219 bp, 7 predicted proteins | sample June2015DPH_16_5_FD_89730 | JGI IMG/M metagenome (GOLD analysis project Ga0116126, IMG submission 89730) | Peatland microbial communities from SPRUCE experiment site at the Marcell Experimental Forest, Minnesota, USA - June2015DPH_16_40 | ecosystem: Environmental > Terrestrial > Soil > Wetlands >...
CTAGCGATAAATAGAGGCTTAGCGGCTCAGGCGAAATTCCGCCTATTGAGCCTGATCAAGGCAGTGTCGCGCCGTTGTGATGCCTCTTTACTACCGCTTCCCGGGTTTGACCGTGTATGTTGCAGGTGCGAGATAATCAACTTGTGCCGTCGGCTTGGGAAGCGGCGGCCTGCCGTCCGCCGCATTAAGCGGGGGCGAGAATAAGGAAAGGGCGCTGTCATGGCCCAAACTGCAGCCTTGCCGGTTCTGTCAGGTGAAACCGGCCTAACCAGGTACCTGGAAGAAATCCGGCGGTTCCCGATGTTGGAACCGCAGGAAGAATTTATGCTGGCGAAGCGCTGGCGCGAGCACGAAGATCGTGACGCCGCGCATAAGCTCGTCACCAGCCATTTGCGGCTCGTGGCAAAGATCGCCATGGGCTATCGCGGCTACGGCCTGCCGATCTCCGAAGTCATCTCCGAGGGCAATGTCGGCCTTATGCAGGCGGTCAAGCGCTTCGAGCCCGACAAGGGCTTCCGGCTGGCGACCTATGCGATGTGGTGGATCAAGGCCGCGATCCAGGAATACATCCTGCGTTCCTGGTCGCTGGTAAAAATGGGCACCACCGCCAACCAGAAGAAGCTGTTCTTTAATCTGCGCAAGGCCAAGAGCCGGATCTCCGCGCTTGAGGAGGGCGATATGCGCCCCGATCAGGTCAAGCTCATCGCCAAGCGTTTGGGCGTGACCGAACAGGACGTGATCGACATGAACCGCCGGCTCGGCGGTGACGCGTCGCTCAACGCGCCGATCCGCGAGGACGGTGATTCCGGCGAGTGGATGGACTGGCTGGTCGACGACGGCGTCAGCCAGGAAAGCCGGCTTGCCGAGTCCGAGCAATCGGATAACCGGCACAAGGCGCTGGGCGAAGCTCTGACCGTGCTCAACGATCGCGAACGCCGCATCTTCGAAGCGCGGCGCCTCGCCGATGAGCCGATCACGCTGGAAGAGCTCGCCGACGAGTTCGGCGTCTCGCGCGAGCGCGTCCGCCAGATCGAAGTGCGCGCCTTCGAGAAGGTGCAGAAGGCGGTGAAGAGCCACATCACCGCCATGGAAAATCCACGGGCAACCGCCGCAGTCGCGGCGGCGCATTAAACTCCGTCAAGCTCGGCAAGCGACGCTTCGGCGCGGCGTTCGAAGATGACCGCGCCTTGGCGCCGCGCGATGTCGCGCGCGATCACGAAGGCTTGGCGCGCCGCGTCCTTGTTGGCACGGTTGAGCGCCAACAAGCATTCACCGCGCAGACGATAAATTTCCGGCAAGTAAAAACCGACTCCCGGTTCGTCGATCCCGGCAATTGCGCGATCGAGATGGGCGAGGCCATCCGCTGAGCGCCCGGCGGCCAGCAGAATATCAGCCGCCACGCCCAGATAATATTGTGGCACCGGGCCGGCGGCCGTCGCGTTATCAATTTCGGCATCGACTAGTCGCGCTGCGTCAATAACACCAGAGCCGACAGCGGTCGCCCAGCCCGTGAGCAGAAGGCTGCTGCCGACGTACGTTAGTAGGCCAAATTTTTGCGCCAGCACTGCGGCGCGGTGGGCCGCCGCAAAGGTGGCATCACGATTGCCGATAAGCTGGACACCTATGCTGTTGTTGTGGAGCGCATGGGCAAGGCTGAAGGGATGGTCGAGCGCTTCGGCGAGGGCAAGTCCTTGCGCAGCGCTATCCTGCGCCCGTTCCGGGTTTCCGGATAGCTGCACCGCGTGGGCGTGCACTACGTGTGCGCAAACTCCGGGATCGTGGCCGCCGAAGGCTTGGCCAAGATGACGGTGCCGGGCCATGTCGTAGGTCTCGACCCCGATCCGGCTATCATCCAGCGCCGCCGCGACATCGCCGCTGAAAAAAGCCGTCGACCAGCGACAATGATAGGCTTCGAGCAATAGATCGCCGTCGCCAGATCGCTGCGAGATCGTCACTAATTCGCCGGCCCGCTCGCGCGCAAGCGCCGTTTTGCGCCTGAGATTGGCGTTGAGCCATAGGCCCCATTTCGCTTTGTACGATCCGATGCCATCGGCTAAACGCTCGCTGATCTCGCTGGCGCGGCGGTAGATGTCCTCAACTTCGGCGCTCTGCATGCCGCGCAACGGCATCAACGCCGGGCCGAGCTTCAGCAGGAAATCCAACTGGCGGCGCATGCGATCGGTTTCGTTCGGCAAGGTATCGGCCAATTTGAGACCCGCCGAGAAGTGCGCGGCGGCTTCCTGATAGGCGGATCGGCTCACCGCCAGATCGCCGGCCCGCATGCGGTAATCACAGGCGGGACCGACTAGCCCGGCCTCGCCGAAATGATGGGCCAACAATTCCGGCTCACTGGTCGTCAGTTCGGGAAACCGTTCTTCGAGCGCGCGGGCGACGCGCTCATGCCATTCGCGCCGCCGGCCCAAAAGCAAACTCTCATAGGCCGTGTCCCGCGTGAGGGCATGCTTGAAACTGAAGCTCCGTTCCAAACCGCGCCCTTCGGGAAAGACGATGCCCGCCGCGGCTAGCTTCGCCAGCGCGGCCTCGATACCCGTGCCGCCGTAGGGGATCACCGCATCGAGCAGCGCGAAGGTGAATTGCCGGCCAATGACGGAAGCAATCTGCGCCACCTCCCGCGCCTCGCCGAGCCGGTCGAGCCGCGCCATCAGCGAATCCTTGAGCGTCGCCGGCACCGCAGCGCTGTGCTCGCCCGCCGATTCCATCACGCTCTTGGTCAGTTCCTCGACGAACAGCGGCACGCCATCGGTCTTGGCGACGATCGTCGCGACGGTTTCCGCCGACAGGCCGTGCGACGCGGTGACACCGGCGACCAATTGGGCGCATTCCGCGCGGCTCAGTCGGCCGAGCGTCAGCAAAGTCGCATGCGGCCGCGCCAGCCAAGGCGGCGCGAAATCCGGCCGCGCAGTCACCAAGGCGAGCAGCCGGGCTGGACCGATGGTGTCCGCCACGCGCGTCATCAATTCGAGCGTGGTGGCATCGATCCAGTGTGCATCTTCCAAGATCAGAAGCATCGGATCGGTGTCGCCCAAGCGGACGATCTCGTCGACCAGGAGGGCAATAATCGCCCCCTTGCGCTGTGCCGGCGTCAGCGACGATGACACGGCCAGCGCCGGCGCCGGGATCGACAATAGTTCGGCGAGCAATGGAATTGCGGCCGGATCCGACGCCGCCCGGCGCGCGAACAAGGAACCGAGTTTCTCGATCCGCGCGCTTGGCGAATCCGCAGCGACGAAGCGCGCCGCACGACCCAGATGTTGGATCACCGGATGGAGCGTGCTGTCACTATGATAGGGCGAGCATTGCAGATGGATGCGCGTGTGCGGCTCGCCGGCGATCGCTTCCTGCAGCGCTTCGATGGAGCGCGATTTGCCGATCCCAGCTTCCCCGATCACCGTAACGATCTGGCCCTCGCCCAGGCAGGCCAAGCGCCAGCGGTCGAACATCAGCCCCATTTCATGCGCGCGGCCGATGAGCGGCAGGCTGCCGCCGGTGCGGCTCGCGGCGAAGCGACTCTCGATTGCCGCTTCGCCGCGCACGCGCCACGCCGGCACTGGGCGCGAAAATCCCTTCAACTCGTGTTCGCCGGTGTGTTCGAGCTCGAACAATCCGCCCAGCAAATTCTCAGTCGCTTCGCTAATGAGGATGGTGTCAGGCGCCGCGAGTGCCTGAAGCCGCGCGGCGAGATTGGGAGTTTCGCCAACGATGGTGCGCTCTTGTGCAGTGCCGATGCCGACGATTTCGCCGACCACCACGAGACCGGTGGCGATGCCGATCCGCGCCCGAACCGGCGTGCCGTCCGGAAGTTCGATGCCGCCAACTTCCGCCATGATCCCGATCGCGGCGCGAACGGCGCGTCCCGCTGCGTCTTCGAAGGCCTGCGGAAAGCCGAAATAGGCCAGGACGCCGTCCCCCATGAATTTCGCGACGAAGCCACCGAATCGCCCGATCGCGCCGGCCGCGGCGTCCTGATAACGCCGGATCAAACTCCCAAGCAGCTCGGGATCGATCGTGCCAGACAGCGCCGTTGATCCGACCATATCGGCAAACAACACCGTGACCTGACGCCGCTCCGCATCCCCCGACGCTTCGGGGTTAGAGGGCTTCGATTCGGCCACCTCGGCACCGCGTCCGGCAATCGCCTTCAATAGCCGCCGGCGATTTCCCAGCGACAAGCCGAGCTGTTCGAGATCGTGCTCGCTTAGTTCCGGCAGGATATCGAGGTCGATATCGTTCGCCTCGAACACGTCGGCATATTGCTCAAACTTGTTCCTGCGCAACCAGTCGCGAACGTCGCTCATATTGCCATACCGCGCTCCCGCTGTGCGTAGCTTAGCACGCGCCGCCGGATATTTGGCGTTACTCCCGCAACATGCCGCGTAGCAGCCGGCGCGAGGCGACGATCGCCGTGCCGGCGATCGCCGCGATGGCGGCGATCATCAGAAAAAACTCCGGCTTATCCATCCGGCTCCAGAAGCTGCCGAGCCAACCGGCAAGGAAGCCGCCAACGAAGCTCGTCGCCAACCACACGCCCATCATCATCGAGAGGATGCCAGCGGGCGCGATCTTGGTCACCAGCGAAAGGCCAACCGGCGAAAGATATAGCTCGCCGATGGTAATGACGACGAAATAGCCGAACAGCCACAGCCAGCTCGCCTTGCCGGTCCCCGCGTGCCAGGCCGCCGCGGCCATGATGAGATAGGCGAGCACGATGCCGAAACAGCCGAGCGCCATTTTGGTGATGGTCGAAGGCTCCGACCCGCGCGCCGCCTGCCGCGTCCAAAGCGCGACGACGAACGGCGTGAAGGCGAAGATCATGAACGGATTGAACGCCAAAAACCACGTGGTCGGAATTTCGCTGCCTAAGCCGAACAGATCGACGCTGCGGTCGGTGTTCGCTTCAGCCCACAGGACGATCGTATTGCCGCCTTGCTCGTAGGTCGCCCAGAACAAGGCGGTGGGAATGAACAAGACGAGAATGGCGATGACGGCGCGCCATTCACCGCGGTCGAGCGGCTTTTTCTCGGCACGCGCCGCCCTCGCCTTCTGCAGCTCGTCCGGCGGCAAGAGCGGCATGGCGTAAAGATAAATTGACAGACCGATCAGCATGCCGACGCCGGCGGCGGCAAAGCCGTAATGCCAACCTGCCTTTTCGCCCAGTGTGCCGCAGACCAAGGGTGCCAGGAACGCACCGACATTGATGCCGACATAGAAGATGGAATAGGCACGGTCGCGACGCCGATCGCCGGGCGCATAGAGCCCGCCCACCTGGGTCGAAATATTCGGCTTGAACGCGCCACTGCCGAGGATGAGCGCCAATAGCGCGAACAGGAAAAGCTGTTCGACCGCCATCATGAAGTGGCCGATCGCCATGAGAGTCGCGCCGACGACGACAGTGCGCCGCTGGCCAAGCACGCGGTCGGCGATTAGGCCGCCGAAAATCGGCGTGAGGTAAACGAGCGCCGTATAGAAGCCGTAGATCTGCGACGATAGCGGCTGGACGTCGAGCGAACCGAATACCGCTTCCAGGGCGCTTTTGGCCCCGGCCAGGCCGACGACGTTGTGGGAATGCGTCGGCGCGAGGAGATACTTCGTCATGTAGAGGACAAGCAGCGCGCGCATCCCGTAATAGGAGAAGCGCTCCCACATCTCAGTGGTGAACAGGAAGGTAAGACCCTTAGGGTGGCCAAACAGCTCGTCACTTGAGGCTAGGCCGTCGTGGGGGGCGGAGCGGTGGGCAGGTTGAATGGGTTCAGCCAAGACCAGTCTCTGCCATTCTCATTCCCGGCAATCGTGAGTATAAATCGGCCTCATCCGACGATAGCATGAGCGTTCGGAAATAATGCGCCTCATCCCTTGAGCGCGGCACGTCGAGGAGAAAACGCGTGACAAAATTCGGTATTGGCCAGCCGGTTTCTCGGCTCGAGGATCCCCGTTTCATCACCGGCCGAGGCCGCTATGTTGACGACATCGGCCTGCCGCAGCAATGCTACGGCGTGGTGGTCATGTCGCCGCATGCCCATGCGCGGATCAAAAGCATCGATACCGCTAAGGCCAAAGCCGCCCCGGGAGTCGTTGCCGTGCTCACAGGCGCCGACGTCGAGGCCGACAAGCTCGGCAGTTTTTCGCCGATCATGCCCGAGGACATGGGCGGTCCGAAGGGATACCGCACGCTGCGCTCCATCCTTTCTGTCGGCAAGGTGCGCTCGGTCGGCGAACGAGTCGCATTCGTCGTGGCGGAAACGCTGGCGCAGGCGCGCGACGCCGCGGACCTGGTCGAGGTCGACTACGAGCCGCTACCGTCAGTCGTAACGCTCGAAGATGCGGTGAAGCCCGGCGCCCCGGCGGTGTGGGACGAGGCACCTAATAACGTTTCGGTCGCGCTCATGATGGGCAACAAGGAGGCCACCGACGCTGCGTTCGCCAATGCCAAACACGTCGTAACGCTTAAGCTCAACAACAGCCGCGTCAGCGCCAACACCATCGAGCCGCGTGCGGCAATCGGTCAATATCATCCAGACAGCGGCAACTACACACTGTACTCGACATCGCAGAACCCGCACGGCACCCGAGCGCACGTCGCCGGCAACGTGCTGAAAGTCCCCGAGAACAAGCTGCGCGTGATCTCTCCCGACGTCGGCGGCGGCTTCGGCATGAAGAATGGCAACTATCCCGAGGATGCGCTCGTGTGCTGGGCGTCGCGCCGTTGCAGCGGCCGTCCGGTCAAATGGGTCGCGACGCGCTCGGAATCTTTTCTCGGCGACGCACATGGGCGCGACCAGGTGGTGACGGGCGAACTGGCGCTCGACGAGAAGGGAAAGATTCTCGGCATGCGCATGAACGCGCTTCATGCCATGGGCTCGCACCTATTCGAAGCGTCGATCGTGGTGCCGCTTTTCGCGCTCAAGCTGGCGCCCGGCGTGTACGACATTCCGGCGGTGCACGCCGTGGCGCAGGCGGTGTTGACCAACACCGCCCCCATGGCGCCCTATCGCGGCGCCGGACGACCGGAGGCGACCTTCCTCATCGAGCAACTGATCGAACGTGCCGCTCGCGTCATCGGTGTCGATTCGATCGAGATCAGGCGGCGCAACTTCATCCCGCCCTCCGCGATGCCGCACAAGCTTGATTCCGGCATCGCGTACGACAGCGGCGATTTCATGCGCGTGATGGACGATTGCCTGAGACTTGCTGACTGGAACGGCTTTCCCAAGCGCGCGGCGGAGTCGAAGAAGAACGGCAAACTGCGTGGCCGCGGCATCGGCTATTTCGTCGAAGAAGCCGCGATATTCAACGACCGCATGGTGATCCGCTTCGATCCGAGCGGCACGCTCATGATCATCGCCGGCACGCATTCGCACGGCCAAGGCCACCAAACCGTTTACGCGCAAATGGTGCACGAATGGCTCGGCGTGCCAATCGAGTCGATCAGTTTTGTCCAGGGGGACACCAACGAGGTGGCGGTTGGGCGCGGCACATATGGCTCGCGCAGCATGCATGTCGGCGGCAATGCGCTCAAGCGCGCCGCTGACGCTATCATCGAGAAAGCCAAACCCATGGCGGCAATGATGATGGAGGCTGCGGCTGGGGATATCGAATTCAAGGATGGCAGCTTCCACATCGTCGGCACCGACCGCTCGCTGCCGCTGACCGCCGTGGCCCAATCGCTTCACCGGCCGATGTTCCTGCCGCCTCAGTTCGAGGTCGGCCTCGAAGCATCCGGCACATTCGCGGCCGAGCCGTCGAATTATCCCAACGGCTGTCACGTCTGCGAAGTCGAGATCGATCCGGAGACCGGCGTCGTCACACTCGCGCGCTACGCCTCGGTCGGTGACGTCGGCAAGATCATGAATTCGCTCCTTTGCGAAGGCCAGATTCACGGTGGCGTCGCCCAAGGCGTCGGCCAAGCGCTGATGGAATCAATCGTGTTCGATGCCGGCGGGCAACTCGTCACTGGGAGCTTCCAAGACTACGCCATGCCGCGCGCCGACGATTTCCCCGACTTTCTCTCGGAACTGACCGAAGTCCCGGCCACGACCAATCCGCTCGGCATCAAAGGCGCGGGCGAAGCCGGCGCCACCGGCGCGCCGCCGGCGGTAATCAGCGCCATCCTTGACGCGCTACGCCCGTTCGGCATCGAACACATCGATATGCCGGCGACGCCGAACCGAATTTGGCAGGCGATTCACAAGGCGCGCGCGATCAAGGTCGCCGCAGAATAAAAAATCGCCTCTCCCCGACTTGGGGGGGAGGCGACACATTCGTTGCAGTATCAGCCGATCATTCGGCCGGCACACCCTCCGGTATCGCCTCGTACGGCGCTGATTTGTCCAGCGCACTCACCGGAGCGCGGCTCAGCCCGAACAGGAAGACCGCCACGATCAAATACGCGACCGCGACCGTCGGCGTCACCGCGATGCCGACTGCTTCACCGTGCATGAAGCCGAAGAAGGTCAGGACGGCGCCCGCCAAGGCGAAGCCGGATGCTTCGACGAACTTCTTGTCGATGACGAAGGCGCCGATAGCGCCGAGCACCAGCCCGGTCAGGATGGAGCCGCCGCCGAGGATCTGCAGGCCCTGATAGAGAACGCCGAATCCGCCGAGCTTGGCGAAGCCGATGGCCGCCGCAGTCGTGCCGGCCGCGGCCAACGCGCCGTCCATTAACGTCTTGCACCAGCCGGCGAGATGCGGTGCCAGCGACAATACGATCGCGGGCGCGTGAGTCTGCGGGGTACTCTGGAACGCCTGCGCCCCGATCAACATGCCGATGTAAAGCAGGATCGGCGAGATCGCGACCACTGGTATGATGGCCAGCAGGAGCGAGATGACCCCGAACCACGACAGGATGATCACCATGACGCCGGTCGCCGCGGAGTAGCCAATGCGGCCGCCCATCGCCTTCCAGCCGGGATGGCCGATATAGACGGCGTTGATGAACGGATTGCCCATCAGACAGCCGATCAGGCTGATCACGCCATCGGCCGTCAGCACGCGGGTCGTCGGATAGGCATCTCCGGCGGCTTCCGCGCTCTCCACGTTGTCCATCGCTTCGACGAGATCGTAGATACCGAAAGGTATCGCCGTGACGAGGATCACGCCGAGATATTGGAAACCCGAGAAGATGTGATCGACCGCGGGGATCGGCACGGAGAAGCCGAAATTCGTGAACGCGTCCGTAATACCCTTGCCGCTTAGTCCACCGTAATTGAGTCCGAAGAGGTTCGAGCCCCAGGCGATGATCATCCCGACCGCGATCGCCACAAGTCCGGCCGGAATGCCCTTGGGATATTTAAATCCGCCGAACCAGCTCACCATGATGACGGCGAAGCAGGTCAGGCCGATCACTGGCGTCATATACATTTCCAGTGCCGGACGCATGGAGATGAAGGTGATCGACACACCGGCAAGCGTGCCGAGCAGGGCAGCGCGCGGGGTGATCCGGCGAACGATCGGAGCGATGAACCCGCCGATCATCAAGATGAAACTCTGGAAGAAGACCCATACCAGCCCCGCTTCCCAACCCTTGACCGGATCGCTGGTCTTGATCGCGATCGGCAGCATGATCACGAAGGTGACGATGAACATGTGCGGGACGCTGACCCCCGAAGGGAGCGCGCACACATCGCTACGGCCAGTCTTCTGCGCCAGCCGATAAGCGAGATAGGCATAGTACATCGTCGAAAGGCACAGCATCAGGCCGAGCGCCGGCAAGATGCGGCCAAAGACGATCGAGTCCGGCATCTTGATCACAAACCGCAACAGGCCGGTGAGGACCAGCATGTTGACAAGAATGTTGGTGCCGAAGCCGAAGAAGGCATTCCAATCGCCTGCCGTCCAAATCTGTGGGCGGTAAGCTGTCGTCGACGTCGATGTCGTCATTGCACGCTCCCCTCCATGGCAATTCTCAAGCGATGCACGAAGCGATGCCCACACGCTGACCAGCCGCCCGCCTATTTGACGAGCAGTGATTTGCGAACTGAGAAGCTCCGCCCCCGGCGGCCTATGCGCAATCGTCAATGATTGCTTAATGGACCTCGCAAGGCGCATGCCAACCAAAGCCCGGCGATCAACGCTGGGGATTACAATCGGGAACGTGATGAAACGGCAGTGGAATCAGATTTGCGCGACGCCGCGTCATCTCTAGCGCGAGCTTGTTGTGCTGCAGCAGGGTGGCCAAAGAAAAAGAAAAGCGACCAAATAATGGTCATTGCCCTGTCAAAAAAAACAGCAGGACATCGGCGCAGGGCTCAACAGCAGCACCTGTAGGCCTGGCATCGTTCTGCAGCTGAAATTCAGCTCGCGCTAAGATCAGGGCACCGATGCCAGTGAATTAAGCAGCGGCGTCGAGGCGGCGACAGAGCCGAAAATACCGCCCTGTGCTTTAATCATGGCGAGGCCGGCGGCATGGAATTCGGGGAAATAGGAACCGCAACAATCCGACAAGACAATGCAGCGGTAGCCGCGATCGTTGGCCTCGCGCACCGTCGTGTTCACGCACACTTCCGTTGTCACGCCGCAAACGAACAACGTGTCGATGCCGCGGTTTCGCAACATGAGGTCGAGGTCGGTCTGATAAAAAGCTCCCTTCCCCGGCTTGTCGATCACCGGCTCGCCCTTGAGCGGATAGAGTTCAGGAATAATGTCGTGGCCGGGCTCGCCGCGCACGAGAATGCGGCCCATCGGTCCCCGCGCCCCGATGCGGTTTGCGGGATCGCCGCGTTCGACTTTGTGCGGCGGCGCATCGGAAAGATCGGGCCGGTGTCCTTCCCGCGTGTGAATGACCAGAATGCCGAGGCGGCGCGCCGCGGCCAGAACTTGCCGGCAAGGGCCGACGGCCGCCTGCAGGCGAGAAACGTCATTGCCGAGCGCTTCACCAAACCCGCCCGGCTCCAGGAAATCGCGCTGCATGTCGATGATCACCAGCGCAGACCGGTCGAGTTCGACGGAAAGCGGCGCGGGTTCGGCCTCGAAACTCACGCTTGGCATGTGGGGTCCCTTGCATCGCTACGGCACGATCAGGAATGTGCAAGAACAGGGCCAGCATTCGCGTGGAAGGTCAATTCTACGCGCGGCGGTGTGATCAATTCTTGAGCGGCTTTTCACCCCGAAAGAATGATGGCTGTTATTTGCCGGGCTCTTGGCGGTCATCGGGGCGCATGCAACAATGCCCGTGAATCAAAGGCTTAAGTGAGAAATTCGGCCGCATGACGGGTAAATCCAAGGCGGGTAAATCTGTGACCCGCGGAGCCAAGGCCGCGCGGCGGACGGGAGCGCCGGCGCGCCCGTTACGTGCCAAGAAGCCGGACGCCATGGAGACGCTGCTCGCGGCAAGCGCGCAGGCGCTCGCACTGCCGATCGACCCGGCCTGGCGTGCCGGGGTGAAGCTCAATCTGCAATTGATCTTCCGTTATGCGGCGCTCGTCGAAGAATTCGCGCTTCCCGACGAGACCGAGCCCGCGCCGGTGTTCCGTGCTTGAAACGGCCGCGCTGGATTTCAGGTTTAAGACGGCCGCCGATATCGCCGCGACCGTCGGCGCCGGGCGCGCCAGCGCGCTGAGCATGGCGGAAGCAACGTTCGCCCGCATCCGGGCGTGCGATCCGCTGCTTAATTCGTTCACCGCGGTCACCGAGCAACGTGCGCTATCGCGCGCCCAGGCGCTCGACGACGCTCGCACTCGGGGCGAACGGGCTCTGCCGCTCGCCGGCGTGCCGTTCGCGGCGAAAAACCTTTTCGACATCGCCGGGATGCCGACGCTTGCCGGGTCAAAAATCAACCGCGACGCGCCGCCCGCGAGCCGCGACGCCACGCTGATCGAGCGCCTCGAAGCGGCCGGCGCCATGCTTGTCGGCGCGCTCAACATGGGTGAATACGCCTACGATTTCACCGGCGAGAATCTCCACGACGGCCCGTCGCGCAATCCGCACGACCTCAGCCGCATGTCCGGCGGATCATCCAGCGGGTCGGCCGCCGCGGTCGCCGGTGGCCTGGTGCCGCTATCGCTCGGCTCCGACACCAACGGCTCGATCCGGGTGCCCTCTTCGCTCTGCGGCCTGTTCGGCCTTAAGCCGACCTATGGACGGCTCAGTCGCGCCGGCACTTTCCCTTTCGCGGCCAGCTTCGATCATGTCGGCCCGCTGGCGCGCAGCAGCCGCGATGTCGCACTCGCCTACGACGCCATGCAGGGCTACGACCCCGATGATCCC
>Ga0116126_1001979_pt1 | contig 12192 bp, 7 predicted proteins | sample June2015DPH_16_5_FD_89730 | JGI IMG/M metagenome (GOLD analysis project Ga0116126, IMG submission 89730) | Peatland microbial communities from SPRUCE experiment site at the Marcell Experimental Forest, Minnesota, USA - June2015DPH_16_40 | ecosystem: Environmental > Terrestrial > Soil > Wetlands >...
CGTTGACGGCGGAGGGACCAGCCGACCCCCGAGCATGAGGATCGTCTTGTCCGCCTTGGCCGCCTCGGCCTCACGGTGCGTGACGTGAACGACTGTGATCCCGGCCGCGGCAAGCGACTCGAGCAGCGCCACGACATCGGCCCGTCCCGGCCCGTCGATCATCGCGGTCGCCTCGTCGGAGATGAGCAGTCGCGGTTCGCGGGCCAAGCAAGCAGCAATCGCGAGACGCTGGAGCTCGCCACCCGACAGCCCGGCAGTCTCCCGTTCCTCGAAGCCTGCCAACCCCACACGGGCGAGCAACGCCGTTACGTCCGGGCGCGGCGTCGGCGGAAGCCCCCAGACGACGTCGTCGCGCGCACGCACACCGAGCACCTGGCTCTCTGGCCTTTGAAAGATCATCGACGTTCCGCCGGGCATTCCGAAGCCAGGATCGCCCGCCCGGCTCATTGTGCCCAGCGTCGGCGACAGCCGCCCGGCCAGCAGACGGACCAGGGTTGACTTGCCCGAGCCGTTTGGGCCGACGACGGCCAGAAACGACCCCGGCTGTACGCTCAAGGACACCTCTGCGACCGCCCAGGCCATGCTGCCCGGGTACTGATACGAGACCCGGTCGAGCTCGACGGGCACCGGAGCCCTGTCCCGGGAGGCAATGATCACTCCACGCCCGAGACTGGCGCCGCCGTCCTGGGCGCGCCAGGGCACCACCTCGGCGGCTGAGGGCTGATCGCGCTCGACACGAACCAGGAGCGGCCAGAGGTAGCGGGCGCAAAGCGCCGCTGCAAGTACGACAGCGAGGAGCTCGAACAACGGCACGGTCAGCCACCACTGGACGATGATCCATCGAATCGCCCTGTTGCCCCACGAAGCGAACGAGTCGAAACGGGCGAGCAGGAGAACGGCCCGCACGTCGCGCCACAAGATCTGCAGTTGCGCGAAGGCCAATCGCCGAAGACCAGGCGACAGCGCTTCGGTCGCGAGGGAGATCCCGGCCACCGGTATTCCGGTCGTGAGCGTGGCAATCAGCACCGCTTTGGCCGGGTTCCACTGCCGTCGGTAAGCGGTGCCGACCGCCAGCCCGAGGGTTCCGGCGATCGCAGTCTCCAGCACGATCCCCACTCCTCCGACGAGAAACGAGACCGAGCTGGCCGCCAGCATGGCCACCACCGTCGTCCGCGCCCGCTGTCGCGCGGCGAGCGCCGCGAACGGGACGACGGCCAGGCCCTGAAACGCCGCGCCGACGACCGGCACGAACCAGCCGAGCACCTCGAGGACGAGTGCGAGGTCACCCAGCACGGCGGCCTCGGCGAGCTCGGACGGCCTCAGGGCACCCCGCAGCTCGTGGCGCACGACGTCGTCGACGGACGTACGAGACGGTTCGGCTTCGGCACCGGTGCCGCTCTCGGCACGCGGTTGGCTGCCTGCCGTCGTCTCAAAGGAAGCGGATCCTGAGCGACGCAACGGACCGTCGGCCGTGACTTCTCCCATCGCCTTCAGGTTTGCAGGTCCAGAGGGTGCCCGGTGCGCAGCTGGCCAGCTACGCTCAACCAACGGCCCGGATGGCGGAATGGCAGACGCGGCGGCCTCAAAAGCCGTTGTCCGAGAGGGCGTGCGGGTTCAAGTCCCGCTCCGGGCACTCCGACGCCGACACAAAGTCGCACGTGAGAGGCTTGCGTAAGCCGTTGCGAGAGGCCAAAAACGGCCCGATGATCACATTTTGATCACAACGCCTCGCCTGATCACAACGCCTCGTCGACCATTGCGGCAACCGCGGCGGCAGCCTCCGAGTCGGCATCCTCGAAGAGGTGGCCGTAGCGGTCTTGCGTGAAGGCCGCGGAAGCGTGACCAAGCCGCTTCGCTATCTTCAGCGGTTGCTGCTTGGCCGCGATCAGATGAGCGACATGCGTATGGCGAAGGTCATGGAACCTGAGCCGCTTCAGACCGAGCCGGTGGACCCGGCGGTCGAACACCTTCGCGACCGACTCCGGATCAAGCGGGTGACCGGCGGGGTCGGTGAAGACAAGGTCGTGATCGTTCGTCCAGCCCGCGCCGACGAGCAGCCGTTGCTCGGCTTGGCGCTTCCTCTGGGTCCGCAAAGCGGCGACCGTCGCCCGATCGATGTCGATGGACCGTCGCCCGTGGTCGGTCTTGGTACGTGCAGAGAAGACGAGGCCGCCGTCAGGTGCACCGGGTGAGCGAACCACGTTGAGCTGTTGACGGACTTCGACACGCGCGCCATCAAGGTCGACGTCGGACCAGCGCAGCCCACAAACTTCGCCCCTCCGCATGCCTGTCATCGCTGCCACACGAAACAGCGGGCCGAGCGGCTCGTCCGCTGTGGCGGAAAGGAACGTGCGGAGTTCGGCAGGGGTCCACCAGGAAGCCTCCGGCGGCCGCGTGGACTTCGCGGACGGGGCGGAAGCGTTATCTGCCACGTTCCGGGAGAGGATGCCCTTCTTGACTGCGTCCGAAAGAGCCCGGTGCAGAACGGAATGGATGTAGAAAACGGTCCGTTTCGAGAGCGGTCCCGGTCTCTGCCGGCGTCCCGAGACGAGCAGTTGGGAATAGAGCCGGTCCAGGTCGAGTGAGGTGATGCTTTCGAGACGGAGGCCGCCCAAGACGGGGATCACGTAGTCCATGTTCCGCCTGTAACCGTCGATCGTTGACGGGCGCAGTCCCGTCACGGGTAGGCCGGCTACCCACTGCTCGAGGTACTCCCTGACGGTCAGTCTCGCTGGAGCGACGTAACTGTTCGTGCGGCCCTGGCCCCGCACGATATCGAGTTCCTCCTGTGCCTTCTTCTTGGTGGCAAACCCGCGGCGCAGCACCTGGCGACGATTGCCGTCGGAGTCTGCACCGACATCGACGACGAAGAACCATGTCCCGGTCTTCGGGTCCTTCCGGGGCGCTGCAGTTGAGTTGCGGCTCATGGGCGTGCGTCCTTCTTTTCGGCCGGTTTCTGAGCCTGCTCGTAAGCGGCAACGCTCTCCTTGGTGAACTGTTCGTGGGCTTCAACGATCCTGTTGCCTTTGGCGACGTCGGCTCGCATGGCTTCGATTCGGCGAATGTGTTCCTCCTCGTCGAGCTGGGCGAGGGCCTCGTGTTGTTCGACCTCGAGGACCAGGTCGGCGAGGGACCCCAGCGTCTCTCGCAGGGTCATGAGGTCGCCTTTGAAGTGCCGCCGGATGAGGTGCTGAGCGCGGATGAGGGCGACCTCTCCGGCTACGGCGCGGATCTTCTCGCGCTTTTCCTGGGAGAGCGGGAAGGGGAGCTCTTCGTCGGCGGCGAAGTTCCACTCGTCGAGGAGGATCTCCCACTCCGACAGGTTGTCGAGGCGACCAAGGACGGCTTCGAGCATGGAGAGCGTGTCGATCTCCGAGCCCGGGACCTGGACGAAGATGCCGCTGGGCGGTGGGGTGAGGAAGTAAAGCACTGGAACGTCGAAGGCCCGGGCCAGGGTGACGAGGTCATCCGCGGTGAACTCACGGACCCGGTTGCCGGTCACGGAGCGCTCGGCGTGGGCGACCATGGCTTCACTCCACTCCTTCCCGGCTACGTCCGATAGGAGCCTGGCGACCTCGCCCTGGGTGAGCCCGCGGCGCTGGCGTAGCCGGACGAGGTTGCTGGCGACGACCTGGTTGGGCGTCCAGGTGGGCGCCGGGCTATCGGGTTTGTGTCTTGGCATGGGCTCCCTGTCGCAATGCGATGACAGCCGAGAGGAGTGACACGGTTGTAGTTCTCGATCGACCTGAGCAAGACTATGCGCAAAGCAACTTTGCGTCAATGGTCGGCTACCGAGGGGAGAACGTGATGGTGTTGGCGGATGCTCCTGACTTTCTCACGATGGAGGAGGCGGCTGAGATCTTACGTATCGGCCGCAACCAGGTCTACGAGCTCGCCCGGGTGTGGCGTGCGAGCGACGGCGAGCGCGGTGTGCCGGTCGTGGAGTTCGGTCGGCGGCTGCGAGTGCCCAAAGCCGCCTTGATGCGCCTGGCAGGCCTCGCCGAACCCCTCGGGGCCGATCGTGCGAGCTGAGCGCGACGGCTGTCAGTTGCGCCTCGATACCCGGGCTCTCAGATTCGGCTATCGCGTCGGCTCTGACGCGTTGCTCGTCCTTCTCGATCTCGCCGCGCATGCGACAGACTCATCGGAGGGGACGGTCGTGGCCGCCAGTTACCGTGACGTCGCCCGCCGCCTCGGCATCTCGAAGGACACGGTCGGCCGACGGATCGCGGTGCTACGCCGGGTGGGAGTCGTCGTCGAGCGAAGCGAACATGGCAGTGACCGCTTCGAGATTCGCTGCTACGTCCTTCATCTGGAACTGGCCGGCGTGACGCGCGAACCGCCGACGGTTGCGGCATGAGCTTCTTGAACGGCAGCGACCGGGCGTTCGATTCGTCCACGGTGTTGCTGTCCATCGAATGCCGCGTGCTCAGGCGCGAGCTCCGACCGCTCGTCTGGGTGATCCTGGAGGAGGTCGCCTTGGATGCGGTCGTCGAGGACGACCGGCTGGTGGCGCGCACCTCGGCCCGCCAGGTGGCCGAACGCCTCCGGGTCGACCCTGGCACCGCGGCGACAGCGCTGCGCGCCCTTCGCCAGCGCGGCCTGGTGAGTTTGGAGCGGGAGAAGGTTCCGGGAGGCCGGTTTGGTCTGTCGGTCTACGAGCTCCGTTCAGTCTCCGGACTTTCCGTGGTCCGATTCGACGGCTCCGTTGTCACACACGGCGACGGTTCGGCTCGTCGTTCGCGCCCTTCCACGGCTTCGGCTTCTCAGCCCGGCCCCTCTCTGCAGTGCCCCGGGCAGGAGTCGTTCGACCTCGGTTCGGAGCCGGCGTGACGGCGGCGCCCCTGGCCTCCCCGGAGGGGTGGCAAGTGTCTGTGCCTTGTTGGCTGGTGGGAGAGGGACGTGGGTGGCCGTCGAGGAGATGGCGGTTGGAGCGGAAGGTCGTTCGGGTATTCAGGTGATGGCGGGCGGGGTGATGGTGATGGGGCGTCTGGGGCTGAGGCGTATGGCGGCCGGGGCGATGCCGTTGGCGGTTGGCGCGGATGGTCGTTGGGATGGTGGCAGATGGGGTGCTGGTCGTGATGGTGGCGGGTGGGTGCTGTTCGTGATGGTGGATGGTGATCGGGGTGGGGGTCGTGGCTCGTGTTGACGGTCACGGGCTTGTCGAATGCGGAGTATCTGATTTCGTCGGTGGCGTTGAGCATCGACGAGTACTACGCGGGGCTCGGCGAATCGCCAGGGGTGTGGGCGGGCCAGTGGGCGGAGCGTCTGGGGTTGTCGGGTGTGGTGGAGGCCGACCAGTTGCGCGCCCTCGTGGCCGGGAAGCACCCGAATTCCGGTGTCGATCTTCTCGCCGGGACCCGGTCCCGTTCGGTGCTGGCGTTCGATCTGACGTTTTCGGCCCCAAAAAGCGTGTCGCTCTTATGGGCGCTCGGCTCGGAGCCCATCGCCGATGCGGTGGCCGCGGCCCATCGAGAGGCAACAGAGGTGGCTCTCGGGTTCCTCGAGGAACGCGCTGCGGTGGCCAGGGTGCAGTCCCAGGGGGTGCGCCGGCGGGTGGGCACAGGGGGCTGGGTGATAGCGGGCTTCGTGCACCGCACGAGCCGGGAGGGCGATCCTCAGCTGCACACGCACTGCCTGGTGCCTAACCTCGTGCAGCGGGCCGACGGCCGTCATGTGGCTGTCGATGCCGGCCCGCTGTTCGAGTGGGCTCGGGCGGCGGGGTCGATCTACCAGAACCATCTGCAGCGCACCCTCTCGATGGAGCTCGGGGTGGCGTGGGGGCCGGATCGGAACAACACCCGGGAGATGGAATGTTTCACCCGCTCCCAGCTGCGGGCGTTCTCCAAGCGCAGCGCCCAGATCGAGGCCGAGCTCGAGGCCAAAGGTGCCGTGTATGAGTCGCCGGCGTTGCGGATGCAGGCCGACGACGAGGCGTCGCTCGCGACCAGGACCGCCAAGGATCACTCCCTCACCCCGAGCCTGCTCGCCGGGCAGTGGGAGCGCGAGGCGGAGCAGGTCGGCCTCGCCGTAAGGACCGAACTGGACCGGGCGGTGCGTCGGGGCGGTCCAGTGTTGGACCGGCTCGGCTGGGAGCAAATTACCGCGACCCTGGTGGATCCGGAGCTCGGGTTGTGCTCGAGGTCCGCCCGCTTCACCAAGGCCGATGTCGTCGAGCACCTCTGTGCCATCTCGGGCGGCCGGCTGTCGGTGGAAGACATCACCGTCGCGGCCGAACGCTTCGTCAACTCCGAGCTGGCGGTGCGCCTGACCCCCGACAACGAGGCGGGCCGGCGGCGAGCGGCCGAGTGGTCGACTGCCGCGCACCGGTCGCTCGAGGACCGCACGCTGGCCCTGATGGACACCCTGGCATCCCGGTCTCCCACTGCGATCGGCAGCGCCGCGGTGGAGGCCGCGTTGGAGGCTGCCCCGGGACTCGGGGAGGATCAGGTGGCCGCTGTGCGGGTGCTCGCCGGCGAAGGCGGCAGCCTGCGGGCTGTTCTTGCGCCGGCCGGTTACGGCAAGACGACGATGCTGCACGCCGCGGCCCGGGCCGTTTCACTCGATGGCCGGCCGGTGGTTGCAGTGGCGACGACGGCCAAGGCGGTCGCCGAGCTCTCCGGCGCGGGCCTCGACGCACGCACGATCGCCCGCCTGCGGATCGATCTGTCCGATGGGCCGCTCGCCGCGGGGACGGTGGTCGTGCTCGACGAGATCTCCCAGACCCCGACCGCTGAGGTGGAGGCAGTCCTTGCCGCGGTGGACGCGTGTCCGGGCGGATCGATCTGGGTGCTCGGCGATCCCCGCCAGTCCCAGCCGGTCGGAGCCGGCGGCACCGCTGACCACATCGAACAGCTCGCCACCGCGGGTCGGATACCCTCTGCCTGCCTGACGGTCAATCGCCGCCAGGTCGATGCCGCCGACCGGGAAGCGCTCGACCTGCTTCGCCACGGTGATCCCTTCGCGTCGCAGCAGCTTCGGGCCGAGCACGGGTGGGAGCACGAGCACGCAAGCCCGGCCGAGACCCGCCAGGCCATGGCGCACGCCGTCAGCGACGACATCGCCAACTGCGGGGCCGACAAAGTAGCGGCACTCGTCGTGTCGCACGGCGACGCTGAGGACCTCGCCGACCGCATCCGGACACGCCTCGCCGACGCCGGGCTGCTCGACGGGCCCGCGATGACCGGGCCGGGGTGGACCGGCGAGCGCGACTACCGGGCTGGCGATCGCGTGCTGCTGCACGCCCGCTGCGGCCCTGGGGGCAGCCGTCTCGTCAACGGCACCACCGCCACGGTGACCCGGGTCGAACCGGCAGGACTCACCGTTCGCCTCGACGGTGGCAAAGAGGACCAGCTCCTTCCGGCCGCTTTCGTGTCGGGCGTCCGAAAGGACGGGGCACCGAACCTGTCCCACGCGTGGGCTCGCACCGTCGACGGCGCTCAGGGCGGCACCTGGGAGGCTTGCCACCTGCTCGGCAGCTCGGCGCTCGACGTCTACCGCGGCTACACCGGCCAGTCTCGCTCTCGCCGGCCCACGCACACCTGGAACACCACCCGGGTGACGGTGGTCGATCATGGCGGGATCCTCGCCGACCAGCGCGACCCGGCCGAGCAGGTCGCCGACGCCCTACGCCACCGACCCGATCCCTCGCTTGCCGCCCGAAGCGACCCTTGGGTGCCCGACCGTCTGCTCCGTCAGCAGATTGCCGAGCACGAAGAGGTGCTCTCCCGCCGGCCCCCCGACCGAAAAGATGCGCTGGCCGCGGCCAGCGAGGACTTGCACTCGGCGCGCAGCCAGCTGGCCCTCGTAGAAACCTCTGCCGCCCGCAGCGCGGCCGAGCTCGAGGCTCTCGGGGTGCTTACCGGGTTGAGTCGCCGCGGCCGTGAGCAGCGCCAGCTCCTCACCGACAGGCTCCAGAGAGACAGGCGGCGGGCTGCAGCAGCGCAGGACCGTTACGACGAGGTCGCCGTCCGGGTCGAACGGCTCCATGACGAACAAGAAGCACTCCGGCGCTTCGAGTCAGCCGAGGGCTGGCGGCGAGGAGACCTGATCCGTCTGCACGATCATCTCGATCATCACTGGGCCAAGGTTGTCGCCGCCTGCGTGGGTGCAGACGATCCGCTTGCGTACGGGATCGACAAGCTCCGCCACGCCCGCGCCACTCTGACCGACGACAGGCGGGCCATTGACGCCGCCATCCCCGAGGACCGGGCCGACCAGTGGCAGCAGGTCCGTCGGCAGCTCGCCAGTGTGGTCAAGCAGCGCCAGGATGCCAAGCGGATATTGGCGGATAGCGAGGCCCAGCTCCAAGACGCCGGTCGGCGGCGCTGGGGTCGCCACGACCACGAGGCCATCGGCAGCGCCCAAGAGAACGTCGCCGCCGGCGAGCGGCGGGTCCAGCAGGTCCTCGGCGCGGAGCGCGATCTTCGAGACCGTCTCGCTGCCCTCGCCGGACACCAGCAGCGGCGTCAACAGCACATCGCCGACGTGTCCGCCGAGTGCAGGGAGCTCGACGCGACCGTCGCTCAGATCGACGCCGCGCTCGAGTCCACCCGCGCCGACCGGGTGGCCGTGCTCGCCGACGACCCCCCCGACCACTTGGTCCAACGGATCGGGGCGGCACCGGACACACCCGCGGGCAAGGCCGTATGGTGCCACCACGCCCTCGACATAGAGGCCACTATCGACCGAAGCGGCGGCCGCATACCGGCCTGGATCGGGTGGAGCCCACAAAACGACTGGGTCCGACGCCAGATCGCAGTCGCCGACCGCCTGCTCGAATCGAGCAACGATCTGGCCGGGCCGGCCCAATGGGCCGAGCTTGCCCTACAAGCCGGAGCGGTGCTCGACGAGGTGCGTCGAGTCGAGCGGAACCGTGCAGCGAGACAGAAGACGACAGGCCGGCAAGGACCGCAACGGACCCCGGGGAACGGCCCAGCAGCAGAAGGACCCCGGCGAGGCATAAGCCTGTAGCGGACAAATAGCGCAGGAAGGACATCCCTGCCGAATCTGCATTTGTCAAGAAGAGCCCTTGCCCGGCGAGAAAAGTGCGCATAAGAACCAATCGGGCGCTGCTCCCTGCCGCGTCCGAGGCTCCTGAGGAGCACGGTGAGTAACCGCTCCGGACGTTTTCGCCCTCCTCCTAAAGGCCGAGCCCCAGAGGCTCTTCACCTACGGGCGGGGGCCCAAAGCCGGTGTTCCCTGCTTGACGTCGCCTCGCGAAAGCTGCTTCTAGCCCTGAGGCGTTGCCGACGCTGATCGTGGATGGAACGTATCGGCCCCGAGGCCTCGTCGGACGCGCAGGCCCGACAGGTAGTGGACCGGGCTGTCCGCTACTCCGAGGTCACGGGTTGGCCGCGCTGGTCTGAAGCTCTCCGTTTTGAGTGATGGTCACCCGCCTGTGCCCGATGACTTCGCCACTGCCCGGCGTGCGGACGGGGAGCGACGAAAACGCTTCCTCCAACGTTGCGCCGGCCGGGATGTAAAGCGTGGCGCACGCCCCGATGGCAATCGGTCCCTCGCCAGGCCGGATGAGATTGTTGAGCGTGACCGGGCTGTCCGGGTTCACGACGTGCTCGCCCTGCTCGCCGTCGAAGTGCACGAACGTGAAGTTCGGCATCAGTTGACCAGCGGTGTAGACGTGTAGATATCTCCTATCGGCGCCATGGACGTGGCCCGTGTCGACATCGACGGTGAGGCAGGGGATCATGGCCGACCCGATCGGCACGTAGGTCGAGATCTGGTCTCCCGCCGGTACACGCACGAGGCCGTTCGCGGTGTACCAGAGGCCGTGCGAGGAGATGGCGACGTAAGGCGGCCAGGCGTCAAGATTGACGCCACATCTACCTTTGGAGTCGCCGCCCGAGGCGCCGCCCCAGTGGCTTGGGAGAGGCCGCAGATACACCATTGTCGCCAACGTGGCGGTGTCCCCGGGAACTAGATACCCCTCGAAAAGATCCGGCGGGTCTTTGGTCCCGGTGGGGACCCAGCCCGTACTCTTGAGGACCAGCCCCTTACTGCCGGCCGTACCCTTAAGGACCAGGCCTCTGCTCCCGGGCCAGTCCGACGGGTCGACCGCATCGACCGAGACCGGGTCGACCTCGAACGTCGGTGAGCTCTCGACGGCGGCGAGGACTTTGGCCGCCACGTCCGCGGCGTCGGTGTCCCAATCGCCGACCGTGACAGCGCACACGCCGTCGTCGGCATTGACGAGCGCGTCGACGTCGGGGACGTCGTCGTCAGGCTGCGAACAGCTGTCGATGATCAGTGTGAACTGCCCATCGACCTCAGCGCCGTACTGGTCGACCGACACCGGGGTCACTTCTCCCAGCCGGTCGGTCGCCTTGAGAGCGATGTGGTAGATGCCCGTCCCAGGTTCGTCGAACGTCAGTTCGTAGTTGCAGGGGCTTACTTCCTTCGCCGAGGCAAGCTCGGGATCGGTGAAGTGGTAGGACGCGCTCGGGTCACAGCCCGATTCGTCCGTCCAGGGGTCCTGAAGCGTGACATGAACATCGGCGGACAACTCGCTCGTGCCGGGCGTCACGGAGGTCAACTTCAGCACCACCGTCTCGAAATCGACATCCGACGTGTCTGACTCGAGGTGGATTGAACGCGACGGGGGGTCAAAGGTGAAATCGTCCATCGTCGGCGTAATGGTCCAAGTCCCCGCATTGAGGGTCATCGAGTAGTCGCCCTGGCTGTCAGTTGTCGCCGAGGCGTGGTAAGTCCCGGTGGCGGCTATTGTCGCACCGGACACCGGAGTCGGCGGGACAGAGCACTCCGTCTCGTGAGCTCCGCACGGGTCCGCCTCCACCTTTCCCGTCAGCACGAATCCTTTCCATTCGCCGTAGTCCGTGCCGATTTCGCCGATCGAATTGCTCCAGGTACCTCTCCAGATCGCGGTGGTTCCATCAGCGTTGAACGTAATGGTCCCTTTGCCATTCAGCACCACACCGGGGTCAACGATCGTGTACGTCACCGCGCCGTCGGGGTAGAGCGTCCCGGTTATCTTCTCCAGCCCTATGCTCCAGGCGTTGTCGGTGCCTGAGAAAGCGCCTGTCGTCGGGTCGTACGAGGTAATTGTTGTCGGGTTGGGGAAAGGCCCTCCCGGAGGCTTGTGGGCCGGGAACGTCGGGCCCCAGTCAGTGATGTACGCGTAACTGTTCCAGAACCCGAGTGGCGCGTTCGAAGGTGGCCTCGCAGCACCAGCGAGCATCACCGGGGCAAGCGAGAGAGCAACTGTCGAGACAACACAAACGAGGCACCACCAAACACGACCTGTCCCAACACTGTGTACCTGCCCACTACGAGTCAACTCACACCTCCGGGGATGATGCCGATGACGGTCGTGGTGTCATGAGGGCCTAAAGCACTGGCACCCGTGTCACAAATGGGGGACGGCGCGGCCACCAACAGCGCCACGACAGGGGGACGGCGACGAGCTGGCAGTTCCGGCCACGGCCCGTCACAGGGACGACCGTTGGGTAACACATCGGCTACCTCCAGCTAGGCCTTGGGCCCACCGCGCAAGCATGCGTCTCCAGCACCCTGACGCGCAAGAGGGGGCACCGCACGTGCAGGCCGTAGGGTGGCGAGCGATACAGCGCCGGTCACCGGTGTCGGAAGTCGACGCCGCATGTCTCGACGTGGACACGTCTCGCGGAACTCGTTGGTGTGGCTAGTTGTGACGATCCGACTCGCAGTTACCTAGACGAGTGATTCCAAGGGATCGTGCCTGAGCACGGATCCACCACCCACACGAAGAAGGCGTCCAAGATCGGCGTTGCTAATACCCGACTCGACCCCGGAGGTCTCGTGGACGCCGACCTGGACACCCTCTGCACGGCACTGTACGTGAAGATCGACGACGAGTTGAAGATCCGCCCGGAGCTGCGGCGACGCCGCCCAGAGGTCGGTCTCTGCCCGAAGTTGAGCGACGCAGAGCTCATCTCCTTGTGCGTCGTACAGGCGCTGTTGGGCTTCAGCTCCGAGACACGCTTTCACCGTTTCGCCACAGAGCATCTGCGCCACCTGTTCCCCTACATCCCCGGTCAGTCCGGCTACAACAAGCGGCTCAGGCGTGCTGGCGACCAGCTCGCGGCGATCATCCGCCTGCTCGCGACCGAGACCGACTGCTGGCTGGACGACACCTGGCTCGTCGACTCGACTCCGGTCGAGTGCGGGCGCAGCCGC
>Ga0116126_1001989_pt1 | contig 12139 bp, 12 predicted proteins | sample June2015DPH_16_5_FD_89730 | JGI IMG/M metagenome (GOLD analysis project Ga0116126, IMG submission 89730) | Peatland microbial communities from SPRUCE experiment site at the Marcell Experimental Forest, Minnesota, USA - June2015DPH_16_40 | ecosystem: Environmental > Terrestrial > Soil > Wetlands...
GCCGCGGGATCTGCGACTATCCTTATCAATGAGTAGCACGGAACCGTGCCCGGCACCGATGCAGTTTGCCGGGTTTATTCTGGTTTAGGGACCTCGTTCTTCTGCTACCGCGCTCTTGCGTGTTGCGCTTCATCTTATTGGGCATGTGGGAAACAAATACCTCGATCGAGTTGAAATGAACCGGATCTGTATAAGGTTAGTGGCTGCTGGTGCCGGAGTGGGCCTGAGCGAGAAAATTCTCCAGAGAATCGCGACGGACGATCAGACGACGCTGGTCGCGGATAATCAGATTATCGCGCTCAAACTGGATGAGGAATTCGGTTACCCGCGGACGCGAAGCGCCCACCAGGTCGGCAAGGTCCTTATGTCGTGCAGGTACGGTCAGACGTGTTCCGCGCTTGTCTTTGACACCGAAATTCTCGCTCAGCTCAAGCAGGATAAGAGCGAGTCGCTCTGCCAGCGTGCAACTCATGAAGTTTGCGCAGCGCAGTTGGACCAGGTCCCACCGGCCAAGGTAGCTCGCGGCCATCCGCTTGAAGTCCTCCGAGCCTATGCCCAATGAAATCTCGATGAACGTTCTCAGGTCAACGGTCCCAACCTGACATTCGGTAATCGCCTCGCAGCGGAAGTTATAGCTGATTCCCGGCACCGGTGGCGGAAAACCCGGAATCATCCCGGGGGCAACCATGATCACCAAGGTGCGGTCGCCCTTGCGGTTGCGGCAGCTGATACGTGCCACTCCCGACAGCAGGATATAGGCGGATTCAGGCGAGTGCTTGTCGTCGATAATTATCTCGCGTTTTTCGACCCTGCTGATTGAGAGTGCGGCCGCAAGACGGTTGAGTTGACGCGCCGAGAGCCAAGAAATGTTCTTGAGTCCGCTTAAGCTTCGAATCTCGGTGGCCCGTTGAGCCTCCATCACTTAAATCTATCAGCCTCACCCCGACGGAATCAGTTTCATTCGACCATGTTTGTGCTCTATGCAACCAAATTTCGCGAAAGGCGAGTGGCCCAGTCGTTGCCACCGGCGATGCGGCGTGGAGACGATGCGCCCACAGAATGGATTGGCAGTGCTACAATGTGGCGGATCGCGATGGGAACCCGACAGAGTGAGCAAGCGTCGATGTGGGTCGCGACCGCGGAGCTGCCAAAATCGCCGGGGCATCCCTTCTATACGCGGCTAAATGCGCTGCTGGACGCCGACGACTTCGGTCGGTTTGTCGAAGGCCAGTGCGCCAAGTTCTACGCGCCGGTCATGGGACGGCCGAGCCGCTCGGCCCGGCTTCAATGGGGCCGCGCTCACGTGAGCGCGGAAATGGTCGAGGTTGCGATTTCGTTTTCCGATGCCTATAACGCTTCAATGGGGCCGCGCTCACGTGAGCGCGGAAATACGGGAATCCTTGCAAGCGATCGTGAAGCTGGCGGCGCTTCAATGGGGCCGGTCGCTCCAAGCACTCAATTTTCAAAGACCTTTGGGCCGCCTTGCGAGCTTTGCCGGTTGCGGGCCTAATGCGTCGCCCTGCCCTTCTTGGCTTAGTCGGAAAACGCAGCATCGGCAAGCCTTTGTAGCCGGCGAGCGGAAGCCGGGTTTTTGTCGTCACCTCGCCGCTCGCGATCCTCAACGCGTCTCAAATCCCACATACCGCTGCACCTCTCCGCTCAGCAGCCTTGCCAGGAGTCTGGTCTGAATTTCGAGCACTCGGCGGTAGTTGACGCGATAACCGAACAACGGATGGATCACGAGGGTGTCCATGCGTTGCTCATAAGCGCGCAGGAACCCCTTTCTGCCACTGGGCGTCAGCGCTACCGGCGGACCGACACGCATGAAATCGCCCGGACCGACCATTCCAGTATTGACCGCCCCGATCACTACCGAATCTGCAATCAGGGGCCTGAACCCTTCCATGAGGTCGAGCGCCAGAGCTGGCCGGCCAAAGCGCGGCTGATGGAACAAGCCAATGAATGGGTCAAACCCTACGCTGTGGCAGATGATGGTCAGGTCTTTGGCCAACATGCTGTAGGCAAAGGAGAGCAGCGCGTTGATCGGATCGATAGGCGGACGCCGATTCCGATGAGTGAACTCGGAGTTAAACGGCGCCTTTGCGTGAGGGTCTTCCTCGACTTTCAGCATACCCGTGAAGTTACCGAAGTAGATGCGAGCAGCATTGCCCTCGATCCCCAGCAGTTCTCCCAGCCGTTCAGCGAGCAGCGCCATCTCCGCATAGCGTTTGAGCAGTGCCAAGACGATGGGTGGCGGTTCGATGTGGTTTCGCCGCCGCAGCGTGCGCTGGTTGCGAATTTTGGCAGCCACAAATTCGCGAGCTACGCTCAGACAGAACAGCGGCTGGTCAGCCAGGGCGAATTGCTGTTTTCGCAGAAAAACGTTCTTCAGGCCCAGCCCCTGCGTCAGGCCGTAAAACCAGCCTCCATACGAAAAGTGCGCGATCGGCTTCTCCGCCCAGCATAGGCCTTGCACCGCAGCAGCAGTAAGCTGCGCGTTGCCGAATACGTTAAGTTGCGAGATCTCGCCAATCCGTACTTCCTGGACGCGCTTGTCGCGTTCCCTGATCTGCAGAACCTCGCCGCTCTTGCCGATGATCAGGCCATGGCCGGTGACATATAACGGGCGGAGATCGTCTCGCGCGGGAACCAGACGGCGAAGAGGTTCGCCGTTGCTGCGCGAGGCGGGTAGCGCACCGTCTCCGCCGTCATCAAACAACGAAAGCTGAGGAGTTGGAACAAACTCAGGTAGTGACTCGCAGAGCGTGGTCTCATCGGGAAGGCAAATACCGACCAGAGAGCATCGCGGGCATTTCGGGCTATCCACCAGCGGCGGCGGGATTTCGCCTCGCGTGGCCAGCGCTCTCGCGCCCTCCAGAGCAGCCAATGTTTCACCAACTAGTGCGTCATCGACCGCTACTCGCACGCGCTGGCGGGTGGCATGGTAATAGGCGACCGCCTCATCGCATCTGTAGCCGTTGTCGCGCAGGATTAGCGCTTGCTCGCATAACTGCACGCGATCAGCGGGCCACGCTTCCGGGCCGTCATCACTCTCCCCGCGGACTCCCCTTCTTGTAGTCCACTGGAACGACGGTGCCGCCTTCACCTTCAATCAGATCCATCTTGGCGATCAGCAGATGAGTCTGGCTGCTTAGCGTGACCGACCGAGAGTGTATAGTTGCCTCCTGCTCCGGCGCTGGCATCGGGTCGGATTTGGTTTCCAACTTCTCGTGACGCAGCGCACCTTCTACCGTGTCAGTACTATGGGCGAAGATTCCTTCGACCCATTCATAGAAGAAAAGACGCGGGCAATAGACGAACTCGTTCAGTATCCGCGCCAGGCAAGTAGTCGGGAAGATCGACCTGTACCCGGCGGCGCCCTTCGGGGCCGATCGTCACCGAGCGCCCCGAGTCAGTCAGAGCAGGATTGGCTTTTGCGGGGTCTGCCATAGGGTTAGCCCTCTGTGCAACGAGCACTCTGACTTGGCGGCTGATTCGGGCTCGCCATCTACGACGATACAGGGGCTGTCGATCGGCGAGTACGCTTGGCCCAGCGCAGTGATTACCCGGTCGCCGCGGCCCTCAACCGAACCGAGAACTACGAACAACACCTGGTCATCGCGATGATCGATAATTTCGCTGAGAACATGGCGGCAGCGCACAAGGTCAGAAGGAGTAAACTGGCATTCGAAGATTGAGTATTGGAGATGATCTCCAAAATCGCGCATAGTCTTGTACACGATCCTAACCCGCTTGTCGTCACGGATGTCGTAGCAGACCAAGTAGGTATTGCGCATCGGGTTTCCTCTCTCGTGAGCAACACTCACAAGGCCGCGAAAAGGCCCAGGCCATAAAAGCGACCGCCACCGAGGCAAATAGGACCAGGAATCCGTGTCAGCCTGTTCCGCGCATCACGCCACTGAAGCCGGACATGAAAGCGAGGGAAGCGTCTTAGGTGCTCTGGCACTCCGTAGCGGCTGACCAAGTCAGCGCCTGGCCAGAAGCCGACGTTGCGCCATTCCAGTTCCGCGTGATCCGCCAAAGTTTGCGAAAAACCGGCCTGAACGATGGCTTTGCGGAGCAGGCCGTCGATGCGATCGTCCATGCGGTTCAACAGCTTTTTCTGTTCGTCGGCGCCGACTTTGCTCTTCAAACGCCGCCGATAGTGGTCCGGATCGTCGTAACCCGGGAGGACCACGGGCGTAACGGTGGCCCAGGAAGCTGCGGATTGAGTGTAGCGTTGAACGACTTTGTCGGTTGCGGGAAGCAACGAGAGAAGAGCGACGGGCTGCTTCTTGTCCTCGTCTATGAGTTCCTGGCCTGACAAAGTCCGCCGCGCCCAGCCAACTTGAGCGGCGAATTCTTCCGTGAAGGACGAAAGTATAATACGGCGGATGCTACCCACTACTCGGGCGGCGCCTTCCCGTCTTGCCTCGATGCTGGGCAGAGGCAGGTAGGCAAAACGTCGGGGGCCGGTCGGGACGTGATCGCCGCTGTTCGGCGATTCGCCATGGCCTAGGATGAGCGTGTTGATGTCCGATTCAGACCAGCCGGCACCGGCGGCCGCGGTTTTGGTCGCATGGCGCATCATGCCGACGACGGTGAGGCCCCGGCGAACCGTGTCGAATCCGCGGAACCCGCTCGCGTCGAGCTTCAAGAGAGAGAAAGCGGCTACAGCACGCAGTCGCGGACGGCTCGCAGGTTTGTATTCAACGATCCGAAACGTGGACAGTGGCGGTGGTGGACTCAAACCGTCGGGCCCGAGGCGCGCAAGGAAATGCTTGTGCCGATGAATCAGATCGTTGAGCGTGCCCGGCACCGGCGCCCGTAAACCATCAGCCACTGAAGTGCTATACGGCAGCCATCGCTCGCCGGACAGAGCGCTGACTTGATCATCAGACAGGACCGTGGCGTGGCCAACCGCCATGTCAACACCCCAGCCTAAGGCAACGACGCTGCGGGCGATTTCTTGGAGTGCTTCGACATGACCACTAACTCCCTCGCCGATTGGATCGTGTAGAGGCCACAGGTAGTGTACGGCTGCACCGTCGAGTAGCAACGTTGGCCGGACCGCCTTCATCGTGCGATGTGTAGCAGGATTGGCATCGCCGGAGTTGGAATAGTTCCCCCGGCACCACGCCTTGGCGACGATGTCCATGGCATTGTTGGGCACCGATAGACGATAGCCGAACGAGCTGACACTCGTCGGAGTGATCAGCATCGGCGCCGCCTGTTTTTCCAGCCACTCGAAGGCCGACCGAATGCGCTGGGTAAATGACTCCGCGCGCCAGCGCGCGGCCGCGGCGGCGACCAGCGACTGAAATACCCGCATAGGCGAGGGCGGCCACTCGGGCTTGTCGGCATCCCTGCTGCCGTGGAAGGCCGGAGCCAGAAAGCGGATCGAAATGCACAAGCGTAAAGCCATCGCGTTGCGGCGCTACAGGGCGGTCCTGCTTCGAGATTTTCTTGCTTTCCTCTCGCCATTGCCGGCGTCCCCGCTGACATCTCTCTTAGCTCGCTCCCTGTCGAACTCGACGGAACGATTTTTTCCGACGCCGAAGTCGCTGGCGCTGGCGCGGGCATATTCGAGAGCTTCGTCGTGCGTTACTTTCGCGGCGATACGATGACCGTCGCTGTAGACCTCGGCGAACTCGCGCGGCTTGTCAGGGTCCAGCACGAGGTTGCAGCCCTGCCGGAGATAGGCGGACGGTGAGTATGTGAACGCGGTCAGGGCGAGACCGAGAATGTAGCGACGCAGCACGAGCATCTTGGCTTGGTCTTCGCCAGTAACGAGGAGACGGAGGGCGGCGAGATGGAGCGATGCATCGCGGCGGATGCCCGCAGTGACGATCACGCCGCCAGGGGCGCCGGAAGCAGGTACGTGAACGAACCCGCGCTCCGCATATGCATCGCTCCTCTTTTTATCGGCCGGCTCGTCTAGCAAGCCGTCGCCAACGTATTCCGCAGCCGGCACATATTGAGCCGATCGTGTCAGCTCACGGACGTTGAAAGCGCGAATCGTCGAAGCTATCAGCCGCGGCAACTTGGCCTGCGTGTCCCGCGAATCCCACGCGCCGAAAACGAGAGAGGTAGGCGCGATCTTCGCCAGTAGTGCAGCGTTGCCATTTTGCACCGCCCTGAACGCAGTCTGCAGCTCCTCCTGCAACGCCGAGCAGCGGACAATGGCGTCACCGGCGCGATGGCCCGCCTCGAGCAAGTTCACGCTTTTGTCGCCGGCCTTCACTACGACCTGTGGGACCAGACCTGCATAGTCCTTTTCTGCAAACAACGGCTCGATCCGGTTCGCCTGCGAACCGACGCTGTCGATCAGACAAATGTTCTCGATTTCGCTGAAGTGGTCGACGTTATAGCCGCCCTTGAAACTCCCGTCTTGGCTCGCAGCGAAGGTTGCGGGAAATACCACGCCGTCCGGGCCTTCTACCGACATCAGGTGCTCACGCAATACCAAGGCCGCCGGCCCCGCGTCTTGCAACCAGGTATCAAACTTTCTCAATAGCTCGTTCATCGTGGGTTCCTCGCAAATGCTGTGGCTGTGGTAAATGCCTTGTGTTTCCTCTGGTCGGTGCGAAAGGCGTTCTCGAAGCGGAAACCGCGGACCCCGGTATGCGTCAGCAGGCCGCAGGCGGTAAGCGCTGCGATGTGCGTCGCCAGCGGAATTGTCCACGTATAGTAATCGAAGACGCGCGGGGTGCCGGTTGGCATGGGGCGAAAACGCTGGAGCCCCACTAGGCACAGGAACTCGACCGCCGGATAGGCCAAGTTGGTCATGTGAAGGCTATCAGGCGAAAAGCCGATATCGATCGGCTGAGCGCTCGACCCTCGGCGGGCATCGAAGTAGAACGGTTCGACCTTGTTATCCGGCTCCGCCGGGTCATACACGACCGTCGCGTAATCGAACAGGGCGCCATTCTGCAGCTCTTCCCAACGCAACACACTCTGCATGGCACACGCAATGCGGACGCTGCTCATTCTGCCGGCCCATCCCTTAAGTCGATCACCGCCCGCACGATCATTCTTCCACCAGTCGAGTCGCAGCTCGAATGGATCTGGTATCTCGATCGGGGATGAAACTTCGTCTTCCGGATCGGACGGTCGCAGAGATGCCCCCGCGATTGCACGCAGAAGACCGCCGAGGCTCCGTTCGGTTTGATCACCACAATCGAGTGGTCGAGCGAAAAACGCGCTGTGCTCAAACCAGCCTTCGGCGCCGCTCCAAAAACGGTCAGCGAGTTCCAGCAGGCCACAGCAGGCGAAGAACTGTCCTGGGTTGGCCGGATCGACACGGACGCTGATCGCGGGTTCGTCAACCTGGCTCATCGCTCGGCCTCCTGCACGGGTGTGCCGCCGCCATCGGCCGGTTCCTTGCTGGCGTCGTTGGCTTGCGACGCGAGGGCATCGGCCGCCCGGAGCAGCGACTCGAGGTACGCAAGGCCCCAGCGCCCGTACTTTCGCTGCAGCCGGGCAAAGCGGCGAGGGACTTCGCGGGTGATCTCGGCTGCGGCTTCACCTGTGCGCTCCGGATCGAACGCCTCGTCGACGGGAAAGTGCGGCCGGGCGCGGCCGTGATGGGCCGCGATCAAATGAAGAACGAGATCCTGCACATCGCGGTCAAGATCGAGGAACCCACGGCAACGCGATACATCGATGAGCGATCCGAACTCGTGGCGGAAGTTGCTCAGGTCGATGGGCCGCATCTTACCCCCGGACTTCGCCAGCACTTGTTGTGGGTAATCAGGGTTGCCGATCGACCGTTGCCAAATCGCTCGACGCTTGCCGAGGTCATGCCAGCGGGCTGCTAGCTTGACGGCGGAGACTTCCGGGTCCGCAAGACGCAACCTATCAACGAGTGCCTGCGCGAAGCTCTCGGCCGATTCGAGGTGCGGTTGCAACTCCTGGGGCTGACGGGCGGTTCGCGATCCGTCGTCGTCGGCAGAACGGGGTCGCACGTACCAGCGCCAGTAGCGCCGGGGGGGCGCCTGCTGGCCGTCGTCAAACTCGTCTTCAGTATCGGGCTGGGTGTCGATGGTCTGCACCAGCCGCATACCCTTGGGCAGGTCGTCGCGATCCCACGCTCGACAGCGACGAGGACGGTTCATCTCGTTCATCCATTTGTCCGCAACGTCGTAGGAGGTGCGGCGTGTCTCGTCGAAGGGGGCTTTGCCGTCGAGCATGCCGGTCGTGGTTAGTCCTCCGGCCATCGGCGGCAGCAGCACGCTCCGATCGTTAAGAGCCTGCTTCTCCTCTTCGGCGAGCTTGCCCAGCGTAGTCACGGCTACCAAGTCGTTGTCGGTAACGATCCAAACCGGACATGCCGGGTGGTCGGACGCGAGGCCCTTAAGGTGGTCAAAGATCCGATCGGTGCGATCTCGCAGCAACTCGTGCGGCTTGAGCGGGTAATCGTCGAGCACCTCGTCGGGCTTGTGCCTCTCGAGCAGTTCTCCGGTCAGGATTTCGACCTCTTCTCGCCACGCGACGTAGGTCTCGGGCGGCTCCCACTCGGCGACGCCGTGTAACCAGTCGGCGACCGGTGGGCGGCCGGGCAGCTTTTCGCGGATGGAGGTGAGTGCCCAAGTATCGAAGAGAATGTCGGTTGCAGAAAGGATGGTTGGCAAGGGAGTGAAGGCCCTCTGTCGATCGGCAACTGGGAAGTCATTCAGCGCGGCCGGGCTGGCATCGTGGAGCTGGTCTTCGCGTTTCGGGAGCCGCTGTAACAGCGAAAGAGTCAGTTCGGAGGCTCGATCGAACTGCAATTGCTGCTCGGTCTTCTTCTTCGACTTGGACTTGCTCGCTTCGTTGTTCGCGCTGCCGTTGTCCGCTGTTTGTCCGTCCTTCGCGACGGTTACGTAAGCGACGTCAATCCGCGCATCTCCGTTGCCGAAACGGTTCACGCGACCGAAACGCTGCGCCATGCTGTCGAAGGGGGTCAGGTCGCAGACCAAGTGGTCCGCCGAGATATCGACGCCCACTTCTCCGGCGGAAGTGCAGATCAAGTAGACGGTGCCCTGCTGGGGTGTGACGTCCGGCTTGGGCATGAAGCGGGCGAAGATCCGGTCTTCCATCGCCATGGAGTCACGCTCGAGCCCGCGGATGGTGCCGGTAAGCATCTGGACGGACAGCTTCTCCTTGCGCAGTTCATCCGCGACCTTTTCCAGGTGTTCCAGCTTGCGGAGAAAGATGAGGATCGCCTGGTTACTGTCCTTGTGTATCAACGCGCGCTGAACAATCTCATCCGTTACATTTCTTTCGTCCACGACGGGATGGAGGGCGATCCATTTTTTGGCGTTGAACCGCTTACTTACTTCCGAGTGCTCGCGATCTTTGTCACTGAAAATAGGCGCCTCACAGCTACTGCCGGAACGGGACGTGGCGGTCAGCGCCATGACTCGGAAGCGGCAGAAGTCGCGGCATCGCTGTTGCTCCGACTCGATGGCGACCAAAAGTTTCTGGAAGGCGGGTTCAAGGTGGGCCTCGTCGTGCACTAGGAGCGCGTCTTGGCCGAGAAATCCCGCGTGCAGCGGGCGCGACTTGAACCCGCAACCGTAACCCGCGAAGAGCAACCGACTGCCGATCATGTCCACCGTGCCGACGATCACCGCAGGTCGGGCCGGGTCATTTCGCCACTCGGCATTGTCGGCGAACTGACCCCGTAGCGTGCTGATCGCCAATGGAGCGTCGGAGGCGCGCGCCGCGAGGGGTCGCAAAGTGTCGGCCACTGTCTTGAGCTTCGAATTGGCGACGAGAGCTTGCCGCATACGCTCCGCTTCGCGCGTGGCTTGGTCGACAACGGTCCGAGGGTTGACGACGTAAATGAGGCGGCGCGGGAAATCGTTCAGTGTGTCGGTACGGGCATGATGGAGAAGCGCGAGGAACCAGATCGTAATGATCGATGTCTTACCGAGGCCGGTTGGAACATCGCAGATCTGCCGGAATTGTTTCTGCACAAACTCGGCGAATAGTGCCTGTTGCCAAGGGAACGGCGCATGGTCTGTCAGCCTCAGGAAAAGGTCGTCGAAGGTCTCCGATTTGGCCACCGCCGTTCCGATTTTCTCTGCCTCCATCTTTGAATCCTTGGCAATCCCCCAATCGCTTCAGATGCTGAGAAAATCGCCAGCGGCAACATATAGCATTATCTTCGCGATTTGGCGTCCGTAGAACCTCTCGTGCCGTCAAACGCCAGACCTGTAGGATCGGTTCCTCGGGAGATCATTCCCCCTCTCCCCTCTCTTCGACAGTTCGCCGGGCTGCGCTGTGAGCCGCCCCGCTGACGCTCCAAACTACGCGCCGAGGCCCAGCCGCGCTGCACGCTTTCTTGACGATCCGGTCCACCGCCTTGTCGGAGAGGCGGTTCAACTCGACGGCGCTCCAGCGGTTGACGGGGCGGAAAAGAGCATTGCCGCCTTCGTCGTCGAGTTGTGCCGCTCTGAGCTAGGCTCGCAGAGCCGCAATCGGACAAGTCGGCGGATTCGCGCCCGGCACGATGGCGACCCTGCGTCCCTTCCCTTCCTGATCGGTCTTGCAGCGCAGGATCGTGACGATGAGGTCGCCTTTGGGCTCCGACCGGCGCCGCTCGAAAAGCGCTCGAAAGGTCTTTGAAAATTGAATAGTTATGAGCGGTCAATTTCCGCGCTCGAACGAGCGCGGCCCCATTGAAGCGCTGAGGGCGGAATCCCGCAATTTGATCGAAGAGCAATGTCGTCAGAGAAAACATTTCAGCATCATAGTAGTCGCTGAAGGATATCCACTCGAAGGACATGTTGTAAAAGGCGATCAGCGAGATGCCTTCGGGCGTGAGCAGCTGGGCGGAGTTGGTAGTCGGCTTGCCGCAATTCTCAAGGAGAAAACCGGCTTTGACGTGAGAGTCACCAACCCTTCATATATGCAGCGTGGCGGCATTCCTGCTGCCTACGACCGGTATATTGCCATCGAATTGGGCGAGAGGGCGGTGGGCCTGGTTCACAACGGGCGGTCTGGAAGGATGGCAGCGATCGCGCGCAATGAAGTGATTGACGTAGAGCTCCGGGAAGTGATGGGAACAAGAAAGGTCCCGCTCGAGCTGTTCGAAAAAATGCGATGGCTTTTCGGTTAAATCTGGTGTCACAAGCTCGCCAACGTATTCGACAAGCTGCTCCGCCGCCTCCAGCCCCGCGCCAAGCGCGCGCTGCGCGAGATGATGTACACCGAGTGCCGCGCCTGATACTCGGCCGCAAGGCTTCGCTTCGCGGCCGAGTATCAGGCCAAGCATTCCAAGGCGATCGAATCGCTGTTGGCCAATTGGGAGCGCCTGCTCACCTTCTTCGACTTTCCCGCCGAGCATTGGAAGCCTGCCCGATGGCGCCGCCCGACGTGCGGGTGGCCTATGCAGCCTTGCGTCGCTGCGCCTTTGCGGTGGCGGCCTTCTTGATTAAACCAGTTGTCTTGGACACATCCGCGGCATTGTCGAAGCCGAATACGGCCGAGTACCTCCTGCCGATCGTCAGGGCCATCACGAAGCTCAGGTTGATTCCCGCCTCGCCGATCGACTTCGCGATCTGGTAGCCAAGTCCGGGCTTGTTGTCGCCCTCGACCAGCACCGCGGGCGTCGGCGAAGCGCTGAAGCCGACGTTGCGAGCAGCGTCCGCGACTTTCCTGCCGACGACCGGATTCAGCTCGATCACTGCCCGTTGGGGTCCCATCTTATAGCCCATCACCACCTGCAAGTCGGCCCCGAGCTGTGCCAGGGGCTCGAGCTTGCTTGCGAGTGCGCCGGGCGTGTTGTCGACCTCGACTCGCCACAGGGTGATTTTCCTTACGCTTACGGCCATAGTGTTCCCTCCTGAGAATCCAAGGACAGCTTACCAGGCATTTCCATCTGTGAATGGCTGCTCTTTCGCACGAAATCGGTCTATAGCACCATCTCTATACCCTTGTTGGTATGTCTCTTTGCGGACATCCCTCCTTGCAGCAATAGCCTTTCGAGCGCTCGCAGTATTTTTTCCGCCGTCGCACGCTGGCCGTTTAAGCGGAGGGGGGTGCGATGGTTCAAAAGCCGCAACCAATAGGTCTACAGGTGGCGGTCTAGGTATGGGGGACTGTTACGAACCCTTCTTTTTGCGATCTGCCCAACGTCTCTTCATCGCCA
>Ga0116126_1001991_pt1 | contig 12138 bp, 10 predicted proteins | sample June2015DPH_16_5_FD_89730 | JGI IMG/M metagenome (GOLD analysis project Ga0116126, IMG submission 89730) | Peatland microbial communities from SPRUCE experiment site at the Marcell Experimental Forest, Minnesota, USA - June2015DPH_16_40 | ecosystem: Environmental > Terrestrial > Soil > Wetlands...
AACGCGCTTGCCAGGTGGCCAAAAGCGATGCGGACGTTCTGATTATGGCCGAAAGCGGGACGGGCAAGGAGCTGCTCGCGCAGTTTATTCATCGCGCCAGCCCGCGGCGGCATTACCCCTTCGTCGCTGTAAACTGCGCCGCTTTCCCCGAGACCCTCTTGGAAAGCGAATTATTCGGGCACGTCCGCGGGGCGTTTACGGGAGCTGTGGCCACGCGGCCGGGCAAGTTTGAGCTCGCTTCGGGAGGGACATTGCTGCTCGATGAGATCAGCGAAATGCCGATCAGCCTGCAGCCCAAGCTGCTGCGGGTGCTTCAGGAACGTGAGGTCGACCGGTTGGGCGATACGCGCCCGCGGCGCGTCGATGTGCGGGTCATTGCCACCACGAATCGACACTTACCTTCCCTGATCGACGAAGGGAGATTTCGCGCTGACCTCTTCTACCGGCTGGATGTTGTCCCCCTCACGTTACCCCCGCTCCGCGAACGCCGCGAGGATATTTCCGATCTGGTCGAACATTTCATACGAAAATATGCGCCGCCGCAGCGCGCTATGCGTTTTACCGACGAGCTTCTCCGGCACCTGCAGGAGTACGACTGGCCGGGAAATGTTAGAGAGCTCGAAAATGTGGTGCGGCGAATTCTGGTCCTGTCGCGCCATCCGGTGGCGGGCCTCGAGGTCCTGGAGGGCAAGGACGTAACAGAAAAGAGCCCAGCCCCCGCCCGATTGCCGGCTCAGGGTGTGACGTTACGAGACATGGAAAGGCAACTCCTGGAGAGAACTCTCGAGGCGACAGGGGGCAACCGGACTCGCGCGGCCGAGATCCTGGGGGTCAGTCTTCGGACGGTGCGCAACAAAATCCGCGAGTTCGGACTCCCACCCAGGAGGTCGTCATGAGCCGGATGGAGCAGCTCAGCCAGTATTTGGACATGGCGGCATTTCGGCAAAAGCTGATTGCGAGCAACCTGGCCAATGTCGATACGCCAGGTTATCGAACACGCGACATTAATTTTGAGGGCGAGATGCGGCGCGCCCTCGAGCAAGCCGGGCCTACGACTCCGAAACCCCGGGTATTTGAGGTTTCAGGTCTGATAGAGCGCCCGGACGGGAATAACGTCAACATGGAACGCGAGGGACTTCTGCTGGCGAGCACGCAGTTGCAATTTCGTCTGGGAGTGGAACTGCTGCGGCAGGAGTTCCAGCGGATATCCGCTGCGGTCAAAGAAGGGAGCTAGCAAAATGAACCTCTTGGGAGTTCTGGATATCAGCGGGTCGGCGCTCACAGCCGAGCGGCAACGAGCAGAAGTGCTGGCCAGTAATCTGGCCAACGCACAGACGACTCGAACGGCGAAGGGAGGACCCTACCGCCGGCAAATGGTCGTCTTTAAAGCGCAGCAGGCCGGTAACAATCGATTTGCCGGCGTCCTGTCAGGGTTCAGCGATCGATACGCCCAGGGAGTGGAGGTGACGCGCGTAGTGGCTGATCCCACGCCTCCCGTGCAGCGCTACGAGCCGGGGCATCCGGACGCGGACAGTCAAGGGTACGTGTCTTACCCCGCCATCAACCCTATCGAGGAAATGGTGAACCTGATGGGAGCGGCTCGTTCGTATGAGGTCAATATCGCCGCAGTGCAAGCGACCAAGAACATGATCAGCGCGTCGCTTTCGATCCTAAGCTAATCGGGGGTGAGCAATGGGCAGTCCGATCTCAGGGATTCCGCAGCTTGGCCAGGCTACCGCCGTAGTCGAACCAGGGAAGGCGGCCGGCGAGGGATCGAGTTTTGCTTCCCAGCTCCAGTCGGCATTTGACCACATCGAAAAGCTCCACGCTGACGCCGACCAACAGATCGCGGGGCTAGTGAGCGGGCAAGGTGAGGATATCCATAAGGTTATGATTGCGGTCGAGAAAGCAAATCTCTCCTTCAAGCTCATGATGCAAGTCCGCAATAAGATCGTCCAGGCGTATCGTGACGTCTCAGGAACGCCGTTTTGAAAGGTGAGGTATGGCGTTGCGCCCAAACGAGGCTTTCGATCAGATTCAGAAATACCTGCGGGGACTGAGTCGGAAGCAGCAAATCACGCTGGCAGGCGGAACGGCTCTGGTAGCCGTAAGCCTTGTGGGGTTCGTGTTGCTGATCGGCAGGGCCGATATGAAACCGCTCTACTCGGGGCTGCAGCCGGAGGAAGCGCAATTCATCGCGCGAACGCTGGCCGCTGAGAATATTCCCTATGAAATCTCGAACGATGCGACGAGCTTGAGGGTTCCCGGCAACAGGGTTGATGCGGTGCGGCTGGAACTGTCTTCACAGGGATTGCCGCAAACCGGAAGGTTGGGCCTGGAGCTTTTCGACAAACCCAATTGGGCAGGAAGCGACTTTGCAGAGCAGGTGAACTACCAGAGGGCGCTCGAAGGAGAACTGGAACGAACCATCCGGGCGATTCGGCAAGTGCAGTCTGCGCGAGTCCACCTGGTGATGCCTCACGACTCGCTTTTCAGCGAGCGCGAACGCGAGGCCAAGGGGTCCGTGGTGGTCAAGTTACGCGAGGGCAGGCTGGCGGATAGCGCCATCCGGTCGATAACTTACCTGGTGGCCAGCGCGGTGGATAACCTCCGGCCGGAAAACGTTACAGTGATTGACGCCGACGGCAACATCCCAATCCTGTCGGGAAGGCACGCACAAGGCATGGACCACGATGAAGTTGAGGCGATGGAAAGCCGCTTGTCTGAGAAACTGGTTTCAACCTTGACACCCCTGGTGGGGCGCGAGGGCGTCAGGGCCAGTGTCACCGTAGAGTATGACCTGGCGAGCAGCGAGAGCACGCAGGAGACCTACGATCCGAATGGTTCGGTGGTGTTGACGTCACAGGTTTCCCAGGATCAATCGGCGGATTCGGACCCGCAAGGAATTCCCGGCACGCCCAGCAACGCGCCCGACTCGAGCGCCAAAGGAGCTGCCGCGGCGGCGGCGGACAGCACGCCCGAGGAAGCAGGACAGCGGAGTGAAAGCAAGACATACGCTGTTAGCAAGGCGGTCCGCCATGTGGTTCAGCCCTCGGGAGCGATCAAGAAGATCGGCGCCGCGATCCTGGTGGATGACGCGCTCGAGACCAAATCCGAAGGCGGCGCGAAGTCGGAGAGCCGTCGCAAAAGATCGCCGGAGGAAATGAAGCAGATCGAAGAGCTGGCGAAGGCGGCGATTGGCCTCGATTCCGCCCGGGGCGATCACCTGTCCGTCGAAAATATTTCGTTCGCCGCGATTGCTCCCGGCCCGCCGCCCAACCTGACGGAGCGCGTTGCTCCGCTTGTGCAGGAATGGATGTGGGTAATCCGTTACGCAGGCTTGGCGGCTTTGTTCCTGTTGATCTACCTCATGGTCCTGCGGCCCGTAAAGCGCCAGATCGTGGCCGCTCTGGCAGTTCAACCGCAACTTCGCGCGGGGACCCGGCAGCAAAAGGCCTTGGGCAAGGGGGAGACACCGCAAAGTGAGTTAGCCGCAGAAGCGGGGGCAGGCGAGGGAGCAGGCGAGCTGACCGGAATCAATGCGGAAGTCAAGAAAACAGTGGTGCTCAAGAACCAGTTGGTGGAAAGAATCAAGAAGGATCCTGAGGCCGCAAGCCGGCTGATTCAAAACTGGGTCCGGCAAGGTGAGGTTGAGGCATGACCGAAGCTCTTTCCGTGGCAGGGCCGGAAGTAAGCCACCGGGGCCGGTCGCACCCTGACGGTCCAGGCCTGACAGGAGTTCGCAAGGCCGCAATACTGCTTGTGCTTCTGGGGGATGACGTGGCCAGCGAGGTGTTCCGGCGCCTGGACATACAAGAGGTCCAGCGGCTTACGTCCGAAATCTCGCAACTCTCTTCGATCTCATCCGACATGGCAGCTCACGTCCTCCAGGAATACCAACGGTTGTCGTTGACTCAGGACTATCTCGTCCAAGGCGGGCAGGAGTATGCCACCCAATTATTGGTAAAGGCATTCGGAAAGGAAGGCGCGAATAGCCTGCTTGCACAGGTGATGCAGGCGCAGGAGGCCAACGCAACGAGTTTTGACGCGCTGCGGAAGGCGGATCCGGAGCAACTGGCGAAGTTTGTGGAAGGCGAGCACCCTCAGACGGTCGCGCTGTTGCTCGCTCATCTGGGGGCTCGCACCTCTACTTCCGTGCTCGTGTTGTTGCCTGAAAAACTGCGCGCCGAGGCTGTCCGGCGGCTGGCGGTGATGCAACAATTCTCTACTGAAATGGTGAAGCGAATCTCGGCGGTGCTGCACAAGAAACTGGCCTCGGTGGGCGAGCAGAGCCGGCGGGCCTACGGAGGCGTAAGTGCGGTCGCCGAGATGCTCAATAATGTCGACCGGAAATACAGCGATCAGATCCTCTCCAGTATTGAGCAGCAAGATCCAAAACTGTCGCTGGCCATCCGAGATCTGATGTTTGCTTTTGAAGACCTGAGCACTGTTCCGGAGGCCGCCATCCGCGAGGTATTGGGTCAGGCAGATAAGAAGACATTAGCGACTGCCCTGAAGGGTGCGTCCGAGGACTTGAAAAACCATTTCTACAAATCCATGTCTTCGCGCGCGGTAGAAATGTTAAAGGAGGACATCGAGGCTCTGGGGCCGGTTCGTTCCAGTCAAGTTCGGCAAGCGCAACAAGAAATTGTGAATCTGGCGCGTAAGCTCGAGACCGACGGCAAGATTACCTTGAAGAGCAGCGGAGAAGACGCCTATGTGGTCTAGGCCCCAGCTTGCAGTAGAGGAAGTTGTTCCGGCCTCAGTTCAGCCTTTTGTGTATCGCGCGGTGCTGGAGGCGATGGGTGAAGGAGGGGAGCAAGGCGACGGCGACGGAAATCCGACTGGCTCAAATCCCAATGCTGCCTCACAAGCGGGGCGTGAATCGAGGCCATCTCAAATAACCACCGTCAGCGAGGACGGGGCGCGAGCGAGGGAGGGGCAGGCGCGCGCCGTCGGGATCAGGGACGGCGAGGCGCAAGCCCGGTCCAGGTATGAGCGTGAGCTTGCCGCGGAACGCCGGGCCGTGTCCACGGCGGTAGAAGATTTTGCGCGCGATCGCGAGAATTACTTCAGCCATGTGGAGGCCGAAGTGGTCAAGCTCGCCATCGGGATCGCGCGTAAAATCCTGCACCGGGAGGTGCAGGTTGACCCGTTATTATTGGCCGGGGTGGTGCGCGTGGCGCTCGATAAGATCGCCGCCGGCACCAGCGTGCGTTTGCGAGTGCATCCCGATCATGTTTATGCCTGGCACGACTTCTTTTCGAACCAGCAGGAGCATCGCGTCGTTCCGGAGTTGCTGGGCGACGCAACCCTCGGGATGGGACAATCTGTTTTGGAGACGGCCTTGGGGACCACGGAACTGACCTTGGAGGCTCAACTGGCGGAGATTGAACGAGGATTTTTCGACTTGCTGGCTCAACGCCCGGTGACGACCTGATGGACGCTGCGAAGCAACTAGCACCCTATTTCCAGTACCTCGATTTGTGCTCTACGGCGCGATGGTTTGGCCGGGTCACCAAAGCAATCGGCTATCTCGTCGAATCCGAAGGCCCTTTCTGTTCTGTCGGTGAGTGTTGCGAGATTGCGGATTCCGAAGGGCACGTCGCCGCCGGTGAGGTTATCGGATTCCGGGGACCCAATGTGCTCTCGATGCCCTTGGACAGGCTGGGTGGGATACGCTATGGCGACCGGATCATGACCTGGGGCGCGCAGCCCAGCATCCGCGTAGGTGAGGAATTGCTGGGCCGAGTCATTGACGCTGTGGGGAAACCCCTCGATTCACTTCCCGATTATCGCGCCCGCGACCATCAACCACTGCATGGTTTCGGGCCTGCCCCTCTCGAGCGACAGCCCATCCAGGAGGCGCTGGCCACGGGCATTAGGGCTATCGATGGCTTTCTCACCTGCGGCCGAGGGCAAAGGCTGGGGATTTTTGGCGGCAGCGGCGTCGGCAAAAGCACCTTGGTGGGGATGATGACTCGCGGCAACGCGGCCGACCTCGCGGTGCTGGCGCTGGTGGGCGAACGCGGGCGTGAGGTGCGGGAGTTTCTGGAGGGCACACTGGGAATGGAGGGGCGCAAACGCTCAGTGGTTGTGGTCTCGACCTCCGATCAGTCTCCGTTGCTGCGCATTCGAGCGGCCCTGACCGCGACCGCCGTGGCGGAGTACTTCTGCGCCCGCGGCAAACAAGTGCTGTTGGTGGTCGATTCGTTGACTCGATTTGCGATGGCGCAACGAGAAATCGGGCTGGCAGCAGGCGAGCCCCCCACCGCGAAGGGTTATACGCCCTCGGTTTTTAGTCTCCTCGCCCAGTTGATCGAACGCGCCGGGCGCTTCAATGGAGGCAGCATCACTGCCTTCTATACGGTTTTGATGGAAGGGGACGACCAGCTTGACCCGCTGGTTGATTCCATCCGGGCGCTCGTAGACGGCCACATCGTGCTCGACCGGCGACTCACCTCGCAGGCCCATTTTCCGCCCATCGGGATTCTGGACAGCCTTAGCCGTCTCATGCCCGCCGTCAGCTCACGCGCTCACCTGGACAAGGCCAGCCGGCTGCGTCGCCTGGCCGCCGCCTATGCTGCTTCCGAAGATACAATCCGAGTGGGTGCTTATCAAAAAGGTCTCGACCCAATTCTCGACCAAGCCTTGGCGATTATGCCGGCGTTGACCTCATTTCTTCAGCAGCGCCCGGACGAGAGAGCTCCTTTTGACCAGACCGTTTCGGCCTTGCAAGCCATTCCAGCCTAGTAGGTTCCATTATGGCATTTCGTTTTCCTCTGAAAGCCCTCCAACGTTTGCGCGCCATTTATGAACGGCGCGAAGGGCAGCGTCTCGCAGCCCTCACACTCCAACTATTCACCGCTCAAAAGCAGCTCGCCGCCCTGAAGCAGGGGCAAATCGAAGAGGCCGGATCGCTATCCAAGAACCTTCAATCAGGAATGACAGGAGCCGAAGTTCAATTTCAGGTTGTCTGTTCGGCTGCGCGCCTCAGGCGAATCAGGCTGGTTGGCCAACTGGTCGAGAGCCTGAGCCGGCAACGCCAAGGGCAACTGACTGAATACCGGCAAGCGCGACAAAACCTGGAGGTCATTACGCGCCTCTACGAACGACAGCTTGCCGCGTATCGACGTACTCAGGCGCGCCGCGAACATCAGCAAGCCACCGACATGTTCCTCATTCGTTTCCAACCTCCGAATGACGGTCAGTAGTTGCCTGGAGACTCGGCAAAACTTTCCGCCGGTGAACTCCCCGCAGAGCTTTCCTGCCACCTTACCTTTCTCCCATCCTGCTCCCGAAACCCGTTGAGGAAGCGGAAGATCGCGACCACCTTGGGCAGTTCTCCGGTTCGAGTCAGGTTTGGACCGGCGGATGCTCCATTGGAGGTGCCCACCAGGGGCAAAAACAATGGGAGTTCTCGCCGCCAATATGGTGAATGCAGAAGGCCAAGCCGGAGCCGCCATCATCACGCGAGCAGCCTCGAAGACGCAAACGAACGGGGATTTTGCAACCGAACTTAGTGGTAGGCTTGCATTCGACTCCGGCCCGACTGACCCGACACAGATCACCGTGCCCGAAGGAGCGTCGGGGACAGAGAAGCCGTTCAAGGACGGGAAGCCGCGCCACGAGGCTACGGTCCACTCGACGGGTTCGCCGGACGCGGCTTCGTCATCAGGTTCCGTCCTTGCAACGACCACGCCAAAGGGCGACGCCCGATCCAGTGCGACTCGCAACCCAACGTCGACCTTTCACCTCAACTCAACCCTGCCTGCGCTTCCTGCAGAACACGGGCTACAAGCCCCTTCCGCGGTTGCTGTCGCGCCGAAAAAGACCAGTTCGAACTTGCCGCCATCACTCCCCGCCCAGGACCTTGCAACGCCGCAAGAACAGCCCGCATCGCCCGGACATCCAAAACCGGCATCGGCAGATTATGAAGTACCCTACGAGTCCAGTTCGCCCTTCTTACCACCTCGCCCCACCCAGGATTCCGACGTACTTCAACAACGGCCCGCTGTCACAAAGACAGTATTGGAGCTGCCCGCCGCCGTAAGTTCGACGAATTCGAGCCGCCTGAGCAAAAGTCAACAGCCCGCGGAAGTGGATACGCCTGCACAGTGCCCCGATGTAGCCACGCAGTTTGGACCGCCGCACCCCCCCGGCGGCGCCACTCGCAAATCCGAGGCCTCTCAATCCAAAAGCTCGAACGAGGTCGCCATAAGCCCTGCGATGCCGGCTGTCATCGCCTCACCGCTGCAACCACCTAGCTGGGCGCTCACAAATGCGCCCGAACAGCACAACCCCATTGATGTTGCAAGACCCGCAGGGGATCAGAGTTACGTCGCTCACGGAACGAACCTGAGCAAGTCGAGCGAAGGAGCTGAAGGTACTGCATCGGCGACACTTTCTCCGTCGCAGAATGCTATGACACAGGCGGAGCCGCTGGTACGCTCCACTTGCGCCGCAACCGCGGTCGCCTCTCCGTCGCAGAACGCTATGACGGAGCCGGAACCGTTGGCACCTTCCAGTTACCCCACAACCGCGGACGCCTCGAATATAAGGTCCAGAGCATTTGCTGCTGACGCCATAAGCCCTGGTCGGACCGATGCTCTCGACGCGCCAAGCGTGAACCGCTTGAGTAATGGACAGCGAAGCGTGCCGGCGGAGACAGCCTCCTCGTCGCCCGATGTAACGCCGCCATCACAAGCTCAAGCCTTGATAGGCGGAGTGAACCCGGTTGGCACGAAAGGCTCCAGCCGCCCAGACGATACGTCCGCTAGTTTGGCGATCAAGACTGCAACGTCGCTGCGGAGCCCAACAACAGAGTCAAAACTGCAGAATGCCTCCAGCCTCGATAGTCTCAAATCTGCGGCACCCCTGGAGAATGGCTCGATAACATCCGCAGCCAACCAGGGAGAGCCCATGGACGCAAATCCGGCAATGGGCCCGCTCAAAACAGCCTGGGGCATCGCGTCGAAACAAGCGGAGGCAGATTTTGCCGGGGGATTGAATCTCTCTCGAGATCCGTCCGCGACAGTAATAGCGTCGCGTTTGGGCGGCACGAGCACGGAGTCGCGGAATGCGGGCACTCAACCGACACTCACGAGCCCGCACGATGGCACACGCTCCGTTGTAGCGCAAGCGCCAACCCAGCAGCCTGCTACGCATCCGGAGGCACAAGCTCCTTCCAGCGCTCCCCAGTCAGCCGCGCCCCAACAGGTGGCCAGCAACGGCGAGTCGGCTCCAGGCACGTACGACCCTGTAGCCCCTAGCGATGACGAGCCAATGATTCTCTCCTCCGTGCCGGACTATTCGCTCGCGCCGGAATCTGGATTGACCAACGCACCGTCTTCCCTCGCGGGGTACGAACCTGCGAGTCCGGGTCGAACCAAGAACCCTCAGGAAGTAAGTAACACTGCGCCAGGGACCAGCAGCGATGCTTCGCCAATTCCCATGCCAGATGCCTTCGCGCCCGCTCCCGCCCAAAGCGAAGACAGTCAAGCAGCGCTTTCAGCCCGAGACAAGCGGCAGTCGGAAGCATCCGGCCATAAGAGCGATACCGGGACAGTTCCGGACCTGGCGAAAGCAGCAGACGCAAACCCCGGCTTGTCTAAGACAAGGGCCGATTCACCTGCTGCGCCGCAACTCGGCTTACAGGCGCCGGCTCAAACGGGCCGCGCGGCTGTGCAGGCTACGGGAGCTCCGCCGGACCGCGCTGATTCTGCCGGCGCGAGTCTTTCCGCCGGCTACGAGCCGGCCTTCCACGGGGCTGTGAGTTCCGCGCGTCTCACACAGCAAGCCGGGAGTGCGGAAATGCAAGTCAGGCTGCGCAGCGAAGCGCTTGGCCCGATCGACGTTCATACCGTAGTCAAGGGGAGTGATATTGGCGCGTCTATTCGCGTGGAAGGCCGCGATACTCAGGTGATGATGGCCAACGAAATCTCCCGTCTGGAGCAGGCTCTGAGCGAGCGAAGTCTTCGCGTGCAGCGCCTGGACGTTCTCCAGGGCAATGTGTCAGGAAACCAGTCGGGGGGAACAGGGCACGGCAACTACCACGGAAATCCGTCGCAACCCCGGCCTGGCTCTGCAAGCCATTTCGTGGTCGAGGCGTATCCAACTTTACCCGAGACTCCGCCGGTTTATGATGAGGGATCGCTCGGATTATCAACGACTCGAATCAATCTACGCGTTTGAAGGAGTGGCGAGTTTCCCTCGCCTAAAGAAACGAAGGAGTGATGAACATATGAACGTAATCAATACTCTTGGTCTCAGACCCATGGATTCCACGACTGCGTCCTCGGGATCCACAAGTTCTACGCAAAGCTCAACAAGTTCAGTCAGCAACGATCTGAGCACCAGCTCATTCATGACACTATTGTCGGCTGAACTTCAAAACCAGGATCCTACTCAACCCGTGGATCCTACCGCGTTTGTCAGCCAGCTTGCCCAACTCTCCGAACTACAGTCGGTAACGCAGATTCAGACGTCAGTCAGCCAGATTGCTACTTTGATGGCGGGGAGTCAAGCCTCGGCAGCCAGCGGCAGCACGTCAAGCTGATCTTGGGCGGCAGAAGCTGTCTCGAGCAGGCCGGACACCTGGCGTATAGCGATTCCGGAAACATAGGAAGGCCTGCGTGAAAAGCGGCGATGCATCGCCTAAACAGTTTTCGACTAATTAAATCTAGAGGAGGAACGTCATGGGATCTTTTTCAACTTCATTGTCGGGTGTCGAGGCAGCTTCACAGGACTTGGCCGTCATTTCTAACAACCTCGCCAACCTCGATACCACCGGTTACAAAGATCAAGAGGCAAACTTTCAAGACTTCTTTTATCAAATGTTAGGTACGGACGGCGCAGGCGATCCCACTCAAATCGGCGCCGGCAGCGTGATCGAATCAGTGACCTCATCGCTCACCCAAGGCACTATTAGCAGCACAGGTGTCTCAACCGACATGGCCATTCAAGGGGATGGCTTCTTTGTCGTGCAGGATGGCGCATCGACGCTCTATACGCGAGCGGGCGACTTTTCTCAGAATAACCCTGGGTTCCTCGTAACCAGTGACGGCGGGTACGTGCTTGGCTATCCCGCCGTCAATGGAGTGATCAGCCCTTCTCAAACGCTTGCTCCTCTTCAAATCGCCAGCGGCCAAATCTGCGCCCCGAACGCCACCTCCAACGTCGAACTGACCATGAATTTGGATGCCTCGGCCGCAACGGCAAGCACGGCCGGGACAGAGGCAACCGGGACGCTCACCGTGACAGCAAATGCCACCGCCGGCCAGACCGTCACTATTGGAGGTACGACCTACACTTTCGAAACCACGCTCGGCAGTACACCCGACGAGGTTCAAATCGATCCAACCTCCGCGGCCAATACCCTCACCAACTTGGCCGACGCAATCAACGGCACCGGCGCAGCAGGCACAAATTACACCACGGGAACGACCGCAAACACTTCCGTTACCGCCACTGCGGGAACAGGTACCCTCACCCTAACAGCCGCGCAAGCCGGAACTGCGGGCGACAGCATCGCCACGACGGCCACGTGGGGTACATTTGGCGGAACAACGCTTTCAGGAGGGACAGCGGGATCGGACAGCGGCACAGCCGCCACCGGCACGCTCACAGCGACGGCAAATGCCACCGCCGGCCAAACCGTAACCATCGGCGGCACGACCTATACTTTCGAAACCACGCTCGGCAGTACGCCGGACGAAGTTCAAATCGATCCAACCTCGGCGGCCAATACCCTCACCAACTTGGCCGACGCCATCGACGGTACCGGCACAGCCGGCACCAATTACACTTCGGGAACAACTGCCAATTCCTCCGTGAGCGCAACCGCAAGCGGATCGACTCTGACGTTAACGGCCTCCCAGACAGGGACGAGCGGCAACACTACCGCCACCACCTCGACCTGGGGCTCGTTTGGCGCGGGCACGTTGACAGGCGGAACGGCAGCAGCCTCGAGCGGCTCCGCAGATGGCACCTTCGCGGAGCCCGTCGTCGTCTATGATTCACTTGGCAACAGCCACACTCTCACCTTCACTTTCACCGAGACCGCCTCAAACACCTGGAGCTACAACATCACGATTCCGGCTGCGGACGTGGGGCAAACCGGTTCACCGGTGTCTGTCA
>Ga0116126_1001996_pt1 | contig 12115 bp, 15 predicted proteins | sample June2015DPH_16_5_FD_89730 | JGI IMG/M metagenome (GOLD analysis project Ga0116126, IMG submission 89730) | Peatland microbial communities from SPRUCE experiment site at the Marcell Experimental Forest, Minnesota, USA - June2015DPH_16_40 | ecosystem: Environmental > Terrestrial > Soil > Wetlands...
CGACGAGATGTACGGCGGTCAGTGGTATCACTGCTTCGGGCCGGGCTTCGCCGACGCCGACAACGAGGCCGTCGCGCCATACTTCGACGGCGACGCGACGGCGCACTTCCTGTGGGTCAACTCGCAGGAGACCGCGATGCTGGCTCCTGGAGCCACGACGGACATCGGTTACCTGCTCCAGCACCTGATGTCCAACCACGCCTTCGTGCAGTACTCCAGCCAGAGCACCGTGGCCGCCTGGAGCGCGGCGGCGCGCATCTCCACGACGAACTGGGCGGGCAGCAACACCGCGATGTCCCTGATATACAAGCAGGAGCCGGGGATCGTCGCGGAGATCCTGACGGACACCCAGATCACGAATCTCGAGGGCTACAATGTCAACGTCTTCGTCGAGTACGACAGCGGCGTGGCGATCCTCGAGAACGGCATCAGCCCGAGCGGGCAGTTCGCGGACACCATCATCGGCGTCGACTGGCTCCGGTCGCAGTGCCAGGCCAACGTGTTCAACATCCTGATCTCGCAGCAGTCGAAGGTGCCGCAGACGGACGGGGGCGCGAATACGATCCTGACCGGGGTGAACGCGGCCTGCGCGCAGGGGGTCACCAACGGTCTCGGGGCGCCGGGACAGTGGAACGCCGGTGGCTTCGGCTCGCTGCAGGAGGGTCAGTTCCTCCCGAAGGGCTACTACACCTTCGTGCAGCCGATGGCGACGCAGTCTGAGGCTGAGCGCGCCGAGCGCATCTGCCCGCCGATCCAGGTGGCGTTCAAGCTCGCCGGAGCGATCGACGTGGTCAACGGCACCATATACGTCAACGCATAGCACACAGAAGGAGTTCACCCGATGGGAGTCTACAGCTTCCTAGACGTCTCGGTCAGCATCGTCGGGCCGGGCGTCAACGCGCAGATCGAGGGTCCGACGCCGGGGTCCGAGCAGATCGGGTCCGGGGCCGGCGTCTCCAATGAGGGCGTGACGATAGCCTTCGACGAGCCGAAGAACATGGTCACGACCGGCGCCGACGGTTCGATCATGCAGAGCTTGCGCGCTGGGCAGACCGGCAAGATGACGATTCGCCTCCTCAAGACGTCGCCCATCAACGGCGTGCTCAGTCAGGCATATGCCGCTCAGCGGCAGAGCGCCGCTAACTGGGCGCAGAACATCATCGTGCTCACCAACAACGTGCTCGGCGACGTGGCCGAGGGTCAGCAGATGGCGTTCGAGAAGTATCCGGACAACACCTACGCCGAGAACGGCAACGTGCTCGACTGGGTGTTCACCGGAGTGCTCGATGAACTGCTCGGCATGGGGGCGCCCACGATCTAAAGTCCCACAAATCAGGAGAGTCGCGGAATGAAGGAGCGAGAGTTCTCGGTGGACGGTCAGACGTACCGCGCCGGGCGGATCAGCACGTTCGACCAGCTGAACGTGGCGAGTCAGTGGCGCGAGGCTCTCATGGGCCTCGCGATGGCGAAGAAGAACCGCCCCGCGGGTATGGCCGACGAGGCGTACCGCGAGACCGTGGCGATCGTGCTGACGGGGGCGCTGGCGCGCGTCGAGACGCGGCAGCGCGAGGAGGTGACACAGCTGCTCGCCTCGGTGGTCCGGCGGAGGGGGCAGGGCGGGAAAACGGGGGCCGGATGGTTCCAGGTCGTGGCTCCGGGCGGCGCGATGGCCTTCGACGACCTGCGCTTGCCGCAGCTCGTCTCGATCCTGTACGAGGTCCTCGACCACAACGGGCTCCTAGATTTTTTCTCCGTCGGCCCGTCCGCTTCGGAGGAGGGGCCGGAGACGGAGACGGGGGACGCTGGGCAAGGCTCCCCGGTGGCGAGGATTGGCTGATGGCCCCGGTCGTCGAGGGCATGGTCCGGTTCGAGAGCCTGCGGGACGGCACCGTGACGATCGCCGACGTGGCGCTGATGAACGACGCGCTGGCGGTGCGCGCCGAGAACCGGCGGCGGGCATCCGAGAAGAGATGAGCGACGCTCAGGTCAAGTTCTTCGCCGACGACAAGCGCCCAGCGGATCCCGGCGCCGAGGTGTTCTTCGCGTTCACGTGTCCGCGCGGGCGCGGCTCGTGCGGGTTCCTCCCGATACTCGGGCGAACGAGCATGAGGCACGACCCACAGAACAAGAACGGCGGCACGGCCCACTGGACGTGGGACGGCGACCGCGACGCGCCGACGTTCTCGCCGTCGATCAACTGCGGCGGCTGCTGGCACGGCTATATCAAGCGAGGACGCTGCGTAGATGCCTGACACTCTCCGCGAGTACCTGATCCAGCTCGGCTTTCGGGTCGACGACACGACGTGGCGCAAGTACGTCGGCGCGGTGTCGACGGCCGGCAAGACCACCGCTGAGCTCGGGTCGGCGGCCGTCGAGGCCGCGACCGCGATCGAGGTGGCGGTGGCGGGTATCGCGCGCCAGTACCAGTCGCTGTACTACCTCGGCCAGAGCACGGGCAAGTCGATCGGGGTCATCCAGTCGTACCAGTACGGCATGAAGCAGATAGGTGTCAGCGCCGACGACGCGGCCGGCGCGATAGAGAGCATGGCCGAGACGGCGCGCACGCTTCCCGGCGTCGGGGGCATGTTCGGCGGCGCAACCGACCCGGAAGCGGTGGTCGAGCAGCTTCAGCACGCGCACGTGATGTATGCAGTGGCGAAGCAGATGGCGGCGCTGCGCGGCGTGCCGGGCGGCGTGTTCGAGCGGCTGTGGCTGCTCACCCCCGAGGACCGCACCCGCCAGAAGAAGTCGCAGGACGACTTCACGCGATGGCTCCACGAGGCGGGCGTCGACTCTAAGGACTTCGGCAACCGCGTCGTCGAAGTGAACAGCGCGCTGAATGATCTGGAGGGGCATCTCGAGGTCGCTGGCCAGAGGTTCTTCACGGACTTCAGCCATCCGGTGGCGGTCGGTCTGGGATACGTCGGCAAGGCCACGGAGTACGTCACGAAGGCCGACAGGGCCACCAACGGATGGCTGGTCACGCTGACGTCGCTCGCGGCGACCTTCGGGGGCAGCACGTTCCTGACGTCGCTGCTCCTCAAGCCGTTCGGCATCAACGTCTCGTCCACGATGCGCGGCGGCTTCGGCCTGATGCTGAGGGGCATCCCGCTCGCGATCGCTGGGGTGCTGGCGTACGAGATCGGAAAGGAGGTCCTGGAGCAGGACAAGTCTGGGACGGTCTTGTCAGACGAGGTCAAGAAGCGGCTCGATGGCCAGCCTCAGTGGAAGCGGTGGGCGGTCGAGCTCCCGACCATCATCGGCAACTGGATCGGCGAGAACATATTCGGCGTCGACCCCAGCGTCACGCACCCGTCGCTTCCCGGTGCCCCTGGTCCCGGTAAACCACTGGACCTGACGCCAGCGGCGAGACGCCGCCGCGGTCGCCCGGAGGTCCACGCGATGGCGCGCGGTGTCGAGGACCGCATGTCCCAGGGGATGCAGATGCTCGTGGACGCGGGCTACTCGCCCGAGGCCGCCGAGGGCATCATGTCGGGGCTGTACTACGAGAGCGACAGGACGCTCGACAATCGGGCGTTCAATCCCGCTGGGGGCGGACGCGGCGCGCGCGGCGTGCCGCAGCTTCGCGGCGAGCGCCTCGACGAGTTCCGGTCGAAGTTCGGAAAGGACATCAGCGAGGCCGACTTCAGGGAGGCCATGGAGTACGTCATCTGGGCGCTGGCGGGAAAGGGCAAGGACGTCGGCGCCGGACGCGCTGGTGCTGATCTCAAGACTCCGGGTGTTCGGGCCGGCGAGTCTGCCAAGATTTTCCTGAGAGAGTTCGAGCGTCCGGGTCCGGCGGGTGAGCGCGAGGTGGCGGACGCGGCCGATTTAGCCGAGCGACTGTCTCGGCGAAGGTTGGCTGAAGGGGGATCCCCGGTCGCCGCGCCCATCGCGGGTGAGCGCGAGGTGGTCGACGCGGCCGACCTCGCCGAGCGATTGACTCGTCACAGGCTCGCTGAGACTCCTGCGCCTGCAGCTCCCCCCATTGTGTACGCGCCCCCGATCGCGCCGCGCGGCGGCGAGAGCCTGGACAGACTGACCCTGGACGCCATACAGCAGAGCGTGGCCGGAGCGCGTCTCGGCACCGAGGGCGGCGACGTGGTCACGTACAACTTCAACAACAAGGCCGAGATTAATGTGACCGGGCCGGATGGCGCCGAGACCGCCGAGGTCGTGCTGGGCGCTCAGGGTCGAGTCAACGACGACTTCGCCGCACTGGTGCGCAACACGGGATCACCACATCGATGATCCCGCTCAGCGCGCTGGTCGCAATCATAGTCGCCGCGTCGCAGCTGTCGAGTCTCGTGTCGTCGGCGCTCGGGTCGCTGTCGCAGGTCGGGCTCCCCGGTGGCTTCAATCTGCTGACGTTTCCGCAAGGCTTCCTCGCGGACGTCACCATAGAGGAGAAGCACCGCGACGAGACGGTCATCACCGAGAATCCTCTCGAGCAGGGCGCACCGGCCAGCGACCACGCCTACCAGAAGCCCGCGATGCTGTCGCTTCGGATCGGGTACTCCAACAGCAACCCGACGGTCGGCGATCCACTGTACGTCGACCTGGTCTACGCGCTCCTGCTGCAGCTCCAGCAGGCGCGGGTGCCGTTCGGACTCGTCACCACGAAGCGCCTCTACAGCAACATGCTGATCACGGCACTGGCCACGTTCACCGACGAGAAGTGGGCCAACGCCATGATCATCAGCATGGACCTCAAGCAGCTGATCCTCGTGAACACCCAGGTCGTGTCGGTGCCGCCGTCGCAGAACATGGCGGCGCCGGGGGTGACGGGCGCGACGAACAACACCGGGCAGTCGGCGCTCGGGAGCGGCGGCGGGTTCAACTCGTCGGCCGGAGCGCTGTACTAGCGTGAGCAACGGCGACACCACGTTCGTCGACTCTGCGGGGGCCGCGCACTACGTCTACACGATTCCGCTGATCCCGGCGGCGCAGCAGTTCACCATCTCGCTCGCGGGCGAGACCTACGGCGTGAAGCTGCAGTGGTGCGCGCCGGCCGCCTGCTGGACGGTGGAGATCAGCGACGCGAACGGCGACCTCCTGGTCGGCGGCGTGCCGCTGGTCACGGGCGCGGACCTACTGGAGCAGTTCGGGTATCTCGGGATCGGAGGATCGCTGCTGGTCCAGAGCACCAACGACCCCGACGAAGTGCCGAGCTACGCCTCGCTCGGGACCACGGGCAACGTGTTCTTCGCGACGCCGCCGCTGTCGTCATGACCAATCAATTCATCCGGAAGTGCTCGCTGATCATCTACAAGAACACGGCGATCGGCGCCGCATCGCCTTCTGGCGGCGGCACCGGCCAGCCCGGTAGTCCGCTCGTGGTCTCGGCCGCATCGCCCGCGTCCGCGCAGAACGGCATCGACCTGTCGCAGTTCCGCATCCAGTTCAGCGTCGCTGCGATGGATACGGACGCGCCGCCGACGGCGCGCATCCGCGTGTTCAACCTCGCCAAGTCGACGGTCCAGAAAATCCAGAACGAGTTCCAGAACGTCACGCTGCAGGCCGGCTACCAGAACGGCAACTTCGGCGTGATCTTTCAGGGGTCGATCGTTCGGGTGCGCGCCGGGCGGCTCCCCAACGCGGTCGACTCGTTCGTCGACATCATGGCGTCCAACTGGGACGCCTACTACAACTTCGCGATGGTGTCCGCGACGCTCAAGGCAGGCGCCAATCCGCAGGCCGTGGTCGACGCCGTGCAGAGCGGCGTCAACAACACGCCGGTCGCGACCGACAAGGCGCTCCAGGGGAACCCGAATGCGCTCGCGGCGCAGTTCAAGTTCGGGTACATCCCGGACAGCTTCAAGTCAGGCGGCACGCTGCCGCGCGGCAAGGTGATGTTCGGGCTGGCGCGGCAGTACATCACCAGGCTCGCCGAGAGCCAGAACTGCGTGTGGTCCATCGGTCCGGACGGCAAGGTCAATATCACGAAGAAGGACGGCGTGCTCCCCGGCAAGGCCGTCGTGCTGACGTCGCAGACCGGGATGATCGGCGTGCCGGAGGCGACTCAGCAGGGGATCGAGATCAAGTCGCTGCTCAATCCGCTGGTGCAGTGCGGCACCCAGCTCAAGATCGACAACGCCTCGATCACGACGACGGCGAACAAGGCGATGCTGGGCTACCCGTCGATCGGAAGCCTGGCGTTCTTCGCCAACACCAACGCCGACGGCAACTACCGCGCGATCGTAGTCGAGCACGCAGGCGACACGCGGAGCCCGGCCGACGAGGGTTGGGTCACGAGCATCACGGCTCTGAGCCTGGACCCGAGCAGCGGCAAGGTGCAGAACTACGGCTGGAAGGGGACGGCGCCCAGTGGATAGACGCGAGCGCATGAACGACCCCCTGGTCGCGATCAGGGCGGCGCTCGACGGCCTCGAGGCCAACATCTGGACCGCGCTGCCCGCCGTCGTGGTCGACGATGGTTTCAGCGCGTCGAAGGTCACGGTGTCGGCACAGCCCACCGTCATGGCGCAGATCCGGGCGCCGACCGCCCAGAACTGGACCGACGTGGCGCTGCCGAAGTGCGTCGACTGCCCGGTGATATTCCCGGGAGGCGGCGCGACGGTGCTGACGTTTCCGATCGCGGTCGGCGATGAGGGGCTCCTGGTGTTCGCGTCGCGGTGCATCGATTCCTGGTGGCAGAACGGAGCGGGGAGCAGCGGGGCGCAGCCGCAGGCCGAGCTCCGGATGCACGACCTGTCGGACGGCTTCTTCATCCCGCTGTGCTTCTCCAACCCGAAGGTGCCACCGAGAATCAGCACGACCACCGCGCAGCTGCGCAGCATGGACGGCAGCACCTACGTCGAGCTCGACCCCTCCGGTCAGATCGTCAATATCGTGGCGCCGGGGGGTGTCAAGATAACCGCCCCGAACACCGAGATCACCGGAACGTTGAAGATCGATATGCTGGAGACCGGGGAGGACGGGCTGAACGTGGTCGGCAACATCAGCGCCACCGGCGAGGTCACGGGCAATGGCATCCCGCTCAGCACGCACACCCACCCGGTGTCCGATGCCCCTGGCGAGACGGGACCGCCGGAGGCGTAGATGAGGTACCGAATGCTCGACGCCGTCGGCGACTACACGTTCGGTCAGGGCAGCGCGAACTTCTGGATCGACGACCCGCAGGGAGTGGCACAGTCGGTCATCACGAGGCTGGAGCTGTGGACCGGGGAGTGGTTCCTCGACAAGACCGTCGGCACACCGTACGCGCAGCAGATCCTCGGATACGGGACGAAGAACCTATACGACATGGCGCTCAGGACGCGGATACTCGGGACCAGCGGTGTCACCGCGCTCCTGTCGTACGCCAGCGAGGAGGACCCCGACACGCGCTTGCTGACCATAACCGACGCGCTGGTCCAGACCCTCTACAGCGCGACCCCCGTCCAGCTCGCGCCGGTGGTGTTATAGCGTGGCCACGCTCGCCGCCCAGGTCAGCGCGACCGGCATCTCGGCTCCGGACTACGCCGACATCTACGCCCAACTGCAGAGCCTGTACTGGCAGATCTACGGCACCGACGCTGACCTCGACCCCGACAGCCAGGACGGCCAGCTCATCGCCGTCTTCGCCCAGGCCATCTACGACACCAACATGCTCGCCGTCGCGGTGTTCCAGGCGTACTCGCCCACCTACGCCCAGGGCGCTGGACTGTCCAGCGTGGTCAAGATCAACGGCATCCGCCGCGACGTGGCCACCGCCTCGACGGTACCGGTGACGCTGACCGGCACCTACGGCACGCCGGTGGTCGGCGCGCTCATCGGTGACAGCCTCAACTTGAACACTCAGTGGTCGATCCCGAACGTGACCATCGGCGAGGGTGGCACGGTCGACACCACAGCCACATCCACAGCGGACGGCGCGGTGACCGCCGGCGCCGGCACGCTGACCGAGATACTGACCCCGATCGCCGGCTGGCAGGAGGTGACCAACACCGCGGCCGCGACCGTCGGCGCGCCCGTGGAGACCGACGCGGCGCTCCGCCAGCGCCAGTCGCGGTCGACGGCGCTGCCGGCGCAGACGCCTCTGGAGAGCATCTACGCTAACGTGGCCGACGTGGTCGGCGTCGAGCGGCTCAAGGTCTATGAGAACGACACGGACGTGACCGACGCGCTCGGCATCCCGAGCCACTCCATCTGTGCAGTCGTCGAGGGCGGCGTCGCTCAGGACATCTGTGCTGCCATTGCCGCGAAGAAGAGCCCCGGCACCGGGACCTACGGAACGACGACCGTGATCGTGATCGACCAGAATGGCGTCCCGGACACGATAGACTACTTCGTGCTCCAGGACGTACCGGTCACAGTCAGCGTCGTGGTTGAGCCGCTCGCCGGCTGGGTGACCTCGACGGAGGCATTGATCCAGCAGGCTGTGGCCGGCTGGCTCAACTCGCTCGACATCGGTGTCGTCGACTACCTCAACAAGCTGTGGGCGCCGGCCAACCTCAACGGCGACGTGACGCTCGCTGCGGTCAACGCCTACCTCACGGCCCAGGGTCAGACCCCAGTGACGCAGCCACAGCTCGACGCGCTGTCGGCCACGTACAACGTGACGGCGATCACCCAGGGCGTCACTGGGGCCGCGCTGGTGGCGGCGGACGTGCCGATTGCGTTCAACCAGGCGGCCCAGGGCATGGCGGCCAGCGTCAACGTCGCGGCGGCGTAAGTGACTTACATAGAGAACTGGGATTCTGGCCTCCCGGGGGCCTTCTGGGATTCGAACCTCCAGTGGGACGTCTCGGTGGGGCCGTCGCCCGGCGACGTCGACCCGTACCTGAGGCTGATAACGTCTGAGCATCGCGACAAGCCGAAGTTCACGGCGATGGTGGCCGCGCTGGTGCAGCCACTCGCGGACCTCCAGGTGCTGCTCGCCGGCATGCCGGGGCTGTACGACCTCGACGCCTGCGTCGGGCAGCAGGAGGACACGACCGGGCAGTGGATCGGCATCACGCGCGACGTGACAGTGCCGCTGACCTACCCGTTCTTCAGCTGGAGCGTCTCCGGCCTCGGCTGGGGCCAGGCAGACTGGATCTCCAGCGTCGACGCCACGCAGCTCGTGACGCTTTCGGACGCCGCCTACCGCACGCTCCTGTACGCCAAGGTGGCAGCGAACCAGTGGGACGGCACCGTCCCGGGGGCCTACGCTGTCTACGCCACGGTGTTCTCCGGCACCGGCACCGGCGTCCTAATCCAGGACTACGGCGACATGCACATGGCGCTAGCGCTGACTGGGCCGGTCCCCGACGCGGTGACGCTGTCTCTGTTCGTCAACGGCTACCTCGACCTGAAGCCGGCCGGGGTGCGAATAGACGCCTACTACGCGCCGGCCGAGGCGGACGTGCCGTACTTCGGCTGGGGCACCGAGGGCTCCGGCCTAGCGGGCTGGGGCGTCGGATACTGGGGCACGCGGTACGCAGGGAGCTAGGACGACCATGACGCTGAAGGTGTGGAGGACTACCAGGCACCGGTACCTCGCGGAGTGCGACGCGTGCGGCTCGCGTGGCACCCCCGGGAGGGTCGAGGTGACCGCGCGGGTGGACCCGGGGAGCGAGGCCGCGCGGGCCGCCGTGCTCGCCGAGGCGCAGAGGACGCGCCTGGCTTACGAGGCCGAGCTGCGGGGGATAGCCAACCTCCAAAGGTCGGGGAAGCTGAAGCCCGCGGACGCGGGGCCGAGGATCAAGGCACGGGCAACCAAGCACGCCGCCGACCTCCGCGACGCCCTGGCTCAGTTACCGGAGCTGAATGACGGCGTCGTCGAGACGGTCGCGCGCTGCCCGTGGTGCGGGGACGCGGCGGACGCGACGGTGCAGAGACTCGCGGAGGGCGCGCACGAGCCCCCGCACTGGACGAAGGGAGCTGCGTGACATGGCACTTGAGGTGGACTACGTCCCGTGGGCGACCGGGGGCGGCGCCAACGTCTACGCCCCGGACGTCTATCAGGCGCTCGGCATCTTGGAGACCGGAGTCGAGCCGGGCCTCGCCGACCCGCAGGCCGCGAACACGACCTGGCGGCTCGCCAGCATGGTTGCGGCGGCGGTGGCCAACTTCATATCGCAGCAGCTCGGCGTCGCGATCCTCGACGACGGCAACCTGACCACCTTGATCGCGAACTTTACCGCCGCGGTGGCGGTCGCGTCGAACGTGAAACCGGGGCGCATCGTCACGTCGAGCGTGGCGCTCAATATGTTGTCGGCAGATTACGCGATCGGGCTCAACAGGAGCGTGGGCGTGGCCGCGCAAGTCGTCAACCTGCCCACCGTCGCCAACGGCCTCCAGGTTAACCAGGAGTTCCGCGTCGACGACCTTGGGTCCAACTTCGCCCAGTACCCCGTGGCGTGGACCGTACCGGCGGGGCACAGCCTCCCGGGGGGCCTGGCCGACTGGCCACTCAACGTCAACGGGGGCTCGTGGATAGCCCACTACTACGGTTCTAGCATCTGGGGGATCGCGCGATGCGCCGCCTAGCCACGCTCATACTCGCACTCTGGCTCGTCATCGGGGCGCTCGCCGCGCCCGCTCGCGCCCAGCTCAGCGCGGCGGACACCGCTGCCGGTGCGCCTCAGGCCGGCAGCACCGCCAACGCGCTGATCTTGCTGGTCGGCGTCGTGAGGTCGATGAACGACCTGCTGTACGTGCCGGTTCGTCTGCTGCCGTCGTCGACCAACACGTCTGCCACAGTGACCGTGGCGATCACCAACGGCGCCACCACGTTCACCGCCTACGCGGTCAAGCGCGCGTCGGGCGGCCTACTGGTCAATCCTGCGGTCGGTGATCTTGGCGCCGGAGTCGTGGCGGAGATCGTGTGGGACGGCACCGAGTTCGTGTTGGTTAACCCGGCGACTTTGTCGCTGGCTCTGGCTGACCAGACGGTCAGCGGGGGGGCCAACGTCACGTCTCTCAGCCTGGGCACCGTTAGCACTGGCTCTCTGACCGTCGATTGTGGCGCGCGGCCGCTTCAGTACCTGACCAACGGCGGTTCGTTCACACTGGTGGCACCGGCCCACGACGGCTCGTGCATCATTCAGGTCACCAACAACGCCAGCGCCGGCACCATATCGTTCTCGGGCTTTACCGTGAACTCTAGCTACACGGGGGGCGCCCTGAACACGACCAACACCAACAAGTTCATGATCTCAATCACCGAGGTCAACGGCTCCGCGACCTACGTGACCATCCCGCAGCAGTGACATGAGTCAGCTCCTCCGCCTGACAGTTCTGGCTCTCTGCCTGCAGGTCGCCACGGCGACCGCGCAGGTGGGGCCGTTCCCCGCGGTGGTGCCGCTGCCGTTCGCTGCCACCAAGGTGGCGCTGACGCAGACCGTGCCGTCGTCGTACTCGGTGGCGGAGAACGGCAGCGTCAACCTGTCGGGGATCTCGGTGGGGACCGTGCCCCCCGGCAGCGACTCGCTGTCGATGGTGCTGACCGTCAACCACGGCACATTCAGCGGCGTCAGCGGCTCCGGTACAGGGACGGAGACGCTTACTGGAACGGCGACGACCGTCAACGCGAAGCTCGCTAGCTCTGCGTACATGACCTATTCGCCGACGACCAGTTACACTGGGACCGATGTCCTCACGGTCACGACCACCGACACGACCGCGGGCGGCGCTCCGATCCAGAACACGTCGACGATCTCGGTCACATCGACGACGACCGTGTCCGCTAATGCTGGTGGACCCTACAGTGTACCCGAGAATGGGAACCTCTGTCTCAACGGAGGTTCCGTGGCGACCTCCCCGACGAGCTCAGATGCTCTACAAGTCACGGTCTCCGTCAGCCACGGTACGCTGAGCGCCAACGGCGCCGCGTCGTGGACGTTCAGCGCCAACGCGACGACCGCTAACGCGTACTTGGCCAATTGCAGTAACGTCACTTACACGCCCACGGCAAACTACACCGGTGGCGCTACTTATGAGATATACGTCACCGACACCGTCAGCGGCGCCACTGCTCTGGCTAGTGCCACCGTCAGCGTCACCGCGTCGTCCACAGTGTCGTCCACGTCGGGCGGCCCGTATACCGTTTCTGAGAACAGCAGCCTGTGCCTCGGCGGCGGCTCGGTCGCGATCAGCCCGTCGAGCAGCCCGGACACACTGTCTGTCA
>Ga0116126_1002000_pt1 | contig 12109 bp, 15 predicted proteins | sample June2015DPH_16_5_FD_89730 | JGI IMG/M metagenome (GOLD analysis project Ga0116126, IMG submission 89730) | Peatland microbial communities from SPRUCE experiment site at the Marcell Experimental Forest, Minnesota, USA - June2015DPH_16_40 | ecosystem: Environmental > Terrestrial > Soil > Wetlands...
TAATCGTTCGGCGGTTTATTCACCTTTTTCATCAGAATCAGGCGGTCGAACTTTGAGTTCTTATGGAATTTTTTCACTCCTAACCGCTTGCGCTCATAATCCAACGCTCGTTTGTAGTGCCTTTCGCACAGTCCTTTCATCACTTCTGGTTTTCCGCAAATCACGCACTTGTGCCGAGCGGCCTTCCTAAGTTGATACTTACGCTGACGCGACACGTCCAGGTGAGCGAATTGATCAAGTATTCTTTTGCGACTCATCAGAGGCTAATTTACACGGAAAAGTTTTAATGTCAACTATTTTATTGCATTTATTTTTAAGCTGTTAGTAATTAGACTTAGAATAATTCTAAATAAGGGTTTGACAGAAAATCGGGGCTAAAGTAATTTTTGACGTAATGAGCGAAGAACAGCGAAGTCATGGTTCTTGCGGAGAAATAGCCAACGGGGAAACGGTTTACAGGTTTGGGTCGGTGGATTTTGATTACAATGCAGTGGACAGGGGCGATCCACTGACGTCGGTGCTGGAAGAAGCCGCTCCAGAGGACGAAATAAAAACATTAGCCGTTGCATTTGACAGGATTTTGAGGTGGTGTTGGAGAACGCAACTTGACAGGTGCAGGCAGAAGCGGGCGGCATTTTATAGGTTTATGGCAATGACGGCGGCCATGCGACCGGACATCATGGATAATGTGAGTTACGCGGAGCTTGGCAAAGGATACGGGGTAACGAAGGCGCAGGTTTCAAAACTTGCGGTAGAATTTCAGGATGAGTTCGGGGTGCATTTTCGGCGCAGCATGAAGTCGGGGACAAGATCGGCGTTTAGAGACGGGCAACTACACAGAAAAGACCATGCAAAAGCCAGTTGAACCAATGCCAATCCTGGTTGACACGGCCACGATATGCCGGATGTTGAACCGGACATACAATTCTCTTTATACGATTGCCAAGGTCGGAAAGTATTTCCAAATGCCGGAATCGGGCAAGTGGGACGCTGAAAAGACCGTCAGCGGGTTTGTGCAATATCTTGACGACAAAAACGAACGTGATAGCGACAAGAAAAAGGAATTTGATAAAGAGCGGGTCAGGAAATTGAAGTTGGCTAATGACGAAACTGAAGGGCAGGTGGTTCGCATTGAAAAGCTGGTTGAAGTGTCCGCGCCAACGCTGCAAAAGATAAAAGAATCTCTGTATACCAAGCTTGAGAACGAAATGCCAATAGCCGTAGCCGGGATGGACGTTCCGCAGAGTCGGATATTTGGAACGCGGCTGGCCGGTGAACTGATTAAACTGTGGGGAAAGTTTTTCAAGGAGTGGGGGATATAATATGCCAAATAAAAATTCATTAAAGATTCCGGTTGAGATAACAATTAAGATTGCCAATGTATCTCCGTGGTTTATCTTATCTCCAACCCACCTAACATGGTGGGACAAGCTGCGGTTACTTCTCGGATGGAAACTCTACCTAGGATTCTTCCTGCCAGAATATAATCACCCCGCAGGAGGCGTAAATTGCTGGGCAATATCGCTGGCAAAAAATGCGGACAGAAATCTCGACTGGCGGCACGGGAATAACTGGAAATACGAATCACCAAAAGTCTGTCCGACTTGTGGACATTGGGAAGTTCCAGATGCACTCAAATGTGATGAGTGCGGACACGATTTATAGACGGGGAATATGATATGGCTAAATTCGACACCAATATGAACGCGATAGAAAAAACATTCCAGTTTCAGAAACAATTCGGGGACTTGGTTCATTCTGCCGTTGACAGTGGAATTGCCTTGCCCAACATCATTATGACGTTGGGTGATGCAGAATTTGAATTGCGGATGCTTTTATTTCGCGTCAGGCAGGAACAAACGGCAAAGGAACTGACCAGTAAAATCATCCCTGCCAATGGCGTAATCAAACTGCCGCCGATGAGATAATGGGCAATCTAGGCCAAAAGATAGCCGATGCGTTACAGCCAAAAGATACCCGGCCAACCCATGAATGGGCTTCCGATGGCAATGTCGAATTGTTCCCGCCCGTAACTCGCACTGGCATATTCGACACTTCTGGATCGCGGCATTTCATTCCAATTCTCGACGCGCTGGATGATGAGCGCACACGCGAGGTCAATATATTAAAACCGTTGCGCTCTGGAGGCTCATTGATTGGAGATATTCATCTTTGTTCGGTGATGGCACGGAATCCAGGCGGCTATCTAAATGTGTTCCAAACCGAGCCGGAGGCAAAGAATTATTTCTTCGACAGAATTGAAAAGACGCTTCAAGGCTGCTCGCAAGTTGCAATTCATCTTCCCTATAAATACGAGTGGAGCGAGCTTCGTTTGAATACCGGCGCGACTATTTATACCGGCGGCCCGGCATTGAGCAATCTTCAAAGCAAAGGTGTTCGGTATCTTCGTCTTGATGAATGTTGGATGTATCCAGCGGGGCGCATTGTAGAGGCCGAGGGGCGCGTGGGCGATTATCTTAAAATGGAGATGTCGAAGATTCTCCGAATCTCACAGGCTGGCCCGTATGAGCATAGGACATTAGACGAGTGCGAATGGTATCGGGCTTACACGCGCGGAACAATGCACGAATGGGAAGTCCAATGTGAACATTGCCAGAAGTATTTTGAGCCAGTATTTTCCGGCCAGCGCGAGGACGGGTCATTTTGGGGAGTAACATGGGAACATTTCAAAAAACAGAATGGCGATTGGGATTTGGCGAAGTGTTGTGCAACGGTTCGGTTTGAATGTCCGCATTGCGGCAATCCGTTGTTGGATTGTCCAAAAACAAAATCCGAATGGAACAGGACAGGACGGTATAAAATCTTGGGAGAGAATAATCGGAGGCGCGTTTCGTTTCATTTCGAGTGCGTTATAGATTATCCGTGGGCGGACTTGGTTGAACTTTGGCTGGACGCAAGCAACGCTTACCATCGTGGGGACATAAAACCGAAAATTCAATTTTACCAGAAGCGGCGGGCGATATTCAAAGATGAGTCCAGTTTATTGCGGACAGGACTACATCTGTCGCGTGTGCCGTATGAAATCAACAAGGATTGGCCGGAGGAACAGTCGCGGTTTGCCACGTTTGACCGTCAGGCGGAGGATTTATACTGGTGGACAGTCAGAGCATGGGGACTTGAAAAGTCAAGGCGGCTTGGTTTTGGAAGATGTTTTGGCGAAGGCGACATAAAAGACGTTGCCACAAAATATAAAGTTACACCAAATCATGTTGGAATTGATTCTGGGTTTTTGCCAAAAGGCGACCGAGGTGTTTATGCCATGTGCTGCCGCAATGGTTGGATGGCGATGAAGGGGGATAAAGGTTACGAATACGCGCACCGGCTCAATGACGGCAGGTTAATCCGAAAAAGCTACGCGCCGTTAAGCTGGGGCGACCCTGAAATCGGCACAAAAGGCGAAGGCCGAAGATATTCTCCACTTGTCATTTATTCCAAGAGCCAGATGAATCAGATTGTGCAATCGTTGATTGATTCAAAACGGTGGGAAGAACCGATTGAAGGTGAAAACAAAGACGTGGAAGAAGAATATCAGGCCCAAATGTCATCACGGCGGAAGGTGGAAAATTTTGACGAGCGCACAGGTCAAAAAAAATCATATTGGAAAGAATCACAGAATGACCACGCAAGAGACTTGGCTAATGAACAGGTTTTATTTGCGATTTTGAGCAATTTGATTTCAGACCCGGTGATTGAAAGATTGAGTAAAAAAGAGGAACAGGCGGTTGAATCAAAGTAATAAATCCTGCCAGTTTATTTATTTTCATCCAGTTTAGCTTTAAGATTGAGCAAATCCCTCAACATTATCCTGTCGCTTATCGCCATACCATAAGCCAATCCAGCATCATAAATCCTCTTGGGGTCTTGGAGGAATTTAGCACCTTCCTCGCTCGCATTGTTATTGCTCCATGTGAGATATTCGATGTTTGACTCAAGCCACTGGCGGAATAGCGTTTCGTTGTTCATATCAAGGCACGTTGTCGAATATAGCATTTTCCACAATTCTGTCAACCACAATCTTTTGCGTTGACAACTGCCACTTAATAGAAGAATATGCCTTTTAACCCGTTCATCGGAAAAGACCTTGTGTGGTTGGAAATTCAAATAGACGCGGCTCAATCTGACCTCGCGGCTGGTAAGAACATCCAGTCAACCAGCTCTGGAGATGTTCACAAAGCCGAGCGCATTGAAAAATCCATCGAATCCCGGCTGCGATTACTTTTGGCTGCGGCCAGCCTTCAAGACCCGGAGAAATATCCGCCGGATTCCTGTTATCCAATTCAGGAGGCTCGCGTGGTATTCGCTCCATTCCAAAACATTTCAGACCCATACTCGGCATGAGTAAAAAACTTCCAACATCAAAAGAAATCGTTGGCAGGAATTTGAACGCAGGCCAGCTTCCGTTCCGTCAGGTTGATACCGGCAATACATACGGATTCAATAACACGCTGATTCAAGCGGCAGTCCAGACAGACGAGCGCAAGACGGTTACGTTGGTGGATTATGACATTCACCGGACAGTTAGCGTTATTGGCAGGCGCACGTTGTTGAGCCTGGCGCGGACGATGTTCTGGCGCATACCGGCTTTACAGGCTTCGATTTTGGAGCAGGCAAATCTTGCAGCCAATCCGTTCACTCCGCGTTATGCTGGTAGAAATAAAGTTTGGGGTGAGCAGGCGCATCTATGGCTTCACGATTGGCACAAGGTTTTTGATTTGGCCGGCTGGCCGTATGATTACGAAACCTATGTAGAGCTTCTAATCGTGGCGGCGATAGTTGACGGTGATGTATTTACTTTGCTCACACAGGACGCGAGCGGCAATCCGCGAATCCAAATCATTCCCTCTCACAGAGTTGGTAGTCGCTACCAGACAGGCGGCTCGGCAAAGGTCAAATACGACGGCAATCAGCTTTTCATTGATAACATTTTGGTTGATGGAAATTTGCCGTGGAGCTATTCGACTCCGATAGAATGGCTCGCACCGATTATTGACGGCGTGATTGTGGACGGCCAGACCAAGCCGATTGCCTATCGAGTTTATGACGATCCGGTTGTGTCGGCAAAATACATGGACATTGGAGCGCGGAATATCTTTCCAACATTTATGCCAGTGTTCCCCGGCCAACTTCGCGGCATATCGCTTCTGGCGACCAGTGTATTTGACTGGCAGGATTTGAAGGAGTTCAAGGATTTTGAAAAACTTGCTCAAAAGGCTTTCTCGACGCGGACAATCGTTGAGGAAAATGAGACGGGTGATTTAGACCCGGCAAAGTCGTTGGTGACTTCTCCATTTAGAAATCAAGATAACACGATAAAAACTCCAGCCACTACGCAGGTCAATGGCGGGGCTTACACAATTTTTAAGTCACAGACCGGCTCAAAACTAACTGCGTTTGACTGGAATCGGCCAGCGGAAAACTCTCAGACTTTCATGGACACAGTTGTTCGTGATGCTTTTCGTGGGACTGAATGGGACTCGTTTTTCTCGCTCGACCCGAAACACGTTGGCGGTGCGCCGATGCGCGTCATCGTGGACAAGATTTGCCGTGTATTGAAGAAACGCCGCCGGATGCTCGGCAAAACCACATTGCGCGTGGACACTTACGGTCTGGCAAAGGGCGCATTGCGTGATGGGTCATTGCCAATGGACAATGATTGGTATCGGTGGACTTATCAGGGGCCACCCGACCCCACGGCAGACAGGCGTTATGATGCGCAGACTGACCAAATGGAATACGAACTTGGCTGGTCAACATTGGCCGACATTGAAACCAGACGGAACGGTGATTGGATGTTGAAACGCGAACAGCGCGAGGTTGAGGTCAGGGATTTGTTCACACGCGCAAAGAAGATTGCCGATGAGTTTGGAGTTTCGATACAGGAAGCCTGCTCGCAACTTTCAATGATTGGTCAGGCGACATTCACGCGACGCGAACAGGAAATGGAAGGAACGCAACCGCAAGAAAATGAAAAGCCATTAGACCAAAACAAGCCATGAAATCTTTTCCGAACATATTGAGCAAACTGCTTTACGAGCCGTTGCTGATAACGCAAGCCAAGTATTTTGCCATTTGTCGCGTATTGGAATCGCACATGGCTGGCGGCATGATGCCACAGATTGAACAAGACGAGCCTGACGAGGATGAGGAATATCAGGAAACCAGTAACACGGCTATTATTCCGGTTCACGGAGTTTTGGGAAAACATCTTGAGCAAATGGATATGATGAGCGGCGGGTGCGACCTTGACACCGTAAAAGACGATCTCGACATCGCTTTGGCAGACGAAAACATTGAACGAATTATTTTTGATTTCAGAAGTCCCGGCGGAGCGGTCACAGGCATACCGGAATTGGCTGCAAAAATCGCTTCCATTCAAAATAAGGAAACGGTTGCGTTCACGGATTCAGAATGTTGCTCCGGCGCACTCTGGCTCGCTACAGCCTGTGATTACTTTTATTCCACAGAATCCGCCAGTGTCGGTTCAATCGGGGTTTGGTGCGCTTACATGGACATTTCACGCCAGATGGCGATGGAAGGCGAGAACATGCAGGCCATCAGCGCGGGTAAATACAAACTCATGGGTGCGTATTGGAAACCGTTGACGGACGAGGAAAAAGCATTGCTGCAAAAGGATGTGGACTCAATCCATGCCGACTTCAAGAGCGCGGTTAATTTGAACCGTGAAATTCCAGATGAATTCATGCAAGGCCAGATTTTTGACGGCAAGGAAGCGGCGGAAATTGGGCTTACGGATGGGACTGTTTCTGATATTGAGGAAGTGATTGAGATGGGTTTGAAAAACTGACCAGCCAGAAATCAATCCGGCTGGTCATTGGTTATTCCCATGCCTGCCTCGCCGCGCCTTGCCCCGCCGCGCCCTGCCCGGCCTTGCCCCGCCATGCCTGCCATGCCGCGCCCTGCCCCGCCCAGCCGCGCCGCGCCCTGCCGCGCCTTGCCCGGCCCTGCCGGGCCTTGCCTCGCCACGCCTGCCATGCCGCGCCCTGCCCGGCCTTGCCCCGCCCCGCCGCGCCACGCCGCGCCTTGCCCGGCCCTGCCTGCCAAGTCTATTTCTTCCGCACTTTTTTGATTGCAGCAAATACAGCCGCCAATTCTTTCAGCCGACTGTATTTCTCTCGGAAGATTTCCAATTCTGCCAACGCATCGGCAAGCATTTGCTGACGCATTTGTTTATCCGTGAGAACGTCAACCATGATGCGATAGCCGCCGGATTCTTTTTCCCTGTCGGTGGACAAGCTCACGAATACATCAGTAGGTTTTTCCATGCTTGGAATAATAATTTCAACCGATACCCGAATAAGTTGCCGTGCCTGCCATATCCGATATTGCTGGCCTGCAACCGTGTTATCCCACTCAAACCGGCTATGAAGCGGTGACGACGCTGGGCGCGCCGACTCCACCACCGTTTCCGGTTGAAGCAATCCGCCATTTTTATTGGCGATGCGTTTTAATTCCGTGATGACTTTATTTGTTTTCATGCGACGTGGAACATTCCGTGCGAACCGTTTTTCTCTGGACGCCACTCACCAACACCGATGGCAAAACCAGCGGTGTTGAACAATAGAACGATTTGCTCAATGCTCAAAACATTCTTGTTGAACCGGATTGAGAATGTGGTTTTCCATTCCTTGAACTCGCCGCGATAGCGCAAGTCTGCGCTGCCCATTCCGACTCGCACCATATCCTCGCGCATTGTCGGCTTGCCTTCAATTTTCAGAAGTTCCCCGTTAATGTGAAACGCTCCACGTGCCTCGACTTTTGTGATTTCCGAAACGTGCGAGCAGGCATCCACGGCGGCAGACTTGAAGGCCACAGTCGGATGGCCGTAACCGCCGCCCGGAAACGGATAGAGAGAATCTTTGAAATCCTGCTCCGGGTCTTTTGCCGCCTTCGCTTGTTGCGCTTCCTTTTTCTGCTTCCGTAACATGCCCTGTTTTACCTTTTGCGACCACGCATGGCAGATTAACGATGAATCACCAACGAGCGTAATCGTCGCTCGCTCAATTTCCATCGCCGGAATCTGAACTTGTTTGTTTGGTTTTTGTGTTTTCATGTTTCAGTTTCTTCAATTTCAACGCCACTCCCAACGGTGTCGGTCAAGACAGTCAATTGAGGAATTGACCCGTTGGGAGCAGCATTGAGATTACTGGCTGTCTTGACCATGCGGCGAATATAGCATTTCCCCAAAATTCTGTCAACACCTCATTTAGTTGACAATTTCTACAGGGTAGAACTATGGCTCTAAAAATTTTCCGTATTGGTGCGGCTAACGCCAGAATCGCAGAACTGGAAGCCGAAAATCTCGAACTAAAAACCACCATTGAAGCCAATTCTGGCCCAAAGGTGAAGGGCGCGAAGGCTTGTCCAGAATGTAAGGGCGAAGGAATGGTGGAATGTGAAGCCTGCGAAGGCTCTGGTGAGGTAAATGAGGAAGCAAAATCAAATGCTATCGCAAAACAGAGCGAACACGCCAAGCTTTCCACCGATTTAATGACGGCGAAACAGACCATTGGCACATTGGAAACCAAAATCAAAACTCTCGAATCTATGAATACTGAATTGACAGGAAAAGTTGCGGCTGCGGAATCAAAAGTTGACGCGACAGTGGCTGCAAAATTGGCACAGGCTACGGCTGCAATCGGCGCACCGGCGCAACCCGTTGTTCCAACAACCGCCACGGCGACGTCGCAGTTGTCCGGCATGGCGCGTGTCCGCGCTGCCGCAAAAGCTGATTTGGAAAAGGCTGGTTACGTTCCAAAACGATAATTTCAAAACACAACAATCAAATACTGAAAATTTATGCCTGATACATTCTTAACGCTGTTGGACATTACGAAAATGAACGGGACTGATCAAGCGGTCGGTATCGTCGAAGAAGTCCGTTTGTTCGCGCCGGAAGTCAATGTGATTTCTGGTCGCCCCATCAAAGGCACGACCTACAAGGCGTTGGTTCGCTCTGCGTTACCAGGCGGCCCCGCGTTCCGCGAGGTTAATACCGGCACGGCTGTGGTTGCTTCGCGTTGGGATCAGCGCATCAACCAGACATTCTTCCTTGACGCGCAGATGCGCGTTGATGAAGCCGTGCTGGACGCTTCCGAATTTGGCGCGGACTGGGTTTTGGGCAATGAAGCACTTGGTGTTGCCAAACAAAAACTAATCACGCTCGGCAATCAATTTTATTATGGCAATCCTTCACTGACGGATGCTGGTTTTGCCGGATTGGTTTATCTGTATGATTATACCAATATGGAAGTGACCGCCAATGCGGTTGGTGGTTTGGCCTCGACAACTTCAAGCGCATGGTTGGTAGTGAATCAGCCGGATTGTTGCGAGTTTATTTACGGCAACAATCAGGGTTTGATGCTCAAGCAATGGGTTCCGCAGTATATCACCGGAACAAACAGCCAATATCGGGCGTTTCTGAACAACCTTTCGGGTTACGTCGGGTTGAGTTTCAACTACACAAAATCAGTTTGCCGAATCAAAAACCTAGCTCCTCCGGGCACGGCCAGCAATTATTCACTGACTGACGGTTTGGTGGCGCAGGCTTTGGCTCAATTCCCTGTGGGGACTGTGCCGACGCATCTGTTCTGCAACCGCGCACAGCGTTATGCGCTGCAAACTTCGCGCACACCTGTTTATGCTGCCGGTTCTGGCGGAACAACCAATGCAATCACAGCGGCAACGGCTCTGCAATTTCCGTCTTTGCCGGTGGAATCCAACGGGATTCCTCTCTATGTAACGGATAGCATTACGTCAGTCGAAGCTGCGACTGCGGCTGGGACACCTCATTGATTGTTAACAAACCAAACCAAACATAAAAATTTATGGCTACTCAAGTTCAAACCAAAAGACTGGTTCGGGATTATACGTTAAGCACGACACACGCCGCGCCGAATAACACGAATAACACGACCAGCTATCTTGACATCGGTTCTGGCCCGTTCAACCCGGAAGAAATCACCGTGGAAATTGTAGTTCCGGCGATTACGGGTCACACGACCACGAACAACCTGCAAATCCAACTTTACACCTCTGCGACGACTAGCGGCGCGGCTATCACTAATCCGCTCATTGAGTGCGATGTGGTTGGTGTTGGCGGCACGGGCAGCGTGGCGACTACGTTTTATTACAAATTGCCTCCGGGGACTCAACGATATGTTGCTTGGCACATGATAGCGACGAGTGATGATTGCTCGGCTGCAACTGTGACATTCAGTTTGTTGCTGTAATTTTGGTGGTTCATGTTTCACGGGCTGGCTGGAAAAACCGGCCAGTCCGTTTTGCTTAAAAAGATTATGAAGAAACTTATTTGCGGAATTTTTCTAGTAGCAACATCGGTGATGGCGAGCCAATTCCCGCCAGCCTTTGCGCTTAATACCATCAACGCCACGCTGCTTTCTGCGACAACTAATCAGACCGGCTCGGCATTGTATGTTGAGAGTGTGAAGAATCACACATTTGTTATCATCAATTCCACTATCCGGACTAACACGGTAAATATACTTTCGAGTTTGGACTCAACAAACTGGGTTACGGTTACAAACATTACAAGCACGGCTGTTGCGACAAATTCGTTTGTGATTACCGGCCAACGCTGGGGCTATTTTGAGGCAAGCGTGAGTAGTTTGACTGGGACAAATTGTTCCGTTACCGTTCAATACTTGGGAGGCAACTAATGAAAAATCTTTTACTGATTCTGGCTGTTTTTGTTCCGTTTATTTCTTTTGCTGGCGACCATAACGCTACCAGCGACACATATCGGAATGGAGCATATATCAGCATTGATCCAAGCGTTAGGATTTACAATGAGGACAAGACTTGGACGAATAATCCGAGCCTGACATTCGGATATTTAAGCACGGTGACAAGTGATATTCAGGCGCAACTTAATTCCAAGACCAACAGCGTTATCAGTGGAGCGGCATTGAATTTGACCAATACAGCCGATGTTTTTTTTGGAAACGGAACTGGACTAACAAACGTAACGGCTGTTGGCGTCACCGGATATTCATTAAAGACCAATAATCTTGTCGCTGTTGCTTTGGTTGAACAAACCAATGCGCTGGGTTACGTCACTAATACTTATTTAACCTACACAACCAACGCATTTTATTATCTCGGCCAGTGAATGAACCGACTATCACACGAAGTAGTGCGGGGACTGAAAGACCTCGAAGGGAATCGCGGGTTGGGCAACATGGCGGTCACTTGGAACGGGAACTCTTACGTTACAATCCCACATTCATCCGAGAGTTTGCGGCTCATGGCCGAAGGCGGATTCAGTTTAAGCAACCATTCTGCGTTCTGCATTAGAACTTCGCTGTTTGATTCTGCGCTGCCAAAATCACGCCAGACAATCACTGACCAGAACGGTCTTGCGCTAAAAATAGTTTCCGTAAAGGCTTCGTCAGATGGCTCATTTATAGTTTTGACCTGTGAAAATCCAGCCGAAAAGATATAATGCCAGATGGAGTTTCATTCAAAATTGATGACCGGGAGTTTCAACGAACCTTGCGACAATATGTCCTCGTTTCTTCTCGTACAATTCCAGACATTGTAAATACTAAAGCCTTTTTCATTGCGCGTCGTGCGGTTATAGAAACACCCAAAGTCGGTTCTCAAATAATTAGGGAACAATTAAAAGAAACGGTAATAGCGACCCGCCATGTCGGGCCGCAAGCCGGAACAAGCGACGAAATACCGCGTATTATAGCATTAGTCCAAAGGAGGGGCGCATATTTGCGCGGCATCTCCGGAAAAATGAGCAGGGCTTATTATCTGAAATTGCTTTCCAACGCCATAAAAGAAAAAGTAGGAGCAAGAGCCAAGTCATCTGCATTTCTAAAGTCAGGCTGGTTGCCTGCCATTAAGATTCTGGCTTCTTTAGTAAAAAGCACTCGCGGGGCAGCAAGATCGGATTCTTCCGTAAAACAAGTCGGGCGTTCCAAAGGAACAGCAACGCCAGCGCGTGCGGGTTTTCGGGTTCGGGCAATAATTGAAAACGCAGCCAACGCTACACGAGATAAAAAGGATGCTTTGATTAAATATGGTGGCCCGGCCTTGCAAA
>Ga0116126_1002001_pt1 | contig 12109 bp, 9 predicted proteins | sample June2015DPH_16_5_FD_89730 | JGI IMG/M metagenome (GOLD analysis project Ga0116126, IMG submission 89730) | Peatland microbial communities from SPRUCE experiment site at the Marcell Experimental Forest, Minnesota, USA - June2015DPH_16_40 | ecosystem: Environmental > Terrestrial > Soil > Wetlands >...
ATCGCGATGGTCCTGGTCAGCGTGATCGTGGTGGCGGCGAGCCTCGGCGCCTATGCCGTCTACGCGCACCTAAACGGCAACATCCAGACCGTCAAGGTGGCCGGGCTCAGCCACCGCTCGGTCTACGGCGCGCAGAACATCCTGGTGCTCGGCTCGCAGACCAGGGCGGGCCAGGGCCCCGGATTCGGCAGCAACGCCAGCCTGGACACCAGCAACTCGGACAACCTGCTGCTGATTCACCTGGACCCGACGCACACCCACGCCATCGTGCTGTCCATCCCGCGCGACACGATGGTCTACGAGCCTGGCTGCAAGGCCCGGCCCAGCATCGGCGACGGCATCTGGGGCCCCTACCCGTCGGCGATCATCGACGGCGCCATGAACATCGGCGGCCCGTCGTGCGCGGTCCGCACCGTAGCGGACCTGACCGGCATCAAGCTGGACCACTTCGTCATGTTCAACTTCAACTCCTTCCGCACGATGGTGGACACGATCGGCGGAGTCGAGGTCTGCGTGCCGCCGGGCGGCTATCGCGACCCCTACTCGCATCTTGACCTCAGCGGCGGCAAGCACCTGCTCACCTACAACGAGGCGCTCGCCTACGTCAGGACCAGGCACGGCGTCGGCAGCGGCTCCGACGCCGGCGGTGACCTGCCGCGGATCCAGCTGCAGCAGGCGTTCATCTCCTCGGTCGTCCAGAAAGTCAGCAGCCAGGGCATCCTCGGTAACTCGATCCAGCTGCTCAAGATCGCCAATACCGCCACCCAGGCGCTGACCGTGGACCAGGGTCTCAGCTCGGTCAGCAAGCTGATCAGCCTGGCCAGGTCCCTCGTGCACCTGCGTCCCGGGGACGTGACGCTCATCACGATGCCGACCGTCACCGACCCGGCCAACCCGGACCGCCTGCTGCCCGAGGAGCCGCAGGACGACGTGCTCTTCCAGATGATCCTCAGCGGCCAGCTGTGGCCCCGCCACCTGCCCACCTTGCCGCCCGGCCAGGTGCGGGTGCGCGTGCTGAACGGGACCGGCATCGCCGGACTGGCCGGGCGCACCGCGGACAGCCTGCGACGGCTCGGGTTCCAGGTGACCGGGACTGGCAACACGGCCCCGGCCAGCACGAGCACGGTGGCCTACTCGGGCACCGCTCAGGCCGATAGTGCCTACACCCTGATGACGGCCGTCAAGGGCGCTCCGGCAGCCGAGAACATGCTCGCCGAGCCGGCCCCGCAAGCCGGCCCGGCCGGCCCGGTCACGCTCATCATCGGCGCCGGCTTCGCCGGGGTGAATGCGCCAGCCGCCGCGGCGGGCGGCACCGGCAGCGGCCCGGCAGCCAGCCCGGCAGGCAGCCCGAGCAGCCCGCCCGCGTCTGTCGAGACCCGCAACGCCGCGGCCAGCATCTGCTCGGGGCTGCCGCCGGCCAACCCGGACCCCGGCACACCGCCGTGACCCGGCCGGGCCGCCGCGGCCCAGCCGCGGCCAGGCCTGGTCATGGGCGCGCGGCCATTACGGGGATTGGCGTGCGACCGAGTGAGCCACGCACTGATCAGGGCTCAATACGGGCTCAGGACAGTACCGCGCGGACGGCCCGGGTCAGTGCACCCGGCACGTCGTCGACCAGCAGGTGCTGGCCGTCGCGGACGATATCCCGGCCGCTCACGACAACCTCGCGGACGTCGGCGGCGGCAGCGGCGAAGATGACCGATTCAAGCGCGCTGCCAGCTGCCGCGCCGGCCGTCCGCGGGGAGTCCAGGGACACGGTGACCAGATCGGCGAGCGCCCCGGCCACGATCTCGCCTGCTTCGGGCCAGCCCAGGCTGGCGTGACCGTCGAGCGTCGCGGCCCGGGCCAGCTCCGCAGCCCTGAAATGGCCGCGCTGCTGTGTCATCAGCCGCTCGCCCCACTCGACCCGGCGTGCCTCCTCGAACAGGTCGACGATGGCCTGGCTGTCGCTGCCCACGGTCAGCGGGCAGCCGGCGGACAGCAGGGCCCTGGCCGGCCCGATCCCGTCCGCCAGGTCTGCCTCGGTCGTCGGGCAGAAGCACGCGTAGCACTGGCTCTCGCCCAGTAGCCGGATGTCCCCGGCGCCCAGGTGCGTCGCGTGCACGACGGTGGTCCGCGGGCCCAGCGCGCCGGCCTCGTACAGCACCCCCGCCGGCGTGCGCCGGTAGGCGGCCAGGCAGGCGCGGTTCTCGGCCACCTGCTCGGACAGGTGGACATGCAGCGGCGCGCCGCACGGATGCGACCAGGCCGCGACGGCGTGCAGCTGGCTGGCCGGCACCGCCCGGACCGAGTGGATGGCCGCGCCGAGCCGGGCACCAGGCCCGAGCACCCCGCGCGAGTCGGCGCCCAGCGCGTCCACCCGCTGGGCCCAGGCTGCGGCGTCTGCGTCGCCGAACCGCAGCTGGACGCCGCGCAGCGGCTGCTGCTCGCCGTCCGGGGAAAGGCCGCCGGCCAGGTAGCAGGTGTCCAGCAGGCTGATCCTGATCCCGGCCCGGACGGCCGCCTCGATCAGCACCCGGCTCATCTGGTTCGGGTCCGCGTAGGGCTCGCCGCCAGGGCCATGATGCAGGTAGTGGAACTCGCCGACGCAGCTGATCCCGGCCAGCGCCATCTCCGCGTAGGCCGCCGTGGCCAGGTCCAGGTAACTGTCCGGGTCGAGCCGGGCGGCCACCTCGTACATCCGCTCCCGCCAGGTCCAGAACGTGCCCCGCCCGGCCTCGGTGATGCCGCGCAGGGCGCGGTGGAACGCGTGCGAGTGCGCGTTGGCCAGGCCCGGCAGCGTCAGGCCGGCCAGCCGCCGCGTACCGGGCGGGATGCGGTCCGCTTCCGGCGAGACCGCGGTGAACCGGTCGCCGCCGGCTTCGATCAGGACACCGGGACGGACGCCGAGCCCCGGCAGCCAGGCCAGCTCGGCCAGCCAGGCCCGGCTCGCGCTGCCGCCACTCACCGGCCGGCCAGGTCCGCGAGCACGGCCGCCAGGGCGGTCACTCCCGCCTCGCAGTCCGCGGGCTCCGCGTGCTCGGATGGCGCGTGCGAGACGCCGGTCCGGTTGCGGACGAACAGCATCGCGGTCGGCAGCCGGGCCGCCAGCACGCCCGCGTCATGACCGGCGCCGGTCGGCAGGACGGGCGCGTCCAGCCCGGCCCCGGCCAGCGCGCGGCTGATCCGGCCCTGCAGGCCAGGATCGAAGGAGACGACCGGGGTGAACGATTCCTGCGTCAGGGCCAGGTCCACGGCGTGCTCCGCCGCTGCTTCCCCGGCCTCGGCGCGGACCTGGTCCACCATCCGGTACAGGGTCGCCTCGTCCGGCGCCCGCGCGTCCAGCCAGGCCCGGACCGACGAGCAGATCGCGTTGACCCCGCCCGGCTCGGCGATCACCTTGCCGACCGTCGCCAGCGCGCCGCTGCGGGCGGCCGCGCGCCGCGCGGCCAGCACGGTCTCGGCATAGGGCAGCATCGGGTCGCGGCGGTCAGCCAGCCGCGTCGTGCCGGCGTGATCGGCGCGGCCGGTGAAGTCCAGCCGCCAGCGGCCGTGCGGCCAGATTCCCCCGGCTATCCCGATCGCCGCGGCCAGCCTGTCCAGCGTGCTGCCCTGCTCGACGTGCAGCTCGACGAAGGCCCCGAGGCTGGCCAGCAGCGCATCGTCCGGGCCGATGAGAGCCGGGTCCAGTCCCGCGGCGGTCATCGCCTCGGCCAGGGTCATCCCGCCGGAGTCCGCCAGCCGCCGGGCCGCCGCCGGCTCGAGCACCCCGGTCAGCAGCCGGCTGCCCAGGCAGGCCACGCCGAACCTGGCGCCTTCCTCCTCGGCGAAGGCGGCCACCGCGATCGGCCGGGCCGGCCGGAAGCCGCGCTCACGCAGCTGCCCGATGGCCGCGAACGCCGACACGATGCCGAGCGGGCCGTCGAACGCGCCGCCGTCCGGCACCGAGTCCAGATGGCTGCCGGTGCCGACAGCCGGCCCGGCCGGATTCTCGACATCCCACCAGGCCCACAGGTTGCCGTTGCGATCGCAGTCAGTGCGGAGGGCCAGTTCTGCAGCGGTCGCGGTAAACCAGCGGCGGCAGGCTGCGTCTTCCTGCGTCCAGGAGTAACGCCGATACCCGCCGGTGCGATCATCGCGGCCGATGGGCAGCAGCGACGCCCAGAGGCTGGGAAAGGATGCGCGGCCCGGTCCCGCGCTCATCGCGCGGCGTCACGCATCGGCACCCGGACGCCGCGCTCGGCGGCGACCTCGCTCGCCCGGTCATAGCCCGCGTCCGCGTGCCGGATCACGCCCATGCCGGGGTCGTTGGTCAGCACCCGCTCCAGCTTCTGCGCGGCCAGCCCGGTGCCGTCAGCCACGCAGACCTGGCCGGCGTGGATGGACCGGCCGATGCCCACGCCGCCGCCGTGGTGAATGCTCACCCAGGACGCGCCGGAGGCCGTGTTGACCAGGGCATTCAGCAGCGGCCAGTCGGCGATCGCGTCGCTGCCGTCCGCCATCGACTCAGTCTCCCGGTACGGTGACGCCACCGACCCGCAGTCGAGGTGATCACGTCCGAGCACGATGGGCGCCTGCACATCCCCCCGCTGCACGAGTTCGTTGAAGCGCAGCCCGGCCAGGTGCCGCTCGCCGTAGCCGAGCCAGCAGATCCGCGCGGGCAGGCCCTGGAAGTGGACCTTCTCGCGGGCCATCCGGATCCACCTGGCCATCGCCTCGTTCTGCGGGAAGAGGTCGAGGATGGCCGCGTCGGTCGCGGCGATGTCAGCCGGGTCGCCGGACAGCGCGGCCCACCGGAACGGGCCCCTGCCCTCGCAGAACAGCGGCCTGATGTAGGCGGGCACGAAGCCGGGGAAGTCGAAGGCGCGTTCATAGCCGGCCAGCTGGGCCTCGCCCCGGATGGAGTTGCCGTAGTCGAAGACCTCGGCGCCGGCGTCCTGGAAGCCGACCATCGCGGCCACGTGCGCGGCCATCGACTCGCGTGCGCGCCGGATGAACCCATCCGGGTCCTCGGCTCGCAGCGCTGCCATGTCCTCGAACCGCACCCCCTTGGGCAGGTAGGTCAGCGGGTCATGCGCCGAGGTCTGGTCGGTCACCACGTCGATCGGGGCGCCCATCGCGAGCAGCTGCGGCACCACCTCAGCCGCGTTGCCCAGCAGCCCGATCGACAGCGGCTGCCGGGCGTCCCTGGCGGCCACCGCCCGGCGGACCGCGTCATCGATGCCGTCGGCCTCGACATCGAGGTAGCCGTGCTCGATCCGGCGGCTGATCCTGGACGGATCGCAGTCGATCACGATGGCCACGCCGCCGTTCATGGTGACGGCCAGCGGCTGGGCGCCGCCCATCCCGCCCAGGCCGGCCGTCAGCGTGATCGTCCCGGTCAGCGAGCCGCCGAAGCGCTTGGCAGCGACGGCGGCGAACGTCTCGTAGGTGCCCTGCAGGATGCCCTGGGTGCCGATGTAGATCCACGACCCCGCGGTCATCTGGCCGAACATCGTCAGCCCCGCGGCTTCCAGCCGCCGGAACTCCTCCCAGGTCGCCCATTGCGGCACCAGATTGGAGTTGGCGATCAGGACCCGCGGCGCCCACTCATGCGTGCGGAAGATCCCGACCGGCTTGCCGGACTGCACCAGCAGGGTCTCGTCTGCCCTGAGTTCCCGCAGCGAGGCCACGATCGCGTCGAAGGCGTCCCAGCTGCGCGCGGCACGGCCAGACCCACCGTAGACGATGAGCTGGTCCGGATGCTCGGCCACCTCGGGATCGAGGTTGTTCATCAGCATCCGCATGGCCGCCTCCTGCGGCCACCCCTGGCAGCTCAGGGCGGTCCCGCGCGGTGCACGGACCGGCCTGGGGCCAGCGGGGACGCCACTCGCCGACTGCACGGCCGTCATCGCCGCTCCTCTCCTGGTCACGCTGACGCTACGGCCAGCGCGCTGCACCGCTGCAACGGGCCCATCATGCCAGCCGCGCCCGGGCGGAGCCCTCGCCGCTGGCGGCCGGCGGTGCGCCCATGGAGCCGGCCCTGCGTGCCGCCCGGCTGAGCGATCACTTCCGGACGAGCCGAGACACGTCAGCGGCCGGGACCGCGGGCAGCCCGCGGTCCCGGCCCCTGCCTTGCCGTGCCTTGCTAGCTCAGCTCAGGCCCTCCGCCTTGAGGAAGCCCGCGGCCACCGTCGAGTAGTTCGCGTGCCCCAGGATGACTGCCTGGTCCATCTGCAGCAGCGCCTGGGTGGTCAGCTTCGCGGAGATCGCGTTCAGGGTGCTGGTGATCGTGGGCGTCAAGGCCTTCTTGTAGACCAGCGGCACCACGTTCTGCGCGGCGAAGTTGTTCTTCGGGTCGGCGAGCGAGACGAGCTTGTCGGTGATGATCTGCGGCGTGGTGGTGAAGACGTCCGCGGCCTGCACCTTCCCGTCCACCAGGGCCGCCAGGGTAATCGGGCCGGACTCATCAAGAGGGTCGAAGCCCTTGAAGGTCAGGCCGTAGTTCTTCTTCAGGCCCGGCAGGCCATCGGCGCGGGTCTTGAACTCAGGCGGGCCGCCGAAGGTGATGCTGGACGCGAGCGGGGTCAGCTGCGCGATCGAGGTGAGGTTGTGCGCCTTGGCATAGGCCTGGGTGACGGTCACCGAGTCCTTGTCCTGAGCGGGCGCCGGAGTGAGGATCTCCAGAGACGACGGCAGCTTGGCCGTCAGGGCGGCGTCCACCTGCGCCGTGGATGCAGCCGTGCTGCTGGGGTCGACCGAGGTGGTCAGCAGCGCGCCGTTGTACTCCGGGATGATCGAGACGGAGCCGTTCTCGACCTGCGGGTAGTACACCTCGCGGGCGCCGATGTTGAACTTGGGCGTGACCTTGACGCCCTTGCCCTGCAGGGCGAGCACATAGATCTCGGCGAGCAGCTCGTTCTCGGGGAAGTTCGCCGAGCCGACGACGACCGACCCCGACGGAGCGGCCGAGGCGAGCGGGTTGCTGCTACTGCTGCTGCTCGGGCTGCCGCTGCTGCTCGTGCTCGGGCTGCTGCTGCCGCAGGCGGCGAGCGCTACCCCGGTGAAGACCGCCAGGCCCGCGAAGACGGGCGTTCTCAACCTGGATCCGGCCATCCTCAGCCGTGAAGGTTCCAACATGACATTTTCCCTTCTATTTCAATAGGAAAAGACGCTATCACGAGGTCTTCGCCTGCCGGCGCAGACCGGCCGGAACGACGAGCCGCCGCAGGCCGACGAAGACGACCTGGACCACGAGCGCGAGCGCCACTACCAGCGCGGCGCCGCCCGCCACCTCCCCGTAGTTCTCGGTCGCGAGACCGTCAATGATGTAGCGTCCCAGTCCGCCGAGACCAATCTCGGCGGCGATCGTCGCCGTGGCCACGACGAATATCGCGCCCGTGCGCAGGCCCAGCATGATCAGCGGAAGCGCCACCGGCACCTCCACCTTGCGCAGCTGCTGCCACGGGGTCATGCCCATGCCGCGGGCAGCGTCCTTCAGGCCGGGATCCACTCCGGCCACGCCCTCGTACGCGTTCACGAGGATCGGCGGGATGGCCAGCACCACCAGCGGTATCAGCCAGGCCAGCACGGAGAACCCGAGCAGGATGACCATCAGCACCAGCAGCCCGAGCGTCGGTATCGCCCGCCATACATTGGCCAGGCTAACGATGACGAAGGAGCCGCGGCCGCTATGGCCGATCGCCACGCCCAGCGGAAGCGCGATAGTCGCGGCGACCAGCAGCGACAGGCCGCTGTAGCCCAGGTGCTGGAGTACCCGGATGGGGATGCCGTCGGCGCCATGCCATTGCGCGGGCGACTTCAGCCAGTTCCACGCGAAACTCAGGAAGCTCATACCAGTCTCTCCGGCTCTGACGTGCTAACCGCGCTGCCCGGCCGTGGCGAGCTCCAGCTCATCCACGCGCGGTCCGGCTCGCTGGCTGCGCTGCCACGGGGTGAGCAGCCAGCGGATCAGGATCAGGATCAGGTCACAGACCAGGGCCAGCAGGATGACGAGCACGATGGCCACGTAGATCTCGAGCGGGAAGTCGCGCTGGAGGCCGTCGATGAAAAAGTAACCGAGGCTGCTGACCCCGATCAGCTGGCCGACGCTGGCCAGGCTGATGCTCGACACGGTGGCTACCCGCAGCCCGGCGATGATGACCGGGATGGCCTGCGGCAGTTCTACCCGGACCAGGCGGCGCATGGTGCCGAATCCCATCGCCGTCGCCGCCTGCCGGACGGACTCGGGAACGGACCGGAGGCCGTCCACGACGTTCGGGACGAGCACGCAGAGCGAGAACAAGGTCAGCGGGATGATCACGGTCAGGTTGGACAGCCCGGTATAGGGAATCAGCACGACGAAGATCGCCAGCGACGGTATAGCGTACACCGCGCTGGTCACTGACAGCACCGGCGGCCAGGACCAGCTGAACCGGACGCACAGGATACCGACCGGTACGGAGATGGCCAGGCCGACCAGGGCGGGCACGAGGCCGAGAATGGCGTTCTCCAGCGTGAGCTGCCGGATCATCGCGGCGTTAGTGGAGAGCCACGTCCAGGTGCTCATGACGCGGCCGCCTGGTCAGCGACCTCACCGCGCCCTGGCCACCGTTCGCCGGACTGCTCGGAGGTCTCCTCCGCGGCCTGGATGGCAGCGCGCAGCCGCTCATACGAGGTAACCCCGACCACGCGCCCGTCCTCGTCGACGGCCACCGCCCGGCCGCTGCGGGACAGCACGGTCGCGTCCAGCGCCGCCCGCAGTGAGTCGCTGCCGGGCCGGAAGGTGTGGCCGTACGAAGTGAGCGGGAGGTCCGCGAGCCGCTGCTGGCCGCTGGCCGACTTCAGCTGCTCGATCGAGGCCCAGCCGCGCGGCCGCCCGTCGCCATCGGTCAGCAGCAGCCAGGGCTCGCCGGCCTTGGTGGCCGCGCGCAGGGCCTCGGCAATAGTCGTGTCCTCGGGTGCCACCGCGTCGAAATCAAGGTCCAGGCCCGCCGCCGCGAAGAACGACAGCCGCCGGATGCCGCGATCGAAGCCGATGAAGCCCTCGACGTAATCGTCGGCCGGCCTGCCGAGCATCTGCTGCGGGCTGTCGACCTGGGCCAGCCTGCCGCCCGGCCGGAACACGGCCACCAGGTCTCCGACCTTGATCGCCTCCTCCACGTCATGCGTGACGAGCACGACCGTCTTGTGCAGCTCGCCCTGCAGCCGGATGAGCTCATCCTGCAGGGTGGCCCTGACAATCGGGTCGACCGCGCTGAACGGCTCGTCCATGAGCAGGACCGGCGGGTCGGCGGCGAGTGCGCGCGCCACACCGACTCGCTGCTGCTGGCCGCCGGACAGCTGGTGCGGATACCGGCGGGCCAGGCCAGCCTCCAGGCCCACCAGCTCCATCAGCTCCCGCGCGCGGCTGCGGGCTTTCGCCCGGCCCCAGTGGTTCAGCAGCGGGACCGTCGCGATGTTGTCCTCGATGGTCCGGTGCGGGAACAGGCCGGTCTGCTGAATGACGTACCCGATGCCACGCCGCAGCGCCGAGGGCTCGGACTGCTGGACGTCCCTGCCGTCCAGCAGGATGCGGCCGGACGTCGGGTCGACCAGCCGGTTGATCATCCGCAGGGAGGTCGTCTTGCCGCAGCCGCTGGGCCCGACCAGCACCATCGTCTTCCCGGCCGGCACGTCCAGGCTCAGCCCGTCGACGGCCACGGTACCGTCCGGATATCGCTTGGTGACGTTGTCAAAGGTGATCACAGCGCAGTCTCTTCCGTGGCTGGGGGGCTGGTCTGCACGCTGCTCTGCTGCTGTCCGGTTTCCGATCCGGGTGTCCGTCACTACCCGGACCCCTGCGTATCACGCGGACCGCAGCAGGTGCCAGGCCGCGCGGACGCTGAGCCGCCGCAAGTAGCTCAGCGTAGCTCGTGCGGCTCTCCGTGCGCCGGTCACTATCGGGGCCCGGCCCGTGCAGCCGCTGGATCGGCCCGCTCGCCAGCACGAGGCTGGCCGGGCGGCAGGAATAATGGCAGCTGGCGGCTCGTTGTTCTGGCTCCGCCCGGAGCGAAGGATCTGCTCTCGTCTGCGCTCGGTTACCTGCCAGTGCCGAGGCCTACCGTCAAGGCATTCACGACAATGACAGCTGAGAACCGTACCCGCGGGCTCGCGGAGCAGCATGACCACAAGCACCGCGACGTGTCCGGCGGCTGGCTGCGGCCTGCCGTCTTCGGCGCGATGGACGGCCTGGTCACCAACGTCTCGCTGATCGCCGGGGTCGGCGGCGGCGGCGGCTCGCGCCAGGTCATCGTGCTGACCGGGCTGGCGGGCCTGGCGGCCGGGGCATTCTCGATGGCGGCCGGGGAGTTCGTGTCAGTCTCGTCGCAGAACGAGCTGGTCGCCGCGGAGGTCGAGAAGGAGCGACGGGAGCTCGAGACCTACCCGGAGGCCGAGCGCCGTGAGCTGGCCGCCATGTACCGGCGGCGCGGCGTCGACGCCGATCTGGCCGACCAGGTAGCCCGCCAGGTGTCCGCGCATCCCGAGGAGGCCTTGCGGGTGCATGTCCGCGAGGAACTCGGGATCGACCACCAGGAGCTGCCCTCGCCGTTTCTCGCCGGGGGCGCGTCGCTGCTGACTTTCGCGATCGGCGCGGTCATCCCGCTGCTGCCGTACCTGATCGGCCGGTCTGGCTCGGCGTCACTGCCCATCGCGATCGCACTGGCCGCCCTGGCCGCCTTCATCGGTGGCGGCCTCGTGGCCCGGATCACCGCCAGGCCGTTCCTGCGCGGCGCGCTGCGCCAGCTGCTGCTGGCCTGCGTGGCCACCGGGCTCACCTACACCATCGGCCACCTCGTCGGCGTCGCCGTTCACTGAGCCCGCAGACCTGAGCCCAGCCCGTGGCCGAGGTGTCGCCCGTGGCCGAGGTGTCGCCCGTGGCCGAGGTGTCGCCCGCTGCGGGTGATGACCGCGCGGCTCGCGACCGGCAGCCTGGGACAGGTTCGCGGCGGTCTGCCTGGCCGCCTGCGGTGGATCAACCTAGCCAGCGAAGCAAACAGGGGGTGGCATGTCCGGGGCCGACAGCACATTTGTCCTCGTAGCGACATATCCGGATGAAGTGGCAGCGCAGGAGGACTACCAGGTCGTCAAGGACGCGCACGCCATGGGCGTGGTCGGATCCTACGACGCGGCCGTGATCACCAAGGACCTCAACGGCAAGGTCCACGAGAATAAGGACGAGACGGCCACCCGGCATGGCGCCTGGTGGGGCATCGCCGCCGGGGCGGCGCTCGGGGTCATCTTCCCGCCGTCGATCATCGGCACGGCCGCCGTCGGCGGCGTCATCGGCGGCGTCAGCGGGCACCTCGCCCGCGGGATGTCGCGGTCCGAGGCGAAGGAACTGGGCGAGTTCATCGACCCCGGCGAGGCCGGGCTCGTGGTCGTCGGAGAGGTCAAGGTCGAGCAGGCCATCAAGAACTCCGTGACCAGGGCGGAGAAGCAGGTCGCCAAGGAACTCGACGTGAGCCCGCAGGACGTCGACCGGGCGCTGCAAGAGGCGATCAAGGACTTCTGAGTCCTGTCCCGCAAGCTGGCCAGCCTGCCGGAGCGGCGTTGATCTCCGCTCGCTCCGGCAGGCCTGCCTTCGTTCCCTCAGCACGCGTTCCCTCAGCACGCGTTCCCTCAGCACGCGTTCTCGCTCCCGCCACCGTTGCCCTCCGCCAGGAGGCTCGCCCGCCCCAGTAGCCTGCCCGCCCGGTAGCGCGCCTGCCCCGGTAGCTCACTCGCGCCGCTGGCGCGCCTGGCCCGATGGGCCGCCAGTTCCTGGAAGTTGCCGGGGAAAATAATAAATTCGATGATAACAGCGAGCCTGACTGCTAGTATCGAGTAAATATTCGAGAGAGTGATGGCGCGCCAGGGCCGTTGATGTGACGGCTGTCAGGTGATGTGCGCTCCGCAAGGAGCTTTCCGCCCTGGGTCGCGGCCCCTCCAGTTGCTCGTCATAGCACGGCGCTCTTCGCTGCGTCCCGGGCAAGCCGCCTGTCCATCTCCTGGCTGTTCTGTCCTGGGGCTGGCTGTTCTGTCCTGGGGCTGGTCGTTCTGTCCAAGGGCTGGATGCCCTGTCAGCAGGGCCTGGCTCTGTGTCCTTATTTCCCTGGGGAGGTGCTTCGCG
>Ga0116126_1002002_pt1 | contig 12104 bp, 11 predicted proteins | sample June2015DPH_16_5_FD_89730 | JGI IMG/M metagenome (GOLD analysis project Ga0116126, IMG submission 89730) | Peatland microbial communities from SPRUCE experiment site at the Marcell Experimental Forest, Minnesota, USA - June2015DPH_16_40 | ecosystem: Environmental > Terrestrial > Soil > Wetlands...
CGCGGTTCTCGGCGCGGCGTTGACGTGGGCTTTCCTTGGTCGCGCCGCAACTGGTGACCGTAGTGCCGACCGCCGAGCTATTGAAATGCGCGCCGAGCAGCTGAGCGCGCAGGTTCTCGCCCCTGGTTCGCCGCTCGCCTGCCTCGACGCCGTCGGAGGAGAGAGGGTCGAGATGGCGTGTGAAAAGGCGCTCTTTGTGTCGCCGGCGAGTGTGGCTTCGGCGTCTTCTTATGTCGCGGCACGGTTGACGCTGCTCTCGAGCATGGGTGCCTATGCCGCACGCGGCGGTGCGGATATCGACGACATGTTGCCGCAGTTACTCCGCTCGCTCGAGACTGACCGCTTCGGATTCGTCGCCCATGTGCTTGCGATCCGCGAAGGCTGTACGAGCGAGAATTGCAAGGCGTTCGCACTCCTCCACGATGCCAGCCGGGTTCGTGCCAACCTGAGCGCGGCAACGCTCGACCGGTATTTGGAGCATTACGTGTCGCTTTGGGCTAATGGCGCTGAGGGTACGGCGGCCGATGGGACGCAGGCGCATCCGACGGCGCAGTTGAACGCGCCGGGAACGCACAAGATGGTGACCATCGATTTCCCGACGGCCGCCTCGATCCCGGCGGTGAGTATCATGAACCCCGAGCCTTCCGGGCCGGTCTTGCCAGGCGTGGCAGCCGCGGCCGCATCCAATCCGAACCCGCCGCCCGCTGCCGCGTCAGGGGCGCGACATGCGAGGAAGCAGACGGCCAATCCGCCGGCGCCCGCTACCATTTCGGGCGCCGCTGCGACCGATCCGATCTGGCCGGAGCCCGTACCCCCGCCGCCGTCCGTACCGGCCCCGCAGAATGCTTCGGCGCCGTCCGGCGCGCCGCCGGTTCAGCTCAATCCGCCTGCTGCCAACGCGAACGCGGGCGCGGCGGTGCGAGCGCAATGACCTGAGTGCAAGCCGGCAGGCTTCGGCAAATCCATTCTCATGTTCAACTCCGTCCTCATTGCCAATCGTGGCGAAATCGCTTGCCGCATTGCCCGCACCGCCAAACGGCTCGGTATGCGTACGATCGCGGTCTATTCCGCCGCGGACGCGCGCGCGCTGCATCGGCGCCTTTGCGATGAGGCCTATTTCATCGGTCCAGCGGAACCGCGCGAAAGCTATCTCCGCATCGAACGGCTGATCGAGGTTGCTAAAGAGGCCGGCGCCGAATGTATCCACCCTGGATACGGATTCTTGTCCGAAAGCGGCGATTTTGCCGAGGCCTGCGCGCAAGCCGGTGTCGAATTCGTGGGTCCGCCCGCCGCGGCAATCCGCGCCATGGGACTAAAGGATCGCGCCAAGGCGCTGATGGAGAAAGCCGGCGTCCCGGTCGTGCCCGGCTATCATGGCGAGCGACAGGACGCCGAATTCCTCCAGGAGAAGGCCGACGCGATCGGCTATCCGGTGTTGATCAAACCGGCCGCGGGCGGCGGCGGCCGCGGCCTGCGCCGCGTCGACAACGAGGCGGAGTTTAAAGCTGCGCTCGAAGGCGCGGTGCGCGAAGTAGGGGCGGCCTTCGGCTCGGGCCGCGTCCTGATCGAAAAATATGTTGCCGCGCCGCGCCATATCGAAATCCAGGTCTTCGCCGACCGGCACGGCAACGTTATTCATCTCGGCGAGCGCGATTGCTCCCTGCAGCGCCGCCACCAGAAGGTGATTGAGGAGAGTCCGGCGCCGGGAATGACGGAGCAAATACGCGCGCAAATGGGTGCCGCCGCGGTCGAGGCGGCGAGGGCGGTGGGCTATTTCGGCGCCGGCACGGTGGAGTTCGTGGCCGACGGTACTAAGGGGCTGCGCGCGGACGGCTTCTGGTTCATCGAAATGAATACGCGGCTCCAGGTCGAACATCCGGTGACCGAGGAGGTCACGGGGCTAGATCTCGTGGCGTGGCAGTTTCAGGTCGCGGCCGGGGAAAAGCTGCCGCTCGCGCAGGCGCAGGTTCGCTTCGAGGGTCACGCGATCGAAGCGCGCGTTTACGCCGAAGATCCCGAACACGGTTTTCTGCCCGCGACCGGTCCGATCGTCGGTCTCGACTTGCCGGCGGATGTACGCGTGGAAAGCGGCGTCGAAGCTGGCGGCGAGGTGACGCCGTTCTACGATCCGATGATTGCAAAGCTCATCGCGCACGCGCCGACACGCGAGGCCGCGCTCCATCGGATGGCGAATGCGCTCGATCACACGCGGGTCGCCGGCGTGCGCAGCAACGTCGCCTTCCTCGGCGCGCTCTGCCGCGCGCTCGAGTTCCGAGAAGGGAAGGTCGATACCGGCTTCATCGATCGCAATCTCACCGCGCTGGGCGCCGTGCCGCACGATCCCGACCGCGCGGCCGCGGCGCTCGGCGTCGTGCGCCTGCTCGATGGCGACGAAGCGGCAGCGCCTCCGGCTGAAGAATCCGCAGAGGCAAACTCGCCTTGGGCCGCGCACGACGGCTTTCAGCTTTGCGGCGCGCGCTCGATCGCCGTGCCGATCCTCATCGACGGCGAGGGCGCCGATGCAACGGTCACATATGGCCAGGATGGCATGAGCGTCGTGATCGATGGCGCGGCGCCTGCTGCCGACGCGAAGGTGTTCGCGGCGGATGAGGAGGTCTACGTTCTGCGCCACGGCCGGCAGACCCGCGTGCGGCTCAAAGACGTTTCCGCCGCTGCCGCCGAAGCCGGCGGCGGTGATGGCGCGATCAAGGCGCCGATGCACGGCAAGGTTTTGGAGCTTTTCGTCGGCGCGGGCGATGCTGTTGCCGGCGGTCAACGTCTTGCCGTGATCGAGGCGATGAAGATGGAGCATACTTTGCGCGCCCCATTTGCCGGTGTCGTCGCGGACGTCGCGGTCGGTGCGGGTGTGCAAGTTGTGGAAGGCGCGAAGATCATGCTGATCGAACGGGCCGCGGACAGATAATCTGGAAGGATGGCGCTCCATCTCATCAAGCTCTGCGTCGGTTGTGACTCGGTCCGCGAACTCGAGGGCTGGATCAAGCAAAGGCTCAAGGACAAACGCAAACGCGGCGAAAAGCCCGAGCACGTCCATAGGACGCGCATGGTGCCCAAGCGCGCGGCCGAGCTGGTCGACGGCGGCTCGCTCTATTGGGTGATCCGCGGCGAGGTCGTCTGCCGCCAGCGCATCCGCGACGTCAGGCCGTTCCGTGACAAGGATGGCATCGGCCGCTGCGGCCTTGTGCTCGATCCCAAGGTGATCCTGGTTGCGCCGCGCCCCCATCGCGCTTTTCAGGGCTGGCGCTACCTGGCGGCGAAGGACGCCCCGCGCGACCTCGAAAAAGCGGCCCCAGGCGCAGCCGCGATGCCGGAAAAACTGCGGCGAGAGTTGCGCGAACTCGGTCTTATGTGAGCCGGGCAATCCTTCCACACGCGTTGCCACATAGCGCGGGCGAAAACGATCACGTACAGTCCGCGCAACGGCCGATGAGTACAGCGCCGGCGGAGTCGAAAACATGATTATCGAGAACCAGGCGGACGTTACCAAGGCGGTGCTGACCGAACTTGCGCGGGCGCCCGATCCGCGCTTTCGCGAAATAATGTCGGCCTTTATTCGCCACCTGCATGATTTTGCGCGTGAAGTGAAATTGACCGAGCAAGAGTTTCAGACGGCGTGCGCTTACATCAATGCGATCGGCAAGCACACCAATGACAACCACAACGAAGCGGTGCTGATGGCGGGAACGCTCGGCTTCTCGGCCCTCGTCTGTCTTCTCAACAACGGCGACAACGGTCAGACCGAAACTGATGCCAGCCAGCTCGGTCCGTTCTGGCGGATGAATTCACCGCGGACGCACAATGGCGGCTCGATCGTGCGTTCGCCCACGCCGGGACCGGCGCTTTTTGTCGACGCCTATTACCGCGATGCCCGCGGCAAGCCGATGGAGGGTGTGGAGGTCGATGTCTGGCACTCCTCGCCGGAAGGCTTTTACGAAAACCAGGACCCGACGCAGTCGGACATGAACCTGCGCGGCAAGTTCACGACCGACGCGGGCGGCCATATCAGTTTTCGCAGCGTGAAGCCGGCCGGTTATCCCATCCCGATCGACGGGCCGGTGGGGGAGCTTTTACGCGCCCAGGGCCGGCACAACATGCGTCCGGCCCACTTACATTTCCTGGCCTACAAGGTCGGATACAAGACGCTCATCTCACAGGTCTATCCGCCCGACGACAAATACATCGATAGCGACGTGCAGTTCGGTGTCACCCGCCATTTGCTCGGCAATTTTGTACGGCACGACGAAGGACCGGCGCCCGCTGCCGACGCGAAGGCGCCATGGTATTCGCTGACACATAACTTCGTCATGGAAGCCGGCACCGCGCGCCTGCCGCGAGCGCCGATCACCGGCAAGGCTGAGGGCGAGCGGCCGCAAATTCCACATCTCGAACCGGCGTGATGCTCGCCTGCTCGCGAGCTAAGTTAAGTCGATAAAAAACGAGAGGGGACGAAATGTTGCGGAGAGCAATGCTCAAGGGCATGGCTGCCGGCGCTGCCGTCGGCCTGTTTGCCCGTCGCGCCGCCAGCCAAGAAGTCCTGAAGATGGGGATATGCATCCCCATGACCGGGGCCGGGTTCAATGCCGTCGGCCGGCAACTCGCATCCGCGATCAAGCTTTATGTGCAACAGCATGGCGACGTGGTGGCTGGGCGTAAAATCGAGCTCATCATGCGCGATGACGGCGGCGTTGCCGACAATGCGCGCCGCATCGTCCAGGAGATGATCGTCAACGAAAAAGTGGGCCTGGTCGGCATCGGGATCACGCCGACCGCGCTGGCCGTCGCTCCACTAATGACCGAGGCTAAGATGCCGACTTTGGTCATGAGTTCGGGCGCCTCGATCACGGTCACGAAGTCGCCCTACATGGTCCGAGCCGGCTTCTTGCAAGGTCAACAAGCGTGGATCATGGCCGAATGGGCGTTCAAGAACGGCAGCAGGCGCGTCGTCACGCTGGTCAACGACTGGGCGCCGGGCATCGAATCGGAGACGGCATTTAAGACCCGCTTCACGCAGGTGGGCGGCGAGATCGTCGAATCGATTCGCATTCCGCTTGCCAATCCCGACTTCGCGCCGTTCCTGCAACGCGTCCGCGACATCAATCCGGACACCGCGTTTATCTATTTTCCGGGTACGCAGGCCGGCATTTTCGCCAAACAATTCGCCGAACGCGGCCTTGGCAATTCCGGCATCAAGATTATCGGTCCCGGCGATCTGACTGACGACGACGATCTGAACACGATGGGGGATCAGATGCTCGGCATGATCACAGCCGGATCGTATTCGGCCGCCCATGATTCTGCGATCAACAAGGCTTATGTCGCCGCCTTCGAGAAGGCCAGCGGCTTTCGCCCGGACTTCGTCTCGGTCGGCGGCTATGACGGCATGCATTTGATCTACGAAGCGCTCAAGAAGACGAACGGCAACGCCGACGGCGAGGCTTTGGTTGCGGCCATGAAGGGCATGGCGTGGGAAAGCCCGCGCGGCCCGATCTCGATCGACCCGCAGACCCGCGACATCGTGCAAAACATCTATATCCGCAAGGTCGAGAAGGTGAATGGGCAACTCTATAACATGGAGTTTGCGACCTACGAGGCGGTGAAGGATCCGATGAAGGCCGCAGCGAAGTGAGCGCGGCGGTCCTATACCGCAATATTGTCGATCAGCCGCGTCTTGCCGATGCGCGCGGCGACGAGGAGGCGGAGCGGGCCGTCCTTAAGCGAAGCGACGGGTGCGAGCGTCTCGGCGCGGCGCGCTTCGAGGTAATCGAGGACGAAGCCCGCCTGCGTGATGGCCGCGCGGCCCTCACCGAGGACGGTGCCAATCGACGTGCCTGCGGCGATCTTTTTTGCGCAATCGGCGAGCACGCGATGGAGCACAGGCGCCACGGCGCGCTCGCTCGGTGAGAGGTAGGCGTTGCGCGAGGAGAGCGCGAGCCCGTCGGTCTCGCGCACGGTTGGCGCGCCGACAATGCGGGTTTTTAGGCCAAGATCGCGCGCGAGCTGCGTCACCACCTTGAGCTGCTGATAGTCTTTCTCGCCGAACAGCGCGATATCCGGCGCGCATTGGATCAACAGCTTGGTTACAACGGTCGCGACGCCGGCAAAGAAATGCGGGCGGAAGGTGTCTTCGAGATCGACTTTAGCCGGACCGTCCGGCTCGATCCGTGTTGCAAAGCCGGACGGATACATCGTTTCCGCCGATGGCACCCAAATAAGGTCGGCCTTCAAGGCAGTGAGCGCCGCAGCGTCCGCGGCGAAGGTGCGGGGATAGGCTGCCAGGTCCTCATTCGGCGCGAACTGGGGTGGATTGACGAAGATCGACACGATGACGCGATCGGCGCGGCGTTGCGCCAGCCGCACCAAGGCAAGATGGCCGGCATGCAGCGCGCCCATGGTCGGTACGAGCGCAATCGTGTCGTGTTGCCCGCGCCACCGCGCGAGCGTGCGCGAGAGCGCGGGCAATGTGCGGATGACCTGCGGTCGGCGATGCTTCGATCTTGAAGAACTTCGGGTCATGGCGTTGCAAAGCAAACACACACCGCGCGCATTCGTCGCGCACTGCGTGGTTAATGATTAACTTATCGAGGCCGATGCTGTATCTTGACCGTGAGCGTTGCAAGCCGGAGAAGGGATCGCCACGCAGAGGTTGCGTATCCATGTTGATGCAGGCGGATATTGGCAAGGCGCTCTCGGCGCATGTCATCGTCCTTGGCAACGAAAAAGGCGGCTCGGGAAAGTCGACCACGGCTATGCATGTCGCTGTCGCGCTGTTACAGGCCGGCCAGCGCGTGGCAACCATCGACCTCGATTCCCGCCAGCGCAGCTTTACGCATTATGTCGAGAACCGGCGCGATTGGGCAAACCGCGCGGGCATCACGCTGCAGCATCCCCGGCATTTTTGCGTGGGGCGCGGCTTCGGCATGCGGCTCGATGAAATCGAGGCGCAGGAGTTCGGCGCCTTTGCCGACGCGGTAGGCGCGGTCGAGCAAACCCACGATTTCGTCGTCATCGATACGCCGGGCACTGATTCATATCTGATGCGGCTCGCCCATTCGATGGCCGATACGCTGATCACGCCGCTTAACGACAGCTTCATCGATTTCGACGTGCTTGGTCTGGTCGATCCGACTACCTTCGAGCTGACCGGGGTCAGCCACTACGCGGAAATGGTCCGCGAAGCGCGCCGGCAACGCCGTTTGGTCGATGGCGGCCTCACCGACTGGGTGGTCGTGCGCAACCGGCTCTCCACGCTCGGCTCGCGCAACAAGCGGCTGGTCGGGGCCGGAGTCGAAGCGCTTTCCAGGCAGCTCGGCTTTCGTGCGATCGATGGATTTGCTGAGCGCGTGGTCTATCGCGAGTATTTCCCGCGCGGGCTGACCGCGCTGGACGAGGTCGACGAGAGCATGCTCGGCCAGCGCTCCTCGCATGTAACCGCCCGCGACGAGGTCAAGAACCTGATCGATGCGCTGAAGCTGCCGATCGACGAGCGCGGCAAGCGTCGCGCCGCGGCGCGAGCCGAGTGGGCTGCATCCTCCGACAAACCGCTCGATACCCATGGCCTGTTCGCCTAGCGCGTGATCCGGAAAAGCCTGCGCCGGACGTGATCTGGGTCGAAAAGGCTTCCCGAAAATCCTCAGCGACTGCGAGAGACAAAATCGGCTGCCCATTGCGCCCGTCAGCGCAGGGGGCCACCTTATGGCGAGGTTTTCATCGCCCGCCGCGAGGAGCCGCAATGAGCAAAGACCGGTCCGGCTATACGCCAGCGCCGAGCCCTGAACCGACGAATACCAGGGCGCCCGACCGGAATCCTGCGCCTTCTTCGCGCGCGGACCTCGATGCCTTCCTTAGTCAAATCAATGCGCTCGGGCCTGCGGTCAAGGCTGGCGGGCGCGGTCGGCTGGTGTTCGCGCTCGATGCGACTATGAGCCGGCAACCGACGTGGGACCAAGCCTGCGTGCTTCAGGCTGATATGTTCCGCGAAGCGGCCGCCGGTGGCGGCCTCGACATCCAGCTCGTTTATTATCGCGGACTTGCGGAATGCCGCGCCTCGCCATGGGTGGCGGAGCCGCAGCGGCTCGGCGAATTGATGTCGCGCATCGATTGCCGTGGCGGTCAGACCCAAATTGCAAAAATCCTTGCGCACACGCGCCGCGAAAGCGACAAGGCCAAGATCGGCGCCCTCGTTTTTGTCGGCGACGCCATGGAGGAATCGCTTGATGCATTGTGTGCCGGCGCCGGCGAGCTTGGCCTGCGCAGTGTCCCGGCCTTCATGTTTCAGGAAGGCTATGATCCGGTCTGCGAACAGGCGTTCCGCGAGATCGCTCGGCTCACGCGCGGCGCTTATTGCCGCTTTGCTCCTGGCGCTGCGCATGAGCTGGGAGAGCTCTTACGCGCGGCGGCGGCGTATGCGGCCGGCGGCATGAAAGCGCTGGCCGACCTAGGAGCGCGGCGCTCGCCCGGTGCGGTCAGGCTGATCGAGCAGCTGAAGTAACCATGCCTTTTCTTCTTGGTGTCGTCGTTCTCATCCTGCTGCTGTGGGCCGCCAATGCCTTTTCGAAGGCCGATCCAAAGCAAGCCGCTAAGCTTTTGCGCTACATCGGCGGCGGCGCCGCGCTGGTCTTCGCCGCATTTCTTCTGTTCCGCGGTGAGATTGGCGTCGCCATCCCAGTCGGAGCGGTCGGACTAGGGTTGCTCGGCTGGCTCTCGCTGTGGCCGGCGGCCTTCGGCCGACGCACGAAAAAAAGTCCGGGCCAAGCCTCGCAGGTACGTTCGGCATTCATCGAGATGGAGCTTGATCACGACAGCGGCGCAATACGCGGCCACATTGTCACGGGACGCTATGAAGGCGTCTCGCTCGATGCGCTCGACCTGCCGACCCTCATCGGTTTTATCGGCGAGATCGACAACGACAGCCGCAAATTACTGATGGCTTATCTTGACCGCAGGGAGCCCCGCTGGCGTGAAAACGCGCAAGGTAATGCGGCGGCGGGGGAGGGGGGCAGCGCTGCGTCCAGCGGCAAAATGACGGAAGAGGAGGCTTATCAGGTCCTTGGCCTTCAGCCCGGGGCGAGCGCCGAGGAGATCGGTCGCGCCCACCGATCCCTCATGAAGAAACTGCATCCCGACCAAGGGGGGTCGACGTACCTCGCGGCCCGCGTCAATCAGGCCAAGGATGTTCTGCTTCGCCGCCATCGCTGAGATTCCCAAAGAGGATCCTCGCGTGGTGTCCCGTCCGTGATTGACGTCTCGCCTGATGTCCCGGTTTGGTCCGGGCGTTGTTTGTTGGAGCGCGATGTTTTCCGAAACGCGCAGTCCACTTTTCTGGGTCATGCTTTAGTTCTTGACGGCCATGCAGGTGATATCGCTGCGCTTGAGCTGCTTGCAGGCGGCCTCCGCCATTGCCTTGTCGAAACCCGCGAAGCGTGCCCGGTAGAGCGCCTTGTCGCCTTTTTGCACGCGCTCGGTAAACGGGTCGGCTGCGGCAAGCATGGCGGGGATCTTAAGCTGCGCGGCGCTCAAATGCTGCTTGGCCTCGTCTTCGCCCTCGAAAGCGCCGATCTGAATGATCCAGCTGCCATGCGCGTGAGTCTGTGGCGCAGCGGGTTCAGCCTTCGTGAGACCAGTTTTCGTCGGGCCGGCCTTGGCCGGTTCGGATTTTGGTAGTTCGGGCGTGATCGGTTCGGCTTTAGTCGACGTGGCAACCGCAGCCAGTTCGGCGGACGCCACGACGATGGTGCTCGGCGCTTCGGACAATTGTGTTGCCGGCGGCGTGCGGACTGCCGGCGCCGCGGCTGGTTGCGATGACGGAGTGGCAGCCGGCACCAGCGTCGGCATAGGCGCAAGCGAAGCCGTCTGCACGGGCGCGGTGCGGTAGGAAATAGTCTTCACCAGGAGCGGCTGGATCGGATCATTGGAGCCGACCGCCGCGTTCCCGTTCGCTTTTGCGTTCACGCTAGCCGTCGCTGCCGGCGCCGCATGCGACGCCAATGGCGCCGTGGCAAACGCTACCGGTTTCGGGTCGCCCCGCTGCTCGGTTTTCTCGGCGATGACCGGCGGCGTCCTTCCGGCGATAGCGGGTGCCGTCTTTTCGGCGACGGCTGGCGCCGTGTGCCGCAGCGAAGCCTCCTTGATGTGCGCGGTGATCAGCTCGCGCATGTGGGCATCGCGCTCGAAAGCCGAGCGGCCCCCGAGCACGACGGCGATGATGTAACGACCGTCGCGATGAATCGAGGTGACGAGATTGAAGCCCGAGGCCCGCGTATATCCCGTTTTGATGCCATCCACCCCACCGACAACGCCCAGCAGGTGGTTGTGATTGCGCATCGCCGCGCCGTGGTAGACGAACTCCGCCGTGGAGAAATACTTATAATAGTGCGGAAACCGCTCCTGGATCGCGCGCCCGAGCATGGCTTGGTCTTGCGCGGTGGTGATCTGATCGTCGTCCGGCAGGCCCGACGCGTTCACATAGCTGGTGTGGTTCATGCCCAGTGCATGGGCCTTTTCCGTCATCAGCTTGGCGAATGCGTCTTCGTCTCCGCCGAGATTCTCGGCGATCGCGACGGCAGCATCGTTCGCCGACTTCGTGACGACTGCCTTGATCGCATCTTCGACGGCGATGGTCTGGCCGGGCTTCAGGCCGAGCTTTGTGGGCGCCTGTTCGGACGCATGTTCGGAAACCTTGAGCGGCGTTTCGAGCTTGATCCTGCCGGCATCGAGCCGCTCGAACAGCAGGTAGAGCGTCATGATCTTGGTCAACGACGCCGGATGACGCAACGCGTCGGCGTTCGATGCGTGCAGCACGTCTCCGGTGTTGCCATCGACGACGATCGAGGAGCTTGGCGGTGCGTAGCTTTCGGCGTGAGCGCGATGGGGAACGCGCATCACATGACGCGTCATCACTGCACGCGCCATTACCGCGTGACGCACGTAATTCACGTGGAACCGATGGTGCCTTGCGTCGGCCGAATCGCTAGAGAAAATCACGGCCGCTGCGATGGCGGCAAAGCTCACGACGCAACTGCGAAGCCCATACACGGCTCCAGAACGCACTCGACTCATTATCACCCCGTCCCTGACGCGCACCGGGCTCCCGGTGGGAGCCCACCCTTTTTGCTCCTTCGGGACGATGCGTCCCCCGTAATAAGCGGCCGGCTTGGTCCAACCACCCGTCGCAATGGCGAGGCATTTCCCCCAACCAAGGACCGGTCGTCACACGGACGACACCGTCAAGCACGCTAGGCGAACGCAGTTGCAAAAGCGTTAAACCCAGCGGGCGGCACCATTGCGTAGCCAAGGGCGCACTGCTTTCCGTTGAATTTTTTGTGCAATGCACTAATATGATTGTTGCGGGAAAAGGCCTTTTCAAGGCAAGGGGCCAGCTGAGTTAAACCTAGCCAACAGGCAGCGCGGGCCTGCGGAGAGACAATAATGAGTACCGATCAGATCCAGAAGATGATGAATACCGATCAGATGCAGAAGATGAGCAAAGACAGCATGGACATGGCAATGGCGTCGTTCGGCGCCTGGACCAAGAATGCGCAAGCCATCGCCACCGAGATGGCCGACTTCTCGAAGAAGTCCTTTGAAAACTCCACGGCCGCCTTGGAGAAGCTCATGGCAGCAAAGAGCCCGGAAAAGGCCATGGAGGTGCAGAGCGAATACCTCAAATCGTCCTATGAGGATTTCATCGCCCAATCGACCAAGCTCGGCGAGCTTTACGTCGATCTCGCCAAGGAGGCTTACAAGCCCTTCGAAGGCGTGCTCGCGAAGGCCGCCGCGATGAAGTAATGGGCGCGGCAAGCCAAGTCGCGCGAAAGCCCGGCTTCATCCAGCCGCGCTGCTGCCTCTATTGGAGTGTTGGCAAGCTTCGGTGTTCGAAAGAGTCCCTGTCGCGTGGCGCGCGTCGCGTCACGCCTTCGGCAGAACGGCTTCGATAGCCGCCGCGATCCTGGCGAGCGCTTGCTCTATGCGTCCGACCCGGAAGGCGATGTGTTCGAGCGCGTATGCGGTCCGCTTGTCGGCTGAGGGCATGTTCTGGGCGTCGTAATCCGGGACGAAGTCCTGCTCCAGGTCGCGGAGGAGTTTCGGGC
>Ga0116126_1002014_pt1 | contig 12050 bp, 7 predicted proteins | sample June2015DPH_16_5_FD_89730 | JGI IMG/M metagenome (GOLD analysis project Ga0116126, IMG submission 89730) | Peatland microbial communities from SPRUCE experiment site at the Marcell Experimental Forest, Minnesota, USA - June2015DPH_16_40 | ecosystem: Environmental > Terrestrial > Soil > Wetlands >...
AAACCTCTCTGGCTATATCACCGCCGACGCCATCGACGACGCCGGATGGCGGCAGGATTCGCCCTCGCAGTTGCGCCGGCTCTACGCCGACCTTGGCGCGCGTGGCGATCAAACCGAATTCCACGTGACCTTTACCGGCGCGTCCAACAGTTTTGGCGCGGTGGCGGCGACGCCGGTGGAAATGCTGAGCCAAAACTGGTCGAGCATCTATACCGTCCCGCAAACGACGGAGAATCAGCTCGCCTTTCTGACCGCGAACGCAAGCTGGAAACCGACGAATACGCTGACCTATCAAGCCAACGTCTACTATCGCGCATTCCGGCAGAGCCACGTCGATGGCAACGGCACGGATGCACAGAATAGCGGCTGTCCCGACCCGGCCGTGCTCTGCTTTCCCAATCTCGACGGCACCCTGTCCAATCTTATCACGACAACCGGGCAGACCGTCCCCGCGACCGGATCGCTCGGCGCGAGTACGTTGGGAGAAATCGATCGCACCTGGACGTCGACCAACTCTTTCGGTGGCACCGTGCAGGCGGCGACTTCAGAAAAGCTGTTCGGTTACGCCAACAACTTCACGGTCGGACTGAGCATCGACCGGGGGCTCGTGCAATTTTCCAGCACGAGCGAGCTGGGAACAGTCAACGCTAACCAGTTTCCGACGGTGCAGGGCGTCGGTCTCTTCGTCGACCAGCCGTCAGGCGACGTCGCGCCAGTCGGCTTGAGCGCCGAAACCCTCTATACCGGGCTCTACGTCATCGACACGTTCGACGTCACGCCGCGGCTGTCGGTCACGGCCGGCGGCCGTTTTAACTTCGCCCAAATCAACCTCCAGGACGAATTGGGCAACGACCCTTCGCTCAACGGCAATCACGACTACAGCCGTTTCAATCCGACGATCGGCGCGACCTACAAGCTTACGCCCAATGTCACGCTCTACGGCGGCTACTCGGAAGCGAACCGCGCGCCGACCCCGCTGGAGCTCGCCTGCGCCGACCCGCTGCGGCCCTGTCTGATCGACAGTGCGCTGGTCGGCGACCCCAATCTCAAGCAAGTCGTGTCGCACACGTTCGAGGCCGGCTTGCGCGGGTATTTTGACATTGCCAAGGGGCTGTTAGCCTGGAGCGTCGGCGCCTACCACGCGCTCGACACCGACGAAATTATCGCTGTCGCGAGCCCGATCCCCGGACATGAATACTTTCAGAACGGCGGGAATACGTTGCGCCAAGGGATCGAGGCGCAGGCGTCCTACAAATGGGACCGCTGGAACGTCTACGCCAATTTCACCTCGGTCGATGCCACCTTCCGCAACGCATTGACCTTGTCTTCGCCGTTCAACCCCTTTGCCAACGGAAACGGCAACATCTTTGTCGTTCCGGGCGATCACCTTACCGGCATTCCGGACTTCCGTTTCAAGGCCGGCGCCGAATATCGCATCACCGACCCGTGGAAGCTCGGCGTCGATCTCAACGTGGTCGGCAGCCAATATCTTGTCGGCGACGAATCAAATCAGAACCCGAGAATGCCGGCCTATTGGGTCGTGAACCTGCATTCGTCTTACCAAGTATCGAAAAACGTCGAACTGTTTGCTTTGGTGAAGAATGTGTTCAATCAGCATTATTACGCGTATGGCACGTTCTTCGACGTTGCCTCGTTTCCGTATTTGAATCTGAACCGATCCGCGCACCTTCGTGCCGGGCATTCCGTTCGCCGCTTATGCCGGGGCGCGAGCGACGTTCTAGCGACGAGACCGCTCGCCAGATGCGGATTTCTTTGCCGATAAACCGGTGAGCTCCAGGCTCAACGCCTTGAGCTCGCGCCGCGCCTCGGCGTCATAGACCTGCGCGTCGGCGCGCGCCTCGCGCTGGCCGTTGAAATAAAGGCCGCTTTGCCCCTGCACCTCCAGCGACACCGCGAGTTTGAGGATCGCGTCGGCGCCCTCCTCGACACTGCTCATGGGCTTGCCGCCGAACTGGAGCACCATAGTCGTGTTCATGAAGGTCGCAGGATGTAACGCATTGACCGTGACCGCCGCGTCCTCAAGCTCGTGGGCGAGATCGATGGTAAACATGATCTGCGCGAGCTTGCTCTGTCGGTAGGCGCGCAACCCGCTGTAGCTCTGCGTCAACATCACATCGGTGAAGTCGATCGCCTCCTGCCCAAGCGATGAGACGTTGACGATGCGTGCGGGCGTACTCTTTTCGATCAGCGGCAAAAGCAGATACGTGAGCAGGAATCCAGCCAGATAGTTCACCGCGAAGCGCAATTCGTAGCCGTCGGCGCTGGTCTGCCGCGTCCCCTGCGGTCCGCCGCTGCCGATGCCGGCATTATTGACGAGGAGATCGAGCCGTTTTGTCGTCTTCTGCACCGCGTCGGCCAGGCACCGCACGTCGGCGAGGGAGGAGAGATCCGCCGCCAGAAATTCCGCGGAGCCGCCGCCGGCGTCGTTGATCTCGGCGACGACGCGTTCGCCCCGCCCGCGATCGCGGCCGTGCACCAGAACCCGCCAGCCGCCTTCTCCCAGCCTTTTTGCCACGACCCGGCCGACGCCGTCCGTCGAACCGGTAATGAGAACTGTCTTTCCGTTCGATTTCGCCATTGCCGCACCTCTTCTAGCCGGGATGTAAGATGGATCGGGGCGTTTTTCATGTTAGACTTTCCTGGCGCGCGCGGTCCCGCAAATTTTCTTCGATTTCATTGAACCTGCGCGCCGCGTCGCGCGACCTAACCAAGAGCCGACCGCCGTGCCGATGCAAACGACTTCGGACGAGGTTCTGATCGGAAGGATCGCCAGCGGCGACCGGCTCGCCATGAAGGTGTTGTTCGCACGGCACCATGTTCGTGTGTATCGATTCGTGGTGCGTCTGGTGCGCAACGAGGCAACGGCGGAGGACTTGGTCAGCGACGTATTCCTCGATGTCTGGCGGCAAGCCGCCAAGTTCGAGGGGCGTTCAGCGGTCTCTACATGGATGTTGAGCATCGCCCGTTTCAAGGCGCTGTCGGCGCTGCGGCGCCGGCCGGAGGAGGAATTGGATGAGGAAACCGCCGGTGCGATCGAGGATCACGCCGACGATCCGGAAGTTACGTTGGCGAAGAAAGACAAAGGCGCGGCCCTACGCGAATGCTTGGGCAAGCTGACGCCCGAGCACCGGGAGATCATCGACCTCGTCTACTACCACGAGAAATCGGTGGAGGAGGTCGCTGCCATCGTCGATATCCCGGAGGCGACTGTGAAGACGCGCATGTTTTACGCGCGGAAGAAATTATCGGAGCTCCTGAAGGAGCAGGGAATCGATCGAGGTTGGCCATGAGCACGGCGAACGAACGCGAACGCAGCGATATCGAGGACCTGCTGCCCTGGCACGCCGCGGGAACGCTCGACCCTCGCGACACGCGGCGGGTGGAGGCCGCGCTCGCCAACGACCCCGAGCTGGCGCGACGCTACGAATTGGTGCGCGAGGAGCTCGGCCAGACCGTTTATCTCAACGAGACGCTGGGAGCCCCCTCGCCACGGGCGATGGAGGCGCTGTTCGCCAAGATCGACGCCGAGCCGGTGCGGCGGCCGATGGTGTCGATGAATCTTGGCGCGCGTATCGGGGAATTCTTCGCAAATCTTTCGCCGCGCACGCTGGCCTGGTCGGCGAGCGCGGCTGCGCTCGCCATCGTCCTGCAAGCCGGGTTGATCGCCGGCATCGTGCTCAAGGAGAAGAGCGCGGGCAGCTATGAAATTGCGTCGGCGCCGACGAACGTCGCCGGGGACGGCGCTTATGCTCTGATCCGCTTCCAACCTCAGGCTAATGCCGCCGATATCACCAAATTCCTGGAAACCAACGAACTCAGTATTGCGGGCGGCCCGTCGGCGGGCGGACTATATCGGGTGCGTATCGCGGCGACCAAGCTCCCGAAGACGGACCTCGACCGCATCGTGAAGACGCTGCAGGAGGACAAGGTCGTCGGCTTCATCGCTACCACCGAGTGATCCACGAGGAGTTTGCTATGCAAAGCGACTCAAGGAAGCTGCGGCCAATCCTGCCGCTGATGCTCTGTGGCCTGCTTCTGACCGCATCGTGTATCGGCGGGTCGAGCCCGGCGGCGGCGAGAGGCGGGTTTGGGGGTGGTTTCGGGCGCATGGGCAGTTTCGGAGGCCCGGCCGCCGGCATCGGCCGAGAACCGCGGCAGCACATGACGGCGACGCGTCGGGACAGAGTTGTTGACCGGCCGTCCGGCAGGAACAGAGGAAGCGCAGGCTTTGAGGGAGATCGGGGTTCCGGCCATCATCGGATTATCGGCCCCGGCATCGGCGGCAATCCCGGTCCGGACGTATCGGAGTTGCCGAGGCGCGGCGGCACTGGCGGCACTGGCAGCAACAACGGCGGCAGCGGCGTGCCGCCAAGCGGCGAGCGGCGCTTCGTTCCGGGCGAGATACTCACCGAGTTTTCGTCGAACGCAACGCCGCAATCGATCGATCAAATCGCGCGCCGATACGATTTGACCCGGCTCGAATCGCAAAGCCTCGCATTGATCGGCAGCAGTCTCTATCGCTGGCGCATTGGCGGCCGCCGCTCGGTGGCGGACACGGTGGGCGCGATCGAGAATGAGCGCATAGTTTCCAGTGCGCAGCCCAACTACATTTTCACGCTGCAAGAACAGGCCGCCACGATCACCGATGACGCGCAGGGCGATGCGGCTCAATACGTGCTGAACAAGCTGCAAATCAAACAAGCGCATCAACTTGCAACGGGGAAGAATACGCTGGTTGCGGTGATCGACTCGGAGATTGACGCCAAGCATCCGGATCTTGCCGGGACAATCGTGAAAAGCTTCGACGCATTGAGTGGCGATACTAGCCCGCACAAGCATGGAACGGCCATTGCAGGTGCGATTGCTTCACACGGCAAGCTGTTGGGTATTGCGCCAGGCGTGAAACTGCTGGCGGCGCGTGCGTTCGACGATGCGCCCGTCGACGCTAAAGGCACCTCATTTGCAATATACAAAGCGCTCGAATGGGCGGCCGAAAACAATGCACGCGTCGTGAACATGAGTTTTGCAGGTCCGCCGGATCCGGCATTGCACCGATTGCTGGCAGCCGCATACGAGAAAGGCCTGGTGCTGATTGCTGCAGCCGGTAATGCGGGGCCGAATTCACCGCCGCTTTATCCCGCGACCGATCCCAGCGTGATCGCCGTGACCGCAACCGATAGCAATGACAGTTTGTTCAAGATGTCTAACCGCGGCGAATATATCGCGGTTGCCGCGCCGGGGGTCGACATTCTCGCCGACGCTCCCGCTGGATCATATCAGATCACCACAGGAACGTCGGTTGCCGCCGCACATGTGAGCGGCGTAGCGGCGCTCTTGCTCGAAAGCAAACCATCGCTCAAGCCTAAGGATGTTCGCGCCGCGCTGACGGCGTCCGCCAAAGCGCTGAGAAATGGCGAGCAGCCAGGCTCCGGCGCCGGGCTGGTAAACGCCTATCGCGCGGTCATGTCACTGGACAGCAAATCCATCGTTAAGGATGGCGGCGACGGTCAGGCAAAACGGTGAAAGATCGTGCGCAGAGTCCGCGTTTATTTCTGCTCGAGGCGCCAGGCCCCGTCCCAGTCGTCCGGCGGCGGCGCGGCCGACAGGTGGTCGATGCGCTTGAGTAGCGTCAAAGACGGCCCGTCGCCGGGAACCGCTTCGAGCGCCGCGGCAAAGGCGCGGCGCGCTTCGTCCCAGCGCCGGGCCCGGTAGGCGGCGAGGCCTGCGGCATAGCGGCTGCGCAACTCGATCTGCATTGGCGTCAAGGCGCCGCCGCGGCCCATGATCTCGTACACGGCCTGCGAGTGGCTCTGGCCGACCAGCACCACGCGATCGATCTCGCGCGTCTCGATCGCTGCGCTGGCTCCGGTCACGGTCGCTGCCGCTGCCAGGATCCGGCTGCCGTACAGCTTGTTGGCGCCTTCCAGGCGCGACGCCAGGTTCACGGTCTCGCCCATCACCGTGTAGCTCATCATCACCTCGGAGCCGATGCTGCCGACCAGCGCCTCGCCGGTGGCAATGCCGATGCGAATATCGAACGAGATCGGCACGCTGCGGAGACCAAGCAGCTCGGGCAGCTCCGCCCGAAACGGTGCGACGCGATCGAGCATGTCGAGCGCGGCAAAGCCGGCGAGGCGCGCCTGGTCCGCATCCGCGGTGAAGGGCGGTCCCCAATAGGCCATGATGGCGTCGCCGATATATTTGTCGATGATACCGCCATTGCCGTGGATCGGCGCCGACATCGTCGAAAAGTACCGGTTCATCACCTTGACGAGTCCCTGCGGCGTCATCTCCTCGCTGACGCCGACGAAACCCTTCACGTCGCAGAACAGCACGGTCATGACGCGCCGCTGTCCCTCGGCCGCCAGCGCCGGGCCGCTGATCAGCCCCTCGACGATGCGGGGATCGATGTATTTTCCGAATGTCTCGCGTATGCGCTCCTTCGTGCGCAGCTGTTCGATCATGCGGTTGAACGCGACCGTCAACAAACCGATCTCGTCCTGCGAGGTGACGGCAAGGGTTTGGCCGAGATCGCCTGCCTCGACCGCGCGCGTGCCTTCCAGCAAGCGGCGGACCGGGCGGCTCATTCCGGTGCTGACCAGTATCGAAAAGACCAGGCCCAGCGTGGCGGCGAGCGCCGTCAGCACGATGGCGATCATTATGACCGCGTGCTGCTTGCGCACGGTCGCCGCTGCGTCGGCGCGGAGGAGCTCGATCATTTCCGTGCGGACGGTGTCGATCTGGCGATCAAGCTCGTCGCGCAGTTCATCGACCCGGTCGAGGCCATCGGCGAGCGCCTTATGGTCGCCGCCGTCGAGCAGCGGCAGGACGCGCGCGATCTCCTCGTTGAGGTGAACGCGGGTATCGTCGACCAAATCGGAAAGGCGGGTCTCCAGCCGCACCAGCGCGGTCGTGTCGTTGAACTGGCTCCCCTTCTGGATCAGGCCATCAATCAACGCGCGCGCCGTTTTGCTTTCCTTTTCCGCCGCTTCGCCATTGGCGTCGAAACTCTTGCGGATGGCGGCGAACCGCTCGGTGTCGGCGGGAGACTCGATTTTCCCGATGACCATGCGGCGCAACGCCACCGCGCGCTCGAGCGAGTGGATGTTGGCCCGCGCCAGCGCGCCATAGGCCGGAACGTAGCTCCGCGTCAGATCGTCGAGCCGCTCACCGACCTGCATCACGAGCGCCGTCGATATCAGCGCCGTGATGGTCATCAAGACGATGAGCGTCACGGCGATTCCGATGATTTTGCGCTTGATCGACAGTCGGATCATCGAGCGATCCACGTTGCGGCCGCGCCAAAGACAGTCAGCGAGACATTCTTTGGAATAAGGCCAGCTAAATCAATTACGAATTAAGGAAATTGGTGCCAGGAGAGTAATCGCATTCCGTTGTCGTCATTGAACAAAATTAAAAGGTGCGGCGGAATGTGGCCCATTGAGTCACAAGGGGAATCTCCGGCGACCGCCGCACCGGGATCGGCCGTGACGCACTTTGTCGGCGTCGCCAAAACAAAATCAAAGCGCGACAGCTGCACCGCATGTCGGCGCAAGAAGTGCCCAGTTTGCAGTCGATTACGATTAGTAACTACCACTGATTTCGTTTCGAACTCCGATAGGTCCTAACACGCGGTTAAGATATTTATAACAATCGCGTGATTTACTCGCCGCTAACCGAGGAAGGCGGACGCGGTGTCTGCCTACGTATAGAGAGTGAACGCAATGCCTGCCAACAAATCACCAAAGCTTATGCGGCGTGCAGAAGTGTCGTCGTTCCTGAAAGATCAGTACGGGCTAACCCGATCCGCCGCCACGCTGGCTGTTGATAGATGTCGTGGAAGAGGGCCGGTTTTCGCGATCATCGACGGACGAGCCTACTACCATCCTGCTGATGTAGCGGCATGGGCCGAGGCCCAGATCTCCGCAGCTAAACCAATGCACCCGCGAGTTGTTCACCGGAAGAAGGTTGGGCGTCCGCGAAAGATCATCAGTGATGGGGCTGTCGCGTGATCCGGGCAGGTGCTCCACTGCCGGAGCGCCTCACCGCAGAACGCCTCCGCGAAGTTCTCGAATATGATCCGACGACGGGGATTTTTACCTGGAAAGTTTCTAGAGGCGGGTGGGCCAAGGGTTCGCGCGCAGGACGTTGCCGCCAGCGCGGCGTATGGAGAATTTGCAAGAGCGACGTGAAAAAGAAAGCCGCCAGAACGGATCTGACGGCTAAAGGAAGTTTGGATTGAGTTGCAGGTTTAACAGCGCCTACCCGACCGCAAAGCGGGAGGCACAAGCAAGTGAAGGAGTTTTGGTACCATGTCGATGAACCAAATTCAAGGTGCCACGGGCCCGTCGTCACCGGCATCCAACGACGGCGGCTTGCTGTTTTCGCAGAAGCAGCAGCTTCAATCAGCCGTCGTTCCGTTCGTCGCGCCTAAACCAACAGCTCTGCGGCCGGACTTCACAAAAATCCCAGACGGACTCAAAGCACTCGACAACTGGGTGATGTGGCGCTTCCTGCCGCCCACCGGCGGACAGAAATACCGAAAGGTGCCGTTCCAGATAAATGGCAAGGCGGCGAGCAGTACCGACCGAACGACGTGGAGTTCATTCGAAATATGCAAAGCTGCATATGAGCGTGGTGGATACGATGGAGCGGGGTTCGTGTTCGACGGTGCGATCGGCGAAGACGGGCTCTGCTTCGTCGGCATCGACTTTGACAACTGTATCGACGCCAATCACGTCCTGCAGGAGCCCGCTCGGAGCCATATCAAATCTCTCGGCACATACGCCGAGCAATCAGTGAGCGGAACCGGGGTTCACTGCATTGCGCGCGCCAAGCCGCTCAACGCTATTACTTACAAAAGCCCGGACAGCACGGGCAGCGTCGAAATTTATTGCGACAAACGATATTTCACTTTCACCGGCCACACCCTGACATTTGAGAAGATCAAGTCTGTTCCAGAGGCGATCAACACGCTCCACGAGGAAGTGCTGGCGAAGGCAGGTCAGACCGCGAAGCCCCTGAACGCTTTCAACGTCATTAACATGGCAGGCTTTACAGGAGGCCCTGCACCAGAGTTCGCCGGTCTGGGCCTTGACGAGAGCTTGTCTGATGGCATCAAGAGCGATTCGTGGGTCGAAGCTTTGTCTGACAAGCAAAAAGACGAAGTCGTCGATCATGCGTTGAGTGTCATTGCGTCAAACACCAAGCTCCTTGAGATCGGGGCAGACGGTGGCGACAACTACCAATATTTCAGGCTGACGACCGCAGTGGCGGTTTCCGGGGCTCCTCACGCCGAAGATTATTTTGTACTCCATGCTTTGGGAGCGAAGAACGCTGATCCTGAAGATAGCCTTCGGCAGCATTTCGAGCGTTGTCAGGCTGACGCTGACGGGCGGATCACCATAAGGACACTGCTAAAGCTGGCAGAGGATGTGGGCGCTGATTTTTCGCGGTGGCAGCGACCTACGCCCACTGCGATGATCAACCAAGCGCCGGCCAACAATCCAGTACTCGAACAACTGCTGCCGGTGTCCGAGGCTAACTTCATAGCCTCATTCTCGAACATCCCGCATCGTCAATGGCTCTATGGCGTCGATCTCATCCGCGGCGAGATTACTGTTGCAGCATCGCCGGGCGGGGCCGGCAAGACGTCGCTTGCCCTTGGAATGGCGGTTTCAATTGCTACGGGAAGGGCGCTCCTTGGCGAACGGATTTGGGGAGGAACCGACCTTAAATCGCTGTACATCAATGCCGAGGACAGCGGCGTCGAAATGCGGCGGCGCACTTGGGCATTCTGCCTCCAGCACGGCATCACAGAGCAGGAGCTAGATCGGCTTTATATTGCGGGAACGGATGACGCGCGAGTAAAGGCCTTATCGTTCCTGCGGACAATAGACAAATCTTCGCTTGTTCTCGACGCGGCAGGGCTCAAGCGCCTGGAAGAACTTGTTATCTCGCTGCGTCCCGACCTCGTCGTGATAGACCCGCTCGTCGTTTTATGCGGCGGAGGCAATATCAACGACAATGCAGCAATGTCGCTAGTTATTTTAGAGCTCAAAAGGCTCGCCATCAAACTCGATTGTGCCATTCTGATTATTCATCACACGAGAAAAGGCGGCGAGCCGGGGAGCGCAGAAGCGGTCAGCGGAGCCTCAGCCATCGTTAATTTGGCGCGACGCGCAATTATGCCCGTAACGATGACGGAAGAAGAGGCGGTAAAGCTCAAGGTGTGGCCGTCTCAAAGGTACGCTTATTTCAAGGTCGTGGATGCGAAGTCCAATCTCGCGCCGCGCTCCGACGACACCCCTTGGTATCGGCTCAATAACATCACACTACCGAACGCGGAGCCGCCAACGTACGAACATGGCGACGGCGTTCAGGCCGTCGAACGGGTACAGTTACCCTTGCTTAATAGCGACATAGCTGCCGCCGACGAACAAATTATTCGGCGCGCAATCCTCGACACAGTCGAAAAAGGCAAAATGATCGACGGGCAGGTGTATCCGTACAGTCCAAACGTCACCGGGGCTACCAACGAGCGCACCCTGCTCAACGACGCGATGGCTGCTGTTAAAACTGCAATCGGTCGGCCTTGGCATGAAGGCGACCTCAAGGCTGCCGTGAACGGCACAATCAAGTCGCTCGTTTCAAAAAAATGGCTTGTCGAGGCGGAGAAGATCAAGGGTCCTCGTTTTCGTCGGGGGAGCACGCTGCGCGTCGATTGGCCCCGCGCAGGTCTGTCGAAGGAACTTAGTTCCACCGCCGCATCGCATGAGGAAGACGGACCGGACAAAGAGAGTTCTGGATCGTCGCGGCCGTCCGAAGCGAGCTCCACTGGCAGGGTAAGTTCCCCAGCCCGCAGCCCGAACTGCGGCAGCGCATCGGAAGATTAGGGGTCGATAATGGTGGTCAATGGTCAATGGCATGGTCAATTGATTCACCAATTGCCCATGGCAGCGGTGGTGGTCAATTGCCCCCCTTTAAGGGGGCATTGACCGCCTGCCATCCGCGCCGACGTATTCACCACCAATGCGGCTACTTGATTTGCAGTGGTGGCACGTTTTGACGCTGGACGATTTTCACCCGCAGGGCCGCTAGATAACCCTTCCACGAGCGTGCTGACTCTCCTGAGTTCCGCAGGCTCGTTTTCAGTCCGTGGCCGGTGGTGGGATGGCTGCAAGGACCAAAAACGCACCAGTGGACTCCGTAGAGTCACTGCGGGCCTATCGGCGGGCACACCTTCGAAGGTCGCCCGAGCCCTAGTTTGGATCATTTGCCTTTATCCGGTGCTCGGGTCCCACCGTTGCACCAGAGAAGAGGCATTGGGCCGCGAGTCGGCACACGCGGCTTCGACCGGATGGTGAAGTGCCCACACTATAGGGTTACTAATAACTGGGACCTCGTCCCGGGCGTCCCACTGCCCTGGTTCGGGGGCTATCGCCACACGGGCGATCCCCGCCTTTTGACGCCTAGCACCGGGGAGGCACTTCGCTGTGACAGGTACACGAGCTTCGCCATCGACGTCGCGGCGCTGGTCGTGGTGACACTGGTCACACGCAAGCTTCTGATCAACGATGACCACATGATCTGGAACTATCGCAGGCAGCTTGAGGCCGTCGCCGAGGCGCGCAGTAAAGCGGCTGGTTAGCTGATCCTGGTGCAGCGACGCCACGCGCGCCATCGCTCACGCCAGCCATCCGCCGTGCTCCCCGCACGCGCGGGGATGAATCGGCCGAGAGGGCCGCCAAAGATCCCAATCTTGACGTCGACACAAAGCCGCGCCTCGTTACGGTCGATTATACGGGCGCTCAATGGAGCGATCCACAATGGCAAGCTCATTTGAAAAAGCTGCAGGCGGCGGGATTTCCAGTGAAATGGTGGCAAGATTCCAAAAAAGTAAGCTTACAGCCGACTGATTGGGCATGACTGCTTATGGCCCCTCGCGTCACTTCTCTGCGCCGAACAATAATGTCGCTATTGGAGTAACAACGGACGTTGATCGGCACGGGTACTGAATGCATCGGTCG
>Ga0116126_1002015_pt1 | contig 12049 bp, 20 predicted proteins | sample June2015DPH_16_5_FD_89730 | JGI IMG/M metagenome (GOLD analysis project Ga0116126, IMG submission 89730) | Peatland microbial communities from SPRUCE experiment site at the Marcell Experimental Forest, Minnesota, USA - June2015DPH_16_40 | ecosystem: Environmental > Terrestrial > Soil > Wetlands...
AGAGATAGAAAAAACGCCGGCTTGGCGCCCGGCCCTTTAGCGCGATTCAAGGCCCCTTTCGGAACCTTGCCGCAGGCGAGCGGGGTGCCCGCGAGTGAATCCCAGTTTTTCGATTTCCAACGCCATTTGTGGGCGACCGCTTTGAAGGTGATGCCCCAATAGAAAGGCCCCACACATGAAAAAGAAATATTTTGGCGAAGAATCCGTCTTTGAGCACATCTGGAACGCCGCTGACGAGGAAGGCCTATGGACCGGGAACGCCGAAACATTGGCCCGGGAATTCGGCGTGACGCAAGACGAGGCTTACTCCATGCTGGCTCAGCTTTGCCAACGTCATCTCATCGAGAGGCTCTTTCAGGGGAAGTTCGCGATTGTGAACTGGCCCGAAAGAGTTGATCCGGGCGAAGTAGGACTGCATTGGTGGGAGATCGCAGTTTTGCCGAAATAAGGACGGGCTAATAACTGCTGGGTAGGTGGTGTGATGAGGGGGCTCTCGGTTTTCCTCTACCTACTTTTTTGACCGGGATCATCGCCTGAGCGCGCCGCCGTAATCCAGAGTCCCCTGTGGCCGATTCAACCGAACGCGGATCCCGTCTTCATGCCGCATCAGTTCGCCCCGGTGATGCCAACGGCAAAACGTCGTGGCTAACCGACGCCTTCCGCCAATACTCGAGCCTCCGGTCAGCGATCTGACAATAATCCGGATTCTGCTCGACGCCCACTATCTCGTCCCAACCCGCTTGCATCGCCCCGATCATTTCACTGCCGCTGCCGCAGAACGGAACCCAGAGGCGGCGGGGTGCAACCGATGGTGGTGGAAGGAGTAAGGTAGCGAGGTGGCGGCACAAGGCGAGGGGCTTAACGGTCGGGTGATCGTTCGGCAGATCCTCGCAACCCGCATTACGTTCCCGGCTGCTGGCCTTCGCACAGTAGAAAAATCTGCTCCATTCGCCCAGCATCGCTGCCGATTCCTCATCGAGGATCAGATTTGCGGGGTAGCGGCCAGATGGAAGTCGCGTGCCATCCACATTCAACGCTCCGCTGCCGAATTTCAGCGCAATCTCGGCGTAAGTCATGCCCTGCCTCGGCGCGCGGAAGCAGAGAATTGGTTCCCATGCTGGATTAAGAGCGCATGTCTTGTGACCAGACCAAGGAGCGGAGGTAGGCGAACCGGGAGCAGTTTTAAGGGGCTGGTCCTGTACAGGGCCGAATGTCGTCTGCCTCGTCTCACTGTATCGCTCGCCTTTATATCTGCTGTGATTTGGCCCGCTGGATGTACCGATAACTTCGCCCCGCTTATCTCCGTTCGCTTTGTCAATCAACTTGCTTATGTCCTGTGCTTTTGGAAATCCTTGCGAGTGCAACCAGTTTATAGTTTCCCAGTGCTCGAAACCCTCAAGCTGCATGCCAGTATTCAACCACTCAAACATGCGAGTCCCCCCAAACATCAGAACGATTGCGCCGGGCGAGAGCAGCGGGAGCATCGCCTCGCCCCACTGCCTGCAAGCATCTTGAAACGCAATGTTCTCCTCCACTGTAGTCATGCGCTGCCCTGGGGGCATATACGTGTGAACCTGATTCGTAGTTGGCTGCTTCGGATCGTCCCATTTCGCATTCATAAAGTGATAGCCATACGACGGGTCGCACAGGACGGCATGAAATTTTGGGCCAGAGTAAGTACGTGACCACGACACAAATTCGCTGTTAACTATGACTGTTTGCTTCGGTCTCGGCCGCAAAAGCGGGTCAAAGCCCCTCCGGGCGATGATCAGGCGTATCAGACGCAGCCCGCTCTCGTGGATTCAGCAAGGTGTACTGCCCCATCCTGTGTTCTCGGGGTTGGTCCGCCGGCGAAATGCATTTATTGAGAAGCTCCGCGCGCTTGTCATCAGCCGGTGATACCGCCACCACATGGAATGAATCGGAAGCGCCCTCCTGCGGCTGTGAAGGTGGAACTGGCGCCGCTTGGGGGTTAGGCTCCAGCGGAGGCAACCTTAGACATTCATCGCTGTTTGTCCATATAACTTCCTCACTCTTCTTGCTGCGCTGCCCCTTGAAAACGCCAAAAGGACGAAAAGGCAGCCAGGTTGCACCTTGGTTCTCACATACAACGACCTGCCCCTTTCGGGTTTTGCACCACTCAGCGAGAGCCTTATAGTCTATGTTCTTACGTCCATGGGTGTAGGCTTCCCCAGCCCCATTGTTGTAAGCCGGATCCACGAACCATGTTGCCTTTTCATTGGGGATGTTTTCCCATGAACATAGGGATATCTTCCAGTGGCGGATCAGCTGCACTTGCCGGGCAATACGTTCCCGCACTGCTTCCCCCCAGTAAACGCAGCCAGGCTGCCTCCCTTGCCATTCCCTCATCCATTTAGCAGGGGTTTTGCACGGCGTTGGTGTGCCTTTGTTTAGCCAATGCCCAATCAACCAGCGCGCCTCTTGGGGCACCACCCCTATCAAATCGTCCACGTGGTCGAAAACCAGCGGTAGACGCATGATCTCGTCCACCGAGGCGTGAATGAGGTAGTGCCACATGCCCACAACAATTTCGTCTATGTCATACAACCGCACTCGCCACTCGGCGTAACGCGTTGAGTAGCCGGCGGCCCCGGCACAGGGCTCAATTATGATTTTGTGCCGTGGCGCCGGATAAAGGGGAGCCGTACGCCACTTGCCGCCGTATCTGCAGAAGAATGGACCGGGGCGCCACCGGACGGGAACGATCGAGTTGGCCCTTAGCGTCAAAGTATCACCGGGGTTGGATGAATTTCGCCCTCTCGCGGTGACGTTGCCTCCTGTGAGGTTGAACTTTCAGCTGGCGTCGGTTTGGGTAGGGGCTGTGGCGAAGGCGCCAGCGAATTGGTAATGGCAGCTGCCAAAAGGTTGAGGTTGTACGCCGCGCCCCGCAGGACAACTGCCAACTGCGCGAAGTCTTGCGCGTTGGTCAAGACCTGTTCCGGCTTTTCCCGGAGCACGAGGAGCAGTTTTTTAAAAGCGGTCCCGGACAGGCTATAAGCGAAACGCTCTGTGAAGTTACTCGATGCCTGAGCGAAATACGCCCGCTTGTACACCGGCGCAGTCGCAGTCAGCTGGTGGCGCGCCCAGTCCTCGTAAGTTACGGCCGCCGGTGTTGGGACTCCGGGGTTTGTCGTTGTTACAGTGGAAATTCCCTCGGTCGAGAGATCGACACCGACAAATAAGCCTTCCTGGGGCTTTTTGTTGATCGCTTCGCGGATCGGGTTATACGCAGGATTATCAACGTCGGCTTCGGCGAGCCGCTGTGCTGCCATTGCTACATTCTTGTAGTGAGCGAAGTCCACCGAATCATAACCTTGCCTCTTACGCTTTGTGGGTTTCTTCCCCCGATACTCCTGCAACCGGCGCTGGATCGTGCGGATGGTAACATCCTCTTTTAGGCGCGGTCGAAACTCTCGGAACCACTCCGTCCACGTGGGAATCTTCAGGGTGTCCATCAGTTGGCGCTCGGTTCCGCGCTTACTGAGCATCGCCTGCATCTTGTCCAGTAACGGCATCAGTTCGTCGAAGTCATTTCTCGCTCTGACCGATCGCGTCGCATACTTCGCCGCTTTCTTGTTGATCTGCCGGTCTAATTCTTGGTATTCCGCAACCACTGCGCCCGGGGTCCTCGGTTCGCGACACGTGTCGCCAATCGGTTGAATTGGCGCAGCAGGAGGGATAACGGTAGTGATCATATTCGTGCTCATGTTTTTATTGCTTTCCTTCGTGGACTTTTACGGATCTTCTTTGCTATGGCCACCGCGGACTGCCAATTCGAGGTCGTCGTTGATCGGTTCCTTCGCCACGTCGCGTTCCAGCTCCAGGCACCGCGTACGCCGCTTTCCCTCATTTGGTGACGCCTGGCCGGTCTGCACGGATAAGGATCCCTGCCTTCACGAGAACCCACCTGACCTCGTCGATGACCTCCGGATTGGCGCTCCATTGCACGCGCCCCGCTGCTGTCGAAGCGCGATGGGAGTGCCACTCCAGCGTCTCCAGTCTGCCTTCAGGTCGATCGGACGCCAGCGCCCATCCGGTGCTGTTGCCGGAGGCGGCAAGATCGCAATCCCGTTTACATCGACAGGCGTCCCGCCATCTTGGAACTCGAGGGGGAAGATACCGGCGCGCCTGGTTGTTGGATCATGTCCGCCACTGCCTCGCGGAGATTCATCATTGGTCGTCCTCGGCCTCTTGGATCGCTTGGTCGGCGTCGATGACCCGTTGCGCCAAGTCCGGGTGCAAACGCCTTACTGCGCCAAAATCGTCGTAATCGTTTACCATCTCCCACATGAGAGCCGCCTCGGCCTGAAGCTGCTCGAACTCAAGTTTGTTGATTGCTACTGTCTGTTGCTTCCTCATTCCGCATCCCCCGATGGCTTCGCTACGACAGGCGCGGTCGGGGTCGTTGTCCAGCCGTAGTTCGTTTGCTTTCTAGGCAAAGCCGGCTCCTCCGTCGTCGGAAAATGTTGCCCGGAACCGCCCGAATATGCCGCTGATCCGGGGCATACCCCCCGCAGATGAAGCACGTCGATTCCTCGTCGGGCCTCTTCGCCGAGGTGGGGGCATCCTGGAGCTGCTTCCCATTTCGCTGTCCTTGTACCGCCCCGACTTCACCACTCATGCAGCCGACCAACTGCAACTCCCACGCTTCTACCGGGAAGTGTTTTTTCCCGCTCCGTGGCGATCATGACAGTTTTTCAAATCCTGACGGATTCGTTTCTGCCTGCTCCGTCAGCCAGCGGGCGTTCTGCTTTGCCATGTCGTCCAAGTTTTGGTCGATCTCCTCCTCCGACAACTCTTCCGTGCTCACGATCACTTTGGGAATTCCAAAACCCGCACTTTCTGGTGGGTATACGACGGTGACAAAAGCTTTTCTGATTTTGTCGTTATCGATCCGAACTGTTGAGTACAAATTCAATATGTCCATCAATGTCTCCTCAGATAGTCCCATGCCTGTGCGCTCCCACAAATCGTGATGTGGCAGCAGGTCATTTCGCGCCCCACCTTTTTCCTCCGTATCGGCGCTGTTCCCCCGAGCGACCGTGTCCCTAAGTGGGACCCAGGGTCGGAAACGAGAGAAGTGAAACCTCACATTCCAGAGCCGGGAAATGTTTCAAAATGCGGGGCCGGAATCACTGCCGGCCCTCCAGTTTGAGTGCTGCGCCGCTGATTTGTCTAAATTCTCTTACTGATCTCTTCTTCGGTCAGATTTTCGGTGTCAGGGTGTAACAACAGCAGTAGGCGATTTGTGCATGTTATTAACTCCTGACTACTGAGGTTATCTGGCTTGGCTTCCCATTGCTTGTGGAAAGCCTCGATTGCATCGCGCCAACCCGCATCATATTCTTCCGATGTGTCTTTCTTCTTCATTGTCATTGTTATTTCTCCTTTGGAAACACTTTCGCCAGTACTGCCTGCTGTATCGTCTACCTGTTCGGGATGTATCAAACAAACCAACTCCAAACAGCGCGTGCAGTAGATTGCGAACGGTGTGTTTTTCATCATCGCCGCTTTGAACCGTTCGAATTCGGGCTCCGTGGGATTTGGATTTCTGGCGGCGTCATCGGCGATGCAAGCACTGATGTGGCCGCTGATTTCCTGCTTGCTCGCGTCGCGTTCAATTAGGGACTTCATCGCATCGAAGTCGAGCCGGGCGTATCCGAGGGATGGTTTTCCCGACTTCACGCATTTGTGCTTGGGCAGGTCTTCGAGTCTCGTGTTTTTCATTCTTGCCTCCGCTCCTTCTTGAGCAAAGCCCGCCGTCCGGTTTGAGCTGGGTACTCTCGACCGCGCCTTGCTCGCCTGCTCAATGCAGGCCCCTGGTTCCTTGCTGCTCTCGCCCTCCTCATTCTTGAGAGCCAAGTATTGCTTGTCGGACAGGCCAGTCAGGCGGCACATGATTTTTTCCCGGTACGTGAGGCCTGTACCAAACACCGGGGCTTTCATCATCTGTATCCATTTCTCGTCGCTGACTTCTGGATCCGGGTGTGCCTCGAACTGTGTGCCACCTTCCGGATTCCGATAGGCAAAGATGCAACCGAGGTACCGCCACGGAGGTTGACAGAATCGCTCGCCGTATTCTTTTGCATCATCGGGTGCGATCGGATATGAGTTGCAGACCAAGGCCCGCGGCCCGAGATGGGATTGTTCGCCCTCTTCTGGAGATCGGTCGAAAATTAGGGCCACACACTGGGGCGTGATGCCTTTCCACCTATGCTCTTTCGAGCCGCTCACAAGCGTTCCGAGAAATTTCCTTAGATTTGCCATGTCTATCTCCGTAGTCTTTACCAACTTCCAGGACTTAATTCTTCCGGCAACTCCGTGTCGTCAACCACCAACCGCGAACGTGCGATGTCAGTCAGAGCCTTCTCGTACTCAGACCCGGAGATGCGTTTGGGTCGGTTCCAGCAAACTGAATAGTTGCTGGCGTCTGGGGCGGCGCCACGTTCCTCGATCCACTTTCGGCCCAAAGCCGTCAGCGGTTGGAATTTCACTTGATCGCCATCCACGGTTAGTTTCAAATCCGCCGGGAGGATCTTCCGGATGGCATTCAGCATGGCTTGCCGCATTGGGTCGTCATCTGCGAGCACCGCGACCACTTTCTTAGGCTTGTCTTTCCTCTTAGTTTTGGTTCCCATCTTTCTCCTCTCCTATAGTTAAATTTGTTGGGTGATTCATGGGCTCTACAGGTGTGTGCGGAGACCCCGCGTGATCGGCGCACAGCCATCCCGCTCCGTCTTCGCTGCGAATATTTGCATGCTCGTCCCACTTCACTCCGGGCTCTCCGCATTCGCGATACGCCACGTGTTTTATGAACTCTGCATCGTCGGTCGGCTTATTAATAGAGGTCACAGTTTTTCCCAGGCTGGGTATCCACCACCGAACCTCGCTAACTTGGGCCACGCAGCTCCCGCGGATGACGTGGCCGCCCTCATCGATCGGGAACCGCCTGGTTTCTAACCAAAACTTTCTGCTTTTGGTGCCCTCGACGATCTCGGTTTCAGCACAGTACCCGCACGTGTCGCACGCCAGTGTCACTTCGTTGGTGTCATTGTCGAGTTCCCGCTGGGCTTCGGCGCCGCAAACTGGGCAGTTGATGGTGTCGCTTACTTTCGCCATTAGAAAATCTCCTAGTCTGTCCACTGCCGGCCCATGCGGACCGCCCCCATCGCCTTGCGGAATTTCTCAATGTTTTCCGAAGTGCTCAGGGGAAACTCGAACCATTGGTCGTTGAATGCACGCTCCCTCACCCCCACGCGGACAAGGCCGTCTTGCGTCGCGCTCAACTGCTGGACGGTATCCTGGATTTGTGCGAACCAGCCTTCGTTGTGGACGAACACCATCACCCCGTCGTCGTCGGGCTTGTCGATCGTGGGAATCAGCATCACCAGCGCCTGTTTCGGAGCCGGTTCCAGGTGCTGCATCGTTTCCCGCATATCCTCGAACGGGGAGGTGTAGTATTTTTCCGGGTCGAAGGCCGGAGGGCGGCCGATGCTCACGCCGCCGTAGGCCAGCAAGTGTGCGGTCAATTCTTTGTTGTTCATTCTTGCTTCTCCTGCGTGTTCTTGAGATCCAGTTCGACACCGATCTCGGAGCCGTCCTTGAACTCGAACCTGGTGCAAAACGATGTCCGTCCTGCCCTATAAGGGCTATGGTCATGACCGATCTATCTGTTCGGGATGTATTAAACAAATCAGTTCCAGGCACCGCGCGCAGTACACCGCGAAGGGGTTGGCCGAGAAAATTGCCTCTCGAAACCTTTTCTCTTCGGGCCCGGTGGGATTCGGATCTTTAGCCGCGGCAGCCGCAATCGAGGCACTGATTTGGGCGCCGATTTCCTCCCTGCCCGCGTTACGGTCGACCAGTTGTTTCATGACATTGAAATCGAGCGGTGCGAAACCGAGGGATGGGCTTCCCGGCTTCGCGCACTCGTGTTTCGGCACATCGGCTAGCTTCGACTGTTCCCTCTTATTCTTTTTGTCCAGGCTCCCACGTCGCACCACCCTTCCGTCTGCGGTCATCGGAAACCAGGTTGTTTCGACCCAAAACTTCCGGCCGTCGTCGTTCGTGTGGATCTCCGCTGAAGCCAAGAAGCCGCATTCCTTGTTCTGGCAAAATATTTCCTGTTCGTTCGTGCTGGTTTCAAGATCTGTGTTCGCTTGTGCCTGGCCACACACGGGACAGATCTGCTTTTCATCGGTCATGAGTGTCATGCGTTTTTCCCTTTCAAAATTCATCCCTTTCAAAATTCATCCATGTCGTCAAACAATGCCTTCTGCTGTCGAGCTGCGTGAATCCCACGTCTTCTTGTTAGTCAAATGAGCACAGTCTGTCCCGAAAAAGTCGAACCATACTCACACTTTCTTTTTTCGCAGCGCATAAACGAGGTCTTTTGTCTCTTCGTCCATCAGCTTGCTGAGCGGGGAATGGCCGGCACACGATTTACACAGCGGTCCTTCCCAGGCCCGTTGCCATAGTGTTCGGATTTTTTCGTCCTCGGGCCACTCGAATCCTGTTTCAACGCCGCAATCTAGACATTTCATTTTTTGCTCCTCTACCGTAATCCCCACGTGGCCTACGCCGATCGTGGTCATTTCCCGTCCCGCTGCTCGACCCATTTGCCGGCTACGACCTCGGCGCGTTTCGCCTCTGCGTCCCACCGCGTGACGTAGGACGACTCACCGTCCAGTTCCTCCTTGGCGATGCTCTCCCGCATCTTCTGCGCCGCATCTTCCACTTCCTGGGCAGAACGCAGACCGTGGAAGACCGACACGCCGTTCCCGGGGCGCGTAGCCCACACTGCGCCGTATCCGTCCAGGGTCTCGTGCTTCCACCCGATCCGAGTTCCGTCTTCGGCCGCTATCCAGTCCGAGGACTCTCCGTAGCCGCACCGTCGGCAGTCGAAGTTCCACTCGTTCGTGCCGCAGTTGAGTTCGAAGTCTCCGAATTCGTAGCCGCACTGTTTGCACTTTTCCTCACTCATTACAGTTGCCATATGCTCTCCTCCCGCTGGCGCCTAAGCGGCCGATCCACTGTGTTCAGCGCAGAACCATCCTCTTCCGTCAGAAAATTTCCTCGTCGTCTGAGTTTTCTGATTGTGGTGGCCGCTGATCGTCGGTTATTCCTGACTCCTTAAACTCAGGTACGACACAGCACATGAATCCATCACATTCGGCATGTAGACCAATCAACCCATTCCCGAAGTCCACAAATTGCAAGGATTTCGCCATCGCGATCAGTGGTCTGAGCTCATTAGCGTTGGTGGCGGCTCCGCATTCGGCCACTTCGTCGTAATACAAATTCTCGGATGGAAGACTTTCCATCCGCAGCACGCGGAAAGTCCCCTCCAGGTTGAATGGTTTTCCGAATACTCCGTAATTAAGGGACGTCATTGTTTTCCTCCGTTTGCCCTCGTGGGCTGCGGCGGCGGATAGAAGGGCTCGACCACCTCGAATGAATCAAACCCTAAGCTTTCCTGCTCCTGCCGCTGCTCCTCTGGAGTCTCGTCCATGGCCGATGAGAACAGATTCGCGCCGATGCACCATTTTTTCTTGTGCGTTACGCAGATGAACCAATGGTCATTGCCAACGTTGAGGTAGCCGTCGTTCCCGTGGCATACGGGGCAGGATCCGAAATATGTGTTGTCATTTTTCATTTCATTGGTTTCGTCGGGATCAGTATCGCGTTCACGGCTCGTCCCTTTATTTGTGGCATTTTTTGTCGGTTCTTCAGCGGTCGTACTGCCGCCGCCGCCATCACATTTCGTGGGTTCGGACAACTCCGTGTTGTCGTTTTCCGCTTGTAAATTCTTCTGTTCGCCCATAGTTTTCTCCTACATTCATTTCTGCCTATGAAAGTTTGTGCCAGGTCATACTGCCGCGGATGGCGTTGGCGATAACATGCGGAGGAGCTCGCCCGTTGCTGTTATCGGGTATCCCGACGAGGTCGCCGCTCCGCAAACGCCGATATTGCGTTTGTCTGTATGTGCCGAACTTTTGGGCAGTCTCGTGGGGATCAGCAGTGCCAGGCGCTGCTCCACCGGCGCCACTTCTGCTAACGGCTGTGAGTTAGGGACCGCAGCGGGGTTCCGCAACTTGCGATGGGCAACATTCTCCACGAGACCAAGCCCCATGTTTCGAGGAGATTGTTAAACGAATTACGACGCGTGTAAATCCGCTTATGGGTATACACCTGTGGGTATACACCTAAGTGTAGGTTTACAGTCCAACAAACCACTGCGCAACTTTCGTGCGACTATCGACATTCGCTTTTCGCATCACCTCAGTAAGAGGTTTCTTAACGCCGTCCTCGCTGATGCCCCACTGCGCTGCGATTTCTTTACTCTCGAAGCCCAACGCAACGAGACGGGCGACCTCGAACTGCCGGGGAGTAAGAAGCAATTGCCGCTTGATGGCTCGATCGAATTGCTCTTCCCCTATGCGATCATAGACGGGCGGATGGCTTACCTTTAGAAATTCGCAATGCTCTTTCTCCAGTTCTTGCTTGCTCCTCCTGCGAGGCTTGCTGTGGGTCACTTTCTTCTGCCGCATGATGAATTCCTCCCGCCTCTCGTTCCGCTGAGTTCATTTGGCTGTTGCCTTACGCAGCTTGCAGCCGTCCTGGCATTGCGACGAACCGGGTTTTAGAGATTTTTGTTGCAAAACAGACCGTCACAGAGTGTATCATAGTTACGATTAATTACAATCGGGTAATGCGACGAGGATGGATGGCATGTCAAAACCCGCAATTTCGAAGAGTGAATTTCGCCGTTTTAGGGAATCGCTGCGCACCGCGAGAGAGAATGCGGGGCTCACGCATCTCGAACTAGCAAACCTATCAGGCGTAAACGCACGTTATTTGGAGGAAGTTGAGCTTGGCCATGTAAAAATCCCCACGGCATCGAAGATCGCGCGCATCGTTCACAGTTTGCCGCCCTCGTCCGAGTTGTGTTCATTTCAAAGCAGGTTCCCGCGCTCCGTCAAGCAAAAATCAACTCCGCCCGGATTCATGGATCGCTTGCCCGATTTGTTGCGTATCGCGAGGGAGGATACAGGAATTTCACTGCGGGAATTGGCACGCCGTTCGGGAGTCGACGCGATGTACCTCTCAAGACTTGAAAGGGGGCTTGTGCCAACTGCCGATTGGCGCAAGATCTCAGCTATCGCTGCTCAGATACCGCTTTCCGAGTTGGCGAAACTCACCAGGCTGTCCGGTGCCGGGAAACTAAAACATTCCGCTCTCGCATTGGCGGGTGATTTGGAGAAGCTACTTGCGTCACTCCCAGCGACAGATTTCGAGGATGAGGAGTGGGTCTCCGCGCTGCAAACTCGCCTGCAGAAATGCATGATGGTCGTCAAAGCGCCGGTAGGTGCAAGCGACTAGGAACACGCTCTAAACGGAGATCGCTGGGAACAGTGGAATGCAGCGGGGAGCAAAGGATATTGAATCCTCTGCTTATATGTCGCTCGCGTGCCGGTAATTCGTACCGGACCGTACCGGAACGATGATTTTTCCCATTCGGAGCTATGAAGCCCACGCAAGCCAAATCGGAGCAGGGCGCGACACGCGATTCAGCACAGACTGACATTTCTTTATCTGGAATTGTGGATGCAATCCTTGAAGTCGGGCGCCAGCGGAAGATTGTTCTGGATAAACTGCGTGCGGCCTTACAATCGGGGGACGATTGTCGAGCGCTCGACCTTGCACGACAATTGTGCGGACTCCAGAATGAAAAAAGTAATCGAATTAATCCGCGTCTCAACTGAGGCACAAGCGGCAACCGACCGAGCTTCGATTCCTGCCCAACGGGCTGTGAATCGGCGAACCTGCGCTCAATATGGCTTGGAGCTCACAAAATCCATTGAAATCTCCGACGTATCCGGCGCGTCAGTACTTCTCGCACCGGAGATGCAGCACCTTCTTGCGCTGATGCAATCGCCAGACATCCACGGAGTGGTAACGCGGGAGTTCTCAAGGTTGATGCGCCCGGAGAATTTCGCTGATTACGCTTTGTTGCAGGCATTCGTCG
>Ga0116126_1002025_pt1 | contig 12001 bp, 10 predicted proteins | sample June2015DPH_16_5_FD_89730 | JGI IMG/M metagenome (GOLD analysis project Ga0116126, IMG submission 89730) | Peatland microbial communities from SPRUCE experiment site at the Marcell Experimental Forest, Minnesota, USA - June2015DPH_16_40 | ecosystem: Environmental > Terrestrial > Soil > Wetlands...
CGGGCTGCGCTACGACGACTGGACCATGCGCCGCCCGGAGAGCGCCAACTTCTACGGCCGCGGCCCCGGGTTCCGCTACCTGCGCGCCAAGGGCAACTCCATCGAGGGCGGCACCTCCGAGATCATGCGCAACATCCTCGGGGAGCGGGTTCTCGGGCTCCCCGGTGAGCCGCGCGCCGACAAGGACATCGCCTGGGCCCAGGTGCCGCGCAGCTGAGCACCACAGCCGACAGGCCCACCCGGGAAAGCGCGTGTGCCGCTCGGAGCACAACTGCCGGTGGCTTTTGTCGGATGCCCGTCAGCCATTCGGCCACCGGCTGAGGCAGAGCTCACCGCCATGCACGTAGGCGCGCTCGAGATGGAGCTGCATCTGGCGAACTCCGACTCGTTGAAGGCCAAGCGGGCTGTGGTCCGCCACCTCGTCGAGACCGCACGACGCCGCTTCGCGGTGTCGGCATCAGAGGTCTCCCACCCCGACCGCTGGCAGCGTGCGGGGATCGGGTTCAGCGTGGTTGCCCCCGACGTCTCGCATGCCGAGGAGGTTCTGGACCACGTCGAGCGCTTCGTATGGTCGCACCCCGAGGTGAGCGTGCTCTCGAGTGCCAGGCACTGGCTAGAGCTGGAGCGCTGAGGCGTGATCTTCTCGTCCTTGCGCTCGTACAAGACGTCATGGGCGGTGCCCGACGTCCTCGCCGCGATCACGTTGCTCGTGATCGCCGTGCCCGAGCAACTGGCCACGTCCCGGCTCGCCGGGATGCCGCCCATCACCGGCTTCTATGCATTCGTCGCCGGCACCGTGCTCTTCGCGCTGCTCGGATCGAACCCCCAGATGTCCGTCGGCGCCGACTCCACGATCGCGCCCCTGTTCGCCGTTGGGATCGCCCACCTCGCGCCCACCGGTTCCCACGGGTACGTGGACCTGGTCGGGATCCTCGCCGTGATGGTCGGCGCGCTCGTCGCGCTGGTGGGCCTCCTGCGCCTCGGCTGGATCGCAGAGTTCCTCTCCGCACCGATCATCACGGGGTTCCTTGCCGGCGTCGCGGTGATCATCGTGGTGCACCAGATCCCTGACCTCTTCGGCCTCCCGGCGGCAAGCGGCAGCACGATCCACCGCCTCGGAGTCGTGGCAAGCCACCTCGATCACACAAACGGATGGGCCCTGGGAATCGGGGTTGTGGTGTTCGCCGTGGTGGTGGCTGGCGAACACCTCGACCGCAGGCTCCCGGGCGCACTCCTCGGGCTGATCGGCTCTACCGTGATGGTCGGCGTTCTCGGCCTTCATTCACACGGCGTGGAGGTGTTGGGCACCCTCGCTCACGGCGCTCCGCGCTTCGGCCTCGTCGGGCTGTCGTGGTCGGCGCTCGGGAGCGTCATGCCCATAGCCGGCGTCGTCGCGCTCGTGGTGGTCAGCCAATCGGCCGCCACGACTCGTGCCTTCGCCGACCAGGGCGGCTACGAGGTCGATGTAGGGCGCGACTTCCTCGGGGTGGGCGCCGGCAGCATCGTGGCCGGGCTGGCCGGCTCCTTCCCGGTGAACGCGAGTCCTGCGAGGACGGCCGCGGTCGCCTCTGCATCCGGGCGCACCCAGGCAGCCGGTCTCGGCGCGGCTGTGGCGGTCGTGGCGCTCGTACCCGCGGCGGGGCTGCTGAAGGACGTGCCCCTGGCGACTCTCGCAGCGGTGCTGATATTCGTGGCAACCCGCATCTTCCACGTGCGCGATCTCCTGTCCATCGCCCGGTTCGATCTGTTCGAGCTCGCTCTCGCCGTCATCACCCTCCTCACCGTGGCCCTCGTCGGCGTGGAACAAGGCATAGCCGTAGCGGTGGGCCTCGCCATCTTGGACCGCACCCGACTGAGTGCCCGCCCCCAGCTGCACGTGCTGGGCCGCATACCCGACACCACCAGCTGGGCCCCCCTGAGCAGTGCGGAGGGATCAGCCCAGGTGCCGGGCGTGCTCGTGGTGTTGTTCGCCACACCGCTTTGGTACGCGAACGCGACGCATTTCCGCGTCCAGCTGGACCTGGCGCGCGAACGCGCTGTCGGAGCCCCGCATGCGGTCGTGCTCGACGCGATCGGTATGAGCGACGTCGACTACACCGGTTCACGCGCACTTCGCGAGACGCTCGACAAACTCGACCGAGACCACATCGTCTTCGCCGTGACACGGGCAGGGGAGCACGTGCGCGAGAGCCTCTCGCGAAGCGGCCTTCTGCAACGGATCGGGGAGGACAGCTTCTTCATGTCGGTCGACGAGGCCGTCACCGCTGTCGACCAGAAGAGGCCGGGCGTCTAGGCCGGCGGCAGGTCTCGCAGCTCGAGCCGGTCGAAGGGGGCGCATTCGATGGCACCGGCCACGGTCGCACCGAGTTCTTCGCCGTCTGCCACGACGAGGCCTGAACCTCTTCCGTGGATCACAACGCGCACGCGCGATGGGGAGGGGAATTCCCCGCTCCGGCGCCAGGTGAGCACGGCCGTGGCACCGGGTACCGCGTCTTCGAGCCGCATCTCGTCGCGACGTGCCGGCCCGAAGCCGTCGCCGGCGTCGTCTACACAGAATCCTTCGGCTACACCTTGCGACGTCGGCCAGCAGTGAAAAGACAACAGCCGCGGGGCGTGGTCCGCATCGAGGTGTCCGGAGCGGCCGCCGGCCACGTCGCCACCCCTGTCGCCTTCCATCAGGCACGGACCCGACGGCTCGGCAAATGCGTCGTCGAGAGGGAGGATGGTCCCTGAGCGCACGAGCACCGGCAGCCGGTCCGCCGGTGCTCTGAGCCTCACCACCCCTCCGGCGTCGCCTCCGAGCTCTCTCCCGTCATCCCTACCCACCATGTCGCGGGTCTCCTTCCCCACCGCCCTGCGGTCCTCCTCCCCCACCGCGCCGCGGTCCTCTGGCCACAGGCTCCACCAGCGCCCCGGCGGCAGGAGGACCTCGCGGCTTCGCGCGCCGGGCTCGGTGACGGGAGCGACGAGCAATGCGTCTCCCAGCAAGAAGATGTCGTCCTCTGCTGTGGCACTCGACTCTCTCGAAGTGCCAGCCTCCTCGTCCGTCGACACAGTCGCAGCAGCCCAGCCGGCACCGCGAACAGGCCACCACACAGGTCGCACCAAGGGCGCGCCGCTTTCGGCCGCCTGGTGGGCCAGCGTGTACAAGTAAGGAAGCAGCCGGTACCGAAAGCGGATCCAAGCACCGACGCTCCGGCACGTCGGCTCAGCGAAGCGCCACGGCTCGCGAGGGGGAACGCCCACCACCGAGTGCGTCCTGCAAAAACCCGTGAACACGCTCATCTGGAGCCACCTGAGGTAAAGCTCGTCGTCGGGCACCCCGCTGAACCCTCCGGTGTCGGATCCCGAGAACGCAACGCCCGACAGCCCGAGCCCTATGAGAGTGGCAACCTGCTGGCGCATCGAAGCCCAGGTCGATGCGGCATCGCCGGTCCAGTTCCACGCCCAGCGTTGATTGCCGGCCCACCCCGAGCGCGACACGATGAACGGGCGCCGCTCGGGACGAGCAAGGCTCAGACCCTCGAAGCCCGAGCGGTTCATCAGCAAGCCGTAGAGGTTGTGGCCTTCGGCATGGTCGCCACCTCGCCCGTCGAAGTCGTGGCGCGTGTCGAGGGGGAGCGTCGGATCGCCCAAAAGGGAGATAGAGGCCGGTTCGTTCATGTCGTGCCAGCAGCCGGCCACCCCCGCGTCAGTCATGACCCGGTATTGCGCTGCCCACCACGCACGCGTTCGCGGATTGGTGAAGTCGGGGAATACCACCCGCCCGGGCCACACCACGTCTTGGACCGGGTTGCCGTGCACGTCGGAGCAGAAGTGGCCGAGAGCCCTGCCCTCGCGGTACAGGTCGTAGGTGGGGTCGACCTTCACACCCGGATCGACGATCGAGACTACGCGCGTGGCATGGCGGGCGGCTTCCGCCGCGAGCGCAGAGAGCTCGCCGAAGCGTGACCGGTCGACAGTGAAGACCCGATAGCCGTCCATGTAATCGATGTCGAGGTGGACGGCGCTCAACGGGAGCCCCTCTCTCTCGAATCCGTCGAGGACGCCACTCACGTCCTTCGCGCTGCGGTACCCCCACCGGCTTTGGTGGTACCCGAGGGCCCAGCGTGGAGGCAGGCAGGGCCGGCCGGTCAGCTCGCTGTAACGATCGAGCAAGTGCGGGACCGGCCCTGCGATCACGTACGAGCGAAGCCGTCCCCCGGCGAAGGCCACCGATGCCTCTCCTTGCCGGTTCCGAGACGTGTGCGCGTCACCGAAGGAGAACACCGCGTGGGTCGAATTCTCGTAGAAGGTGAGCGTGTCTCCTTCGCCGTGCGTGGCGAGGACCACCGGCACCCCCATGTAGAGCGGCCCGGCGCCAGGTCCCCACGCGCCTCCGGCGTCGCGGTTCCACACGCGGAAGGTGCCGCCGCGCAGGTTCACGCCCGATGATTGTTCGCCGAGTCCGCCAAAGCGCTCACCGGGCCGCATCTCGACGTTCTGCTCCCAACCCCCGCCACGGCGCATCGGTGGCGCCGCTCGGCGCAGCACCGTCCCGTCGCGCCACGTCACCTCGGTCGCGCCGTCGCTCGCCACCTGAACATCCAGTACGTCGCTGATAAGACCTCAGCCCCGAACGTCACGGTCGAGCAGGAGGACCGACGGAACGACCCAGCCGGGCCCCCCTGTCCCCACCCGCCCCTCTGCCAGCGCGTAGGGCACGGGCTCCGGCCCAGGGCCCCAGCTGAGCAGGACCACGTCGCTCGCCATGTACCGGACCTCGAGCTGCGCATGAGTAAAGACGAAGCTGGCACCTCCGGGCAGGGGATCCACGCGCTCGAGCGAGCCCGGGGTGACCACTGGGCGCGCGGCCTCGCGCTCTCCGCCATCGCGCCACGACGCCGCTTGGCGGCGCACGGAGTTGACCACCACGAGACCCACCATGCGAAGTCCCAGGTCGTCGAGCACGTGCACTCCAAGGCGCGCGCGGGCGGCGACGCGGCGCAACCCATGGCGCAGGCGCAGTCCTCTCACCGCGGGCGACATCGCTGGAAGATTACGCTCCGGCGGTAGCGCTTCATCGGCCGTGTAACGGCTCAGCGGTCCGTCGGGCAAAGCGCGGAGGCAGGTGCGAACGAGACTCACCGAGGTCCTCGGGATCGAGCACCCCGTCATGCTCGCCGGCATGGGAGGCGTCTCCTACCACCGCCTCGTCGCGGCGGTCTCAGAACCCGGCGGGTTCGGGTGCCTTGGCGCCTTCACGATGCCCACCTCGGTGATGGTCGAGGAGATTCGCCGCGTACGCGAGCTCACAGAGAAGCCCTTCGGCGTCGATCTGCTGACCGCCATGCCCGGAGACATGAGCGAGCAGGTGGAGAAGATCATCGAGGGCGGGGCCTCGGTGTTCGTCGCCGGCCTCGGCGTGCCCACCGACGTGGTCGACCTGTGCCACCGTCACGGGCTCATGGTCATCAACATGTGCGGGAAGGTGGACCGCGCGCGCCGCTCCGTGGACGCCGGATGCGACATCGTCGTCGCCCAAGGCACCGAGGGGGGGGTCACACGGGCCTTATCGCCACCTTGCCCCTGGTGCCCCAGATCGTCGACGCGGTCGGAGACCGGGTCCCGGTCGTCGCGGCGGGAGGGATCACCGATGGAAGGGGCCTCGCGGCGGCACTGGCGCTGGGTGCAGACGGAGCGTGGGTGGGCACAAGGTTCATAGCCACGCCCGAGGCCCGCGCCGTCGCCGGTTACAAAGAAGCATTACTGGACGCTTCCGAGGACGCTACGACGATCAGTCGCGCCTACTCGGGCAAGACGATGCGCGTCCTACGCAACGCGTACACGTCCTACTTCGACGAGCATCCAGACGAGCTTCAGCCGTTCCCTGCGCAACTGGGTCGCTCGATCGGGGACAAGGCCTTCCATCTCGGCGGCGACGACCGGACCCCGGAGGTCGATCCCTCGATAGAGGGCTACCCGGCGGGTCAAGGGGTGGGGGCTATCGGCCGGCTGGTCCCGGCGGGGGAGCTGGTCTTGCGGTTCGTGACCGAAGCCGAAGCCGTCCTAGCCCGGACCAGACGGGGCCCTCTCTAGCAGCAGCGCCCGCCTCGGACAGTCGCGCACGGCGCGCTTCGCCAAGTCGATCAGGTACGGCGGAACCGGCGTATCGTCGAGCACCGGGAACCCCCATTCGTCCAAACCCACGATCTCGGGTAGCAGCTCGACGCAGTAGCCAAAGGCATCGCAGGCGATCGGGTCGACGCGCAGGCGGACAGCGGTCGCGGTCACGACAGTCGCGTGCTCATCGTGGCCTCCAGCGCGCCGACGTCGCTCTGACGGCATCGTGCGCCGATCGCGGCACACTCAGGACCGGACTGCGATTCGACCCTTGACAGGGCCTGCGGCGCGCATGCTCGGCGAAATCAGCAGCGAAGACTCCGAGCGCGCTCCTGACGAGCCGGATGACGCCATCGGGATGTCGGCACGCCCCCCGTCCTGACACGACGTCGAGACGCTTGCGCAGCCGCGCCAGAGTGGGCCTGTCGCCGTCGCCGTGAGCGAGACCGGCAAGGTCGCCGGCCATGGAGGGAAGACCGAAGACGCAGGGCCCGCACTGCATCGCGCTCTGGCCCGCCATGTACGAGACGATCCGGGCCGTCTCGGCGACACCACACGCGAAAACAGGGACAGCGGCGAGGACGCCGGCTCCCATTGCGCTGCCCGCAGCTGCCAGCGGCCCCGGGGCATACGCAGTGTCGATCAGCTCGGGGGCCAGCCACGTGCCGCCGTAGCCGCCCACGAGCACCCCGGAGACCTCTGCCACCAGGCCGGCACGCTCAAGGATGCGGGCGACCGGCGTGCCAAGCTCCACCTCGTAGACCCCCGGACGCTCCACTGCTCCCGATGTGCTCACGAGCGACGTTCCCGGTGCGTCGAGCATTCCCACGGCGCGGAACCATTCCGAACCGTGGCGCGCGATGAGAGCCACGTGCGCCAGCGTCTCGGCGTTGTGGACCAGGGTCGGGCGGTGCCTCACTGTCAGGGGAACCCCCTTCTCCTGGCGAAACGTCGGCCTCGCAGAGCCTCCTGCGATCCAGCTGACCAGCGCGGACTCCTCGCCGCTCACGTATCGACCCGGGGGCCGAAGCACCCGGACGCGCACGCGTCCGAGCCCGGCGGTCGCCCGCTCGTGCAGAGCCCGCTGCACCGCGCGCGCACCGTCAGGCCGGTCGTCAGCAACGCAGACGAGGATCTCACGCGCACCCACCGCCAGAGCAGCGAGCTCCGCCCCGTCGAGCACGAGGTGAGGTGCACTCGAAAGAAGCACCCGGTCCTTATCGCTCGCGGGCTCGCCCTCCATGGCGTTGACGACGAGCAGCGGATGACGGGAGCGACGCACGGAGTCCCACTTGCGCGCGGAAGGGAACCCGGCGCCTCCTCTCCCGGTGAGCCCCGACCGCCTGACGGCTTCGAGCAGTCTCTCGGCGAAGTGGGAGTCACCGCGCCCTGGAAACGGCATCGGGCCGTGCACCAAGAGATGCGCGCCGAGATCGGTTCTTGCGGTCTCGTGCCAGACGGCGAGAAGTCTCGGCAAGGCCCCGGCGACTGTTGCAGGAGCCGTCTCAGTTACTGTCATCGAAGCCCCCTGTTCCAGAGGTGACCGACGCGAGCTGACCGGTGAGCCGGGTGCTGACGATGGAGACGTCGACTCGCAGGGAGAGCGAGCCCCCCGTTCGATCGCGCAGGGCGAGGAGGATTCGAGAGCCGTCGAGCCTGACGATGTTTCCCTGGTACTGACTAGGGACGTCCGGCGGACCGAAGCTGGCCTGGCTCTGCTGCATCACAACGCCACCCGACGAGCCCGGGTTGCCGAGGATCACCATGTCGAGCACGGCGCGGAGCGATCCCTGAGTCTGCGCCTTCATGGCGACCTGCTCCAAGCCGTTCGACTGCACCGACCGGACGACCGAGCCGGCGAGGTTCGCTCTATAAGGGGGGGCTGGAAGAGAAGTCAAGGTGGAGGACCGGCTCGACGGGCTCGCCTGGCTGGGGGATGGCGCAGAGGGTGCTTGCGTCGCGGGTGAGGCGCCGGCCGCGCTTTGCGACCTGCCGAGCAGGGACGCCGGCGTGCCGGCCCTTGCAGCCCATCCTGGACGTAGGGGCCCGCTCGCGGCCCACGCAGCCATCGCGATCACCGCCAGCACGCTTCCCGCTCCCGCACCGACGCGCATCCCCGCCTTGGCGGGCCACCCAGAGACCAGTCGCCAGCCGATCGAAGCCAGCACAGCCGCCACGCATACGATCGTGAGGAGCACCATCCACCCGAGATGAGGATCGGTGCCGGTACCGATCCCGTGGAGCAGGGCAACGGGCCAGCTCGCATAAGCGAGCCAGTGCAGGGCGCGCCAGGCGCGATAGCCGACGCGTTGGCGCAGCAGGCTCGAGATCGTCACCGCGAGCAGAAGGTCGACTGCGACCGTACCCAAGCCGAGCCACAGCCGCCTGTAGGCAGAGGTGAACGGCACGATCGCCGACACCCACCCTATCGGGGCGTAGGAGTCCGAGACGGTAGTAACGACGTGCAATGCGATGAAGATCATGCTCAACAGCGACACGCGCCGGTGAAGGTCCTGCAGCGCGAATCGTGGCCATTGCGTCGTCCCGAACCTTACCGAGGTGAGCACTCCGAGTACGACCGTGCCGGTAAGAAGGAGCAGGGCCACGACGCCTGTCGCGCGCGTCGTGTACCACAGCAAGTGTGACGATGTGGCAATCATCTGAACGAGGCGGCTCTCGTCATCTCACCACGAAGTCCCTCCGGACACCACAGTTGGGGTCCTCCGAGTGGAAGCCGGCGCCTTCGCCGGCGCTTGGATAGCGGCTCCCGACGAGCTGGAAATGCCCGACGCGCTCGAGTTTCCGGAGGTCGACGAGGTGGATGCAGACGGAGTGGTTGTGAGCGCCGAGCCGTTGGTGGCAGTTGGCGAAGAGCTCGACAGTCCCGGGAACTGGTGCGCGACGACACCCACGATCAATGCGACCGCAGTGACGGCCCCAGCGGTCGTCCAGCGGAATGCTCGGCGGACGCGGTCGAACGCCACGCCTCGTTGCTCCTTGATGCTCGCGTAGTGCAAGTTGTGCTGAGAACCCGTCATGGCCAACTCCTTCCCGGCTCATGGTGCTCCGTGGAACATGACCAACGTATGAAGAGCGGCTTTGAAACAACTGTGAGTCGACCTATGGGCTCGCTTTGAGCTTCCCGAACTAGCTGTGCTGCCAAGACGCAGTGTCAGCAGGCCACCCTCCGACCGTGGTGACGGCACCGTCACCTCGTACGAGTCGGGCGGGAAGCTCGAGTGCGTCGAGCTGAGCGACAGCTTGCGCCCCCCAGATGATTGCAGCGGTACTTGCGGCATTGGCGTCGACGCAAGAGGCTGCCGCCACCGACACCAACTTCCAGTACTCGCTGGCTACGTCCCCGGTGACCGGGTCGACGATGTGGTGCAGGCGGCGATTCCCCCGACGCCAGGTCCGCACCGCCGTGCTGGAACTGGCCAGGCCACCCGAAGACAAGCTCACGACGTGCCCGACTGCTTCGGCCGGCGTGGACGAGTCGATCGAGATCCCGATCGGCCACCCCCCGGGCGGGGGGGCTCCGGCCACCGACACGTCTCCTCCTATGCTGACGAGGACCCCTGAGTCGGTTGCCGAAGCGATGCTTCGCGCGGCGCCGTCGGCAGCTAGCGCCTTGGCGCTCGCGCCCAGCTCAAGACGGATGCCCGGTGGAACTCGCACCGAATGACTAGAGGCGTCCAGCTCCACACGCCACCACCCGGGTGCTGGTCGCGGCTCGGCACGCAGGGGAGCGGTGAGCAAGCGCACCTCGGCGAAGTCGCGGTCGTAACCGAGAGCCTCGACGGCGGCACCCACGGTCGGATCCACCGCCCCGCCCGTCCTCTCTGCTACAGCACAGGCGGTTGCGATCGCTTCGAAGAGCAGTGGGCTCACCCGGACGTTCGCGCCACCCGAGGCGTACAGCCTCCAGATCTCCGAATCCGCACGGAACCGGCTGCACGCACGGTCGATAGCATCGAGCTCACCGACGAGAATCGACTCTGCGAGCTCGATCTGATCAGGGCGGTCGACGGCGAGGGTAACGGTCGTTCCCAGCGCCCTCGTGTGACTCACGGCGGGCTCCTCCGGAGGTCGCGCGGCGTTCGGTGGGCACGGTGGGCCGTCGCAGCGAGGTGTCGGGGAGAGGGCCATGGAGGTCATCGTGCACGGCGGTTCCTGTCCGGAGCATTAAGGACACCTTGGACGACCCTGTGAACCTCTCCGCGCACGCCGTCGTGAAATGCGTCAGCGCCAGAGCGCTAAGTGGTTCGTTCCGACTTGTAGTAGGAGCGCCAGACGAGCCGGTGGACCGGGACCCACCGTGGGATGTCGCGAAGACCCGGCACGAACGGGATCAACAACAGCAACAGGGTCGCCGCTCCCGTCAAGTAGATGGCGATCAGGTCCACGTTCGCTGACGTCCTGAATCCCGGGACCTGGTACCAGAGCTGGTAGAGCCACAGCCAAGGCTGGCCCGGGTAACTGCCGGTCTCGTTCAACACTCCCCACTGCGAACCGGTCAAGTGCTGGGCTTGCGCCTGGTTGGCGAAGTAACTGCCGTCCTCGAGGAACAGCAGCGGCTTCGTGAAGTTCGTGCCGTAGAAGCTCTGGTGAGCTATGAGGGCGGCATCGAGCGCGCCGGCTCTCGCCAGAGACAGCTCGCTGCTTGCGAGGACCGGGACGGGGCCGTCTGGAGCGGCGGGCACCCTCGGCACCCCTCGCACGAACCTCACGTGATCGAGAGCGTTCAGGTAGGCCTGTGCCCATCGCTGCTGCGTCGCGGTGTCGGCGAGTCTGTAATCAGTCAGTGCACGTGCCAGAGTCGGGCTCGCACTGGCACCCTTCGACAAAGGCTCGAGAACGAAGCTCCTTGCCGGGTCGATGTGATCGCGCACACCGGCCAGGTTCTGCCACGACACCCCGATCCCCTGCACGCTGGCACTCCCGTTGTTGTAGGGAGGCCCGTATTGGGCTGTCTCGCTCGTCCCGGCAAGTTCGCTGGCCGTGGTGGCCAGGAAATCCGCCGGAGCCAACCCGGCCCACGTGCGGACGTCGATCGGAGGCACATCGGGCGACGAGAGGAGCCCGGCCAGCAGGAAGGTAAGGGCCAGCACGACGACCCCTGCGATCGCTCCCTCCTTGACGATGTCATAGCGGCGAGTCGGCCCACGCCAGCCACCGGCTTCGCCCGCCGCTGCGGCGCGTCGGGCTGCGCGGTCAAGTCGGGGACGTTTAGTTCGCGCCACGGGTGCAGGGAAGGGATGTACGACCCCGCGCGCCCGCACCAGCAAGATGTGGGCACCGACCAAGGTGACGAGAAGCAGCGGAAGCAAGACCACGTGCCAGAGGAGCATCTGGCCGACGTTCATGAGATTGAAGAACGCACCCAGGCCGGTCGCGTTCAACGCGTCCTTGCCGTTCGTGGAGATCCACTGCGCGTCGAAGTTCTGTTGAGACAGATACCCGGTGAAGCACAGGACAATCGACGCTAGGAACGCCAGGACTCCACTGACCCATGTCCTTGCTCGCTTCCCTCGCCAGGCGGCCATCCAGAACTTTCCCCATAGGTGGATGACCATGAAGGCCATGAAGGTCTCGACGCTCCAGAGATGCAGGCTGTTGAAGAAGTGCCCGACAGGGTTGGTGTGCCACCAGTCCACGCCACCCAGCGCGATCGCGAACCCCGAGGCAACCGCTACCGCGAGTGCGACCAGGGTCGCCACGCCGAAGACGTAGATCCACGACGCGACGTAGGCGGGCTGGCGGTCGGGCAAGAGCTTGGCCGGGGGAAGAACGCGCAGTGCGCCGCGACGCAAGCGTGCCGTCCACATCCGACGTGTTCTCGGGCTGGCGTCTCCGGTGTCCCAGCAGACATCCTCGGGAGGGGTGCCTTGCGAGTCTC
>Ga0116126_1002028_pt1 | contig 11993 bp, 9 predicted proteins | sample June2015DPH_16_5_FD_89730 | JGI IMG/M metagenome (GOLD analysis project Ga0116126, IMG submission 89730) | Peatland microbial communities from SPRUCE experiment site at the Marcell Experimental Forest, Minnesota, USA - June2015DPH_16_40 | ecosystem: Environmental > Terrestrial > Soil > Wetlands >...
ACGGAGACGCTGAAGTTTCTGAAGCCGCTGGCGCCTCCACCTCCGCCTCCGCCACCACCTCCATCCGGCAAGCGGGGAAGAGGAGCCAAGGCCGCGGCGGCTGCGGCTGCCGCAGCGAGCGGCAAGCTGGGGGCTAAGGGGAAGGGAAAAGTTGCGGCGGCCCCGGCAGCACCGGTCGCCCCAGCCGAGGTGAAGCAGCAGGTGAAGCAGAAAGACAAGCCCGCCCTGGCGGCGAAGCCCGTGGTGCCGGCGAAGCCGGTGACTGCTGCAAAGCCCGCGAAGCCTGCGGCTGTCAAGACGAGCAGGCCAGCCAAGGCTTCTGCCGTCAAAAAACCGGGCAAACGTGCCAAAACCGCGAAATCGGCCGGTAAAACGAAGGCAAAGGCCAAGGCCAAGGCCAAACCCAAGCACAAGAAGAAGGGCAAATAGGTCAAATAAGGGGCTTCCGTGGTGCCGTGGACTCGGCCAGGGGCATTATTCTCCGGCGGCCGAGTGCATTTTCTTCGCGTGGAAAAAAGTCAAACTGCGCTATAATGTGGTCATGCGGCGCTGGCTGTCCATAGCGACGTTTAGCCTGATCTTGCTCACGCTGCCCATGTGGGCGCAACGGCACGGCGGTGGTGGTAGTGGTCACGCTGCTTCTCGGGGCAGCTCTTCCTCGCGCTCCGGCGTTTCAGTCCATGGTTCAGTCCATGGTTCATCCCACAGCGGAAATCCTGGACGCGGCGCGGGCATTAACCTGCGAATCGGAAACCCCTTCCACCACAATCGAGGCGTCTATGGCCGACGGTCTTATTATCCGTACGCGGGATATTATCCCTACGGCTATTACGGCTGGTATGCCGATCCGCTATACGACACAGACGATCAGGATTCGTATGCGGATGAGTATCAGCCCGCTCCATACCGCGAGGGCGAAGGATTGCAGCGCGATGTCGAGGCGTTGAACGGGAAGATCGACCGCCTCCAAGCCGATGTGGAAGCGCGCAATCGTCCGAAGGCGGAGGAGGAGCCCGCGACGGCGCTGGTTTTCCGCGACCAGCATGTTGAAGAAGTGCGGAACTACGCGATCGCCGGCGGAACACTCTGGGTGCTCAACGAGCAAGCCGCGAAGAAAATTCCACTCGCCGACCTCGATCTTGTTGCCACCGCCAAAGTCAATGACGAGCGCGGGGTGGATTTTCAGGTGCCGAAATAGATCCCATCGCCTGATAGTGGACCAGTTTCAAGATGAGGACGGGGACACCTAATCGTTGGAAATCGTGACGGTTCCAGTTCTGCCTTCGTAGACCATCGTAAAGGCGCGCAGGAACGTGCGGCCTATTAATGCACTGTGCACTTGTCCACCGGCCTTGAGATTAACTCCAGCGAAGGCTCCCCAAATGGTATATGAGAGGAATGGAATGTGAACTTGAGCGAGGTAGACATTCGCCTGATGGGGACCCGCACTGCCGGCAATCATGCGCCGGTCAACAATCGGAAGGTTCAACTGCGCGGCAAGCAGGTTGTCTATACAGCTTTCTATTGCTCCGGTATCAACAAGGCCGTGGAGCCCCTCGATTCCCGGTACTGGCCGTTTTCCGTCTGCTGGTTGTGCCGGATCGAACGTGGGATCAAATCCGATGTCAACAATTAGCGTCGGCCCTAGGTTTACTAGTATCTCATCAGCAGGCAAGCCGCCCGGCAAGTTGTTAAACCCGCACTTTGTCTGAACCATAATCGAGGCGATACGCTACGGATGCCGGCAACGTGACCGGAGGAGCACCAACTTGGCGAATGAGGTAAGGGCCCCTTCCAAATTTCCTAACGGCAACAGTCGCAGCAGCATCGAATGTGTCAAATGTGCCTACCAATTGGCCATCGCGGACGACTACCCATTTTCCCATGGAACGAGCCTCAAGTTCGTCACGCATCTTGTCATAAGCCGCAAGTTCATTGTCAAGATCAGGCATAATCGGTACCCCCAGAATTATATAATCAATCCTCTGTTCCTGATGAGGCAACGTAACGAACGGTCGCGTCCTGTCACGGCGGAAGTCTACCCTAAACTGGGGACATTCCGAAAGCAAATAGCCGCTCGCAGGCGGCATTTGCTGGCCCCCGTGGAGATTGAAGTCGGTCCGCTATCCGTCGTCCCGCAAAATTGCACCACTTTCCGGCATTGCGCGGCACCCTCCAGCCATTAGAATAAATCGATCCCAGATTTCCCAAGGCTAGGAGCCAAGAGCTAATAGCCAAAAGCTGCTTCATGACCCAAAACCAATTCGTCCACCTGCATCTGCATAGCGATTATTCTCTGCTCGACGGCGCTTGCGACGTTGAGAAACTCGTCGAGCGCGTCCACGAGCTCGGCATGCCCGCGGTGGCCATGACCGACCACGGCAATATTTTTGGCGCGGTGCATTTTGTGAATGCGGCGCACAAGGCCGGGGTCAAGCCGATCGTGGGATGCGAACTCTACATCTGCAAAAAAGACGACCACAACATCGAGCGCACTCCGCCCGATGGCGACACGTATAACCACCTGCTGGTGCTGGCCGAAAACGAAGAAGGCTATCGCAACCTGGTGAAAATTACATCGGAGGCCTCGCTGCACGGCTTCTACTACAAGCCCCGGGTGAGCAAGAAATTTCTGACTGAGCATTCGAAGGGGCTGATCGGGCTTTCCGGATGCCTGAAGGGCGAAGTGGCCGAACGGCTGACGGAAGGGAACTACGACGCGGCGCGCTCGGCAGCCGGGTTCTACCGCGACCTCTTTGGCAAAGAGAATTTCTTCCTTGAGATTCAGGATCAGGGTCTGGAAATGGAGCACCGCATTCATTCCGGATTGTTCCAGCTGGAGAAGGATCTCGGGCTGCCGCTGGTTGCGACCAACGACAGCCACTACCTTTGCGAAGACGATGCGCACGCCCAGGATGTGATGCTGTGCATTCAGATGGGGAAGTCCATCCAGGACACCAACCGGATGAAGTTCGAGGGCACGCAATTCTACGTCAAGAGTGGCGACGAGATGCGGCGCGTGTTCAAGGATGCGCCCCAGGTGCTGGCGCGCACGCTCGATATTGCCGAGCGCTGCAACCTTCGACTGGAGAAAGTTCCCAGCCCGTTTCCGCATTTCGAGGTTCCCGACGGATTTACTCTCGACAGTTATTTCGAACACATCACGCGGCAAGGATTCGCGCGGCGAATGGAGAGCCTGCGGACCTCGGCGGAGAGCGGCCGCCTGAAGCACTCTCTGGCGGACTACGAGCAACGACTAGCGCGCGAGATCGCCATCATTCAGCAGATGAAGTTCTCCGGCTATTTTCTGATCGTTTGGGACTTCATCCGCTACGCTCGCGAACGCGGCATTCCTGTGGGTCCGGGGCGCGGATCGGCGGCGGGAGCGGTGGTTGCGTACTCGCTCGGGATTACCGGCATCGATCCGCTGCAACATGAACTTCTGTTCGAACGCTTCCTGAACCCGGAACGCATTTCCATGCCGGACATCGATATCGATTTCTGCATGAACCGGCGCGGCGAAGTGATCAAGTACGTCACTGAAAAGTACGGGCGGGAAAATGTGGCGCAGATCATCACCTTCGGCACGATGGCGGCCAAAGCGGCGATCAAAGACGTTGGCCGCGCGATGGATATGCCCTACAGCGACGTGGACCGGATCGCGAAGATGGTGCCAACCACGCTGAACATCAAGCTGGACGACGCGCTCAAGGAGTCCGTGGCGCTGCAGGAGGCGTATCAAAAAGATCCTCAGGTGCGGCAGTTGCTCGACACGGCGCGAAAGCTCGAAGGCCTGGTGCGGAATTCCGGCGTACACGCCGCGGGCGTGGTGATCTCGCCGCGGCCACTTATTGAACTGGTGCCGCTGCACAAGACGAAGAACGACGAAATCGTCACCGCCTTCGACATGGTGGCCATCGAAAAGATGGGCCTGCTGAAGATGGATTTTCTCGGGCTGACGACGCTGACCATTCTCGACGACACATTGAAACTGATCGCGCAGAAAGGTACGAATTTGAAGCTGGACGACATCCCACTCGAAGACCAGGAGACGTACGAGAAAGTCTTCCATAAGGGATTGACATCCGGCGTGTTTCAGTTTGAATCGCACGGCATGAGGGACGTACTGCGCCGCTATCAGCCGAACTCGATCGAAGATCTCACCGCGCTGAATGCGCTGTATCGCCCCGGGCCGATTCAGGGCGGCATGATTGACGATTTTATCGAGCGCAAGCATGGGCGCCGGAAGATTGAATACGAATTGCCGGAGTTGAAAGAAATTTTGCAGGAGACACTGGGCGTCATCGTTTATCAGGAACAGGTGATGCAGGCGGCGAACAAACTCGCGGGCTACTCGCTCGGAGAAGCGGACCTGTTGCGGCGGGCGATGGGCAAGAAGAACGCCGAGGAGATGGCGAAGCAGCGCGAGCGGTTTGTGCAGGGAGCGACGCAGCGCGGCTTTCCGCCGAGGAAGATCGAAAAGATTTTCGATCTGATGGCGCAATTTGCGGGATACGGTTTCAATAAGTCGCACTCGGCGGCATACGCGCTGCTGGCGTATCACACCGCGTACTTGAAGACGCACCATCCCGTCGATTTCATGGCGGCGCTGCTGACTTCGGTGACGGGCAGCACGGATGACGTGGTGAAGTACATCAACGAATGCCGCGAGATGGGGATTGCGGTCGAGCCGCCCGATATCAACGTCAGCGATGCGAACTTTACGCCGCACGGGCAGGCGATCCGCTTTGGCCTCGCTGCGGTGAAGAACGTTGGCGGAAATGCGATCGAGTCCATTGTCAAGGGACGGAAGAAGCTGGGCCGGAATTTCCGGTCGTTTTACGAATTCTGCGAAGAAGTGGACCTGCGGCTGTTGAACAAGCGTGTGCTGGAGTCGCTGATCAAGAGTGGGGCCCTGGATTGTTTCGGGCGACGGGCTCAGCTCATGCAGGCGCTTGATAAGGCGATCGAGCAGGCGCAGAAAACGCAGCGGGACGCGGAGTCGGGACAGCATGGGCTGTTCGGCGTGTTTGCGGATGAAACCACGCAGGCGGCGAACGACGCGCTCCCTAACACGCCCGACTGGGATGAACATACGCGCCTGTCTGCGGAGAAGGAGATCCTCGGGTTTTTTATTACCGGCCATCCCATGGAAAAGTACAAGGAAAAGCTCGCCGACTTGAATGCGCTTTCCACCGAAGATATTGCCGCGATGAAGAAATCCACCGGCAAGGATGAGAACATCACGGCGGCGGGTTTGATATCGGGGCTCCGCGTGGCAAAGTCAAGAAGAGGCGATCTGTGGGCGCAAGCGGCGCTTGAAGACATGTTCGGCAAGGTGGAACTGCTGGTCTTTCCCGAGGCCTACAAGAAACTCGCGGAGAAAGTGAGGCTCGAGGTTCCGGTGTTGGTTCGCGGTGGCGTGCGCATTGAAGAAGGCGCGAATCCGAAGGTCATGGCCAACGAAATTATTGCGCTCGACGAAGCGCGCGTGCCGTTGCCGAAGGCGCTCCGCATAAGGATTCCGCTCGGGAGCGCGACCGGTAGCACGGTCGATGCGCTGCACGCGCTTTTCAGGGAGCGCAAGGGCGAGGCGAAGGTGCTCTTTGACGTGGAGCGGGAAGGCGATTTCATGGTAGTGATGGAAGCCGAAGGCTATAATGTAATGCCGGACCGCAATTTCTTGGGCCGTGTGGAAGAGCTGTGCGGACGCGGAAGCGTGCGCGTCATCAGTTGATCCGTGCAAGTCAATGGATGCGGCAGATGAGACGATCGAAAATAAAACGGGCAGAAAAGTCAGGCCATAGCACGAACGACGGCGCGAAAAATGGCGCGGAGAATGCCGCCATCGCCGGCACCGACTTTATGCTCTCGATTGTGGAAGCGCATCAACCCCAAAAGAATGGGAACGTCACCAAAATGAATTCCGGACTGAAGGCGCAGCAGGAACTGGAAAAAATTGAGGAACAAATCACGCAACTGCAAGCGCTGGAGGGGCAGAATGCGGAAACCCTCCGCCAAGTGCAGCAATTGCACGAGCGGGTGAACGGCCTTCGCCGCGAGATTTCTTCGCACCTGAACGCATGGGAGCGCACGGAACTGGCGCGTCATCCGCAGCGTCCCTATACCCTGGATTATGTCGAGCGCATTTTTACCGACTGGAGCGAAATTCACGGCGATCGCAGCTTCCGCGACGATCCGGCGATTGTTTGCGGCATGGCTCGCTTTCACGGCGAGGAAGTTCTGATTGTGGGCCAGCAGAAAGCGCGCGACGCGAAACAGCGCGTGTATCGAAACTTTGGCATGTCTCACCCGGAAGGATATCGGAAAGCGCTCCGGGTGATGAAGATTGCCGAGAAATTCAAGCGGCCGATTCTTACGTTCGTGGACACCGATGGCGCCTATCCCGGACTGCACGCCGAAGAGCGTGGTCAGGGGGAAGCCATCGCCCGCAACCTGCTGGAGATGGCGCGGCTGGAAGTGCCCATCATTGCCACGATCATTGGCGTGGGCGGCAGCGGCGGCGCGCTGGCGATTGCCGTGGCCGACCGCGTGTTGATGATGGAAAACTCGGTCTACTCGGTGATTTCGCCGGAGGGATGCGCGTCGATCATGTGGCGCGATGCCAGCAAGAAAGGTCTGGCGGCGGAAGCCATGAAGATCACGGCGAACGATTTGAACGATCTTGGCTGCGTTGATGCCATCATCCCGGAACCTCCCGGCGGCGCGCATACCGACCATGCGCAGGCAGCGGAGTTGCTTGACGCAGCATTGCGGCAGCACTTAGCCGCGTTAAGGCGGATGCCAGTCGCCGATTTGCTCGAAACCCGTTACAAGAAATTCCGCAACATGGCGCAGTTCTTCCAGGTGGAAGTGTAAGGAGCGCGAGCTCATGGCTACGGTCACTCCAGAAGAAGAAGCATCGCGTTAGAACTTCTCGAAAACCTGAGAGAAGGCAAACGGCTTTTGCGGCACTCCGCTGCAATCGCCCGTCACGCCCTGTACGCCGGCGCAGGGCCGGTCGCGCGCCACTGACCACATGGCGATGCGGCGAATGCGGCCGTTCGATTTCGCGTAGCGCAACATCTTGCCGGCATCCTCCAGAGTGAATACTTGCGGTGAGACATCGTTCATCCCGATCATCGGCGTAAGGCCAAGCGGAGCGTCTATGCCGAGCGATTGCAGCTGCTTGAGCGCGGCGTTCGCCGCATCAATCGCGTGCTGCCCCATGGCATTCGGGTCGAAGGTGGTGTCGTAGTCCATGGTCATGATATTTACGTTGCCGATTCTTACCCCGTGGGAGAGCGAATTCTTCAGCAAGTCGATGCCATTCGCCACCAGTCCTGCCGGCAGCACGGCAAGCGTGTAAGAGATGAGAAGGCCGGGGTTCGCCGCCTGCAAGTTGGCCAATGCCTGGTTGCGACGGTCGACAGAAGCGGGATCCTTGATGGCGGACGATTCAATGTCGAAGTCCAGCATGCGAACCTTGTACTTGTCGATCGTCGCCTGGTATTGGGCCTGGAGGCTGGGTACGTCTTTGCACGTTTGAGCAAGTTCAAGTCCGCCTTCGCCACCAAACGAGAGGATGACATCGCCTCCCGCTTTTCGCAGTTGGCTGATTTGGCCGGCGATGGCGTTCTCCTGGACGAGCGGCAGATTGGGGAACCACGCGGCTTGGCAGTCTTGTCCTGAACTCACCAGAAATGCCAGCGTGAACCGCTTGATGCCCGATTCCTGGGAGATCTTCACCATGTCATTGTTTGCCGAACTTATGTCTGGCGCGTTGCTGTTTGGCGCGCTTATGTCTGGTGCGATGATGAAAAGATAAGGGGCGTACAGGCGTTTTTTCGGGCTGACATGCTTTGCGGATGCGCTCGCCGATGCTACGGCGCCGAACGTAAAGAGGAGAATAGCCAGCAGGGGCAGAACAGGAGTAACAATCCGGATCGCGCGTCTCTGGCCCAATCCGCGCCTGAATCGCCCCAATTGCAATAAGTGGGGAAAATCTAGAACCAGGCGAACTAAACCGTCCCGCAGTCGATATGTTGCTGCTGAGTTTGTCAAGGTCCCTCCTACACAATCGGCAAATGTGAACACGGCTGTACCAAGAAATCGAGCGAGTTGATCCGCTCTAATGCCTTTTCCACCAGCGACGCCTGGCATTCCTCCAGCGTAATCAGAAAGGGCAGGTGTGATTTCGGGCAGCCCGGTTTCTGCAGCACCGAGTCGATGTTGATGCCGCACTGGGAGAGAATTGTGGCGAGGCTTGCGATGATGCCCGGCCGGTCCTTTACCAAAAAGCGCAGATAGTGCTTGGTAGTGAAATCAGCGGTGACGGTGGGCGTTTTCTCGACCGGCTGTCCGGAGTAACTCGTCCCGGTTTGCTTGGAGCGAGCGATCGCCAAAATGTCGGACAAGACCGCGACGGCGGTTGGATGTCCGCCTGCGCCGTGGCCTCCAAAGACGGTTTCGCCGCCATAAGTTCCGGTCGCCATTACCAGGTTCTGGCTGCCTTCGACTCGCGCCAAGGGCGATGCGAGTTCGACCAATGCCGGCTGGACCGCGGCAAACAACTCGTCGCCTTTCGACGTAGTGTTCGACTCGGTTTTCAACTCGGCCCAGGAAATCTGGCGAATCGTGTAACCCAGCTGATGCGCGTATTCAAAATCAACCGAGTCGATCTTTGAAATCGAGCGAGCTACGATGCTCTCAGGTCTGACGTTGCAGTGCAGTCCGACCCGCGCCAGGATAGTGAGTTTGGCCCGCGCGTCCAGGCCGTCGATGTCCTCCGTCGGATCGGCCTCGGCGAAGCCCAGCTTCTGCGCCTCCCGCAGAGCGGTGGCGAAGGGAATGCCGTTCGCCTCGATCTGGCTGAGAATGTAGTTGCAGGTGCCGTTGAGAATGCCGCAGACCTTGAACAGTTCATCGCCGGCCAATCCTTCATGCAATCCGGAAATCACCGGCACGCCGCCCGCGACCGACGCGCCGAAAACGATTTGCTGCTTCATCTGGCGGGCCAGGCTGATCAGTTCGGGGCCGCAATTCGCGATCAACTGCTTGTTGGCGGTGACCACGGATTTACCCGACTCGAGCGCGCGCCGTATCCAGTCTTCGGTGGGCTGAAGTCCGCCCATTACCTCGACCACAATGTCCACGCCGGAAGATAGAATGTCGTCGATATTCTCCGTCCACTGCACCGAGGGCGGGAGCCAGTCCACTTTCTTCCGCTCCACGTTGCGATTGAGAATGTGCGTCAGGCGCAGGTGGGTGTTAGAGCGCTCGCAAAGAATTCTCGCCACGGAACTACCGACCGTTCCGAAGCCAACCAGAGCCACGTTGCAGTTTTGCGCGTTATCGTTTCTTGCGCCGACGTTCTGTGGGCCGGCGTTCTGAGGGCCAACGGCGGCGCGGTTGCCGGTGGCATCGAGCTTAGAGGCACCTGTCATTCTATCTCCCGTGCTATCTCCCGTGGTTGGGACTCTCTTTCTATTATCACCGATTACCTATTTGCGTGTTAAAGCGGCAGCACGGAAACGCCGATAGTGAAGGAGTCAGGAGAACGGTCTATGGCTCGACGAATGCCGCTGTTGTTTCTTGTCTGCATCAGCGCGAGCAGTTTGTACGCACAGGACTTGGCCGGTATTGAGATCCACGGGTTTGTCACCCAGGGTTTCCTCTTCAGTTCCAATAACAATTATTTGACCATGAAATCGAGCGATGGCAGCGTGCAGTGGACGGACGGCGCCGTGAGCGTCTCGGATTCACTCACCGATAAGCTGCGTGTCGGAATCCAGTTGCACATGTACCAACTGGGAGATCTCGGCGGCTCGAATGTTCTGATCGATTGGGCATCGGGAGACTACAGATTCAACGATCACTTTGGAATTCGAGCCGGCAAAGTCAAGACTCCCCTTGGATTGTTCAACGATTCCCAGGATGTGGATGCCGTTTTCCTTTGGATACTCCTGCCACAAGGCGCTTACCCGATCGACAACAAGAGCTTTTACTTGTCGCACTTGGGTGGTGAAGTGTACGGCGATCTGACCCTTGGCAGGCGCGCCGGAAAGCTGCAGTATCGCGGGTACGCCGGATATAACAACTTGGATTTGAATGGCGGATACCTCGAACAGTCCGCTGAGTACGGACTTGTGTTCACGTCTCCTCCGGGAGGCAAGACTTACGGCGGCGATCTGCGCTGGGACACCCCTTTGAGAGGGTTGACCATTGGGTCCAGTGCAGATGTGCTCGCCGTGGACGGGACAGCGCCCGGGGGTAGCGTCCACGCACCACCCTTTCTCATAAGCGCGCAGTATGCCCAGTTCACAAAAGGAAAGTTCTACTTCGCAGGAGAATACCACAGAGATCCGTTCTATGCGATTTTGACGGTTGGACCGGCAGCGATTCCACTTTCTTATGATGAGCGCTCCTGGTTCGCAATGGGGAGCTATCGACTCTTGAAAAAGTTTCAGGTGGGAAGTTATTACAGCCACTACGTGAATAAGGCGCTGGACACGACGCAGCCGGCAAATTACTCGAAAGACTGGGTCATCTCCGGACGCTATGACTTTAACCCATATTTTTACGGCAAGATCGAAGGCCATTTTCTGCATGGAACTGGACTTGGTTACTATACCGACACAAACCCCAATGGCCTAAAGCCAAACTCGAGTATGTTGGCGGCCAAGATCGGTTTCAGCTTCTAGATGCCTTACGCGTGTGCAGAGATGAGAGTCATGAGCAAAACTCGTTGGTTGGTCCTCCTGGCGGGTTTCCTCGGTTGCTGGTCCGCGGCCAGTGCCCAGGATGTGGTGTTGATTGCTAACAAGGGGGTGCAGATTTCGGAAATCAAAGATGCCGATCTGCACGCCATCTTCATGGGAGAGAAAACCAGATTCGCTGACGGCTCCCATGCCGTGCCGGTCACGTTAAAGGGTGGAGCAGTGCACGAAGTGTTTTTGAAAAACCACCTTGGCGAAAGCCCTGGCGACTTCCGAGCGCAATGGCGCAAGGCGGTATTTACCGGGCAGGGCGCCATGCCCAGGGCATTCGATTCCGAATCGGCGCTCATCGAATACGTAGCGGCCACTCCAGGCGCGCTGGGATATGTGAGCCGGATTTCGCCACATGACAACGTGAAGTCCCTCGCCGCAATCAAGTAGTATCCGGCCTGGGCCACTCGACCTATTGCTTTTTTGATTACCCCCAAGCGCTTTCGGACGCGTATTATAATAAACAGTTTTCTCTCTTCACTCCGCTAGACTTGCGGGCGACGGGGTTTGCCCGGTCAAATACTTTGCACGTTTAAGACTAAGGAAGGCACAGGGATGGCCACTACGGATGTCGTGCCCCAGGAATTGTCCGGCCAACCAGGACAAAGGCGTGTCGTCGTTGTTAATGACATGAGCATTCAGGTTGCTACGGTGAATGGCTCCGGGTCGCAGAGTTCCAACACAGTTTTGTTACGCAGCATTTTTCAGATGGGCGTGCCGATATCCGGGAAGAACCTGTTTCCATCGAACATTGCGGGGCTGCCGACCTGGTACACGATCCGCGCCAATAAAGATGGATACATCGCGCGCAAAAAGGAGATCGACCTGCTCATCGCGATGAATGCGGAGACGGCGCAGGACGATGTGAAGACGCTGACGGCGGGAGCGGCCGTGCTCTACGACGAGCCGCTGGCGCTCGATAAGGTGCGCGACGATTTGATTTATTACGCCGTGCCTTACGACAAACTGGCGGCGTCGGTGGGTGCGGAAGCCAAGCTGCGCAAGCTGATCAAGAACATGATCTACGTTGGGGTCGCGGCGCAGTTGCTTGAGATTGACTTTGCCGAGGTCGAGAAGGCGGTCCGCAAGCAGTTCTCGAAAAAAGTAAAAGCGGCGACCTTGAACCTGGCGGCTGCCAAGGCGGGCCACGATTATGCCGCTGCGAATTTGAAGAAGCGCGATCCGTTCTACATCCAGCGCATGGACAAGACGAAAGGCAAGATC
>Ga0116126_1002037_pt1 | contig 11935 bp, 8 predicted proteins | sample June2015DPH_16_5_FD_89730 | JGI IMG/M metagenome (GOLD analysis project Ga0116126, IMG submission 89730) | Peatland microbial communities from SPRUCE experiment site at the Marcell Experimental Forest, Minnesota, USA - June2015DPH_16_40 | ecosystem: Environmental > Terrestrial > Soil > Wetlands >...
GAGCTAGAGGTATCGGTTTAACAACATCATGACGCAGAAGCCGCTCAAGCCGATCACCCTGAAAGAGCTCTCGAGCCTTCTCGAGCTATCGCAGTCTACGGTCTCCCGCATTGTCAACGGAGAGGCGGACAAGTACCGCATCGCCCGGGAGACACAGCAGCGCGTGCTGCATGCCGCAGCGCTCCATGGGTACACGGCCAATACGGTAGCTCGGAGCTTACGCAACAAGCGGAGCTACACGGTCGGCGTGATCGTGCCGGAGATCAGCGAGGGCTATTCCACCGCCGTGCTTGGCGGCATTGAAGACGAACTGCTAAAGGACGGCTTCTTTTACTTCGTCGTGAGCCACAGGCACCGCCCCGATCTATTGAAGGGCTATCCGCGCATGCTGCTGGCGCGCTCGGTGGAGGGAATTGTTGCCGTCGATACGGTCATTGAAGAGGATCTGGCTGTCCCCCTGGTTTCCGTTTCCGGCCACCAGCAACGCCGAGGAGTCATCAATATCGAGCTGGACCACGGCCAGGCGGCGTGCCTGGCGCTTTCCCATCTGAAGGAGCTGGGTCACAGGGAGATTGCGTTCATCAAGGGGCAGGCCTTCAGTTCCGATACCAATCGGCGCTGGGAAGCGATCGTTGAAGAAGCAAAGGCTCTCGATATCACCATTCACCCGGAACTCGTGGTGCAACTCAGGGGTACGGAGCCGGGGCCTGGACCAGGCACCGAGGTAACGTGGCAACTGCTTCAGGCAGGGCGGCCGTTCAGTGCGCTCTTCGCCTTCAACGACGTGACCGCAATGGGCGCGATTCTGGCCTTGCGCGAGGCAGGGTTGCGCGTTCCCAAAGACGTTTCAGTGGTTGGCTTCGATGACGTGTTGGCTGCCTCCACCTATAGTCCTCCCCTCACCACGATTCGACAGCCTTTGCGGGACATGGGCCAGGCGGCGGCAAGCACGTTGCTGGGACTTATCCGTGACGAGATCCCGCATCCGCGCCCGACCGTCATCACGGTGTATCCCAAGCTGGTCGTGCGCAAGTCCACAGCGCCGGCCGCAACGCATCCAAATGGCAAAGGAGATTAACGAATCTCGGCAAAGCGGTTCATCGCGCCTGTTTGCGGGTGAATTCCTGCCGGGTAGGCAACCATTTTGCAAGAAATCGAAGTCTAAGTGGCTGGCGCAGGAAAGTGCGCAGGATGTCTGGTGCAAGCAACCCGGCAGGGAAGAATCCTCTTGACAGTTCTATTTTCCGGGTGGTACATGTTCTAGTGATTGCACAATCGGTTGCGCAAAGAAGCGCAATCGGTTGTTCAGAGACAAACGACGGATTGCCTTGTTGCAGCTGCTCCTCTTGCAGCTGCAGCGTGTCTCAAAAATGGTTGTATTGATTCCGGTGGTCATCCCTCAGGGCTCAAACCCCGAGTTTTCCTGTATTTTTCGGCACGCGACCCATTCAGTGGTCAGGTTCCCCAGTAGTGCCTACGACAAGACCAATTTTTGAAATACGCTCTACCAACTTCAACTACGGGGCCGCCCCCAGAGGCGGCCTCGCACGCGCTAAAGGAGAGTCAGTATGCAGACCACACCATCAGGAACCCTTCGCTCGCCCTCGACGGGAGCCCCTCAGCTTCGCTCGCGCCTGAGAATCGCCTGGTCCTGCCTAAGTTCAGCCCTACTGCTTGCGACGCTGGCGGGCCTTTTGCTGCCCGCGGCCCACGCGCAGTTTGGCGCCAGCCTTTCCGGTACGGTGCTGGACCCATCCGGCTTAGTGATTAAAGGCGCAACGGTCAAGCTCACCAACAATGCAACCCAGGTGACAGCAACGGTGACGACCAACGACACCGGTTTTTACAGCTTCAGCGAGTTGCCTCCCGGAGACTATTCGTTGGTGGTGACTGCTTCCAACTTCAAGACGAACAACGTGACGGAAGTCGAGCTGGCCGCTGAGACGCCGCGCAGCCTGAACGTGAATATGGTGACCGGCGGCGCGGTGGAGTCGGTCACAGTGAACGCGGAGCTGACCCCGGCGCTGCAAGCGTCCGATGCCAGCATCGGTACCACCATCGACAGCAACGAGATTGAGCGGCTGCCCATGGTGGGCGGCGATCCCTACGAACTGTTGCGCACGGCACCCGGCATGACCGGCGACGGCGCCCGGCAAGGCAACGGCAACGCGGTCTTTCTGCCCAATGGCGCTGGCCCCGGCGGATCCAACTCCGGCATCTTCCAGACCGAAAACCAGGTGCAGATTGTGGCCGATGGACAGCGGCAGGCGGATAACAACTTCATGGTCGACGGCGTCAGCGTGAACTCGCTTACGCACGGCGGCAGCGCAGTGGTGACGCCGAACGAAGAGGCGGTAGGGCAGATCACCGTGGTTTCCACCTCGTATGACGCCTCCGACGGCCGCAACAGCGGCGCACAGATCAAAGTCGTTACCAAGAGCGGTACCGATGCGATGCACGGGGGCGGCTACTTCTTGTACGACGAGCCCGGCCTCAACGCGTTCAACAAATTTGGCGGACCCGCTCCCGGCTCACTCAGGATAAGAGACCAGAATGCGCAGCGCACCTGGGCGGCATCGTTGGGCGGGCCGGTACTCAAGGACAAACTCTTCTACTTCCTCTCCTACTCCGGCTACAGCCTGCACTCTTCAGCGATCAATAACCAATGGGTGGAGACTCCGCAATTCCGCTCGACCTTGGCGGCAGACCGGCCCGGCGGCCTCAGCGCAGCGATTCTGAACTTGCCGACGGAGGCGCCGCGGGTGGTCAAAGTACTCGGTTCCGACTGCTCGCCCTACTCCAACAACCAAGGAGCATTTCCCCCGTACCTCGGTCAGACACAAACCGCAACCTCGGGCCCGTATTGCCAGGTGGAAAGCGGGGGACTCGACATCGGCTCGCCTACCGCGGGAGGCGCTTCCCAGTTGGGTGTGTATCCGCGCCTTTCCTTCCTCTCCAATCCATTATCGAACGTGGTTACGGGCGGCGGCCTGGACGGCATTCCGGATATCGAATTCGCGGCGATCCAATTTCCCAGCCACACCCACGCCAACCAATTCAATGCCCGCGGCGACTGGCATGCAACCGCAAATGATATGGTGGCCGGCAGTGTGTACTTCACCAAGCTGGACAGCTATGGACCCAGCGGAACCACGGGCGCCCGTCCCAACGACGATGTGCCTTTCAAGCCGTTGAACTCGGCGGCCACGGCCATCTACATTCACACCTTCTCTCCCACCTGGCTCAATGAGCTGCGGGCCAACGGCACCCGCTTTGCGGAGAATGGCATCAACGATGCGGGAGGCGTAGTCAACTTCGGCATCCCTTACATCAACGTGCAAACCCTGCCCGTGAGCAACGACCCGCAATACGGTGTGAATTGGAACAGCACGACGCCCGCGGTCTTCGCGGAGAACACCTATGAAATCCGCGACATGGTGACGCACACCTGGGGCGCGCACACATTGCGCGCCGGCGTTGAGGTACGCCTCGAACAGGACAACGACAACCTCTCCGGGGAAGCGCGTCCGCAGTATTCCATGCAGGGCCCTTGGTCGATGGTCAACGACGCGCCAATTTACGAAGCGATTACTGCCAATCCCATCAACGGCGGCCTTGCGCAGTCGCAGCGGTATTTCCGCGACAAGGATATCGCCCTCTATGTGCAGCATGACTGGCAGGTGAGGCCCAACCTGACCGTGAACACAGGCCTGCGCTGGGAAGACTTCACGCCGCTGCACAACAAGAACTTCATGATCAACTATCCCGTGCTCGGCCCCACCGGCTCCGAACTGAGCGGCATGAAGCTGGTTCCACATAACAACCTCTGGAACAGCACATACAGCAACTTCAGTCCCAAGTTCGGCCTGGCATGGGTGCCGGCAGAAATGAAACAGAAGCTCGTGGTCCGCGGCGGCTTTGCCATGGCCTTTAACCATCTTGACATCGCGCTCTTTAACAACGCGCTGGAGGATGGCCCGAACATCGCCAACTACGGACTTTGCTGCGGGACGAACGCGGCGGATTTCGGAACGCCGTTTGTCAACGGCTCAATCAAGTACGAGAAGGGCACCAGCAATTCACCCTACAGCTATCCCGCCAACCCGGCGCTGGCAACGGGTGTGAACGCAAACGGATTCCCCAATCCGTACGGTGGCGGAACGCCAAGCGTGGAAGTCTACGGCGCGCTGGCTTCCACACGCCCGCCCGAGGTCTACCTCTTCTCCCTCGAGGCCGAATACCAATTGCCCTGGAACTTCATGGGCACACTCGGTTATGCCGGCAGCGTGGGGCACCATTTTGCCCGCTTGGTGAACCAGAACTTCCTTTACAACAACGCCAACTCGCCGGTGTACGCCGCCTACTTTGCGCAGACCGACTCAAACCTGAGCTACAACGCCTTGAATACGCAGCTCATGCGCCACCTGCGGAATGGCGTCACGATGAGCATGGTCTACACCTATTCGAAGGACCTGGACCAGGTTTCAAACGGCGACCTGGCCGACTCCAACGCCAACCAGACCAATCCAGCCAACAACAGTACTGAGTGGGGGCCCGCGGACTACGATGCACGGCATCGCATCACGGCAACCGGCATGTGGGATGTGCCGAAGGTGCATTTGAGCAATGCCATCGCCAGTTCGCTTGTGAATGGCTGGCAACTGAACGGGACATATACATGGCACACCGGTTTCCCCTATACGCCGGTCACTTACAACCTCACCACATCGGCCTTTGTCCTCGGCTCGGGGGTGGTAGGCCCGACCCGGCCCCTGCAATACTACGGCGGTGTCGTCAACGGATGCTCGGACAGTCTGTTTACGAACGGGAGCGACTTTCCCAACCGCGGCACGGGTGGAACGGCAGGAGGCACCAACTACTTCAACACCACTCCACCGGTGAACTCGCACGCCTATATACCGGGCATTGGTCGCAACAGCTTCCGCGGACCGTGCTATCAGGATGCCGATATCAGCGCGGCGAAGGAATTCGCTTACGATTTCGGCGAACACCACACGCTGCTGCGTTTTCAAGCCAATATGTACAACGCGTTCAATATTCTGCAACTGCAGCCGCTGTCCAACGGCAATGCCAACCCCGGCGCCAATGTCAACAATCAATACTTCGGATATGCTCAGGGCGCCGATTCCGGGCGATTCATTGAGTTAATTGCAAGATTCGAGTTCTGACGCTGCTTCCAAATGCCCCGGGCAGAGTGCGAACTCCCCCGGGGCAATGACCTCTTGCTTTCAATTTATGTCTTTTCAAGCGGGAGCGATAGACGGCTTTCACGGCGAAGCGGAAGACGATTCGGATGGGGAGACACTTAGCATGGGCAGTATGACTACCATGACGAGAAGCGTAGCCGGACCTGCAATGAGTCCCGTGCGGAGGCTTCCGGAATAGGACGATATCCAACCCACGAGTCCCGGGAATACGGAGCCTCCAAATCCACTGACGGCAAGAACGAAGCGCGAGTCTGAGCTGTGCCGTGCGCGATCGAAGAAGGCAGCCAGAGCGACGGGAAAGATCGGAGCCAGTGCGGCGCCCAGCAGCAGAATGGCCACGGCCAGCATGGAAAGCGAGCTTGAGACGAGGAGAAGTGTAGCCGCACCCAAAGCTGTAATCAAAGCAATTTGCAGCAGGCGTCCAGGCCGGATGCGCAGCAAGATGAGAGGCGACAGAGCGCGCGACAGAAGGAAGCCGGCCCAGTAGATTGCGGCGGCGCCGGCAGCAAACGTCACGGCCGTGCGCGCCGTGCGCAGCACGTAAGTTGAGATCCACGCGCCGAATGTGCTTTCCATACCAACTTCAAGGAAAAAGAAAAGGGCGAATAGGGACACGAGCCGGAAGTTGCCGAACCCGGTGGCTTGAGCCGTCGTACGCGGGGCTTCGCTGGAGTCGCGAATCGTGAAGTAAACGGTGATGGCCGCCAGTGCGGAGGCTCCGGCCAGCACCAGGTACACGGTACTCCACGAGGAGACAGCCAGTATGCGCGCTGCGAACAGTGGCGCAAGCATTGCGCCCACGCTCCATGTAAAGTTCAGCATGGTTAGAGTGGAAGCGCGGCGAGCCGGATAGTTGCGGCCGATGAAAAGGCTGATTGCCGTCATGGGTGCGCCAATGCCCGCGCCCAGGAAGAACCCGAAGGGAAATAGGAGCGACCGTGGAACCCACGGGAAGGCGGCACAGGTAATGGCCATGGCCAGCAGGCCGCGCGCCAGTATGCGTGCGCAATTACCTCGGCAGAGCAATGCTCCCACCGCCATGCCCGCGAATAGGCAAAACAGCAGCACTCCGGATTCACTGTCGGAGAGATGGAATACGCGCGCAAGTGAGGGGAGCATGGGGCCGGCGATGGCGTCAGCGACCCCAGTAAGTGCAAACACAGGATGAAGTACGAACAACATGGTGCGGCGCGAAATTGGCACGCGAGTTGTCATGCGGCTCCGTCAAGCAAGGCGACGCATAATCAGTGGACCCGATCCTGGATTCTTGAACCGACCCCGATTTCAGCAGGCTCCAGAACGTCAAATCGACGATCTGAACCACCCCATCCATCCTAAAGTGTTGCCTGGCAGCAGTTCGACCGCAGGCCGCTTTCTGCGTATCACGGACCAAGAGATCCCGGACTTTGGAAGGTACAGCGACCGCGCAACCAAGGGATTGCTTGGCGCAATTCCCGTTCTCAACCATCACCGCGATGCCGTGCTAGCCGAGTTAATCCTCTTGACGGGTAGATGCAACGTAAGTGGAGCCAGCGTTTTTTCCGACCCGATTTCCATCCCGTCGCACAGCACTCTGAGCCCAGTGCCGCGGTGGTATCTGTTCCCGGTCTTGTCGTAAAACACAGTCAGCAAATGGCCGTGGTATGGCACGCCGTCAAGCGCAAACCATTGCCACTGGTTCGAGACAAGCGGATGAATTGTCAGCGAATTTCCAGGAGCAGGACGGACACCGAGCAAGCCTGTAATGATCAGATCGGCAAATCCGGAATGGTTATAGTATCGGCCGCGATTCGCTGGCGGTTGTTTCTTCTCTTCGAGAATAGTGCGTGCGATCCACTGGCCTGTATCGGGATCAAGGTCCTCGTCGATCCAGGGGATGATTTGACCATTCGGAAGCTGAATATGCTGGGAGCGAACGTACCCGGCTAACACCTCACGGTATTCTTCCGGCCCAATGATCGTCTGCGAAGGATCGTTCAGAAGGTTAGCCAGTGCTACCAATGTCTGCGTCGTAGCAAAGGGCCAGGATGGACCGTTCCAAAGACACTCATGTGGAAACTCAAAGCGAAAACGAGGGCTTCTGCGTTCAGCGGTTGTCGGGCCGTATTTTCCCGCGAATCCATGCGGGTCATCGAGTTGCTGCCAGGCGACTACCCGGTCCGAGTGGGGCAGACCGAAGTACCAGGGAACATAGCCGATCAGTTCGCGCACGCCCACCCAAGTCGCGCCGGAATCGCGTGGTACCGTCTCGTAAAACTCATCTTTTGGGTTCCAGAGGCGACTCTCTACCAAAGCGCGCAGATCCTCGGCCTTCTTCGTGTACTGCCGCGACAGGACCTCGTTTCTCTTGGCATAAAGAATTTCCCGGCTCTCTCTGGTGTGTCTGTGTTCAGGGTGCTCAATCTCAATGGAAAGCAGCATTCACTGAAGGCCAGGAGTCTTGGCAATGGCCCGATAAACTTACAAAGCCTCAACATTTACGAATAAACATCCGTCGAGGAGAGTACAATTTGCTGCGTTAAGCCAGGAGCTCAATTAATCCTCGTTCTCCGGAAGCAGAAAGGCATTCTATGTACCGCTCATTGGTTTTGTCTTGTGTATTGATCTTTCACGGCATGGCTTTCGGGCAGGAAGCAAAGGCAACAAGGCCTGCCATCACCGGTCTTTCACATATGACGCTTTATGCGGACGACCTCAACAAATCGCAGGAGTTCTACAGCAGTTTGCTCGGTTGGGAGCAGGTGCCCTCAGGCGCAGCGGAATCCGGCGTTCGTTTCTATGCGAATCACGTGCAATACATCGAGTTGCTGTCTCTTCCGGGCAAAGGATTGGCAAACCGTTTTGATAGCATCGGGTTTTCGACCAGTCACGCAGAACAGTTGCGCAGGTTCCTCGGGGCAAATGGGGTTGCCGTTCCGCCAACCGTGACCGTGGACCGAGATGGAAATACGTTCTTCGATGTGAGGGACCCGGAAGGGAACAAGATTGAGTTTACCCAGGAAGGCACGCATGCGCCGAAAGAGACAAAGCCTGCGTCCGCAAGATTAAGCACGTATATCATTCATGCGGGGTTTGTGGCCCACGATCGGGCGGCACTTGACCGCTTCTACAAAGGCCTACTGGGATTCCATCAGTACTGGCAGGGCGGGTCGAGCCCAAACCGCACGGATTGGGTCATGATGCAAGTCCCGGACGGGACCGACTGGGTGGAGTATATGTTCAATCTGCCGGCCACCCCCTCCCGCGAGCAACTCGCTAGCGCAAACCACTTCGCGCCGGGAGTGGTGAGCGTAACCGATCTGGGAAAGAGGCTGAAGCAAAAAGGCTGGGTACCCTCAACACAAGACCGGCCGCCACTGCTTGGCGCGGATGGAAAATGGCAATTGGACATACATGATCCGGATGGAACGAGGGTCGAGTTTACAGAGTTTCAGCCGGTGCAGAAACCATGTTGCTCTCCGTTCACAGGTCCACAACCAAACTCATCGCCGGTCTGGTAGATATGCTTAATGGCAACCCGTCAGAGCAAGCGACTACCTGTGAGATGGGGCTATGAGCGCGTCGAAGGTGCCCTGCAGCGGACGTATTTGCCCCCGTATTTCCTTTTTCAATAATACTTCTGAATCCTCGGATCGTCTGAATCGTCAATGTTTATGAGAGTGCGAACGCGGTGAAGACGTTCCCGAGGTCAATACCCAATGGGTGAGAAACAAGACCGGCCTTTTCAGCTTTCCTTCAATGCCTGTCTCAAGGTCGGTTTTCAAGGTTCTCGCGTCACTTCCGGCGGCGGCCTGCGGTTGGTGCGCGAACTCGACGAGCGGCTCGGGTTCGGCGAATTGATCGCGCAGAATCTGACGGACTCCCGTGGGAAGAATGCGCAACTTGGCTTTGCTGACCTGTGCTACTGAGCGGTAAATTCTGTACGTATTAATGCCCAGGTCCTTTACCTCCGCAGCGTTGAAGTATTGCTCTCCTTCGTTAGCGCCAATGTATTGCGTACTCGTGCCCCAGGGCGTGCCGGAAACGGTAATCATTGCTGTGGTACTGGATGGCGGCTGGGAAGAACCGCCGCCGCCAGTTTGGCCGCCCCCGCAACCGAGAGCAATCGGCAGCGCAGTGCCGGCGAGGAGTGAAGATGCCACTGGCCGGCATTTACTGCCTCGCATGATTGCACCTCGCGAATAATCTTGGGGTCAATTGCCGCTGCGTCTATGGCAGCGTGACCAGAACTGCTTGCGGGTATTCCAGTCCGATCCACAACGTGTGACTGGCTTGGTCAATGCCATAGAAGGGATCACCATCGACCGCCCATCCAGAAGCGGCCCAATGGACACGATGTACTCGCAGGTTGTCGATGGAAGGCCATACAAGTTCGGGCTTCTGCAGGGAGACATCAACGTCGTAACCAACGATGAGGAACTGCTTCTCTGAGGGATGAATCACGATGGCCTGACCGTCACTGGATCCGGTTATGCGCAGCGGTAACCCATTGACCGTTTCGCTCACTGAGAGTTGCTCTCCCTGTGCGGCAGCCTGAAACACCTTTAGTTTGTCGGTTCCAGCGTATAGGAGGATCATTGGTAGAGCCGTCTCCAAGGATTGGTAGGCGTCCCGCAGTTGAAAAGCACCATTCGCAAGGCGGCCATCGTGCAAGAGATACGGCTGGTTCGACTCGGGATAAGACATGGTGAGCGACCACGGCGCGAAGATCGGCGCGCCAAATTCTCCCAGCGCAACATAGGCGAACCGCGGCGCCAACAGCGAGGCTCCGCTGTTGGTTTCAGTCACTGCCGGCACATTCCGCGAGATGACATATCTCTTCAATGCCGCCCGAAGCTCTGTGGTTGCACCCTGCGACGGCGATCCACAGCTATCTCCATGCCACTCGGCGCAGAAATATGCGTTGATAGCAATGAAAGACAGGTAGGGACAATTGTTCAGATATGTCTGGACGTCCTCTCCAGGCGAACCTCCAATCAAGCCTTCCTCTACTGAACCGCCAACGTAGTTATGAAAGATCGGGATGGGATAAACGTTATGGGCGATCTCCGTCAGCGGTTTGATCCAGGTCGCGCTCATGTCCCAGGCGCTGTATCTCAGGTCGTCCGTAAACCCATGCGCTGCAAACTTGCGGTTAGATTCCGGGGAGTGATCACGGAACAGCTTCGGGTTGTGGCGATCGGACCCGAATACGGAGATTTCATTCTCCAGTTGGATTCCCAAGACCACGTGCTGAGGATCGGCGCCCCTGAGATGAAGCATGAACCCACGAAATGCTTTGATCTCGCGATCGATAACCTCCGGCGAGTCATACGAAATCGCGTTGTGGTGGGGGATGCCGTCTCCATCGACCGCGCGTGGATAGGTCTTCTCATCTTTCACAATGTAGAGCGGGGCATAGAGCTCTCCGCTGAGGTTCCCGTAGATGTTGCCGTCGCCGCTCGCGTAGTGTCCAAACCAATCCAGCACCAGGTGAAGATGGTTTTCAGTGGCCATCTTGATAGCGTGGTCGAGGTACGAAAAATCGTACTGATCCTTTTCCGGCTCAATCATGGACCATTTGACGGGAACCTTCAGCGTATTGACTCCCAGTTCCTTCGCCTTGGCGTAAAGGCCGTCATAGACTGTCTCGTCTTCCCGGTAATGGCCCACGCGAAGGTCCCACCACGGAATCTCCACCGCCAGCATGGAATACGGCTGATCATCGACATACAAAACCTGGCGGCTATTCACCGTTTGAAAATGCGGGATCGCTTCCGTACTCTTTGGTACTTGCCACACGCCAACTGAAGCTGTGTCCTGCGCGAAAGAAAACGAAGTCAGAGATAGAGTGAATGCAATGCCAACCATAAGGATGCGATGGCTGTTGCGCGTGAAACACCAGATTTGTTCTTTTGGTCTGCTTATAGCTGACATACACTACCCCTTTTCTCAGCGACCCTGCCTATCAAGACTAGCGAGCCTTTGGACACAACTGCGCTCGCTTCTCTTTCACTGCGGTCTTGCAGCCGTAATCACAAGCATCGCTACTCCATGCGGTGGAATTGCGGCTGTATACTTCTCCAGTAAATCCCCAAGGTCCGAATGTGTCCAGACATCCCGTGCATGGAACTCCGTGAAGTTTGAGTCGGCGTGCGGAGTATAGGTGATCTTTGCCGTGAACCACGTGCGGTTGAAAAGCAATACCGCTCTCTTCTCTCCATGCTGGGAATGCAGTGGCCGCTCCCACACTTGCAGGCCTGGACCTTGTTCATCGATGAGGGTTGCCGGTTTTCCATCTGGGTCTTGATCTACCGCGATGACCTCCCGATTGAGCGCAATCGTCAGGGTACTCTGAGGTATCTCTGTGAGTTTCGCGCCCAGAATCAATGGCGCGGCCAGCATCGACCACATGCTGAACACGCTCTTTTCCTCCTCGGAGGTCAGGAAGCGGCCACCAGGCTGAGCCTTTCCGGGCGAGTCCTTTACGCCTCCGAGCGGCAGCATGTCAGGGTCATTCCAGTGACCAGGCCCAGCGATGTCAGGATACGCGGCGGCCCTATCGATTTCGTACAGGACGCCTTCCCAAAGATAGTTATCCTGTGGATTGATCCAATTGTAGTAATCCACGTCGTGACCGACGCGCAATAGTTGCCAGTCTGTGGGCCCCAGAGCCATGGTTCGCCTTCCCCCTGGCTGCAGATGCTGAAGACCATTCTTCGTGGGGC
>Ga0116126_1002042_pt1 | contig 11911 bp, 16 predicted proteins | sample June2015DPH_16_5_FD_89730 | JGI IMG/M metagenome (GOLD analysis project Ga0116126, IMG submission 89730) | Peatland microbial communities from SPRUCE experiment site at the Marcell Experimental Forest, Minnesota, USA - June2015DPH_16_40 | ecosystem: Environmental > Terrestrial > Soil > Wetlands...
CACCATGCCAGCGTCGCTTCGCTCCGACTGCTGTTCACCTTCGCTCCGGAACGCCGTTCGGCTTCCTTCCGGAATCGATGTTCACCTTCACCGGAATACCCACCGAAGCGACGACAGTAGACAAAATCTTCGGCCTGACGAACGCCACTGTCCGCAAGGCGGTGGCTGAAGCCTAGTTGCCTGTCCTACGTAGTAGGGGATGCCATCACGGTAGAGAACGTACACGCCCGGTTCGTTGACAAGCTCTAGTCCCCTGAAAGGGTGAACATTCCTCCCTTTGCCACTCGTATTAGGCCCCAACTGGTAGAAAACCTCTCGGGGCCACATGCGCGCGTATTCTCTGACGATTTGTGTTATCGCCGCCATTTTCTACAACCCCAGCATGACCCGTTCCAGTGGTTTTGGCAAATGCCAACTGTCACTTTCCGTTGTGATGCTGTTCTTCCACGATGCCCACAGCACGCACAGGATCAATCGTGGGGTCAATGTAGACACGTTGGAGGATCAGAGGTCCACCCGACGCCCTGCGCGATACCACGGGGGCACTTGGTCGCTCCGCGTCGCGCATTCGTGCGATGGATGCTGCCCTTAGGACCAGCGTGTCGCGTCTCTGCCCCATGATGTATTCCACGTACACAGGATTATTCCCGTGCGCGTCTTCTACCGGGATGGACTTGCTCGTTCCCAACTACCCTCACGATGTCAAGAGACTGCTGAATCCGAACAGGAAGGCCCTTTTCTACGAGTTTGCTGATGTCTTCATTCAGGTTCTTGCCCGGCAGACCCAGCTCGATACAAATCTTCTGAATCGCAAGTCTCAAAAGAGCTGCGCTGCTACGGGGCGAGCTACCGAATACTGCGCGCGCCTCTTCGTAATCAATTCGGATGCTTTCTGGAGCGTCGGAGTGCGGAGGCGGTGCGCTCATTATCCGGGGATGAACTAGCGTATCCCCGAGCCAGAGTGAGAACTGGATGGGCGAAACGCCCCGTTTTTCCTTGTTCGCCGGGCTTCCCCGCATCCTCCACATACTTTTCCACAACGGGGGTGCGGGCCATGAGCCCCATCAAGACCACGGAGCGCCACTATGCCAAGTGGGTCAAGGGGCGGCAAGACCGGCTCAAATCGCTAGTGACGGGCACCTGGAAGCGGTGATGCAGCGGTGTGCGTTCATAACGCTAAGGGGACGCTAAGGGGCTTTTCCGGGAGGCCTTGAGCTGTACAAGCGCGGATTCAATGTCATCCACCATCGCGCCGAGTTCCGGCTCGTAGTAAATGCGCGTCCCTCTATTGGGCTGTGGCAAGCTCTCAACCCGGCGTTTCCACTGTTTATCGAGTGTTGCAAAATTCGCAAATGCGCTAGCCATGACCGCGTGACAGAAATCAATCCCGTCACCTTTCTTCATTTGGTAACCGCTGTCAGAAATCAGACCTCGCATAAGACTCCAACAGGCGAAGGTGGCAGCTCTGGACGGGTTGAGTTGCTGTTTAGGGAGAGCTTTATCAAGCCACCCTGGATCTTTTTTGAACTTAGCGCGGAGGCGATCTATCCACCCCTTTAGAACGTCATCAAGCTCCGCGCATGACCTGAGAGTCGAGTCTCTTTCCGGCGCCAACCAGTCAACGAAATCGCCCAGCTTAAAGAACCGTTCTGACAAGTCAATCACCTTGCCGCTGCCCGGCGTGTATTCACTTGTACGGGAAACGAAGAATGCCTTAAGCATGCCTTCCGCAAAACAGCTCTTGTCCGGTGTCGAGCCGTCTGATTCCCGTTTCACTACCTCAAACACCAAGAATTCAACCGGGTACCAGTGAGGACCCAATTCATCCAAGAAAGTTCTGAAGGCTACTGACGATGCCCCTTGTGCCCCAGTAATTTCGGCAGCATGAGCAATCGAAAAAAGGATGTCTGCACCGCCGTGGAGCGCGGCAACGAATCGTTGGCGTAGCGAGGCATCACCTTTCGCAAGTGTCTTTATCGCCCAATTGTCGAGGTAGATGGCTATGCCATTGACGGAGGCATTGAAGCTTAGGGCTCCATTGGTTCCACATACGGGCGTAATCACTACCTTTTATATCCCCCGGACTTGTAGGCGCGTGTTCGCGGAGGTTTCGGCCAAGGCGTCTTCGTGGTCCTCTGCGAATAATGGCTCCAGCCCGCTTCTTTCTCTTCGGCTGTGAGCTTCCGGTTGTGAAAGTCCACGGCGCTTTCCGCCGCGCTCAGGCCGCGCACAACGTCAACTGTCTGTGACCCCGCGTAGGTTCGGCGGTTGTGGCGGATTATTTCATACGGGTATTTCTCGCCTTGAAGCATGGCGCTTCACCTCCGCAAACTTCATTGTAAGACGCGAACGATTGGCGCACAATGAACGCAGAGGGCATGACGAAGAGGTGCCGAAAACAGATGAAACCTGAGACAGCAAGACAGCTAGGGGCTATTTTGGATAGCCGCCAAAAACAGAAACAAGCGGCCACAACTCAAGCCACTGCACGACAGAAGGCGGAAGCCAAGAATCTCGCGGATTTCTTGGCTAAGAAAGAGGGAGTAATCAAGCCAGCATTTCAGGAAATAGCCGATCTATATAAAGCGAGAGGAATCGCTGTCCGTATATCAGAAGAGGACGAACGCCCGAATGACAGAGGCGGAACTGATTCTCCGAGCATAACTTTAGATATGTCGGGAGACGATTACCCCTCCTATCGTCCAATGAAACCCGAATTTAGGCTCACATTTGAGAAGGGCAATAGGAACTTGTCCTTGTACACTTCGACTGGATCACAGGCGGGGTCTGCCGGAGGTGTGTCTCTAGATGCTATTACCGCCGATTGGATTCAAGATGCCTTTCTGAAATATCAGTCCGGTTCACTCCGCTGAGCACAAGCAAATCAGTCGTGAATGACAGCCCGCTGGTGATTCAGCGCCAGCAAGTGTTTCAACAGTTCGGCATCCGTGAATGTGGGGGGCCAGCCGTAGGCGGCGAAGACGGCTTCGTCTAGCTTGCGGTGCGCATCCGCGAGCCATGCGGGGCGGGCGTTGTAGAGATTGGTGAGGGTGCGCGCTTTCAGTTCTTCCGCGCTTGTGCCGGTCGGATTGAGCCATGCATCGCGCTTGGCTACCAGTTCGCGCGCTGCGTCTGCAATGGCCTCCACCAGCGGAGAATCTTGCGGCTCACTTCCGGGGGGCCAAGGGAAAGGGAAGGTTTGAAAAATGGACTTAGGAGTGTACCTGAACCCGCTCTCAACCTCTCGCAATTGCGTCCCTTGTGCACGCGCCCAGATCTCCTGGGCCCTAGATTGAAGGACGCCAAAGAAACAATCGTCCTCGCGCGCAAACACGCAAGTCGCTGAATCAGGTAATGTCCTCGGGTTTTCCCAACAAAACACTCTGTATTTCGAAACTCGCGGGGTGATGATGTATCGAGAGAGTGCAGAGAGCCGTTTTCGCATCGTTGGATAGGTCTCGCCGTGAAGCCACCAGCTATCTCTTCGGCCTTCACGTCTGTTTTGACTCCTCGCTGGATACACATGTTGCCGGATGTACTCAAAGGGAAGCTCATACAAAGCCGCTTCCTGCTCTGTTCTGTCTACCCCAAAATCGATGATATGCATCCCACGGAGTCTTCGAGTTAGGTCCGTTGCATTAACCCAAGGACGCACGACATCCGAGTTGGGCCTGCCATTCGGATTTGGCGGGGCATTCAGCATTTGTGCAGCAATGTCGGGGGTAATCTCAAACGATGGAAGGCAGTGCGAACGGCGGGTGACGAAGTGAAGTCCTGCGGGTCAATCGGCGGGGCCTCTTCACTCGACGCGCAGAACGCCCGCCTCCCGCTCGCCTCGCTCACTCGCGCGCGGGCCCCGGCAAACCGAGAATCAGCTCTACCGTTTTTTCAGCCTTCCCGAAAAACTGGAAAAAACCATCCCGCAAACACACCCCACCAGTTTTCTGCAAAAGCGCCGTCCCCGCTAACCATGCGGGTCCGCGCCAATTCCGCTCGCCTAGCATGCCCTCGCGCACAATCGAAAACAATCAAGTTCCTTGGAAAACGATCGCGCGCGGATCGTGCGCACCCGATTCCCGCCCGCACGCGCGAAAATCCGATCTACCGTTTTTTCAGCCGTCCAAGAAACCTGGAAAAAAACATCCCCGCAAACGCGGCCTCCGGTTCCTGCACCAAGTCAGAACCCGCACTGGGCACCCCATCTCGCTCAATAGCCCCGCCCCTTACACGTGCGAAAACCATTAAAGCTGTTTGGAAAACCAACCGCGCGTGGATCGTGCCAACCGATTGCGCCCCGCACACGCGAAATACGAACCTTCGGGGAGGCAAAAAACGCGATTCGCGCACTGCGCCGTCACGAGCGCGCGCAGAGCACGCCACGCGAACGCGCCGCGCGCCACGCAAAAACATTAAAGTTGTTTGGAAAACGGATCGAGCCCAGATCGTGCGAACCGATTCTTGCCAGCGCGGGCAAAAACTCGCGCCCCCGTGCCCAGAAAATTTTTCGGGTACCAAGGATGAGCGGGTGAGTCTGCTCTCAATGCGCTGGCGGCGCTGCTCGGGGATAGTACTTAATCGTTATGCCTTCTGTCGGTCTGTCCGTGTTAGCCGGGAATCGAAGTACAGGACCGTTGACGCTGTAATCTTGCTCCGGCATCGGCAACACTCCCTCGAAAACCTCCACGCTATTTGGTATAGGCTCGTGTTCAAGAGTGACCTCTAAAATGAAGTGGCCTTCCGACTTCCCAACCCTCCGAATCCGGCTCCAGTTTTTCTTGTCGAATACTTCAATTTTTTTCCCCGCGAAGACGGTCTCCATTTCCTTTGAGAGGGTTGTCACGTTTTCTTCTGCTTGGTTAACTTGAGCTTTCATCCCTAGAAGTTCGACGGACGTGAAGTGCATCTTCGTGCTGTATTGAGACCAGGTAAACATTGCAACGGCTGCGATAATCAGAACAGCGTAAGCCTGTTTCTCTTCGTCAACTTTGCGAAGGAAAGGCCATGTGCGCTGAAAAACAGAACGCAGAGCAGCCACGATGACCGCGATGCACAACGCGATTGAAAGATAGAGAAAGACTTTTTCCATTGCGCCTTCATTCTAAGCTAATTTTTCTTGCGCGGGATGCCCCAGAATTTGCGTTGGGAAGCCCGTGGGCGCGTTCTCACAGCGGGCAGGCCTCCAGCATGGGCCTTTTGAGCGCGTGGGCGCTTGACGTTCCGGAGGATAATACCTCTGCAGACGACGAGGAACTAAAGAGCGTGAAACGGAAGAAGAAGAAGATAAGGCGTGTCTATCAGAAGAAGATGTGGGAGGCGGCTAGGTTCTATCGTAAAGAAGCCGAGAAATGCCACAAAGCCAAAGCGTATTTCTGTGCGTTGGTCGCCCGAGGTTGTGAATTAGAGGCTTTACTGCGAATCTTCGACTTAGTTGAAACCAGAAAGCCGAAAGATCGTTGCCGCGATCTGAATGGGTTAATCAACCGTGCCTTCAAAAAACATTGGATTCCGCATGATGCACTTCGCTACTGGAAAAAGACGCAGGGCATACCGCTCAAAACATGCCTCCACGAGCTGCGAGAAGCAAGAAACGGAGTGCACGCGCATCTTTTCCAGAAAGATCTGTTCACTAGGCGGACGTCGGCTAACGTCGGATACCTTGTGCGGTCCATGTACGAGGCCTTGGAGATCAAGAACACGCGGAATCTGATGTACGCCTTGTATGAAAGAGGTGAAATCACTCCGGCGGAATACTGGGCTTGGAAGGAAAAGGCAGGGAAGATCAATTAGGCGGTAGCTTCATAGCTTCTTTCGCGTGCTGGATTTCCCGCCTCGCTCGCTCACTCCCCCGCTTCGCCCCACTCGCGCGCGCGCGCCCCACTCTCACGTCCCTCACAACCCCGCTCCCATACCCCCCGGGGGTAGGGTGTAGCAAAATCCCCTCAGGTCATAGTACCCCCCGCCATTCGTTGACTGGCCGCAGCCGCGTCCGTAAGATGAAATCGAACATGCTCCCCAGTTAATAGAGCGATGCATGCGCACGCTGTTGCACCAGGCACGGCGCCAAGCCAACAATGTCGAAGGGGTACATCCAAGGATTTCGCGGATAGATACCGAGCCTGTTGATTTCTGACTCGGCTGTCCGAATGAACCTGCTTTACCTTCTTAATCTCGCCGATGATTTCAGGTTTTGTCATGCGGTGGGGCGTGATTCCGAAACGCAATCATAAGGCTTATAATCTCGCCGTGCCAATGCGGAGCATTCTCACCAGGCTTGCCATCTCCCTCTTGCTGATGTCCTCAGCTTGTGAGGAAACAAAGCCTAATGATCCGGCTCCCAAAGGGACTCCAGAGCAAGACCTAAGAATCACCTACGGCGGCTTTGTTCAGAACGGACCGCAAGATCAGCTTCTTGACGGAGTATGCGGGACAGACGTGACGCGAAACAATGTGACCTGCGATATTCACAATGGGTTGGAGGGCTGGAACGTCACGGAAGTTACATTTCAGATCATACGCACCGGAGACGACCAGCAGCACTATTATCGTCAGCGAATCTCAATCGCACCGCTGCAAACGGAACACGTTGACATCAGGCTTGGAATGCAGCTTCCGGCTGATGACTACATCAAGTGCCGTGGCAAACTCGGTGGACAGACTCTTAGCCATTGGAGTTGGTTGATTGTGGGGGCGAAAGGAAGGGTCGCGAAATAGCCATGGCGACTGTGTGGTGGTACGTTCGTCATGTTATAAGTCCCAATTGGGTGACAACGTTCCACAACCAACACCCTTTCTGGACAGATTTTCTCATCAATACCCTTTCGGGATTGACTGTCACAATACTTGTCTTCGCTGCTTATTTGGTAACGAGATGGTTTTTCCGTCTGACGGATGTCACCGTGGGCTACAGTTGGTGTTGGGCCACAAATGGATTGCAGTGCTCCCCGAGTTTTGATATTCGCAACCGTGCGGGGTCAAAACTGTACACCTTAGACAGCATCAAATACAGCAAGGCAGGTGCCGTGTTCTGGATCGACAGCGATTCCTTAATGGGCAAGGAACTCAAGCCAGAGACTAGACACTACATCAAGGGAGAGGATGTAGCCCCGGTTAAAAACATGAAATTTGAGCAATTGATGGTTGGCGGAAAACTTGATCCAGCGGCGACCAAAAACCTTTGCGACATCGAGGTTACGGTTCGTGACCAAATGGGAAGAGAATTCCCTGCGGTTGGGCCGGGGCAGTTGGCACATCTTGGCCATTGGCGGACATTCTTGCACAGAATTCACCCGTTCGTAAGAGCGGTTTCGTCCGACCTCCGTATGATGTGAACACTCACCAAACCCGCATCTGACAAAAATCGACGGCTACCCGTTCGGCTATTCGAAGCCGACAAGCCCGAACCCATTACTGAGTACTAAACGTGACGGCTATTCGTCTAGCTTAAAGCAGCTCTACAAGCGTTATCAAAGCCGTGCGAAGAAGAAGGGGATAAAATTCACTTTATCCGAACAGGATTTCTACGAACTCACCAGTCAGCCATGCTTTTTTTGTGCAGCCCCACCGTCGAAAAAGGTCGCAGGCGCTTTCAAGAACCCTTACGTCTACAACGGAATTGACCGCATGGACTCGGCGAAGGGATACACCTTCGGCAATATCGTGGGCTGTTGTTGGAAGCACAACGACCTGAAGGGGACGCTTTCGTTTGAAGAATTTTATCGGCAGTCCTTGGCCTTTGTGCTTTCGGTTTCTTCGAGAACTGCTGTGGATATAGGTGACGCTCGGTGTTTGGAACGCCTCATCGAGCTATTCCCAAACGTGCGGTTTCTGAAAGAGCAGCATTCAGGAACACCTGCTAGCAACTTCCGTTGACCGATTGCCCGCACACCGTCCCGGTAATCGTACAGCTAGTTTCAGAGGTTATCGTGTATATCACATTGAGCTTACAGCTTCCGGATGGATTTGGCCCATAAGAGATGCCCCCAGCTTCAGTAAGGGTTATCGGAAACACGGGAGCTGAATCGGTGAAGTTCATGTTAATGCCAACACCGATGTTGGGGTCGCCGCTAATAACTAGGCTGGATACGGCACAATTTGCCGGTGTTATCGTGACTTGGCTGCTCACAGACCCACTGCCAGCTCCGTTCAGGGTGGCGTCGATATCACCCGCGACGGCTATTGTCCCCCCTTGGGGGCATGCCCCGTCGTAAGAGATCGGCCAATTGCAGTTTTCCCCAGACCCGCTCGGGGTGCACCCAGACGATTGATCCGGCTGAATGCTTCTCACCACAGTCGACAGACTCGGACGAACGCCTCTCACCGCACCCTCGCCCGAGGAAAATGCATTCTCCAGAGCCTGAGCGACAGCCTCTGAGACTTGCTCTATCACCGCTTGCGCCTGCGCCTGCGACATGCCGTTGCTGTTGGAACCGCCACTGCCACACCCGCCACAAAGAATTGACACCGTGGCGGCAACGATGATCAAGCACAAAGACACATGTCCATTCATCCGAAACATATAAGACCTCCTTCCCCGAAATACTTTTCACCAAGACCTACAAATTCTTTACAGTTGGACGTAAATCCACGTTTGCCACTGACCGCGACGCAGAAAGCCGATCTTGACTTTTGTGCCCTTGGTCAAGCTGGCCGTAGCAGCCGTCAACTCTTCCGGACTTTTGACACCGTTGTCATCAACGGAGTTGATGACATCCCCCGGTTCAAGGTGCCCAGCCAGCACGCTGTCGGGAAAGAGTCGAATGATGCTCATTTTGGAATCGACAGTGATGCCTAGAAGCGGCACAGTATGCTCGTTCAAAGACGCAGCGTGCTCAGTCGCACGGGTGACCTCTCTGGTCCCACCGAACCTATAAGTGATGCCAGCGATTGCTTGGATACCGTCCACTGTTACGCCATTCTTTGTTGCGAGCGGATAGTTGGCTCCAAGGCGCAGCCAAACACGGTCTGAGATGCGGAAGTCTGCACCACCACCGGGGGCAACAAGAAATGCGGTTGTCCCGCCTGAGAAGCCGTAACCAGACTCGCTGACGTGCGCCGCGCCGAGGACAACGCGAAAGTATGGCTGCACGCTGCGGGTACGGAGAGTAATCTGCGGGCCACCCCCATAGGTGAGGAGCGTTGCAGTGAAACCAGATTCTGATTTTGTGGCACCACCGAAATCGCCGACCACACCAACCCAATCGTTGGCTGGTATGTTCACGCTGGCGTCCCAACCGAGTGGCACGTTCACGCCATAAAACCGAGTGAACTGGTAGGCTCCGGTGATTTCCGCAGTCGGTTTGTCTTGAGCCAGCGAGACGATGCTCACCAGAAGGAACAGAAGCAGCGAAGTGGCTTTCTTCATTTCTTTTCTCCGTTGTTGTCGAAAGTTCTAAATGTTCGAACTCAGCGATGTTTTCCACGGGGCAAGCTGGGGCGTTATGAACGGACTTGATTGCAGCCAGCTTACGGCGTTGGGAGCTGCGCCAAAGCGGAGGACGAATGATCGTAGTGCTCTTGCAGGCGCGTGATCTGTGACGGTGATCACACCGTGACGACCCTCCCTTCAAGGCCGAAGACTCTCAATAAATCTTCATCAGGGCAGTTGCGGTAGCCCTTGATGCTTGCTGGTCGCTCGTGGTGACGTAGCGCATCGTAGAGCCTATCGATTTGTGACCGAGCTGCTGTTTAATTAACGCGAGATTGACATTTGCAGAAACCAGATGACTGGCAATCGAATGTTTCAGAGCGTGGGGATGCTGCTTTTCCGCTGGGATTCCAGCTTCACTGGCAATCGCCCGGAACAACCGAAAAAACTGAGAGCGATCAAGCCGTCCGCCCTTCTGACTCGTAAAGAGATAATCAGACCCGTCATTCAGACGCTGCCGCAACCATTCGCGAAGGGCTTTGAGTTCGTTCAGCAGCGGCTCGCCGCGATGCTCGGTGAGTGCTTGCATAGTTCGAAGCGAGCCTTTGAGCCGTTCGACAACGATGCTGCCGTTTTTCAGGTCGATGTCATCTAAGCGAAGATTGCAGACCTCGGAAGCTCTCATACCGTGCTTGTACGCCACGACGATCATGGCCCATTCCCGAGCGCCCTTGGCTCTTGCCGCCCTGAGCACCGAGAGCACCTCAGCCGGTTCGAGGTGAATCATCGTTTGTTTGCGGATTCTAGGAGTTTCTGCCATTGGAATATCCTTAAAATGCAACATTATGTTCAAATAATGAGGTCTGGAAAGTTCGTTAAGTCGTTTGTTTTGTTACACAATCATTCAAAAATGCACCAGAATGGTTAGTTTGATGTATTCCCTTTGGCCTTCTGGCATCACAGGTCGGGCCTCCTTTTTTGCAATTGAATGCAATTTTCTCTGCCATAGAACTGGTGCAAAACTTCCTCCCTGATCCCGTCGATTACACCTTCTTCCAGGGCTTTTTCCACCAGAACCCGCAGTTCTAACCACCTTTTCAGGGGCAAGCCAAATTTATAGGCAGAGAGGCGTTGCTCTAGATCGCACAACGGCTCGTAGATCAGCTCGCCCTCAATGCGACCGCCTTCCTCAAAAAATAGCGCCTCCCCCACAGCCCGATGAGCACCCTTGATCTTGTTCTGCTGAAACAGCTCCTTGATACCGTCTGCTCCCTCGACCCCTTGCACCAGCCGCTTCAGCATCGCCAGTCCCGCACGGGTATGCATGTCAAAGCAATAGCTGGGCAAATCGAACAGCATTTTGTGCGGCGGTACCGGGGTCTGTACTCCGGTCATCTCCAGCGGGAGCCGCAGGCCGAGAAATCTCAACAGCCCTTCAGCCCGCCAATCATTCTTCCTCTGCCATTCCTGCCAGGTATTCGTCGGCGTTTGCACCGACGCCTTCCGCTGCATGATCGCCGAAACAATCGGCTTGTCCTCCGCTCGAAGTTCGGGCAAGTCAGACTTCATGGCCGCAGGCTCAATCACGCTGTAACTGCAATAAACACGGCTGCGAGTCGAGAGATCACACATCTGCTCTGCAAGAAAACAGAGCAGGTCATAATTCTTATTGCCAGTCTTCTTCGGGGGAAAAACAGTAGAGCAGGCGACTACAAAAGCAGCAAGAACATCATCGGCGGGTCCCACGTCTTCACAGGCGATGACACAAAGCCGTCTCCAAAAGTAGGCATACTCCTCCGGCATGCCGTCGATTGCCGAGAGGAGATGTAATGCCATCTCCTTCTCTCCTCGCCGAATCGATTTCTGAAGAGCAGAAACCAGCTCCCACTTTCTTTCCCTCGGCACCGCCAAACGCCCCAGCGGGGCATCGTATTGCCGAAGAGCGTCACAAAGAAAAACCCACCTATCCGAGACAGGTTTCGCCCACATGACATCCGGATATCTGTACAGGTGATCGAGCTGTGAACATGTGATCATCTAAATCCGTACGCATTTGTATATACGTATTATTAGATGCTATGTGCTTTCTTTAGTTGCACTTACACTGCCCTTATGAGCTAGAAAGTTACCGAGCTGCCTACGAATAAGACGTATCGAGTTGAATAGCCCACAGACTTACCGTTGTCGCGATAGAGGCGCCTTTTTAGCTCGTTTAGGGCGTGGTGGTGAGGGTTTATTGTTGTTTCGATGAGGGGTTTTGAGTGTAATGGCCTGATAGCGTCAGTTGACGCTGACCACTTCCGGTTTGCCCGTCATTCGGGCAAAATCCGAGCGAATCTGTGCTGAACGGGAGGTTCCCATTTATGAGCTGGAATGGCGTTTTTGTACTACTCTTCATCGTTTATGGCATCTATCGGCTCATAGTGGGTATTCCGGTGAAGGTGAACATCGATTCCGGAAGGAAGCCGAACGGCGTTCCGGAGCGAAGGTGAACAGCAGTCGGAGCGAAGCGACGCTGGCATGGTGATTGTGGAGTAAGTGTTCGGA
>Ga0116126_1002047_pt1 | contig 11889 bp, 12 predicted proteins | sample June2015DPH_16_5_FD_89730 | JGI IMG/M metagenome (GOLD analysis project Ga0116126, IMG submission 89730) | Peatland microbial communities from SPRUCE experiment site at the Marcell Experimental Forest, Minnesota, USA - June2015DPH_16_40 | ecosystem: Environmental > Terrestrial > Soil > Wetlands...
GACGCCTCCTGGAATCCATGGATGCTACCCGCAAGATAGCGCGCATCGATTTTCGCGGCGCGCATGCGGACTTACTTGGCAGCTTGGATGACGGTGCAAAGCCACTCGTCCGCACGCTGGACCAAGCGGCCATCGCACTCGCTAACGAAATGGTGGGCGGTGCCCAGGCGTTGTTCGACTCGGCGGTGGATTATGCGAAGCTGCGGGTTCAGTTCGGGCGAACGATAGGCTCGTTTCAAGCTATCAAGCACAAGCTCGCCGACATGCTCCTGGAGGTGGAACTGGCCAAATCAGCCGCCTATTATGCGGCTCAATCCGCCGCGGCGGACAACCCAGAGTGGCCCGCGCTGGCCTGTCTGGCCAAAGCCGCGGCGTCCGAAACTTACCTGCATACCGCGGCCGAATGTATTCAGATTCACGGTGGCATCGGCTTTACCTGGGATAACGACACGCATCTCTGGTACAAGCGCGCCAAAAGCTCCGAGGTGTTTCTCGGCCAGCCGAACTACCATAGGGAACTATTGATGCAGCGTTGGGGAGTTTGAGTGATGAGTAAGGTTAGCGAAGCCGAGGTGCGAGCCGAGGTACGGACTTGGCTCGCGGCCAATTGGGATGCGGAGATGTCTTTAGTGGTGTGGCGAAACAAGCTCGCCGACTCGGGCTGGGGAATGCCGCAATGGCCTGAGGCGTGGTACGGACGCGGTCTACCGGTGGGCCTTGCGCGCGTGGTGGAGGAGGAATTTGCCGAGGTTGGCGCGGTTGGCGTCGCGAAATCGGGAGTGCGATTGCTGGCAGCGGCGACGCTGCTCGAGCATGGATCGGATCTGCAGAAGAAGAAGTTCCTGCGCCGCATCCTCACGGGCGAAGACACCTGGTGCCAACTGTTCAGCGAGCCGGGCAGCGGCTCGGACCTAGCCGGCGCCACCACCCGCGCGGAGTTGAACGGCGACTATTGGATCGTCAACGGACAGAAGGTGTGGACGACGAGCGCCCATCATGCAGACTACGGCATGCTGCTCGCCCGCACGGATTGGGACGCGCCCAAGCACGAGGGACTATCCTTTTTTGTGATCGAGATAAAACAGCCGGGCGTCGACGTGCAGCCGCTCAAGCAGATGAATGGCCACGCGTCGTTCAACCAGGTGTTCTTCACCGACGCGAAGGTTCCGCCTGAAAACTTGGTCGCGCGCGTCGGCGATGGCTGGAAGGTCGCCATGACCACTCTCGCCCACGAGCGCCGCGGTGCTGACGGACTGAGCGCACCGTCGAAGCGCGGATCGCGCACTGGACGGATCTACGTGGAAGAGCGGGCCGAGATCGAAACGGCCAATCAGCCTTACAGATGGTATCCGCAGCGCGCCGGCCGTGTGGATCTCGTTATCGAGCGCGCGAAGGAGACGGGCTCGAATCGGGATCCTCATGTGCGCCAGGAGATAGCCAGGCTGATGATCATGGCGAAGTCTGCCGAATGGACCGCGCGCCGCGCGCGCGCCGCCCAGCAACAGGGGCGACCGCAGGGCCCGGAAGGCTCGCTCGGAAAGCTCGCGGCCAGCAACGTTGCCCGGGCCGCCGCCCACGTGCACACGTTGATTACCGGCGCGGAAGCGATGCTCACCGGAACCGGGAGCCCGCGTGACGGAATCATAGCGGAGATTCTGGTGTCGGTACCTGCCACCTCGATCGCCGGTGGCACCGACGAGATTCAGCGCAACATCATCGCCGAACGCGTGCTTGGCTTACCGAAGGAGCCACGGTTCGACACCGGCCCGTTCCGGAAGGTGCGAAGGAACTAGCGAGGTCGCCGGCGGCTGCAACTTGAGCGTACTGAAACCGGCCACTGACAATGTTGATAACTCGATCCACAAAAAACCAGAAATGCTCGACCGTCTAAGTCCGGAAGACAAACGAGATTTTCTCGCCCCGATCTCCAAGAGGTCAGCGGACGGCGGGCGTGCGGCGGATACAGTGTAACAACCTCCGACTAAAGCCGGGTTTTCACTGAGCCCAGGGTCTCGCTTCGAGGACGGCTCGATCGCGGCGGAGTTGCCTCCACGGGGGTGACGATGAATGTGATCGCGCCCGGTCTGGTCGATACGCCGATCTTGGGCGATCTCCTCGGCACCGCAGGCGATTACCCATCCCGAGCACCATTCCGCGACGCGGTCAAGCATCTGGTGCTGTGCCGCATACGAGTGCGAGCAGGTTGCTCTTTTCTCGCTACTCTGGCTAATTGCCCACGTGCAGATAGGGTTAAGCTAAGTAACTTAGAAAGGTTGTGATGAGAACATTTTTGCGTCTGTTTTTCTTATCGTTTGTTCTGGTTCTGATTGTCCTCGGAGTTCTCGCCGGACCAGGGGCCTTCGCCGCCGGAACCTCAGACCCTTCCGCGCCTGCCATACCTCCCTCTTCCACAGGAGCAAACGCGTTGTCGACGGGCACCAACGCTGGGCAGGCCACGGCAGCAGCGGCCCCAGCGATTCCGCTCGGAACAGTGATAACCACCGCGAATTGGCGCCAGTATCAGCAATTCATGCCGGATGGGATGGTCACTCTTTTCGAAGGCCGATCATCATGGAAGATGCCTGACGATTTGGCGATGACCATCGGCCCGACCGTGATCCACCCGTTACCGGCGGGCTATCTTGCCGCCACGGAGAAATACAGTCCGACCACCAAGCTTGTGGAGTTGCCAGAAGGCGGGCTCACGATAAGTGGCTATCAGGGCGGTATCCCGTTTCCCAATCCCACGGAACCCCATCGTGGATGGAAAATCCTTGCGGACTTCTGGTACCGCTACATACCGCATATCGTCGTCAACACGCCCGATAATCCAGGCTTTAACTGCACCCTTGACGGCTTCGGCAACGTCAGCTGTATCAAGGGGCTGTGGGTCGCGCGCCAGCTCTCCTACAACACCGATCCGGGCACGCCGTCCTCATTCCCGGGAGCCGACGGCAGGTATTACACAACCTGGTTCATGATCGAGGAGCCCGAACAACTGCGCTACTCCACAACCCTGACCATGGAGTACACAGATCTGAGCAAGCCGGAGGACGTTTTTATCTTTGTGCCGTCGATGCGCCGGACGCAACGCCTGTCCGCCGCTGCTCGCTGCTCAAGCTCGGGCACCGAGACCACACCTGACGACGGCCGTTTCGGCTTCGATGGCACGATCCCCGACTTCAGCGCTGACTTAATCGGCACCCGCAAGATTCTCACCGAGATGGACATCAAATCGGCCGGCGCCGCTTTTCCCGACAATTACGACATGCCGCTCGGCTGGCCCAAACCTTCATGGGGTCAATGGGAGCTGCGCGATTCGTATATTCTGGATCTCCGCAAGCTGCCCGCGAAGGCGTCCGGCTATTGTTATGGCAAGCGGATCATTTACGTCGATCAGCAGTTCTTCGGCCCTCTGTGGCTCGATCTGTACGATCCCAAGATGCAGCTGTGGAAAGTTGCCTTACTGCAACCGATCGTCAGCAATATTCCGCGCATCGGGATACAGAACTCGACGGGCGCGTGGTATGCCCATTGGTGGGATTTGCCAAATCACCATGCCACCTTCCAGGGACCCAAAGGCGGGCACGGCTATAACGTCCTGCTCAACGACGACGCGCCGTCGTCCTATCTTGACGTCGAGCGTTACACCACGCCCGGCGGCCTTGGCGACGTGATGCGCTAGCAGGGCTCGACGAAGGTCTTTGATTAGTTTCCAGATCCAGGCCCAATTCAGCGAAGCCGGACGCATCTTTCCCCGGCCAAGGATTGCCGGAGCAGCGGCCGATACAGGCGCGCAAGACCGGGAAAGCCATCGCCATCCCGCAGGTCGGCGGACTCACCCCCTATTTTCTAGCAAAAGAGTTCGGTCGACGGGCTCCAGCAGGCGTTGGCATAAACTCGCCGGGAAGGGCTGAGACACACGCCATTACGTGCGTAATCGCATCGGTATCGTAGTGGTCTCCCGATCGGTACGTCTCGAAAAACGAGTTCAATCGTGCAACCCGATCCGGCCACGTTTCCACAGCCTGAAGGCCAAGGGAGACGCCAAAGTTGGTGAAGGCAAATTTGACCGTATGCGCTGCCGGTTCGCGGCAAAAGTAGCCAGGCGGATCGATCCACATCCGGTCAAGCATCGCGAGACTCCGCTCACGGTGAACGCGCGCCCATTCATCTTCGGGAAAGAAGCGGGTCATCCAGAGCATCATCCCGAGACCCAGGTCCTGGCTGATGACTAGCTGGCGATAGCTTCGTTCAATTATGGTTTTCATCTGCTCGATCTCGCGCTCAAGGGCGTCTTCGTCGAGTAGCCGGTAGACCACATATCCATGGAACGGATCGAGCGCGCCGAGTCCAAAGCCTGGGTATGGTACGCTGAGGTCTTCGAGCATTTTCCAGTATACGCCACGGCCACGAATTACGAATGCGGAATGAATATCCTTTACTATTCGGATAGCTTTCATCCGATACTCAGGAAGTATATTGCCCAGTCGTGATAGCGCATAAATCCACATCGCGAGATAGTGAAAGTACTGGCCATCACGATCCGCAGCTTCGCCAATTCGAAGACCGCGGGGCCGGCCGAGGATGCGTTCGACCTCCGCAACGACTCGCTCGGCTTCATCCAGGAACTCGTTGCGTCCAAGTTCGCGGTGGAGCGAGACCAATAAAACGACGCCGAAAGCATCGGTCCATAGGTATCGCATTCCATTGGGCCAGATGCGTTGTTCGCGCATCCAGTCGAGCTTGCTCAATACCCTTTCGACAGTCGCGGTCATCTCGTACGTCCGTCTGCGGTCCGTGACTAAACCCCGAACGGAAATGTCTCCGGCACGCCAGGGGCGACCACCGATGGGAGTGGGGAGACTGCGCGCGTTTCATCGAACCAGATGTACTCGTCGAACTGCCGGGGCAAGCAGGCCTGGAAATAGTGACTCATGAGTTCGGATTCGGGTCGATACACAACACCGATGGCGCGTTCGAGACGAGCTGCTTCAAGCTCCTCGCGCACCGCCGGTCTCGCCGGGTCCCTCAGATGCAACATGAAGGCTTTGACCCCGGAATCGTGGCACAGCCGCTCATAGCTGGATTCGTGAGACGGCCGTACGCGCATAATCTCCATCGGTCCATCCCAATTCGATGCCGCCGCAACCGTTCCGTGGTCGGTTCCGAATCCAACCAGAAATGCCGACTCGGCGAACCGTGCGCGTGATAGCTGCCCGACGTTGTGCTCACCACGCGCACCCATCTCCGTGGCCGCCGCGTTACCCACGTGAGAGTTGTGCTCCCACACGATGCCTTTGCTGCCGGGACCATGGAATTCCAGCAACCGCTCAAGGGTGTCGAACATATGCTGATCGCGCAGATTCCATGATTCCACCGAGCCGTAATACATCACCCGGTAATAGCGCTCCGCCGCTGCCACTAATCGAGCATTCTGGGCAGCGTCGAAAAAGCGATCGCCATCGCGTCGCGAGTATTCGATTCGCCGATTCAGCATGTCGCGTAACGTCGCCACCATGGTGGCTTCGCAGTCTCGATAGCCGCCGCTGAGTACCGCTTGCCCGTATACCGCGGGATCATGTTCCCAGGGACTGAGGCACGCGTACCGGCGCCGCGCGATTGCGGCCATCGCCGGATCGACGCTGCTCAGGTAAGTGATAACGGCGTCGATCGACGTGAACAGGCTGTAGAGGTCCAACCCATAGAAGCTCGCGCGCCGCTCGGGGTCTCGCCTCTCCGCGTTCCAGGCGCGGAGCCACTCAACCAGTTCCAATGCTTCATGGTTTCGCCACATCCAGGTTGGAAAGCGGGCGAAGGCCTTCCATTGTTCCTGCCGCACCGGAGCATGACGCACATACTGGTTGATTCGCGCAGCATCCGGCCAGTCCGCTTCGACCGCAACGAAGTTGAACCCGTGCCGCAAGATCAGTTCCTTCGTGATGCGGGCACGCATGCGGTAGAACTCTGAAGTTCCGTGGGTCGCCTCGCCGAGCAGGACGACACGCGCATCGCTGATCCGCTCGAGCAACGGGCCGATGTCGGCCTGCTCGATATCTGCGATTGGCACGGCCGTCTCGCGGATCAGCTTGGCGATGATCTCGGGACGGCTGCGCTGAGTTGATGGGCGCTCGCGACTGGCGACGTCAGGGTCCCAACCCTCTGCTCCGATCAATGGGACGAATTGGACCTCGCCGAGATCTTCATCATCGAACCGGTCTTGGCTTGTCCGAGTGACTCGAACCAAACGTTGCAGCCGCGAGGTATCGCCTACGGGTATGATGAGGCGGCCGCCAATGGCCAGTTGCTCGAGCAATGGCTTGGGAACCTGCGGACCGCCGGCGGTTACCAGAATCACGTCGTACGGAGCGTGCTCGGCCCAACCCAAAGTGCCGTCGCCATGAAGAACTTTGATTTTGGTGTATCCCAAGTCGGCAAAACGCCTGATCGCCAGCTTGGCCAGTTGCTCGTGCCGCTCTATGGTGTAGACCTCGCCCACCACTTCCGAGAGGACGGCTGCCGCGTATCCGGAGCCGGTTCCAATCTCGAGAGCGCGATCGCCGGTACGGGGCTCGACACTCCCGATCATGAGGGCCACGATATAAGGCTGCGAAATGGTTTGGCCACCCTCGATCGGCAGCGGGGTGTCCTGGTATGCGAACTCGCCGAGTTCATCCGGGAGAAAGGCCTCCCGAGGGACACGTCGCATGGCGTCGAGCACCGCCGGATTGCGCACTCCGCGCGCGGCAATCTGATCGCGAACCATCCGAAGACGCTGGCTTGTCAGGTCAAGCATAACTGCACCCTGCATAGTCGGGTTAAAATATTGCGGGAATTATCTTCGCGCGCTAGCGACGATCCTCTCGCGCTGTTCCGTTCCTGAATCGGGGCCTGCCGGCAGTCCGGCGATCCAGCTGTCATCGCTCGGCGGCGGCCGGTGATGATCCTGAGCATCGTCAGGCTTGAAGTCGGGAAAGGTGATCTGGAGGCTTGGGCAGCCTTTCGCCGGACAATCGAGGTCCTTGGTCGACCAACTGCAGATGGCGTCATTTCCAGCGACATTCTTTTCGTGGCACTCATCGTAGAGGTAGTTGTGCTTAGTCAAAACCTAAACGCGGACGTACTGATGATGTAGTCCGCCGAGGATTGGTATCGCTGCGATGGGGCCGAGCTTTTGTGGACGCCGAAAATCCGGTGCATTCCTGTCCAGCGAGAGATGCGTGCGGACCTGATTGTAATAGGAAGCGTACTTCTTCAGAAGGCGACGCAGTTGCGCTTCGTCGAACACGATGAGGTGGTCGAAGCTTTCGCGCCGAATTGATCCGATGAGCCGCTCAAACGGTTCCATCAGTGTCACCTGGTTGCGAAGGTCGGGTTTCGCACCGCTGCGCTCCGACGATCTTGCTAGACGGCATCCGGCTGTCGCTCAGGGCGGGCGCGGTCGAACGTCTCGAGCTTGGCGCACTCCTGGCAGATTCGACGAATGGCCGGGAAGAGCGTCATGTCCACCCCTGATCGTTCGGCGTTGTACACCTGCGGCACGAGGAAAGCGTCGGCCAGCGTCGGCGTATCGCCATGACAAAAGCGGCCTGTCTCCGGCGAACCTGTGAGCATCGCTTCGATCGCGCGAAAGCCCTCGGTGGTCCAATGGCGGCCCCATTCCGCGCGCTGATCCTCACTGGCTTTCAGCACCCTCCCCAGGTAAGCTTGCGCGCGCCCGCCGCCGATCGGATGGATCTCGCACGCCACCGCAAGGGCGATTGCGCGCACTCGTGCGCGGCTGACGGGGTCGCTCGGAAGCAGCGGCGGATTCGGATGCGTTTCCTCCAGGTACTCGCAAATCGCCAGCGACTGCGCGAGCATTCTGCCATTGTCCTCGAGCGCGGGTACCCGGCCTTGAGGGTTGAGCGCCTCGTAGGCGGGCGTTCGCGACTCGCCGCGCATCAAGTTGATGGAGACATACTCATAGCTGAGCCCCTTGAGGCTCGCGACAATGCGGACCCGGTAACTCGCCGATGAGCGGAAATAGTTGTAGAGCTTCATGGTGCCTTGACCTCCATTTCATTTGCCCTGGGCGGAGGGTCCACCAATCGATAGCACCGAAGGATCGTTCACGGCGACTGCCAGAATTCCTGATTCTCCTCAGACCACCGCGCCTGCACTGGTGTGAATCGTCTGCCCTGTAATCTGTCTGCTGCCGGGGAGACAGAGAAACAGGATCGCGGCCGCCACGTCTTCGGGCTGTGAAACGCGATGGAACAGGTTTTCCAGGGGGCCACTCGTGGCGGCTCGCAAAAGGGCGTCCGCGTCGCCGAGCATTCGCGTCATCCCGGTTGCGGTGATTCCTGGCGCGATGGCATTTACGTTTATGTCATGAGGTCCCAACTCGGCGGCGGCGCTGCGCGTCAACTGCACGATCGCCGCTTTCGAGCTGGCATAGGCGATCGGCGAATTCCTCGCGCGGAAGGCCGAGCTCGAACTGACATTGATGATGCGGCCGCCGCCGCCTCGCTCAACCATATGCTTTGCGACGTACTTCATCAGGAGCATCGGCGCCTTCAGGTTCACCGTGTGAACCAGGTCCCAGGCCTCTTCGTCGGTGTCGACCAGACTCTGGAAGCGGCCGGCGACGCCGGCGCAGTTCACCAGGATGTCGATTCGGCCAAACTGCTGGATAACTCGCGCGACCGCGTCCGGAATCAGTTTGGTATCCGCCAGGTTGACGACCAGAGCGATCGCATTACCGCCAGACTTCCTGCCCTGATCGACCACGGCACTAACGCCAGCTTCATCGCGGTCGAGGGCCGCCACGGTGGCGCCCGCGCCGAACAGGGCTGAAACCGTCGCCCGGCCGATCCCGGAAGCGCCTCCCGTCACTAACGCAACTTTGCCGGCCAGCTCGGTACTCATCGTAATCTCCTTCAAGAACCGCTTCGTTGATTAAGGAGCGTCGGAACCGAACATTCGAAGACGGAACGTACCAGACTGTTCCGCAAAACCGCAATTCGCCTGGTAGGCCGATGTGCCTGCCGCAAATTCTAAGTGCGCGGAGGCAGGCGGGATCTTTCTTGACTACGATCTTGCTTGCCGGTCTCGTTGCCGGCGATGTAAAGACACATATGAGAGGCTTCAGGAAGCCGGATTTGAAACAACCCAGTGTGCATGGGAGCAGGCACCCCACGGCTATTGGACGGAGCGCGGCCGTGGCAGCGCGGATTGCGCGCGGTCTTTCTCACGCACGCCGCCGCGCGAGTGGCTCGCTCGGCATACCTTGGTCGAAGGAGGAAGGACTCCGATGGCAAGTAAGGATTTCGCGCTGCAACAACTGCTCAGGGCCTATCGCAAAGGGATAATCTCAGATGAACTCTTTGCCGGGAAGTGTTGCAACTTTGAAAACGGTGACCGAGGAGGTCCCGAGCGGAACTGGGCGGCGAGGTTTCAGGCAGCCAGATTGAACAGCTGGTCGATGAACTGATTCTGTTGGCGAACAGCATCACTGCTGACCCACCGCGCCTGCCCCTTCCGTATCATGTGCATAGCCTCGTATCCCGCAATCGTTCGCCCTGCTGCTCGGAACTCGCGAAAGCTCTGCTTGGCCTTCACTCGTCGTTTGATCGCTCGATGATCCTGCTCCAGGATGTTGTTCAAATATTGCACCGGTCGATGCCGGCAACGCCGGTGCAGGGTTCCGTCCGCTTTCACTGCGGCAATCGCCGCGCCGTAGCCGGATGGAAGCCAGATACTGGCGGGCTTGCTGGGCCCGGGGGAAATTTTTGGATTCGTAAAGCTCTGCGACTTTAAGGGGCATCCGGCGCAAGCGTTTCAATCGCGAGCGCGAACGCAAGTACAGTTAGGTCTGATAACGCGGGATCGCGTCTGCAAGATGCTAAGCCGGCTTGAACCGCCGCTGCTCGTCCATCTAATGCAGGAGATGACCGCCGCATGGAGTTCGTTTACCCATTACTGGGTGCGGTTCCTGGGCATGAATTACGACCAGCGCCTGGAGACCGTGCTGGGTGAGCTCGCGAAGAAATTCGGCATCCGGGACGCGCGCGGTATTCTACTGGTTCCGGAATTCGGACACAGCGATTTCGCTGAAATGGTAGGCTGCTCGAGGCCGATGGTCAGCCGATTGATCGGCGAAATGATTTCGGCCGGCAGCCTCGCACAAGACGGAAAGCACTACATCATCACCGACGATTCACCATCAGTTCTGCACCGTCCCTAATGGTCGATTCAGATTTAGCTGTTCGGATCGCCGAACGTTCGGCTTGGGGGGATGCTGGAGAGACTGAGTTGGTGTTGAAGGAGGTAAATATACGAGGCATCTTTCAGCGAATAGCCTTATGAAAGTCGGGATCCATCACGATCTCGTTGGCCAGTTGATCGAGCATCCTTGCGACAATTTTTCCGATAGCCTTCGCCATGCTTCAACAGATCGGCTATCTGTCGCCAGCGTTCCGTAGAGGTATTCGTCAACTTCGCGTCCCAGCTTGTAATTGGCGGCTCCGACACTACCGACACTCTCGGCCGAGCGAAGATCCTGCACCTTCGTCAGACCAATCTGCGCGGCGCCGATGGTTGGGGTGGCGCGCGAAGCGGACCACGATCAAGTCGAGAATTTACGGCGCGGGGGGCGAGGTCGGGGCAGCCGGGCCGAGGCTTTGTATGAAGGCGGACATGAGTCATTGCGTATTGTGCCAAGGGACTGCATTCTTCAGACCTCGAGGTTTTTGTGGAATACAGCTTAAAAGCCTTATTGCGGATGCGGCAGAGTCAACTGGACGAGGTATTTAGAGGGAGTTCCGCTGGCAAGATTCCTGATGGCAGATTTAGAGGCACCTTTCTGGTTGCGCCCGGAACTGTGTTGACTTCGGTAACGTCGGAATTGATCCGGACTATGGTGTGGCAAGGGAAAGTCCTTGACGCTCAGCATGGTCGGGTTAAAAACCTCGTCTTGCCATTTGGCTTCGAATCGGTGTCGGCGCGAGTTTACAAGGCAGGGAGTTGGTTCGACGGTAAGGAATGTATCGTGTTCGACTGTTCGACAAATCTTTTACGTGCCGTCGGAGTGCGCGACGAAATACGGGAAATCACGAGCGCAGTGTATCTTGGCAAGGTGTACATTGCGGGAATGCGTATGCCTGATTTCCTGCTTGAGCGCGAGGAACCGCCAGGTAACTGACGGTCATTACGTCATGCCGAAGGAACACCACGCGCTTGGAACAACACAGGCACCATAGGGTTGTTGAATTCCGGGTCGGCACCGCATCCTGGACCGACCCGTCGCTAGTTAATTCAGACCTGTTTTACCCACTTTCGGTTCGAAGTGCCGAGGGGCGGCTGCGCTTCTATGTGGAACGGTTCAACACGGTCGAGGTCGATTCGACCTACTACGCACTGCCGTCGGAACGTAACGCAAGGCTATGGGCAGAACGAACGCCCGAGGGTTTCCTCTTCAACATCAAGCCATTCGCGCTCATGACCCAGCACCCTGCGGAAATCGCGCGCCTCCCAAAAGAGTTGAGCGAGATGTTGCCAATCGTACAGCACAAGGAGCGCCGGCTGACGCGGCCCTCGCCTGAGGTCGTTGATAGAGCATTTCAAATGTTCTGGAGCGCGTTGGCTCCTGTCGCTACTGAAAACTCCGAAAACGCTGAAAAGTCTAGAGTTTCGGGTTCCGCCGCCATAGTGTTCTGGGCATGCTTGGACATGCGCGTTCCGTCGTCGCGGCTATTGCTCGCCGTTTCCGCAGTCGGGCCGTTCTGGAATTGGAGAACCTCGCCCTCCGTCACCAGCTGCATGTTCATCGCCGCCAGCGACCGGGTCGGCCCCGGCTGTTTACGATCGACCGGTTGCTCTGGGTCTGGCTTTACCGATTGTGGCCGC
>Ga0116126_1002050_pt1 | contig 11887 bp, 10 predicted proteins | sample June2015DPH_16_5_FD_89730 | JGI IMG/M metagenome (GOLD analysis project Ga0116126, IMG submission 89730) | Peatland microbial communities from SPRUCE experiment site at the Marcell Experimental Forest, Minnesota, USA - June2015DPH_16_40 | ecosystem: Environmental > Terrestrial > Soil > Wetlands...
ACTAATAACTCCCTGGTCAGAGCGCTGCAGCTGACCTCTCTTCGTCGCCGGTCTCGGCGGCGTGCCACACACGTGCCACAGCTAGAGGAGTCACGAAGGTCAGCACGTGTCAATAACGGCTTCCAACGGCCGGTGGTGGCGACGGATTAGGGATGTTTCGGAAACCTTTCCGCCTTGTCTCGTCCTGCCCGCCATGTCACACTGACATAGTGAGCGAGCAAGAGTCGTCGGCGGAAGTGGACAACGTGCGTCAGCGCCTCATCGAGGCTGAAGAGGAATACCAGCGAGCGCGCACAGACGACTATGTGACGCGCCTCGTTCGCGACTCCGCGATCGTCGACGCGCACCGAGCCGGACTGTCCTCTCGGGAGATCAGCACCCTGGTCGGAGACATTGGCCAGCCGAACGTCGTCCGCGCTCGCCGACGGGCAGTGACGCGTCGAGAAGTCGTTCCCGCAGGGTTGCTCTCGCCAGCCGACGCGGTTCGAGAATCAGGCCTCGGGCCGCGCGAATTCATTCACGCCGTCCGGGAACGTCGCCTGATTGCAGTCGAGCTCCCTGGCGGGGTTCGCGCGTTCCGGGTCGAGGACGTTCGCCGAACGCGCAACGCAAGCTGAGCGTCAAGGACCCAACAGCCGACCGTGTCACCCGGTGAGGGTCCAGTCCGGTTCACCCTTGACGAGATGGCAGTCATCGTTGAAGACCTCATGCGCATCGCCGATGACCTCAAGTCCAGCGGCGACGAGGTAAACGCCTACTTGCTCGATCCGGTGGTCAACCGACTCTTGGACCGGGCATTTGGCGGTGACAGCGAAGGGGGCTAAACGCCGAGAACGGTGGTCTTCCGACCAGTCTTCCCCTCCGAAATTGGAACGATGGGTGCGCTGCACTCGAAGTGCGGTCGGCACGGGCGCCGCTTTTGGGAGCGTCGCGGCCGTGATGAGCCTGACGAAGCTCGGTCCCTCCGGCTGGCCTTTCAATGTTCTGCTCCCGTGCTTCCAACCCGGTTGCCTCGAACCCGGCCCGGGCAAACTCAACCGTGTACCCGCCCTCCAGGCAACCCAGATCAACGATGGTCTTGCCCTTGCGTTCCGAGGGCGGGAAGAAAAGGTTCAGACTCCGCATCACGGCCCCAGTTATGGGCTCGTCAGCAGTCACCGGTGAGTTGGGTCTGGTGAATGTGCCGTCGTCGAGCGCAATGTTGTGCGCTGTGAAGACAATGGCAGGGGATTTCATCGTCGGCTCCTACGACCAGGCTGCAGCGGCTCCGAGACACAGTCAAGACACTCGGCGCCCTCTGTGCTCCACGAGCACGCTCACCACGCGCTCGGCGGCTCGCCCTTGAAGGGAACCTCCTCGTCGAAGACCTCGAAGATAGCCATGCTGTCGGCTTCGCGAGGGACGGAGCAATCGTGAGCCCCGGCTGCTCAGGCCTATCGGCCGAGCATCGCGAGGACCCGTCCGAACAGGTCGTCGCTGACGAGGTCAGGATCGACGTACTGCTCGATGGCCAGGCCGTTGAAAAGTGCCAGTACCACAGTCACGACCTCGTCGATGCTGAGGCCGCCTATGTCTGGAGACCTGCCGAGGACCTGCTCGACACTGTCGGCTATCGCGGCGCGCAGTGCCCGCCGGTGGGCTAGGAACTGGGGGCGGACCTCCTCGTCTGCGACGGCTCGCCGCCAGAAGTCCAGGAGGACCAGCTCCCATTCGCGCTGCTGGGTGAAAGCTTCGGTCAGAAGGCGCCCGATCTCGTAACGAGCCTGCTCCTTGCGAGCGTCGCCCGCGGTGCCGATGAGGACGCCACGGATGGCCTCGATGCTGGTCGACACCTGGTCGCTCATCATGGCGAAGAAGAGATCGTCCTTGCTCTCGAAATTTGAGTAGATCGCGCCCTTCGTGAGGCCAGCCGCCGCAGCGACCTCGTCCAGGCTGGCGCCGGCGAAGCCGCGCTCGGCGAAGACCTGCAACGCCGCGTCGAGCAAGCGGCGGCGAACCGCCTCACGCCGCGGCCGCCGGACTCGCACGACAGGGGCCGCCGTAGCGGGCCTGGCGGAGCTGGCCAGGCTGGCTGGCTTGGCCGGGTTGTCGGAGCTGGCCGGGCTGGCGGAGCGGGCCGGGCTGGCCGGGTTGTCGGAGCTGGCCGGGCTGGCTGGGCTGGCAGCGATCGCTACCTTGACCGGTGTGCGCTTGACGTCACTCATCCCCCAAAGCATACTGAACAGTATTCAATACTGTTAAGTATCGAAATGGGGCGAAACCATGGAAGAGCGTCGCGTTCACCCGCGAACCACCTTGGCGGTCGTCTGCGCCTCGGCGCTGATCATCAACCTCGACAACACCATCCTCAATGTGGCCCTCCCCACCCTCGTGCGCGAACTGCACGCCACCTCGAGCGACCTGCAATGGATCGTCGACTCCTACGCCATGGTCTTCGCTGGGTTGTTGCTCGTAAATGGCAGCCTGGCCGATCGAATCGGTCGTAAGTGGTTCTTCCTCCTCGGCCTCACCGTGTTCGCCGGGGGCTCGGTCGGCGCCGCCTTCTCGGGCTCGGTGCCGCTGCTGATCGCGTGCAGAGGCGTCATGGGCGCCGGTGCGGCGTCGACGATCCCATCATCGCTGTCGATCATCAACGACGTCTTCCGCGATCCTGCACGGCGCGCCCGGGCCATCGGCGCCTGGGGCGGGGTAATCGGGGTCGGGATCGCGCTTGGCCCGATCGCCGGTGGCCTGCTGCTGGCCCACTTTTGGTGGGGCTCGATATTCCTCGTCAACGTCCCGATCGCGGCCGTCGCCTTCGTGCTGGGCATCGCCCTGGTGCCCAACTCGAAGAACCTGGCGGCAAAGAGCCCTGATCCCGGAGGCTCGCTGTGCTCGATCGTCGGCCTCGGCCTGCTGCTGTGGGCGATCATCGAGGCGCCCACCAAGGGCTGGACCTCTGGCGATGTGATCGGTGCCGGTTCGGGGGCCCTCGCCGTCCTCATCGTCTTCATCGCCTGGGAGTCCCACAGCCGCCACCCGATGCTGGATCTGGGGCTGTTCTCCAATCGCAGGTTCTCCATAGCCGCGGCAAGCGAGAGCTTTGGGACCTTCGCCATGTTGGGGGGGCTGTTCCTCCAGACCCAGGTGCTGCAGTTCGACATGGGCTACACGCCCCTCCAGGCCGGGGTGAGAATTCTGCCCGTCGCCGCCATGCTCGTCGTTAGCGCGCCGTTGTCCCCTGTCTTCGTCCGTGCCGCCGGGATCAAGCTGACTGTCGCCTGCGCCTTAGCAGCGATCGCCGGCGGTCTTTGGTGGAATGCGGCCGTCTCGACCGCCACTGCTGTGTACCTGAGTTTCGTGCCGGGCTTGGTGCTCGTCGGGTTCGGGGCCGGCCTGTTGTTGCCTACGGCCACGAACTCGGTCGTGGGCGCGGTTCCCCAGGGAGACTCCGGAATCGGATCGGCCTCCAACGCCGTCGCACTCCAAGTCGGGGGCGCGCTCGGTGTGGCCGTGATCGGAAGTGTGTTGTCGACTCGGTACCGGCACCGCATGACCGCCGCCCTCGCCGGCCGGCATGTGCCGGTCGCCGCGACGAACGACATACTCGGATCCCTCGGCGGTGCTCTGGCCGTGGCCAGCAGGGTCGGCGGGGCCACCGGGGCTGCGTTGGCGCGCGTCGCCCGCGCCGCTTTCATGAGCGGAAACGCGGTCTCGCTTATCGTTGGCAGCGGTGTCGCGCTCGGCGGTGCCCTCCTGGTGCTGGCGCTGCTGCCGTGGCGGAGCCCGCATCGCGCCCCACCCCCAGGAGTGGACGCCGTCGAGGCCGCGGCCGTGCCAGGCGCAAGATCCTCCGAGGGCTGAGGCGGCGCGCCGAGGGCGGCGCCGCAGGCGCTACCGGGTCAGCTCAGAAGACCCATACCTCCTCGCCGATGGGCATGATGTTGTCCGCCCAGATCCAGTTGATCGCCTCGTCGCTCACGCGCACACAGCCGTGAGAAACGGGGAAAGGTGGCACATACGAGTCGCCATGGATCGCGATCCCGCCATAGGTGAAGAACCTCGGGCGCCACAACGCGCCGAGCGAGTCGACGTCCAAGCCGTTGATCGTCGCGTAGATGTAGTAGACGCCCGTTGGCGTGATGGCCACCGAGGTCCCGTTCTTGTCCGAGTAGGTGTAGCCGCCGCCGGTCGAGGTGTTGAGGGTGTAGGCGAGCTTGCCGTTCTGGATCACCATCAAGAGGTCATCCTGGAGATCCACCTCGACCAGGTTGCCCGAGGCCGGTCGTGGCGTCGGAACGGCCCCGTTCGCGATCGCGAGCGCCGTCTGACCGTCGATGACGCCGCTACGGGGAAGGCCGGCGGCCTTCTGCAGCGCCCACACCGCTTGCTGTGTCGAGTCGCCGAAATACCCGTCCGCAGGACCCAGCCAGTAGCCGAGCGAAGCGAGGCGGATCTGGAGGGCACGGACCCCCCAGCTGGAGTCGCCGTACTGCAGGCCGGCACCCGCCTGCGAATTGGTTTCCCAGATCGGCTGGTGAGTTGGCGAGTAGATGACCACGTTGCCGTCGTCCTGGACGGTGAGCACGTAGTCGCCGAAGTCGCTTTGGTTGCTCGCCGAGCTCCAGAGGGCACGCTGACCCTGGTATAGGACGAAGTTGCCGTCGCTCTGCATTGCCACGAAGTCCGGGGCGTCACCAATCGTGCCCGAGTCCCAGAGGACGAGGCCCTCACCAAAGAGCACGAGATTCCCGTCGCCTTGCATCTCGAGCCTGAACTTGCCGTTGGGCGAGACGAGCGACTGCCCGTCTTGAAGCTCGGTCCCGGCAGCCATGGCGTTGTAGACGATGGACTTCGCGACACGAGCACCGGAAGCATCGTGAGAGGTCGTCTCCGCGCTGCTCGCAACCGGCGCCGCCAGCACGGCGAGCCCGAGGCCCCCGACGACGAGGACCCGAAACAGGGCCCGTCGCCACAGCGCCCCGCGCTCCGGTTGCTTCGGAATCAGAAAACCAGGCGGCACACATCCCTCCGAACGCTCGATTGCCTCACCAGCTCGCCCAATGACTGTAAACGCGTTCCGACACCGTTGCTATCGCGTCACGACTGTGACGAGATCGAGCTCGAGCTCGATCTCGTCGTGCAACTCGATGCCGTTCCCGGCGACGATCGGGATCGAAGCCTTCAGCGCCCTGGCCCGATCGACCGCGCCCTCGTGAATTGCGACGATCCGAAGGCCCCGCCTCTTGTAGAAACCGATCGCTTCCAGATTGTCGTTCGTGGTGATCAGCCAAAGCCTCGCCACGCCGGCATTCCGTGCCACCTCGGTGGCTCGGGCCAAGAGGGCCGTCCCGATCCCGGCCCGTGCCCGCAGGGCATCGACGGTCACGACCTCGAGCCCCTCGTGGTCGACCCGATAGGTCAGCAGTCCGACCCGCTCAGGCCCGTGCAGCCCCGCAGTGTCGATGGCGATGAGTGCCTCGAGCCCTGCGGCGTCGCACTGGCGAGATCGGGTGACGATCACAGTCGAGCCCCAACGCTCGCGGAGCGTGCCGGCGATCCAATCGCGATCACCTGCGTTCGCCGCCCGGACAATCATGGCACAACCTTGCCAGAAACAATCATGACTTGACCACTCATCTATTGGCGGCTAGCGTCGTGAGCAAGAGCGAGGTCACGAGACCCGTTGCTGGCCTGAGGAACAAGGAGACCGTCGACATGGCCGACTGGGGTTTCGAGACCCGCCAGATTCATGCCGGAGCCGTAGCCGACCCGACCACCGGAGCCCGGGCGGTGCCGATCTACCAGACGACCAGCTACGTCTTCCGGGACACGGCGCACGCCGCAGCCCTCTTCGGGCTCTCCGAGTTCGGCAACATCTACACCCGCATCATGAACCCGACCCAGGCGGTCTTCGAGGAGCGCATGGCGGCCCTCGACGGCGGGGTCGGCGCGCTCGCGGTCGCGAGCGGCCAAGCGGCCGAGACGATCGCGCTTCTCAACCTGGCCGAGAACGGTGGCCACATCGTCTCCTCCGCATCGCTCTACGGCGGCACCTACAACCTGCTCCACTACACCTTCCCGAAGCTGGGCGTCGAGGTGAGCTTCGTGGACAATCCGGACGACCTGGACGCCTGGCGCGCCGCCATCCGGCCCAACACCAGGGCGTTCTACGCCGAGACCATCGGCAACCCGAAAGGTGACATCCTCGACTTCGAGGGTGTCTCGGCAGTCGGTCACGGGCATGGCATACCCCTCGTCGTCGACAACACGGTGGCCACGCCCTATCTGTGCCAGCCCTTCCTCCACGGTGCCGACATCGCCGTGTACTCAGCCACGAAGTTCATCGGCGGCCACGGTACCTCGATCGGCGGCGTCATCGTCGACGGAGGCAAGTTCGACTATGTGAAAAGTGGTCGTTTCGCCAACTTCACCGAGCCCGACCCGAGCTACCACGGGCTCATCTTCTCGGAGCTGCCAGACGCTCTACGCCCGGCTCAGTACATCTTGAAAGCCCGCCTCCAGTACCTGCGCGACGTCGGCGCGGCGATCGCTCCGCTCAACTCGTTCCTCTTCCTCCAGGGCCTCGAGACACTCAGCATCCGCATGGAGCGCCATGTGGCCAATGCCCTTGCGGTGGCGAATTGGCTCGAGGCACGCGACGAGGTCGAGTGGGTGAGCTACCCCGGGCTGCAGTCGAGCCCCTGGCACGCGCGACAGGTGAAGTACCTTCCGAACGGCGGCGGCGCGATCCTCACCTTCGGCATCAAGGGCGGCAAGGAAGCGGGCAGCCGCTTCATCGAGGGTCTCGAGCTGTTCAGTCATCTCGCGAACGTGGGTGATGTCCGCAGCCTCGCGATCCACCCCGCGACGACCACACACTCCCAGCTGACCGAACAAGAGCAGGTTACGACCGGCGTCACACCGGACCTCATCCGGCTTTGCATCGGGCTCGAGACGTTGTCCGACATCCTGGCCGATCTGGACGCAGGCTTCCGGGCCGCGAAGGGTGCCTGAACTGAGCAACGTCATGACCCTCGCCCCGGTCACCGGGGCCTGGCGGCCGGAAGATGACCCCGGCCGGCGTAGCTTCGTGTCGCTTTTCAACGGGGGGCGCGGCCGAACCGGCGGCTTCGCACTGGAGGCCGGCGGACGTCTGAACGAGGTCACCGTCGCCTACGAGACGTGGGGCGAGCTGGACGAGCATGCCTCCAACGCCATCCTCGTCCTGCACGCTCTGAGCGGCGACTCCCACGTCGCCGGCCCGGTCGAGCCGGGGCATCCGACCCCAGGCTGGTGGGGCCCGCTTGTCGGCCCGGGCGCACCGATCGACACCGACCGCTACTTCGTCGTGTGCCCGAACGTCCTTGGAGGATGCCAGGGAACGACCGGCCCGAGCTCGTGGGCGGAGGACGGAAAGCCGTACGCGTCCCGTTTCCCCGTCGTGACCGTGAAGGACCAAGTCGCCGTCGAACACGCTCTCGCCTCCGAGCTCGGCATCGACACCTGGTACGCGGTGGTCGGTGGCTCCATGGGCGGGATGCGGGCCCTGCAGTGGGCCGTCGACTTCCCCGGCGCGGTCGAGCGGGTATTCGCCGTCGCGACAGGCATGGCCGCCAGCGCCGAGCAGATCGCGCTCTGCTGGCTGCAGGAGCAGGCGATCCGCCTCGACCCGTGCTTCCTGGGCGGTGACTACTACGACGCCGAGGAGGGTCCATCGGCCGGGCTTGCGATCGCACGGGGGATCGGCCACCTGAGCTACCGGAGCGAGCTCGAACTGCAACAGCGCTTTGCGAACGACCCTCAGGATCGCGAGGCACCCCTCAGGGGCGGGCGTTACGCGGTCGAGTCCTACCTCGAGCACCACGGTGACAAGCTGACTGGCCGTTTCGACGCCAACAGCTATCTCGTCCTCAGCGAAGCGATGAACCATTACGACCTCGCTCGCGGCTACGGCGGGGCGCGAGCGGCGCTTAGACGGGTCCGGGCACAAGTCACCATCGCAGGGATCTCCTCGGACCGGCTCTACCCCCTCCGGCTCCAGTGGGAACTGGTGAAGCTGCTCGGAGCGGGCGACGTGCACGTCATCGAGTCCGTCGTCGGCCACGATGGCTTCCTCGTGGAGCACGAAGCCGTGGGTGCAGCTGTCCGGGAGGCGCTCGGCTCACAGTGACTGCGCGGGCGCGGGCGGGGTGCTGGCTCGGGCGGCGGCGCGGAGGCGCGGCGCGGGGGCGGCACGGCGCGGGCGGCGGCGCGCGGGCGCGGTTCGGCGCGGGGGGCGGCACGGCGCGGGGGCGCAGTTCGGGCGGCGACGCGGGGGCGCGGTTCGGGCGGCGACGCGGGGGCGCGGCGCGGGAGCGCGGTTCGGGCGGCGACGCGGCTCGGGCGGCGCGGGGTGCGGGCTAGCCAGGCTGGCAGTGCTGAGCGGGGCGGCGCTGCCAGTCCGGCTTCGTCATTCGCTTTGAAGGTCGCGGAACCTGAACGCGATGCCTCCGACGACGGCGGCCAGCGCACCGATCGCGAGAAGGGCCCCTCCGCTTGTCCAGTCCGGGCTCACGGCCGGTGCGGCCGCCATCTGGTGGAACAGCGAAGTGTCGAGCACCCAGTGGTTGATACCTACGATCCCGCCGAGGAGCTCGATGAGGAATGACCAGACGAGCACCCCGTAAGTGACAAATGTCGTAGCGCGGGGCGAGACACCGAAAACGAGGGTTCCCAAGCCGAGGAGGCAAACGGCGGGAGGAACCACGTTGAGCCCGGCGTCGAGCAGAGTCCCAAAGCCCACGCCGCTGTGCTGGCTCGCCGCGCCGATCCAGGTGAAGACCCCGCAGATCAACCCGCCCACGAGCACGGCGACGGCTGCGATCAGGAGCCTTCCGCCGAGCCAGGACCAGCGGGAGACCGGCCGGACGAGAAAGTTGTCAAGCCGTCCCGTGGCCTCTTCGGCCCGCATCGTGCCGATCTGGCCGGCGGCCATGATCGCCACCACGGCAGCCAGAATCAAAAAGGCCACACCTAAGTAGGCCTCGGTGCCGACTGCCCCGAGGCGTGAGAGGACCCGGCTCAGGCTCGACGAGCTCGAGACGGCGCTTCCGCCCGACTTGGCGACAAGCCCGAACAGCAACCCATAGGCGGCGATTCCCACGGCCCATCCCACGAGGCTCGGCCGGGCGATGCGGATGTCCAGGCCCGTGGGCCCGAACAGGAGCCGTGTGTGCGCTTGCGAGCTCGAGCGATCAGGAAGCGTGCTCGCCCCAAGATCGCGCTCTCCCGCCAGGTGGACCGTGAACAGGCCCAGGGCACCAGTGAGAGCGGCGATCGGCAAGAGAACGAGGGGATGAGGTGCGGTCAGCGGCTGGAGCTCCTCGACCCATCCGAGCGGCGACGCCCACCGGAGCCAGCCGAGGCCGGCGCCGGAGTCGGCCACCATCCGCAGCGCGTAGCTCACAGCGAGGGCGGCGCCGGCGTAGGCGGAGGCCTGGCGGCGTGTCGCGGCGAGCTGGCTCGCGAGAGCCCCGACGGCGAGAAACATCGCCGCGCCCGACACGAGGGCAACGGCCAGGAACAGAGCTCCCCCGGCACCGATACCGACCTTCGACGAGCGCCCGACGATAAGCGTGATGACGGCGGTGACGACCCACAGCGCCGCGAGGCCACACGCCAAGCCGGCCAGTGCTTGAGCGGCGGCGGCCCTGCGGGTCGTGCGGCCGGCTAGCAGCAGCTCCCAACGCCCGGCATCCTCCTCGCCGCGCAGCAGCCTGGTGGCGGTGAGAAGTCCCCAGATAGCACCGACGATGGCCAGCACGGCGAGGCTCTTCCACACCGTGAAGCCGGCGACAGTCTGGATGTCGTGCGCTGGGCCGACCAGAGCGCTCGTGCCCGCGTTCGTCCCGAACTCCTTGGCCAGGTGAGCTCGCTGGGCGGCGGTCTTGTAGCTCGACGCGTACGCCAGGGCCTGGCTGGCCACGTAAACGCCGAAGACGACGCCCCACAACGCTCCGGAGCGGACGGCCCTGCGCGCCGTCTGGTGGGCGATGACTGTTGAAGCCCCGATGTCGTGCGACGTGGCCGGGCGGATCGCGAGCTCAGCTTGCATGCGCCGACGCTTCCCCGATCTCGCCTGGCGTGCTCGCGGCGTCGGGCTGGGCCGGCTCGCCGCTCTCTTTCGGCTGGGCCCGGATGCTGGCCGCTTTCGGCTGGGCCGGCTCGCCGCTCTCTTCCGGCTGGGCCGGCTCGCTGGCCGCTCCGTACTGAGCAAGGAAGAGCTCCTCCAGCGACGGCTCCCGGCTCAAGAGCTCCCGGACGTCTGAGGCCGCCAAGACTTTCAGCAGTGGCTCGATCGTTCCCCGCACCTGGCATCGCGCGACATGGCCGACAACTTGAACGGAAGTCACTCCAGGGACCACGGAGAGATCGGGCACTTCACCTTCGAACGTGGCCTCGACAGTGAGAGCCGAAAGGTGGCGCATCTCAGCCAGGGTCCCCATCTCGACCAGTCGGCCCTGGCGCAGGATCCCGATGCGGTCGCACAGCGCTTCAACCTCGCTCAAGATGTGCGAGGACAAAAAGACTGTCTGGCCCCGCTCCCGTGCCTCTTCGACGCAGTAGCGAAACGCCTGCTCCATGAGCGGGTCGAGGCCGCTCGTCGGCTCATCGAGGACCAGGAGCGCCGGTCTTGTCATGAGAGCGGCGATCAGGATCAGCTTCTGCCTGTTGCCCTTGGAGTAGGCCCGGAACTTCTTGGAAGGATCCAGATCGAATCGCGCGATGAGCTCGTCCCGATAGGAGGCGTCCACTGTGCCCTGCACCTGGCCAAGCAGATGGAGCGTCTCGGCACCGGTAAGCGACGGCCACAAACTCGCCTCCCCTGCCACGTAAGCCAGCTGCCGGTGGGCCTCTTCGACCTGGCGCTGGCAGTCGAGCCCGAAGATCTCGGCGCGTCCGGCCGTCGGGCGGATCAAACCGAGCAAGAGGCGGATGGTCGTCGTCTTGCCCGCCCCGTTCGGGCCAAGGTAGCCCACGACCTCGCCTTCGAGCACCTCGAGGTCGAGATCTTCGAGCGCCTGGACGCTGCCGTAGTGCTTGGACAGGCCCTCGGTACGTACTGCCACAGTTCCCATCGGCGCGACCTCCTCGTCCTCTCAACTTACAGAAGCGCCGAAACAGTCTCTTCCGTCGTAGCCGGCACTGGAGGCGGCGTACGCTCGGCACGGTGATCGACCTTCACGTGCACTCCACTTGCTCGGACGGTTCGGAGACGCCCGAGAAGGTCGTGGAGCTGGCCGCGGCCGCAGGTTGCGCGGCGATCGCTCTGACAGATCACGACGGTCTCGCCGGTGTGACCCGAGCCAAAGCTCGCGCGGAGAGCCTCGGGGTCGGGTTCGTACCGGGCTGCGAGGTCTCGTGCGCTTTCTCGCCCGGGGCGATGCACATCCTCAGTTACTTCGCCGAGCCCGGCGAGAACCCGTTGCAAGCCGAGCTCGAACGGCTCCGCCAAGACCGGGCGAAACGCAACGAGCGGCTCGTGCAACGGCTGGAGGAGCTCGGCTTGCCCATCACCTTGGAAGAGGTGCAAGCAGTTGCTGGGGACTCGGTCATCGGCAGGCCTCACTTCGCCGCCGTCCTCGTGGCTAACGGCGCGGCAACGAGTATTGAGGACGCTTTCGACCGGCTGCTTGCCAAGGGAGCGCCGGGATACGTCCCCAAGGCACGCATCGACGCCGCCAGCTTCATAGCTGTGGCCAAAGCATCCGGAGCGGTGGCAGTGCTCGCTCATCCGCTCTCACTCGGCGTGCAGACGCCAGAATTAGAAGGCGTTCTCGGGGAGCTCGCCGCGGCCGGCCTAGGCGGGATGGAGTGCTACTACGGCCGCTATTCCCCTGAAGAACGCGCCGGGCTCGTTCAGATG
>Ga0116126_1002056_pt1 | contig 11856 bp, 12 predicted proteins | sample June2015DPH_16_5_FD_89730 | JGI IMG/M metagenome (GOLD analysis project Ga0116126, IMG submission 89730) | Peatland microbial communities from SPRUCE experiment site at the Marcell Experimental Forest, Minnesota, USA - June2015DPH_16_40 | ecosystem: Environmental > Terrestrial > Soil > Wetlands...
ACATCGCTGCTCGGCAGAACAAAGACCTCGCGCGCCGGCATCTTGTAGGTTCCATCTTGATGAAACCGAATCTTCGGATCGAGCGAACCTTCGGTAATCCCGTCGGGAAGCACCTGAATGAAGTGGTTAGGTTCGCCCCGGTTCATGCTTGCGCGCATGTCGCCTCGATCAATCAGAATGAGGATCGCGCCGACGCGGCCACCGCCCATTGTGGCACGGCCCGATTTCCGCTTGATCGTGCTTTCCTTCAGCGGTGCCCAATCGCCGCCGCCCCGTGAAAACACGTCGTATCGGTCCTGTAGGAACTCATCCCACATTCCGGCCATGTCCATGTTGGCCTGGAACATCGGCCCAGTCGCCATGTCCGCGATGCCTTCGCCCAACTTTTGCAGGGCGGCTATGACGGGCTGTACGTTCATCGACGGCACGAATACCGCCGTGAGCGAAATCGGCACCGATGTTTCAGTCAAGGCTGGCATTTACGGCAACGAGGAAAGGGTTTTGATATCGAAAAACGTGTTGACTTCAAGACCGAAAAAGCCGATCCATCGTTTTGTTCCGCGCATCCATTGCCGCGTTTCCGGCGCGCCAGCAAGTTCATCCTTGCCGTCTAGCGGACGCCAGCCGCGGACAAATTTATTCGGCCATCCGGCCGGCGGCTGAATCCCAAGGTCATTAACTCCAGCCTTTATCAAGGCGACTACAATCGCCGTCTTGGTTTGGTTGATGTCTCGCGTCCTGAGATTGTCGTAGGTGCAGACGAACAATAACCGATTATAGAAATCGAACGTCATTGAATTCGACCGGACGATCCGCATCGAATCCTGCAACAGGATGACTTCCGGCGTGTCTGCGGCCTGTACGGTTCCCTTGAACTGCTCAAAGGCAGACAGGCTCATATCTATTACGTTTCCAGGTTTCACGATGGCCGTAAAGGTCTGGCACGCTTTGAGCGCGGCAATAATTCCCGCAGAAATCGGCGTAAAGAAGTCGGGTTGTGTCATCCGGTTCCTTGGTCAATCCGCGCCATCGCCCTATCGAACGCGGAAGTGTCCACGCCGACGTTCACAACGTCCGTGTCTAGGGCAGAGGAAATGGTGGACATTTGATTGTAGGCCGAATCAGAAGTTGACTACTGCCTGATAGATGCTGTTCGGCGCGGGAATGCAGGGAAGGAAATTGTCAAACATATAGATATCCACGCCCGGCGGGTTGATCCGCACGCCCGCATAAGCGCCCATGCCGCGAATGTCCTGGAAGTTAGTGATCGCCCGGCCCGGATCGCTATAGGCCAATTGCGAATCCTTCGGAGCACGGAAATGGCCTTCGTAGGTCCGCCAGAAATCAACCTTGGCCGGATCGGGCGTGAACACGATTGTATCGTCACCCCAGATCGGCGTTACCGTTCCATCGCCCGGTGCGGTAATGCCGCTCGGATTCGTCCCAGAAACCAGCGCGTTCGCGTTGAACGCCGTCGATGCCGGGGCTTGCCGATAGAACAAGGCCGAGCAGTCAACCCACTTCAGGTTGAGCAGCGAACCCTGTTCCGGCATCTTCGCATTGGCGATGTACCCGACGTTCTGCGCTTCGTTGAGGCGCAGGTATTGGATCAACGCTGTGTTGGTAAACAGATACTTCGGAATGTTCTTGCCAAAGAAGGCATACTCCAAAGTCGGCCCGTCACCGGCGAAGTCCGCAGCCGCCTGCCGGAGCAAGCCGAGGATTTGCGTCGGAATATCCGTCGATGGATTTTCCCATCCGGCGGTAAGGATTCCATTCAATTGACCCTGATGGGTCGCCTGAACGCCGGATTGGATGGTATATGCCGCTCCAGTGCTGCTCGGAAGAATCTGGCCAGCCGTACCGACATAAACGGCGTCCTGTGCAAGCGCCAGGTGTGTCACCGCCAAGCGTGTGTCGATGAACCGTTGCTGGAATTCGGAGACTTGCGTACCGATGTACTCGATACCGCCTTCGTCGATCAACAGGTTCGATCCTTCGGACGATTCCTTGATGAGTCCGACAAAATCAGCCATCTTGATCGGCAGGATTTCTCCTTGGGAAATCACGATAAATGGCACGTTTTCCTCAGCGACGGCCGCGCCTTCCTTCATCGCCTGTCCGTAGCCGATGATCGGTGCGTTCTGTTGCGTTCCATATCGGCGCTTGAACAAGCCGGTATTTCGCGCGACTTGAAACGCAGGCTTGGATTCATAGAACCCGGCTGGCAGCCGTTTCGGAACGCCACTGGCACGGGCCTTGACGGCCTTGGTTAATTGCGGAGCGCCAAAGACGCTATCAATGGGGAAAAATCCTGGTGTTGAAAACGCAGACATGAGTAGCTCTCTTTCTTAAAAAATTGTGATGGGGAAGTTGCGGACTCAAATCCGCGAATCAGTATCCATAAGTGTCCGAGAACAACAACGTCGCCGGCAACAGGGACTTGAAGTAGGCCCAGGTTGCCGGATCGGGCGATTTGTCGGGGACCATGCTCGCGTTGAGTAGGCCACCCGCCGACGCCCGAACGACATAGTTCGGAATTACGTTGACGTTCGTCCAATCCGTAAACTTCACGCCGTAGGTATCCGACACGATCAATAGCGGGGTCTGACTGCCATCCGTCGATTGAATCATTGAGCCGGCGACGAATTCGCCTTCCTGCGCGGCAACGGCGGTAACGCCCGCCGTACCAACAGGAGCAACGGTTGCAGCGCCGACGGTTCCAACACCATTAATGGTAAAGGTTGTTCCGCCAGCGTTCACAAGAACGGTAGTAGTGACAGCCCCAACAGGCCGACCGGCATATCCCGTCCCTGAGAACGTCAGGATGATCGCAGCCAGAGATGCGCCGCTGGCGACAATAGCTGATGTTCCAAATGTCGCATTCAACGCCGTATTGATGTTGCCATAGAGGGTTGCGGCCACCGATGAATAGGTAATCGCCCCGGTCGTAATGCCTTCCACAGTAATGTTAAAGGTGCCGACGCCGGTGTTATCCACAAACACCAGATCGTTGATCTGATTGACGGCGTTCACCGCTGCCGATGCAGTCGCCGTGATCGTGATCGCTCCGGTAGTGGTATTGACTGCCGAATACGCGACCGGCAAGCTACGGCAAGTTCCGCCAGCGACGTTTGCGCCTGTGAGTGTAAGTGTTCCGGTTTGGCCAATACGATAGGCCAAAGCCGCTGCCGTTCCAGGATCGGTTTGGAGCGTGGTGCTTGCGCCGCCCAATGGCAGACTGGTAAGTCCAATAATGGCTGGTGCATAAGTGGCGCTATTGGTCAAACGACCGATAGGCGTTCCGGCATACAGCACCCACCAATAGGGCAGGTTGTACTTGTTATACACCGATGAGCCTGTAACGATGATCGGAAGCGCGAAGGCTGAAAGACCTTCGATTTCCGTGTAAAGAGCCTGACGTGGCGCGGCAAAAACGCCAGCACCAACGCCGGGGGTTCCTGTCTGTTGTCCTAACATGATTCACTCGCTTTCTTGGTTGAGGAAAATTGGTGGAAATTCAGATAAACGAAAGGCTCACGCATTTTGTGGAACGCCCATGCCGCGCTTCATGATTTTCAGAGCCTCCGCATCCTGTTCAGGAGTCGGCCCAGTTTGACCTGGAACCTGTCGGCTCATGGCCTGCAACCGGGATTTCTCGCCGGCCTTTGGGACTGGCCCGATTTCCAGATATCGCCGGCAAAGGTCAAGAACCTCGACCGCAAGCGAACGCGAACCGTTCAGGTTTGCGGCGCGGGACATGCAAGCCACGTTGGCCTTTTTACCATCGGCGCTGATGAGGATCTTCTTCAGACCGTCGATGAAGAATTGGGCAAACCCCTTGCCATCATTACCGGAAAGTTGGTCGAATCCCATCGACATCGTTTCGATAGCGGTTGTCTCTGAATCTTCGGTCGGGAACGGGTTGGCTGGAATCTGCCGCGACATGACCTGAATTTCCTTGTTCTGGCGATCAATGGTCGCGGTAAGCCCGTCCAACTGTTCGCCGGCCTTGCTCAGAACATCGAGCCGGGCGTCCAATGTTGACGCCAACTCATCCGGCTTGACCGTAGCCAAGCTCATGTTCTTAGGCATCAACCGACCCAGGATATGTCCGGTTGTCTTGACGTGCTGAACGGCTCGGCTCATCGCCTGCTCAGGCGGGCAATCTGCCCCGCCAGGCATCGCCATGCACATCTGCTTAAGATGCTCGGCGTGGGCGTCGTGGTGCGAAACGAGATGGTCCCCGATCTTGTCGTCGGGGATGTTGGACATGGCAAGATGCGCATGCTTACGCAGAGCGCCGACATGCCCATCGGTCAGTGTGGTAGCCATTGGCTTACCTCCATGGTTAGGGTTCTCCGCAGACTGGGTGGTTGCCGACGCCCCGTCTGCGGCACGGGATGCGGCTAAAACTGCTGGTCTTAATCCGGGAATGCATGGGAGCGGCGTTAGACCTATGTGCTGGATCGCGTCTGGATAAACTCGGCGAGCGCCGTCAATCAGCATTGGATCAACCCCGACCGAAACGTCGTTTTTCGCGGCCTTTCTCCGGGAATCGTCGCCAATGAGTTGCATCAAGGCTTGTAACCGACCATCCTTGACCCGCAATTTCATCAACCAACCGTTTTGTTTGTCGGCCTCTACACCATGGTCATCGACAATCGGAACCTTGACGCCGTTCTTGCTCATCAGCTCATACATTTCGATCCAATGATTTTCGCGCGCCATACCGACCGGGAAATCGTCGCCCTTCCCGGTTTGCCAATTTCCGATAATGCTTAGGTCTTTCCAGGCGTAGAAGCATGGCTCGCCAAGAATGGACTTCGGGAACGGATCGCCGGTTGGATAGAAAAGGTCGGATGGCGCGGCATCTTCAAGTTCTCCGCCGATCAGAGACATTCGGAAAATCCCCTTGTCGTCTTTATCGACGGCCAAGGACATTTCCTTTTTCTTCTCCTCTTCGTGCAACTCCTCCAGCAACGGAGCGATCAGTTTGTGTAGGGCTGGCAAATCATGCTCGGAATATCCCGAGGCACTGGCCAATCCTTTAGCAGACAGCTTCCCACTCGACGTAAAGACTGGATAATGACACTCACGGCACACTTGGCCGTGTTCATTAAAAATATGTCGCTGGCGATCAATCGCGAGGCAATCAGCTTTCTTCCGTTCGCTGCCGGCCGGCGTACTCCATTCCCCATAGTCTACGTTATTGTCGCTCAGCGCCGAATGAACACGGCCAAGTGTGCCGTGATTGATCGCCAGCGACATATTTTTGGCGCTGGGGTGCTCGCGCCGCCAAGTTCCGTAGGCATACCCAAGCCTTACAAATTGCTTGGGAAATTCTTTTTGCGCGTTCTCGTCACCCATAACGCGCGATACGAAGTCTTGCTCTTGTTCCCCGCTATGCGGAGTTGGCAGAGGCATAAAATCCCCCAATCACCAAAGCGTTGCGACCACGCCGGCTAAATTGCTGCCGCCGCTGATGCGCCGCACAAACAGGCCGCTCGACGAGCCAAGTCCGGCCGGGCGAATCACAATGCTCGGCCCGGCGGGGATTGAGCGGATGTCCTGGTTAAACCCGTCTTCGCTGAATTGCCCCGCTGGCGATCCAGTTGGATTGAAGATAATTCCGCCGCCGAAAATCTTGCCGGTCGTGCTGGCGGAGGATACGGCCGCTACCGCCGCGTCCGTTGTAGTTGAAACAGCAACGCCGCCGAAAATTGCCGGGGTTAAAGAGACGTATTCAAGCATAAAAATTCCTTGTTAGAGACCTTGACAATGCGGTAAATTCCCGTATAGTCCAACCTCGTGAAACGGTTTGACATGACCATTCCGGACGACGTTTGGAAGCAATTGAAAGCGCTGACTAAGAGAAGGGGGCAACCGGTGACTCAATTATTCCGTCAAGCGGTTTTGGAGTTCATCGATCGCCAACAAACATCGTTACGAAAGGAACGCCAATGAGGCAATTTCAATTCGCCCGTCTATTCTTCGGCAACGCCAACATCGTGTGGACAACCGGAGATGATGCCGAAGACAAAGCTGTTCTCGCCCAGATGAAGGCGCTAATCCCGGCCAATCAACCCGGCATTCCACAAGCGCCGCCGCCGATCAGGCTGCTCAACATTGTTGGGCCGCTCGGCTGGGAACCGTTCTTCGTCGCCAACAATGGCGTCGATGTTCTGCTCAAGCGGGAAGTTCCCGTTGCGCTCGGCGAAACTACCGGCTCGCAAGAACTGCCACGACAAGTCCCCGACGAGCAATCAGTCAGGCGCGGCCCTGGCCGACCGCCGCGCGCCCAGCAATCCGACGCGCCAGCCGCAGCATAGGGAACCAAGTCATGACGACATTGGGCCGGCTAGTTTCTCGTCCATGGTCTGACCCGCGTGCCGATATTCCTGGCGATCTTCAAAATTTCGTTCGGAAGGTTAGGCGCGAGAGCGATCTTATGCTTAGATTAGCGGGGCTTGGAAAAAACACCTGGGGATATATTGTCCAGAATCTAAAGGTGCCCCACTACATAGCCATAAATGAGGCTGCGCATGCGGCTCTGTTTGCTTATCCATTTCAGGGCCGGATAGGTGTTTTTGGGTTTACGATTAGTGCCTACCCGGCGCTTCAAGACAACCAAATTCTCATTACTCCATTACCGTCCGATAGGTGGATTCGTTGCAGGCGGTTCCCGTGGCGATCTTTTGGCAAAGTCGCACGTTACGATGAGACGAAACCTAATCCACCTTAAAATACCACTCCCCGGCTTTCGTTATTCGATTGCGGTTGCTCATCCCGAGAACGTCCAGCATGATGCGCGGGCAATATGCGAGCTTTTGACCGCGCTGATCGACGCCGAAGTCGCCAAAATCTGCGCATATATTCTTGAGAGGGACGAGCATTTATCGGGTGTCTACACCTATGGCCCAACATTGCTCAGGGTAATTGCCGAGGCAATCCGGACTGGCCGATACGCCGACACTCCCACACAAACTCCCTCCGATCAATCTCCCCCGCAATCCAACGGTGCCAAGCAGACCGGATGAGCGGCTTGTTCCCAACGCGGCGCGGATCAAACCCAGCCTCCGCGATCCCGTGCATGACGATGCTGGCGGCTTGCTCGTTGACGGGAATTTCGGCGAAGCGGTTGACAAACCGGGTGAGTTCCGTATAATCTCCGTAAATGAAACGATGCGAATTTCAAATCGAGCCAGAGCAACTTGCCAAACTCCAAAAACTCGTCACGCCTCGTCTGCCACTGGCGGAACTCATCCGCCGGGCGATTGACGAATACTTGGAGCGGCAAGAGAAAAAGGAGAAGCGATGAAGCGGAAACGAGCAAACCATCAGCGCATCACAATGCACGATGCAATGCGAGAAATTCGCTTGGCCAATCAGCGCATCACGGACCTCGCCGGCCAAGTCAAGTTCCTCCTCGATGCTCAGTCAAAGGCGACTGGACTGAGGAGCGACCAAATTGAAAAGCTGGAGCGATCCACGCGGGAGATATTCCGCGAGGCGGAACGGCTCCTGGACGAATTGTCCGGCGCGTCCGGACTGCTGTTCCTGGTGTCTGGGCCAGCGGAGTTTTCCCCAGAAAAACTCGCGGAGTTTTATCCCGCTGGCAAGTTGATCCCATTCGTATTTCCAATAATGACCCGCAAGGGGATGATCGGAATCGGCATGGCTAACTGCCTGCCCATCCTCGACGGACTGCGCGAACACGCTGCGAAACCGAACGAATATCAGATGCGCCAAATCATGGAAGCCGAGGCTTGTTGCCTCATCTGCGAAATCGAACGCAACCTTGGCAGAGACGTTTTTATGCTTGGTGATCGAACGCAACCTTGGCAGAGCCGTTTTTAGGCTTAATGACGGCCCTTCTACGGTTGCGCCTTCGGCGCAATCCTAAATGCCCAATGGCACCGATCAGCAGGACCGCACGAACGTAAGCCAATATCTGGAAGTTGCCCGATTGTCATCCATCCTGCCGCAGAACATTCAGGGCAACCAATCGTAAATGGCCCAGTTCGGCAATGGCGCTCCACTGTGGGGTCCATGACGTTCAGTTCTTGCAGTTCCAACCCAGCCGCAATCGCCATCCTCTCATGCGCATCCCGCTGCACGGTAGTCCAAAGCGAATAACCGGGGCTTGAATACTGCCCAGCGCGCCTTATCACCTGCCCTTCGCTACCCGCCGCCCCGAATTGCTGCTGCGGCGAATCCTGGCGCGCCTCTGGCACGGGGGCTATCAGTTCATCCCGGAACGCCGCGAGCCTTGCCTGGGCGTCAGCCAAGCCGGTCCCCGGCAACTCTGGCGTGGTTACGCGCCCAGCAATGGTTTCATAATCAGCATCGGTCAGCTTGTCGATTCCACCGGCGCCCAATGCGGCCAAAAGTATAAACTCGTTGTCTATTTCATCCCACTGCCGCTGATGCCAATCGTCTAGGGAAATATCGCCGTTGACGTAGTCCACGGCGTTATGCCGCATGTCAGAATCACAGCCGATCAGCAAACTCAAGGCCACGGCGCGTTGCTCGTTCGGGCTGAGTTTGACGCCATGGTCGGAGAGATAGAGACCCTGGCCGGTACGGTCATCGAAAACATACTGCCAACCCGAACCGATTAGCAGTCCGTCAAACGCCCGGCTGGTATGGGCATCCCAAAGCGCGAACAGCGCATCATCGTCATCCCGCCTGCGGGGAGCGGGGGTGGAATCAGCATCAAGCTCAGGTTCCGTCGCTTCCATCGGTATCGGCCGTCCTTTGCCACTCTTTTTCTTTCGCAGCTTTGCGGACGCTCTTGCGAATCAGCCCCGCCTTAGGTGGTTTACCACACTCGGGCTTTATTTCCCACGTCTCCTCGTCCAACCCCACATTTTTGTTTTTCCGCTTCTTTGCCATGGTTCACTCCGACGCCCTCGATCCCCGGCCCACGGCGTCACCGCTCGGAAGATTGGATAACCGCAGGCAGGGGATCAATTGCGCTGGTTCGGGGATGCTGCCGAGCATGAGTGTGATTATCGCGCACCGACTCGGAAAAGTCAATGCTGCCCGTTCCCTTTCGCCCGCGCCGCCATTGCCGCTTTCGCCCGGCCCTTCAGCCGTGCCGCTATCTCTGACGCTGGCTTGGGCAGCGCTTTGTCCGTCTCGGCCATCCGCCCAGCGGCCGGCGGTGACTGCCCCAGGTCAATCGCCGGTTCCGGCTGACTAAACATAAACTGCGCATCTCGCATCTTGTCATTGATGGGAAAATCTCCACGATCAAGCAATCCGGTAATGTTCAGCACGCTTGTCAGCCACGGTCCAATGATCGGATTAGCCGCCAATACTTTCAGCAAGTCTAATATCCCCTGAATCGTGTTATCCTCAATCGGGTTTGGATCGGCGTATACCGCACCTCTTGCCTCCGGTCCGAACCGTTGTTCAAGCAGCGGGTTGATCGTCTGCTCATTCACCGCGTCCGCGATTGCGACGTCCAATAGTTCCGCGTTGATTGTGGCGATGCTGCGGTGTTCCTTGCTATCCGCCCGGCTGCCGTGCTCTGCCTCTAGTGCGGCACGTTCAGGAACCAGCCAGCCGCGGCAAAACAGCGCGTCGTAATACTTCAGGACCGTCAGGATGCCCGGCGTATGATCGCCCGGCCCTGGATTGACATACCAGATCGCCCAATCCGAAAACTTCGCCATTTCTAGCGCGGTTTTCAGGTCCGGGAAGCTGGCGAACTTGTTCTTCAGGGCGATCCCGTCCCCCCGAACTGCATGCTCAAGGATGCTCTTGGCAATGTACTCGTTCGGGTACGGTGCGCCGTTGACCAGACTTGTCCCGTCCGGGTGGCTGACGATAGGAATGATCGTCGCCTGCTTCATCATGTACTGAGCTAAGCGTCGGCGGACGCATGCGCTCTGGTCATACTCGATCCGCACATCCTCATTGCGTCCGATCCCGTAGGGTTGGCCGGCGATTGCGTTCCAGCGGAAAACAAAAGCGTTCGGTCCGGTTAGCTGGGTCGCTTCTTTTTCGTCGGGCGGCTTGTTCTCGACGCCGGCAACACTCCCGTTCTCATCAAACAGGAGCGTCGAGATGTCCCAGAGCAGCGGCTTGAACCGTGTAGGCTGTAACCAACCCTTCTTTTTCTCCCAGACCTGTTCCTGCGGCGCCCACCCAAAGCGATTTGCCAACAAACTGTTTCGCACCACTTCGCTTCGCAGTGGGTCAACCACGTCATGTACGAAATGCACCCAATCATCGGGTACGGCGGACGCCATTTGCCTGCCATATTCTTTATTGGTCCGCTTGTATCGCCGCCCTTCGCCGCGTTTGAAATAGTTCCATTGATTGCTCTGTACCGGCGGGTAGACCACGCCGTTCTCGATCAACGCTATCGTCGGATGCCGACTGATCTCCCGATACTTGTCGTAGGTTCCCGGCCCTGGAGCGGGAAAGCCGTGGTCTGACGACTGGACAGCGGAATATCCGGACAGTCCCATCCCCCGTGCAAATGCTTCGGCAGCTTTATCTACGGCAACGGCAGTCGCGCCATCCTTGGTCTGCAATCCCGTCTGCTCGCCAAGGTCGGCGGATTGTTTCCGGCTGTGTTTTACGGCGCGCTTTGCCATTAATTAGGTCCAGGGATTACTGCCCCCGCTTTGCCACGGGTCAATGCTGCTTTCGGCGAAGGTTGCAATAGTTCCGGTGGTCGCCGGAACGGCATAACCATCAAGGTTGTCCAATTTGGCCATGACGTACCGCGTTTCGTCCAACCCGTGATTGTCCTTATCTACCGGCACTTCTTTCACCGCCTTCCCATCTTGTCCCTTCGGCCATGAGTACGAATCGAACTCCTCTCGCGTGTTCGTCGGCAACCGACTTGTTAACAGCACGTCGTCAACCTCTTCGCGTGCATCCTCCACGATGAACAATCTCGGCTTGCCGTCTCCGGCGTTTTGTAGCCTGCGCTCTACGCATTGGATGCCGGGCGAAATGTCGTTGAACCCCTCGATAACCGGTAATCCAGCCATCCGAAATTGCTTGATGTTCGCCGGCTCGGCCGGATCACAAACAATCACTTCTGGCTTATACCGATCAAACCATTCCTTCGCCTTGGCAATCCACCAATCGAGCGTGCGCTTCGATTGGTATACCTCTCGGTCAAGATACGCCCGCCCATCTCCGTCTACCGCCCAAGCGCCTAGAACGCCTGGGTTGGTATATCCCCAATCAACTCCAAAGACGTACCGCTTGACGCCAACCGATTCAAATGCCTTGCGGGAAATAATATGGCGCGCCGCGTCGAACGATTCGTAAACCAAACCTTCGGCCTGCGACCATTTCCCCTCAAGCAATCGCAACCGCCGGCTGCCCGTAAGAGTGTTCAGGATCGCCATCGTCTTGACGCCCTGAGCGGTCAACTTCCCATCATCATCGTACAGTGTCGGGTTGTCGGCATGCCGCGATTCAAGGAGCCTGAGCGGACCTATTGCGGCGCGCTGTTTAATCCAGTGTTGGGGCGGACCTGGATTGCAGTCCCCAAACACCCGCGTATAGGGCATGACCGCGCCGCGCCCGGTTGTGCGTGTCAAAATCGTTTCATAATCACCAAGCGCTAGTTCTTCAGCTTGGTTGATATAGACAAAATCCCGCTCACTCGATAACGCCTTACCAGGATTGTCCATGCTGGCGAGCCAAAACCTTGAGCCGTTCGGATAATCAAACCACTGCGGCAACTCCCCACCGAAAGCCTTGACCGGAGTGTTCTCACCAAGGATGCGCCGATACGTCTGAATCGCCGTGCTTACCAGCGTCGAGTAGACCTTGCGGCACATGACGCCTTGCGCGCCCGCATACTTCCAAAGCAATGCG
>Ga0116126_1002064_pt1 | contig 11809 bp, 14 predicted proteins | sample June2015DPH_16_5_FD_89730 | JGI IMG/M metagenome (GOLD analysis project Ga0116126, IMG submission 89730) | Peatland microbial communities from SPRUCE experiment site at the Marcell Experimental Forest, Minnesota, USA - June2015DPH_16_40 | ecosystem: Environmental > Terrestrial > Soil > Wetlands...
GCCAATCTGGACAATCCGCAGGTGGCCTGAATGACCTACAGCTACACCCAGATCAGTCAATACCTTACCTGTCCGCGGCGCTATCGGCATCGCTATCTTGACGGCTGGAAAGAGAAAGACACCCGTGCGGCGATGCTCTTCGGCCGTGCCTTCGAACAAGCTCTGAGCGCCTATTTTCGCCGAGAAGATCCGGGAGCAGTCTTGTTCGCCGAATGGTCTACTTGTCAGAATCAAGGGCTGCACTACTCGAACCGCGACTCCTGGGATCGCATGCTCCGGCAGGGAATCATGCTGTTGACCCGGTTCTGCCAGGACGATCGCGTCCAGGTCCACGAGCCTCGACGTAATCTGCAGATCAAGTTCACCCGGCCAATTGCCAAGAACAACGACTTCGTCGCCTACATCGATGCCATCGGCAGCCTCGACGGCAGTCGCTGCTTGCTGGAATGGAAAACGTCATCGAGCCGATACCCGGAAGAGCCTGAAGGGCTGCTATCTCTCGACCCGCAGCTCGTCTGCTACTCGTGGATGACTGGCATTGCCGAAGTCGCTCAAGTCGTATTCGTCCGGAAACGTTTGGTCGAGGTTCAGTATTTGCGAACCACCATCACCGACGAGCAGCGCGAGGAGTTTGGCCACTTGGTGGAGAACACAATCAGCCGAATTGAGTCGGCGGACTTTCTACCGCACAGTGGTATTCGCTTTCCGCAGAACCCCTGCAGCAGCTGTCCGTATGTGGGACTCTGTCTGGGAAAGCAGGAAACGGTTGATGCCGCGTTAGTGCGGCGTCCAGGAGCAGAGAGTCTTGATTGGCTTGACGAGCTTAATTACTAAGAATCCGCCCATGCCTCCGAAGTTCAATCGCCGTCGCGCCCTGTTCGTACTGGGCAAGATTGACGAGATTCTGGCTTGGGAGCAGAAGAAGGAAACGGAGCGGGACACGAAGTTCGTCGAACTGGGACGTTATCTATGCGAAGTGCGGGCGGGACAGTACTGGCGGCTGGAGGACATGAATTCCTTCGACGAGTTTCTGGAGAGGAGGTTTCCCGGATCGCGGCGGAAGGCCTATTACTTGATGTCGATTCACGAACACCTGCCGCCGCAGGCGAGAAAGCAGCTGAAGGAAGTGGGCTGGACGAAGGGAATCGAGTTAGCCAAGTTGGCCAGGAGGGACCGGCAGAACTTCGATTGTGCAACCTGGTTGCACAAGGCTCGGGAGATGCCCAAAGAGGAGTTTAGGCAGGAGGTCGAGAGGGAACTGACGGGAAAGGAAACGGAGCCGTGGGAGATTATCTATTTCAAACTGTACCAGAGCCAGACCCCAGTCATTGAGCGGGCTATCGAGACCGCGTGCTTGATGTTGGGTAGCGACCGCTCCCGAGGCTACTGTTTGGAAATGATCTGTGCGGACTTCCTGGCTGGAGCCAACCTGGACCATGGAGATCCGGAGACATTGCTATTTTCGCTGACGAGATTCTTCAAGTTTCTGCCCGAAGAGCAGCGACAGGCATTTCTTGGAGGCCTGAATGAGAAGGCATCATGAGCTCGATTGGCCCAAAACCTGCGCGCTTGCGGCTGGATCCCAATTTGTACGAACAGCTCCGCAACCAAGTGCTCCGCCGTGATGGCTGGCAGTGTCAATCGTGCGGCACGATGTTGAACCTGGAGATCCACCACAGACAGTTTCGCAGCCACTCCGGTGACGATTCCGAAGAGAACCTGATTACGCTCTGCGTTGCATGCCATGCGGGCGTGCATCATATCTAATCCACATTTCCTATCTGAGCGGGTCGTCCCAAGATTGTTGGCACGTGCTTTTTATTCAGGGCTTTTGCCAACGTTCGAGGCAATTCCACCAGAGCAGGTCGTTCCACTCCACTACCATATGCTTAGCCCACTGGCGGTGTTTCCACCACTCATATCCGAATTGGGAAGGGTCCTCAGCCGCAGCAACGGACCAATGATACTGTGGAAGGAGACGATTGAAGATGGAGAGAGTACGACGCGTCTTATAGTCTGACGTTACGAACAGGATCCTCTGAACACCAACGTTGGGAATGCAACGAGTAACTTGTACTACCGATTCTGGTAAATCACCACGGGTCGGGCAAACATCAATCCGATTGGCCAGATTTGCCATAGTGTCTCTAATAAATTGATTTGCCAAGTCGGCACGGGTCCGTCCAAATACCCGCTCATCCACGTTCTCGGTTACGACAATCTGCTTTCCATAGCTACCCTGAAATAATCCAAGACCCCTTGCGAAATGGCCGTCAATGCTACCATCGAGGATAAGAATCACATCCGAACGTGCCGGTGCATCTACGACCAGCCACCTAGCAGCATTCCAGAACACTATCGCCGCAAGAACAACCAGACAGCCGCTAATGAATACAAACCGCATGACTGGTGAGAGGTTATTGCCGCGGCATTTCCTTTCTGGCCTCGTAAAAATGATTCGCCCCAAAGCCGCTCCTTCGCGGCTGGATCCCTTGTCATACGAGAATCTGCGCCAGCATCTTCTGCAGCTGTTTCGCCGTCAGCTGCACGATGACAAGTCCCGCTGCAAACTCCGACGCCTCTCGCAGCGCCTACTCAAACTCCGTCACGAACTCGACTCCCTCGCCGATGCCGAAAAATGAGCGCACATTGGCCGGTCAAGTGGCACGATGTCGAACCTGGAAATCCACCACAAACAATTTCAGAGCCACAGCGGCGATGATTCCGAGCAAAACCTGATAACGCTTTGCACTGGGTGCCACGCCACTGCGCATTACCGCTGAGGAATTCCTAGGCCGGGTTGGAGGTTTGCGGGTACGACATCGATCATCACCCACTTCGTCGGCGAGATTACATAAGCACAGTGAGGCTGGTGCCGCCCCACGAGACCGTGCCCCGGCCGTCACTGGAATCGCACAGCTCCCGCCTACCTGGAAAAGAATCGGTATCCGAACCGCTGCTCGATATAGTAGACATCAGTGGTACTCCCGCTCGGCCAATAGGTGGTCGGGCGGCGTCGAAGATTGTGAGCATGCGGTCTGCTGCTAGAGTTCCCGATCCCTGGAGGACCCGCGCCGGAACTCACCCGCCAAGAGCGAGCGCAGATTACCTCTGGCTCATGAAAAGGAAACCGCCGTTGGTCAGCATCTTCGCCGTACCTGCTACCGTTCCAAGGGGTGAAGCCGATGTAACCGTCGCCTCGCGGTTTTGACCAATTACCATTTTAGGACGAGCGCAAGATGCTTGAGACCGTAAGGTTCAACCCGCTGTCAGGTTTGGAGAGCTTCGCGCTCCACTTCCATGTCCAGGCCCCTTTAGACCATGTCCGAAATTGCACATCGGCTGCCTCTTGGCGCCAAATCAAGAGTGTACTTCTGAGATTTTCCGCTACAGATCTTCCGGCGTTAGTCTTACGGTCGTTAGAGCATTCCTTTACGAGGTGCCCCAATGAGGAAGTTTTGCCTGAGGCGTTTAACACTCTTCACAATGACGATTTGTCTCGGCTTGCCGCCCGCTACATTCGCTCAACAGCAATACAGAACCGTGATCGACAAGGAAGTGGGCTCGATTTTTCAACAACCTAATGGATTCCCCTACTCGGTTTATGGGATTTTCGAGGGTTCGTATTATTCTCCTCTTGACCCTGCTGCAATCCGCGTGCTCATGACGCATTTCCAGCAATTCGCGCCGGCGGAGAGTACCGAGACTCGTGGTTTCCCCTACTCCCAGCTGCGCGCCTACGAAACGCAACAGGTTGCCGAGGGAAAGCCGCCGATCTTTGTTACTGCCACCTACGCAGGGAAGGCCCGGCCGGTGCTGTTTAGCTGGTCGCTCTTCTTGGAGAACGGCAAACCGACCGCTCCGTCCGATCAATGGCAATACGCTGTAAACGTTCAGGATCCACGCTTTATTCATTTCTGGACCAACCGGTACATGCAGCCGATGATGGCAGCCTACCAGAAGTGGCCAGGCGCCGGTCCGAACCTGTCGTTCCACCTTGACCAGTGTTCGTTCATCATAGACTTATACGGCGTTCTGGATGACAACGGCAATTTTGTTGCCGGAGTTCCTTGGGATTCTCCGTTCCCGCAGAATCAAGCCGAATTCGAAACTGCGGTTGAGACCTTCTTCAGTCAAGTGAAAACGCTTGCGCCAAATCTTAATCTCATTGCAAATATTGGCAGCCAGGCTGATCCCAGTCACTTCCCGCAGCTGTTCGCAAATGTCGGTGGGGGTATGACCGAAAATCTTCTCGGCTGGTACCCCAACCCCAGTGCATATACGCGGGATGAATGGTATACGCAGACTTTTCAATACTTTTCCTGGCTGGGTTCGCAAGGCCGGGTGGGGAACATGCGGGCGATGGTTCCATCTGGCGATCCCAATGCGCCACGAACCGCGTTTGTCGTCTACTCTCTGCTAAAGGGCCCAAATTTCTTCTTCGCCGCTGGCGACACTCACGCCCACACTCTTAACCCCACTCAATGGGCCGGCATGAAAGCTCTATTGGGTAGTCCAGTGTCTTCTCTTCAGGCCTCTCAGGCGATGCCCGGTGGCAATGGATATCGACTCTTTTGGCGCAATTACGAAGGCGGAATTGTGTACCTAAACTGGACTGGGGCTACACAAACCATTCAATTGAGTAACTATAATCGATGTACTAACTATGATCCGACCGGGAAGCAGGTCACACAAATCAGTATCCCCGATGGGATCGGAACATACGTGACTTATATGCGGGAATCGGTGGACACATTAGAACCGCGTATTAGTCCACGATATGAATCTCCGGCGATTGGTCCTATTTCCGTAACCATAGAGGACGATACTCCGAGCGCAACGATTCATTACACCCTCGATGGCACTAATCCTACCGTGCTTTCTCCCGTTCACACGGGGCCGTTACAGTTGTCAAGTAGTACTCTGGTGCAGGCTCGCGCCTATTACAATGCTGATCCCGGTCAGCCATCGGTAGCCTCGTATACCATTGCATCATCCACTATCCCCGATGTCCAGTTCACACTGGACGCCGATAGTGGACTTCAAGGAAGCTATTATCCGGTGCTGTCGCTCAGCGCCATTCCTTTACTCCCCGTCACAGTCACTTACAGCGTCCAGAATGGTACGCCGGCAACGGGTTCTTACACTGTCTTGCCCGGGATGACTTATGGCATTCTCCCAATCACAACCTCTTCGAGTGGGACAACGACTGTAACTATTACTGGTGCGATCGGAGCTCTCGTTGCCTCGAACCACACGTTGCGGTACACCGTCGTTCAGTAGTAGTGCAGGGATCGGGTGAGAACTCCTCTTGCCCGATCCACCTCTTCCGCTGCGGGGCGGAATGAAATGAGACTACCTCAAAGAGCAACGCGGAAGCCGGCACCCAAGGCTCTCGGCTCTTTCTGTTTCAGCACATCAGCAATGTTCTTCATAGGTAAAACTGTCGTTTGCAACCCGCCCGTAGCATAGAGCCGGCCCACACACTCACCCTTAATCTTGCTCAGCGCCTATGGAGTGCTCGGATCAACAGGATGATCTTCGCTGACGGGAAGGGCTTTCGGTCGTCGTCACACAGACATGGACGAGCTGAACATCACCCGTCGCGTGCCAACCACCTGCGAATAGTGGTAGAGGTTGACGGTTGCGCGAACGTTGTCGTCGAAAAATGTGTAAATGTCCTCGCTCGTCGACCGCACAACCCGTGCGGCGCGTAGCGGCGCGTGTAAAACAACATTCGGACGCCAACGCTCGAATAAGAGTCTGACCGCATCGCGGCCGGACAGATTCGCTCGCTCGACGACAATGGCACCGGAGATGTCGCACGAAACCCGAACCACCGCTATAACTTGACCACGTGAGGCGGCTTCTGCGGCCAAGTGCCTACCCAAGAAACCGGCCGCTCCGGTGACCAAGATCTTCATGAGCGGGCCTTCATTTGGCCGTCCGCATCGTACACATTCGCCTGCGATAGCACGATTGGAATTGTGCACAATAAAATGCGCACGTCTAACCAAATGTTCCAGTTCTGCACGTACCAACAGTCCAACATCATTCGTTGATCCCAAGTCAGCGACTGGCGACCGCTCACCGCGGCCAGACCTGTAATCCCTGGTCTCAACTCCAGTCGGACCATCTCGTCCGGTCGGGTATTCCCGGCAGCAACGGCCGGGGGCCCACCAAGCTCATCTCACCCCTAAGCACGTTTATCAGTTGCGGGAGCTCGCCCAAACTTGTCTGCCGCGGGAATTTGCCAACTTTCGTGATGCGCAGATCCCTCGATGATGTCACATGACTATCGTTGGGTCGCCAGGGTTTCATTGAGCGAAACTTGATGACCTCAAATTCCCGGCCCTTCAATTCCACGCGTGTCTGTCGAAAAAAGACGCCACCGCGAGAGTCGCAGATGACCCCAATTGCGATGACGAGCATGACCGGCCCCAGCAGTATCAGCAGAATCAGAGACACAGCAAAATCAACGATGCGTTTGAGCCTTTTTGCCATATAAGGGTTTCAGATGGGCAATGCATAGGTTGCTGATCAAGGTGACCAACAACGTGCACAACCGTCGGAATGGCGACGAAGAAATTGGTCCCCGCCGACGTTCCCGATTACATTGAATTGCGTGACTCTGCCCAGCTCCACGATTCTCCCGTCGTCTGAAAGCAGAGGTGCATAACAAACTGATAGAATTTTCTGAATCGCTGTCGAGCACCAAATCTGCGCCTCAATGAGCGGAATGTTTGGGCGCCTCAATCAGAACATAGGTCCCAGTCAAATCCGGCACAGTTATATGGGTGATCCGCTTGCCGCTAGAATCAAAGTAGTGCCTGTTGCCGAGCAATGCTATTTCTTGCGTCGTGCCTGTCCAGTTCACGTACACGGTGCCTCGCTGATAGTTTCGCGAATACATCTCATAGGGATGGCCCTTCGTTCCCTCGCGTTCGATACGCATGGGCGCGAGGGGCTCTCCGAGATCGGAGCGCATATCCACATACTGATCCGGTGGTACAGCGGATGGGGAGTCCTTAAATTGCGGCGCAAAGAAAAAGTTTGGACCCTTGATAAGCAAATAGATCATGTGGGCGGTACGAAGGTCTTCGGCGTTGTCGCGCTGCACGATGGCGCGAAGAACAGCGACACGGTTCTGAGAGCCAAACCAGGAAATCGAGTTTAAGAGGTCATATTGTTCGAGTCGCGCGAATTCCCTGGGATCTGCCTCCGATATGTTCTCTGCCATGAGCCCTGGAACGTCCGCATATACCGATGGAAAGTGGCTCCCGTCTTTCAGAGAACCCATATTGCACATCACCTTAATCTCGGGTGCGACCTGCTTGAGCTTGTGAAAGAACTGCTTGATCGACTCCAGGTACTGGTCTGAGTCTTGTGGATATGGCGCGTCCCACGGCACACTTGATACAAAGTGTCCATCATCGTCAATGACGCCATAGAGTTCCCACATAAAGGCACAATTGTCAATTCCAACCCAGCGATCGGATATGTCAAGCCGATTGTGCCAGACTACGGTTCTGACGTAGTGGTTTACCCAGAAGTCAATGAATCGATCCGAGCTTACATCTACTGCCTGCATCCATTGTTCACGGGATGTGCTCGGCACATTGCCACGCAGCCCAAGTGACCACGAAAAGTACACAGGCCGTTTTTTCCCTTGATAAGTCGCCGTAACAAATAACGGCTGGCGACCTGCCGACATTTCGTCGGCATCGTATCGCTTCAACCGGGAATATGGAAAAAACGCAAACGTATTGTCATCGGCGGGCTCGAAGTGCTGAAAACGGCCATGCTGAATTTTGAGCGCGCCCGCAGACAGTTTGGCGAAATTATCTGATGACACCGGTCCCACGTACGCGCCGACATCTCTCCAAGAAAAACCAGTCGGATATGCGAATATTAGACCGATTTCGCTTTGAGTGACCGTCCGAGTAGTGACCTGAACAGCCCCTGAGTGCCGATTCTGAGGCTGTGCAGGGGTTGTGACCCAGGGCAATAAAACTGCCACAAAGCAGACGATATTAAGAGCGGGTTGCAAGCATCTCCTTCTCGGACGGCCCACGATCGCACGGCTGATGAAAGTTGTGTACCGCGCAGCATTTCTGCCATAGCTACAAAACCTTCTTGTATCCTACGGCACACCAGAAGGGCCCGGCTTCGCCGCTTAGGCGCTATGATTTGTAAGCTACGCAGCCATTCAAATTGAATGCGGACTCGTGGAATTCCCACGGTTGTCTTGATGCTATTTATTTTCGTTGCCGTTCAAATAGAAATGGAGCCAGCCTTGTCCAGTTGTGTAGAGGTGCGCAACACAGTGCTCTTATGCGCCACAATTTCGCTAGTCTGCGATAATCGCCGCTCGTCTAGCGATTCTACCGTGTAACCCAGCCCTGCCAGCAGCTCACAGCACTGTCCATGAACCCTTTGACCGTGTGTCTCGCAGAGGATCACTGGGCCGTATTCGTCTAGGATTTGCGACGCACCCAGTAAAGCATTGTATTCTTCGCCTTCTATGTCGAACTTTATCAGGTCGGGCACTGAAATCTCTTTGCTCAGCACCAACTGATCCAAGGTCACCTTACGCACTGTGAAGGTATCCGTGGACCCGGGCTCGGCGAGATGGCCCATTAGCGGGCTAGCTCCAGTGTCGAATTCCGCCCACCCGGACGAGGAGGAAACGGCGCAGTCGAAAACCACGCAGTTATTGATTCGGTTCAGTTCAAGGTGCTGCCGTAGGTAGTGAAGATTCCTTGGCGCAGGCTCGAAACTGAAAACCATGCCTTTGGAACCAACCAGTACGCTCGCCAGGAGCGAGAAGAAACCCGCATTTGCTCCGACATCAAAGACCACTTGGCCGGTGCTTACCTGGGCGCTGAACGCATTCTGTTTAACGCTTTCGAAAATGCCCAGCCAGCAGGAATGATCAGAGGAGCCCGATATCCATTTCATCCCGCGAAGGCGTCCGGTCATGACCGGCATCACAATTCGCGGGGGAAGCAGCCGAAATGGCAGCCGCAAGACTTTGCCCCTTAGACTGTGAGGCGGCGTCAATATCTTATAAAGTACCGAATCGCGGTTCAGTGCTGATTGAACATTCTGCTTCAGGGACATTGGCAACTCCAATTAATACACTCTCAGGAGCGATTGGCCGCAAGTCGCGATGGCACTTGTCGTGTGCTAAGCCATTCGGAGGTTTGGCTGCGCAGAATTGAATAGAAGGCAACTCTACGTACTCTCAGGACGTCAGAACGGTAGTGTTGTGCTGTGGCGAGATTTCGGGACGACATTTTCCGCATACGTTCAGGGTTTCCCAGAACCTCTTCAATGCGACGCGCCAGGGTAGCGGGATCATTAGCTGGCACTAAGTCTTCCAAGGAAAGAAGCTCAGGGATGCCGCCGACTGCCGTTGCAATGCAAGGCATGGCTCTTGCCATCGCCTCCACCACGGCCCTCGGCAGTCCATCGACACGTGAGGGATGGACAAAGAGATCAGCTGCGTCCAGTTCAGCGTACACGGCAGCGCTGGAGCTCAGGTGACCGGTGAAGCGTACACGGTTTGCCAGGCCCAGCGTACCAGCTAGCTCTTCGACTTCTCGCCGATGCTTTCCGTCTCCAACGAACGTCAGGGTAACGTCGAGATCTCTTTTCCTGCAGGCGCTGATTGCCTCCAGAAGCGTATCAGGTCCCTTATACAACGTCTCGAAGGTCGTCACACTAATAAGGTGGAAAGTTGCGGATTGTTTAACGTTTCGTGGGTCGGCAATGATCACCTCATCAGGCAAATTAATGCTGGAATAGGAGGTCGAAAATACACCCTTGGAGCACGGGTAGCGCTTCTGAAGCACATCTCTGGTCACGTAGGCGCAGGCACATGCCCTCCGGCATTCGGCTAAAAGCGAGTGTCGCGACCACCACCTTAGAACAGGGCGCAGGGGGTGGTTTAGATTTCCGCGCGCAAGCACCTCGTACGGGTCGCCACATACCACGACTCCGAACGGCCTGCCTGATTGCAGTGAACGCCAGACTAGGTCGCCAATGGCACAAGGAATTGCCAGTTGGATTGCGTGTGCGTTCGATACGTAATGTCCAACAAGTCTGCGAAGCGAGAGATAATCTCTTGCAAATTGCCGTGCGCCAATGTAATTCGGAAGTGGGAGAACATTCACGTATTGTCCTGACACCGGCTTTGCCCCCCGTGGAGCCTCCTGAACCTTCATCACGCGAGCTACTATCCTGACTTCGTTGAAGACATCCAGATACCGGGTCCAATACGAGTAGGACAATGATTCGGAGGGCGCCCAGAACTGACCATCTGGGGTACGCGAAAGCCGAGTACTAGTGTTGACTAATACATTCATGGTACAGGCCGAGTAGAGAATTGGCCGACATCTGTCTGGAGAAGCCCTTCACGATCCGGTTGCGCCCAGCGGCTCCAACCCGACCGGCCAACCCAGGGTCGGAGAGCAAGGATACTACTGCATTGGCCATGCCCTCGTGATCCTTAGGATCAAAAAGGTAACCAGTCACGCCCTCCTCGATGGCTTCGTTGATTCCGGGAACCTTGCTGGCAACTACCGGCACACCAGCGGCGCTGGCCTCCAGAGCAGCTACGGGTAATCCCTCAAACCAGGAGGGAAAAAGAAAGACGTTGGAGCAGCTGAGAATTGCGGGAACGTCATCTCGATAGCCCAAGAATGCTACCGCGGTCGACAACCGTCGTTCGTGTACGACCGCCTCTACAGCCTCACGTAATGGTCCGCCGCCGATGAGAAGTAACTTAGCGTCGGGGACGCGCTGAAGCACAAGATTGAGGATTTCGATTAGACCAAAGTGGTTTTTTTGTTCGGCGAAACGCCCGACGTGAACAATTATGGGAGCATCCTCCGGCCAACTAAACAATTGCCGGAAATCTCGCCGTTCGTTCTCGCTGGCAATGGGCACCAGGTCAGTGCCATAGTAAATCACTCTCCAGGGGTGCCCATTGCCTCCGTAGGACCGCCGAATGCTATTCACCACATCCTGCGAGCACCCTGTGAGCATCGCAGAGTACCGTAGCGCGTATCTGACGCTGACGTTCATATACACATCCCGCAAGTGGCGAACACCGGGCCGCCGCAACCAGGTGTGCGAGCGCAAGTCTGTGTTGTGGAACGAGGTGATAATACGAGTTCCCAAATTCCTGCACGCAAATACCGGAAGTCCGCTGTAAACGTGTAAGTGGTTGTGAACAATATCGTAACGTTCGGACATCACGAGCCTTGCCAACCTGTTCACGAACCCAACCTGCGTCACCCGTAATGGCCGCAGATACACGCAGGCTCCTAATTCTCGAGCGAGAGGCGCATACGGCCCCTCGGTATCGCCCTTGCAACAGACGTCCATGGTGCACTCTGTTCGGGGGATCTGTTCGAGCATCGAAACCAGCCACCGTTCGATGCCTCCCCTGTCGAGGGAGGTTATGAGATGAAGGACCTTCATAGGTAGTCCTGCACTGCAACGCGGTTCCGGAACCAATGCACCGAAGCGAGGGTGAGCTTTAAGCTATGCAGCCGAATGCTGTCGCAAATCCAAAGATGGCTTATTGGAATGTCGATTGAGATGCTCAAAGCCGGCGAGCAGAAGTTTTCGTAGCTTGCCATTCAGGCCACTACCTCTACCGATGATTCATGGTCGGACCTTCCATCCAAAGCTGACTGCTGATGCTGCAACCAAAGCTGAAACATCAGTATGTCCCAGAGATGATATTGCCATGCTCCGCGCCCAGAGAGGTGGTCCTTCCACGTTTTGCGAACGGTAC
>Ga0116126_1002073_pt1 | contig 11776 bp, 11 predicted proteins | sample June2015DPH_16_5_FD_89730 | JGI IMG/M metagenome (GOLD analysis project Ga0116126, IMG submission 89730) | Peatland microbial communities from SPRUCE experiment site at the Marcell Experimental Forest, Minnesota, USA - June2015DPH_16_40 | ecosystem: Environmental > Terrestrial > Soil > Wetlands...
CCTTTTCCAGCGGCATCTCGACGCCGAGATCGCCGCGCGCCACCATCAGCCCGTCGGCGAGATCGAGGATGTCGTCCAGCCGCGTCACCGCTTGCGGCTTCTCGATCTTGGCCATCACCGCCGCGCGCCCGCGCGTGATCTTCTTGGCTTCGGCGACGTCCTCGGGCCGCTGGATGAACGATAGCGCGATCCAATCGATGCCGGCATCAAGGGCCGCGTCGAGGTCCGCCCGATCCTTCGGCGCCAGGGCCGCGACCGGAACCACGGTCTCCGGCAGGCTCACGCCCTTGCGGTTGGCAATTTTGCCGCCGACTTCTACGCGCGCGATTATGCGCTGCGGCTCGGCTCCAGTCACAACGAGGCGCAGCTTGCCGTCATCGATCAGAAGCGAATTGCCCGGCTTGATGGCGGTGAAGATTTCCGGATGCGGCAGGTACACGCGCGTCGAGTCGCCCGGCGTCGGATCGTTGTCCAGGATGAAATCCTGGCCGTTGTCGATCTCGGCCCAGTCGTTCTTGAAGCTGCCGAGCCGCAGTTTCGGTCCCTGCAAATCGACCAGGATGCCGATCGGCCGATCCCATTCGGCTTCGACGGCGCGGATCGTCTCCACGAGCTCGCGCATCTTCTCGTGGTTGGTGTGACTCATATTGATGCGGAAGACGTCGGCGCCCGCCGCAAAGAGGCGGCCGATGACGGTGCGGTCCGAAGATGCCGGCCCTAGCGTCGCCACCACTTTGGTGCGCCGCCGTCGCCTCATCGGTTTTGGCTTCCGGGCGGGGTGCCCGGGGTTGCTGCGCCGGGCGTTGCGCGAGCTCCGGGCGCGGCGGTCGGGTTAGACGGGACCGGCGCGAGCGCGTTGCCCGCCGGCAGCGGGTGCTGCGGCGTCTGTTCGCTCGACTCGGTGAGTTGCACGGTCCAGGCGCGCTGCTCGCCGGTATCCACCTCGAAAAAGCCGCTGCGGTCATAACCGCGCGCCAGACAGTCACTGATACCGCGGATCGTGAACTCCTTGTCGCGGGTGCACATGACAGCCGTGCCCATCCATTCGCCGCCGTGATCGTAGTCGATCGCGTAGACATAATAATAACGCGCGACGAGATTGCCCTTGAGCACGGTTTCGCAGGTGCGCGACGGCAAGTTCCACCAGCCTTCCGTGGTCCAGCCCTCGGCATCCTTGTAGCCGACGGCCACTCCCACCCGGCTGGCGGTATTGTTGCACAGCCGAAAGTCGGCATCGGCCGGGCCGACCGATGCAGCCAGTGCCAGCATCGCAAGGCTCACCGTCAGCACGCTCGCCACTATTCTTGGATAAATCCCGTCGCTCATGTCCGGTTCAGATTCCGGTCAAATCCCAGGGCCTGTCAACGACGATGGCGCGGAAGTCGGTGACGTTGGTGAACGTCGGACCGGGCCGGAATAAATCGCCGATGCCATTGAAAAACCCCGTGGAATTGTTGTCGGCGAGAAACGCGGCGGGATCGAGGCCGGCCGCCTGGGCGCGGTCGAGGGTGGTCGGGTCGATGAAGGCACCGGCCGGGTCGTCCGGGCGGCCGCCGCCGCCGTCGGTCCCGTCGGTATCCGCGGCCAGCGAGGCAATGCCGGGGGCACCCTTAAGATGGATCGCGAGCGCCAGCGCGTATTCCTGGTTGGGGCCGCCGCGGCCGTTCCCGCGCAGCGTGACCGTCAGCTCGCCCCCGGACAGGATGACCACACGCCGACGCTCGGCGCTGAGCGAAAGCGCGAGCCAGGCGTGCTCGGCCGCGACCTCGCGCGCCTCGCCCTGCAGGCTGCCGCCGAGCATGACGCATTCGTAGCCCGCCGCGGTCGCCCGCTCCGCAGCCGCGCGCAAGGCGTCGTCCGGCCGGGCTACAATCCGATAGTCCGATCCGGCAAAGACTTTGTCGCTGGGCTTGGGTGTTTCATTGGCCGGATCGTCGAGCGCGCGCGTAACCGTCGCTGGGAGCTCCAGCCGATAGCGGCTGGCGATGTCGCGGGCGTCGGCCAATGTCGTTGGATCGGGCATGGTCGGGCCCGAGCCGATGACCGCCGGGTCGTCACCGGGCACGTCGGAGATCGCGAGCGTGACGACTTTGGCGGGATAAGCCCGCTTGGCGAGCCGCCCGCCCTTGATCCGCGAAAGATGCTTGCGCACCGTGTTGATCTCGCCGATGGCGGCGCCGCTCTTGAGAAGCGCCCGCGTTACCGCCTGCTTCGCCTCGAGCGTGAGCCCGGGCGCAGGCGCGATCCAGTTCGCCGAGGCGCCGCCGGACAGCAAGACAAGGACGAGATCGTCGGCGTCCACCGCATCGGCGAGCGCCAGCGCGCGCTTGGTCGCGGAGATGCCGGCCTTATCGGGCACCGGGTGCCCGGCTTCGATGACAGGGATGTGCCTGGTCGGACGGCCGTAGCCGTGGCGCGTGACCGCGAGGCCGGCGAGCCGCTGTGGCGGCAGCTGCGTGACGTAGTGGCGCTCGGCGATTTCGGCCATCGAGCCGGCCGCTTTGCCGGCGGCGAGGATGACGAGGCGGCCCCGCCGCGGCGGTTCCGGCAGGTTCGGCGGCAGGCAGCCCGTGGGGTGCGCAGCGGCGACCGCGCTCCGAAACAGCGATTCAAGCAACGCGCGCGTCGACGGGGTTATCGTGTCAGACTTGGTGTTCATGAAATCCGTGCTACCGGAGTCTGGAAAGACGCCCGTCACAACTCTATCTTTGGAATAACTAATCCGCGGAGGAAGATATGGCTACCGACGAGAACAGCCGGGTGGAACTCGAAGCCGCCGTCTACCGCCGTCTGGTCGAGCATCTGCGCTCGCGCACCGACGTGCAGAATATCGACCTGATGAATCTGGCCGGGTTCTGCCGCAACTGCCTCTCCAATTGGATGAAGGACGCCGCGGACGAGAAGGGCGTGGCGATGACGAAAGAGCAGAGCCGCGAGATGGTGTACGGCATGCCCTACGATGAGTGGCGCGCCAAGTATCAGAAGGAAGCGTCTTCGGGCCAGAAAGCGGCATTCGAAAAAGCAAGCCAAAAGCATTGATGCCGCATGTCGGGCGCGAATAGCGCTGTGTAGTGCTGTGGATGAGCGCAGACGCGCCTTGACCTGAACGCGCGCACTTTCGAAAGCTTCGGGCGACCCGTAATCGCCAGGAGTACCCGATGGCCACCGTTACCGCCGCCGCCGCCAAGGACGAGCAGACCGCCCATCGATTCGCTAAGGATCAACTCAAGGCATTCGTCGAGCGCGTCGAGCGCCTCGAAGAGGAAAAGAAAGCGCTCGCCGACGACATCCGCGACGTCTATGCCGAAGCCAAGGGCAACGGCTTCGACGTCAAGGCGTTGCGCGTCGTGGTGCGGCTGCGCAAGCAGGACGTCAATGAGCGCAAGGAGCAGGAGGCGATCCTTGAAACTTACCTGCACGCGCTCGGCATGTTGGGGTAACGACGCTCTGTCATTCCGGGGCGCGCTGAAGGCGCGAGCCGGAATCCATAACCACAAAAGTCGCGGTTCTACTGCTGAGCGCTTATTCGGCGTCGGTGATTATGGATTCCGTACCCGGCGCCGCGCGCCGTCCCGGAATGACCGGCGATTACTGCAGCGACGCGCTGCGCAGCGGGTAGTAGGTCACCGTCGACATGAAGACGATCGCGCTGCCGCTGAAATGATCGTGATCGAGGCCGGGATTCGGATTGGCCGCGAACGTCATCATCACCGAATTGTCCGGCTTGATCATCATGTCCGCTAACGAGCGGAAGTCACGCGCGCCGAGCGTCGTAATGCACAGGAACCGGTTCACGCTTGGCGATACCACGATGGCGCGCAGCCACGGATCGTCGAGGCGCGCAGAATCCGCGAGCGGCGACGTCAATGTCAGCGTCTTGGCGGCAACGGTGAGGATGGCCGAAGCCGGCCGGCCGCTGACGCGTTTCACCGCTACCGTCGTCTCGTTGTCGCTGGTCTGAACGGCGACGGCGCGGACGATTGCGGCGCGCGGCGTTGCGGTCGGAGCCGGCAGCGGGGCCGAAACGATTTGGGCAGGGGCTTCGCGTCGCGCCTGTTCCGCGTAAGCAAGCGCGACATCGGGCGAAACCCGATCGTCGCGCGGGGCGGAAAATGGGCCGATCGTGCCGGTGTCGTCAGGCGCCGCGCTGGCGATGTCGATGCGGCCAGGACGCGCCACGGCGGCCAGCGCGTTCGTGGCGGCTTGGGCAGGGCGGCTAACGGCGGCGCCGTCGGGAACGCCTTGCCAGAAGCCGCGGGCTAGAATGATCTGGTTCGGAGTGGCCGCCATCGGCGACGCTTCGGCGCGGGAAATCACGTGCGCCTTCGAGGCGACCTTCATCAGCTTGGTCTTCTCCGTCCCGAGCCTTTCTTCCGCTTTCGACGCGACCTGGGCCAGCTTGGCCTTCTCCGCCGAAAGCTTGTCTTCGACGCGATCAATGGCGGCGGCGACGGCCGCCTTCGCGCGCGAGCGCAGGGGCTCGGAGGCTGCGGGTGCCGGTGCGGCAGTGGCTCCGTCCGCATCTTCTTCGTCGCCGTCGCCGCGAGCCAGATGCAGGAGCTTGTTGAAAGGATTGAAGTGGCGACCCTCGCCGCCGGCGTCGGCGACGGTCACGCCGGCATCGGAGCCATTGCCGCCGCGCTTGCGGACGTCGGCCAGCGCCAGCTCATAGCCCGCAAGCGGGCGGCCATCGCTCGGGATATGGACGGTACGTCCATCCGGGAAAACGCGCACCAATTGCTCGCGCGTCATGCGCGGCCACATGCGAATGCCGCCGGTATCCATATGCACGAACGGCGAACCGGAGGTCGGATAGAAGCCGACGCCGCCACGCTGCATGCGCAAGCCGATGGCGCGAAGCTGATCCAGCTGTACGCCCGGAATGTAAAAGTCCATGGCGTGGCCGAGCATATGCTGGCTGAAGCGCGCGACGCCGGAGCTACGGCGGCGGAGCATGGCGTTGGTTTCCGGTGAGCGATAACCGCAGACCACCAAGACCGGCTCTTTCGATCCGGTCTCCCGCTGCACTTCCCAAATCAGGTCGATGAGGTGCGGGTCCATCTTGGTTTCTTGCTGCTTCCGCCAATCGCGCAAGAACCAATTGAGCTTTTCCAGCGCCGACTCGTCGTAACGGCCGTCGCGCTTGAAGGTGATGGTGATGTTTTCGTCGGTATGGATATGGTGCAGCGAAATCGTGCGGGTGTCGCCCTCGGCGACCGCGTTCTGCAGAAGACGCGAGCCGAAAAGGAGAAGTAATACGGCGAGACCGCACGAATAGACGGTTCGCGTCACGACGACAGGACAGGTTTTCAGGCGCGCCTTACCAAGGAGCACTGGCGTCCCCGCGTTGACCCATTGACCCGTGTCACCCGCCGCAACATCCCCACGCGGCGAACAACACTAACGCACTGTAAATTTGGGAAGGGTTAACGCGAAGTTTTGGCCACCCCACCCCCGACGGGATAAGCGTTAACGCTGTAGTGTGGCAAAATATGGCCGCCGCCTGCCTGTTTTCCCCAATGTGCCGGCTTTGAGTGGCCGAAGGGCCAACGTGGTTAACAGCCGCGCCGGGTTTGGAGCGGAAGATTCTTTTTTAGATCAATGCGTTACACTATCGGTTCCGCGCAATATTCATCAGCGTTGAAGTCACCGTATGAGAGACATTCTTGACAATTGTCACTGATTATGTTACGTATAACCACCTTGCTCATTCGAGGGGCGTCACGGGTGACGGCCGGCTGATGGAGCAAGCGCGGTCCCCGCGGGCGGGCTTCGTAACCCCGCAGCCGGGCGGCTCTGGGGTCCCGCTCGTCCGGCACTAGGACCGGTCTGTGAGGAGCTCACTGCATTGGGGATTGGCGGAGGCGGGCAAAACACCCGCCCGAGCGGTCCCAGGAAACGCGGTTCTGGAGCTGAGCCAATGCTGGTTGCGACTGGCGTGGCGAGTGCCGTAGCGCGCCCCGACATTTGGCGCGCTTCCGCGCCCTGAAAACGCGCGGACATTGGTTGGATGCGCCTTTCGGCGCTCCGCTTCCCTTGGTTTTTCGCGGGGATGCGAACTGGCTTTGAAGGACTTGGCAAAACTCGGACGCCAGGGCGCCGCGAGAACGTTTTGTCTTTATTCTCCCCCGCTTTGCGGGAGGATGAAGGAGACGGTCGATTCCGTGTCGTCGAAATTTGCCGTAGATTGGCGCAAGCGGCCGTCCGGGGTCGCCGAGGATTTGATTCCATGACGCTTGAGACGCAAAGCGCGCCCGCGCCGGCGGTTGCCGGAACGGCAGAGCCGATCTGGTTCGCTTCATACCCGCCGGGCATTCCAAAGACGATCGATCCGGATTCCTATTCGTCGCTTTCGGCCATGCTGCTCGACGCCTGCAACCGGCATTCCGCGCATCCGGCGTTCGAATGTCTCGGTGTACGCATGAGCTACGCCGAATGGGAGCGCGCGAGCCGTTGCTTTGCCGCCTTTCTCGCCGAAGACGCGAAGTGCCACCCCGGCGACCGCATTGCCATCATGCTGCCGAACCTGCTCGCCTATCCGGTGGCATTTTTCGGCGCGCTCCGCGCCGGGCTGATCGTGGTCAACGTCAATCCGCTCTACACACCGCGCGAGCTCAAAGAGCAACTGGCGGATTCAGGCGCTACCGCTATCGTGATCATGGAGAATTTCGCGCATAAGCTCGAAGCGGCCCTGGCCGAAACCAACATACGGCACGTGGTGGTGGCGCGGCTTGGCGATTTCATGCCGACGCTCAAGCGCCTCCTCTTTAATTTCGCCAATACGTATATCCGCCGCGCCGTGCCGGCCTGGCGCTTTGACACCTTCACGCTATTGCAAGATGCCTGCAATCGCCGGCCGAGCGCGCAGTATGCGGATGCGCAGCCAGCGCCGTCGGCGCCGGCGCTTCTGCAATACACCGGGGGAACGACGGGCGTGCCGAAGGGCGCGATCCTCACGCACCGCAATCTCGTCGCCAACACTTTGCAGTGCCGCGCGGTGATCGCTCCGTATCTTGCGGAAGAGCAGGGCAGCGTGCTCACCCCACTTCCACTTTATCACATCTTCTCACTGACCGCGAACCTCTTGGCATTCGCGCTGATGGGCGGACGCAGCGTGCTGGTTCCCGATCCGCGCGACATCAAGGGGCTGATCCGTACCATGCGGCGCGCGCAGGTCGCGACCATGACCGGCGTCAACACGCTGTTCAATGCGCTGATCAACGCTCCGGAATTCGCCGCATTGGATTTCAGCAAGCTCAGCTTCGCCGTCGGCGGCGGCGCGGCGGTGCAGAGCGCCGTTGCCGTGCGATGGCGTGAGATCACCGGCACCGAGCTGGTCGAAGGCTACGGCCTCACCGAGGCATCGCCGGTCGTGTGCCTCAACCCGGTCCGCAACCCGAAGATCGGTACTGTTGGGCTGCCCGTGCCTTCGACCGAAGTCGCCATCCGCGACGATCACGGCGCCGACCTCCCGGTCGGCGAAGCGGGCGAGATTTGCGTGCGCGGCCCGCAGGTCATGCAGGGCTATTGGCATCGTCATGACGAGACCAAGCTGGTCCTGACCGCGGAAGGCTGGCTGCATACCGGCGATATCGGGGCGTTCGATGGCGAGGGCTTTCTGAAAATCCTCGATCGCAAGAAAGACATGGTCAATGTCTCCGGCTTCAAGGTCTTCCCCAACGAAGTGGAAGAGGTGATCGCGCAGCACCCGGGAGTGCTCGAAGCGGCGGTTATCGGAGTTGCCGACCCGCACACCGGGCAGGGGGTGAAGCTTTTCGTCGTTAAGCGCGATCCGGCGCTCACCGAGGCGGAGCTGACCAAATTCGCGCGCGAGCGTCTCGCCGCCTACAAGGTGCCCAAGATGATTGTGTTCGTCGACTCTTTGCCCAAGAGCAACGTCGGCAAGATTATCCGCAAAGACCTCAAGTGACTCCCGGGCGTCATTGCGAGGAGTGAAACGACGAAGCAATCCAGATACGGATCGCCGGTCTGGATTGCTTCGCAGAGCCTGTCATCGGGCCGGCCAGTTCGAGCCGGACCCGTCGGCTCGTAATGACGGGTCAGTGCCGCTCAATGCGCCATCAGCACCGGAAGATTAGCGTTGGCGAGGATGTGCCGGGTAGCGCCACCGAAGATCATCTGGCGCAAGCGGCTTTGCGTATAGGCGCCTTTGACGATGAGGTCGCAGCCGAGCTCCTCGGCTTTTCTCAGGATGGTTTCGCCGGCGCTGACTTTGCCGGGAGCGATGGTGATGGGCTCGGCGGCGATGCCGTTCATCGTCAGCGACCGCGCCAACTGAACGCCGCTCGGCCCGGCGACGGTCGAGCCCTCGACGGTGAGGATGGTGATGCGCTCGGCGCGACGCAGCAGCGGCATTGCGAACGCGGTGGCGCGCGCCTGCTCGGTGCTGCGATTCCACGCGATTAGTACATGGGTGGCGAGCGAGCGCGGCGAGGCCGGCGGCGCGATCAGCACCGGGCGGCCGCTTTCGAACAAAGCGGATTCGAGCGTGACCATCGAGGGGCTTTGCCATTCCTCTCCGGGCCGCGCCAGCACGATGACGTCGAATACGCGGCCGTAACTGCCGACGAAGTCATTGCCGCTCGGTGCGGCGGTGTTCCACGTCCAGGACAACGAAGCAGGCACCGGTGACGCTATCACCTCGTCGGCGCGCTGCGTCACGCCGTGGCGCTTCATGAAGGATTGGAACAGGTCCTCCGCTTGCCGCACCATTTCCGCGTCGTTCTCCTTGACCGCGACCATGGTCAGCCCGGCATCGGGATCCATCGCCACCATGTCGGCGACTGCCGGACGGAGCGGAAAGCCCTCGATGCAACTGTCGAATTTCCGCGCCAGCAATAGCGCCACATCCAAGGCCGACGTCATGGCGGCGTTTTGCTCGGTGGGAACGAGGATGGTTTTCATGCGCAGGCGCCCCGGTTGCCCGCATTCCGATCGGGGCAATCGCAGCGATCATACTGCCGCACGCCAAGGGCCGAAAGTGCGCTCACATCGGTGACGGCGCCGGGATAATTCGCATTTCGCCACGCTCCGTCGTCCGGCCACCTTGACGGTGATACGGATGGCAGGTAGCCGCGAAGGCGCTGGAGACCTTGATGGCTGTCTATACGGATGTCGCGGCGGAAGACCTCGGCCCCTTCCTTGCCGGTTACGACATCGGCGAGCTCTTGGCCTATAAGGGGATCGCCGAGGGCGTCGAAAACTCGAATTTTTTGGTTCACACCAGCCGCGGCTATTTCATCCTTACGCTTTACGAGCGGCGCGTCGCCGAGCGCGACCTGCCGTTCTTCCTCGGGCTGATGGAGCATCTGGCGAGCCGCGGCATCACCTGCCCGCAGCCGGTCAAGAATCGGGCCGGCGAAACGCTTGGCCGGCTCGCGGGACGGCCGGCGGCGATCGTTACCTTTCTCGACGGCATGTGGATTCGCCGGCCCAGTGCCGCCCATGGCGCGGCCTTGGGCGGGGCCTTGGCGCGGCTCCATCTCGCTGGTGCGGATTTTCCTATGCGGCGCGAGAATGCGCTCTCGGTCGCGGGATGGCGGCAGCTCTATGCGGCGTGTGGCGACCGCGCCAACGAGGTACAACGCGATCTGAAAGCCGTGCTCGCTGCCGAGCTCGACATGCTCGAAGCGGCATGGCCGAGCGGGCTGCCGCAGGGCGTCATCCATGCCGACCTCTTTCCCGACAATGTCTTTTTCCTCGGCGACCACCTGTCGGGGCTGATCGATTTCTACTTCGCCTGCACCGATACGCTGGTCTACGACGTCGCCATCTGCCTCAACGCTTGGTGCTTCGAGCAGGATCATTCCTACAACGTCACCAAAGGCCGCGCGCTGCTTACGAGCTATGCGAGGGCGCGGCCGCTGTCGCCGCCGGAATGGGAAAAGCTGCCGCTCCTCGCCCGCGGCGCCGCGCTCCGCTTCCTGCTGACCCGCCTGGTCGACTGGCTCAACGTGCCACCCGGCGCGCTGGTGCGGCCCAAGGACCCGCTCGAATATCTTCGCAAACTGAGATTCCATCAGAAAGTGACCAGTGCGAGCGACTACGGGGTGGCTGCGCCGTGACCTCGCCCGCGATTCCGGCTCGGCCGCACGTCGTCGTTCACACCGACGGCGCCTGCTCGGGGAATCCAGGCCCCGGCGGTTGGGGTGCGATCCTGGCTTTCGGCGATCGTGAGAAGGAGCTGAAGGGCGGCGAGGTCAACACAACAAATAACCGCATGGAGTTGATGGCGGCTATTTCCGCGCTCGAAGCGCTCAAGCGGCCCTGTCGCGTCGATATCCACACCGACAGTCAATATCTCCGTAACGGCATCATGTCCTGGATCGCCAACTGGAAGCGCAACGGTTGGCGCACGTCCGACAAGAAGCAGGTCAAGAACGTCGATCTCTGGAAACGTCTCGATGCCGCGATCGGCACGCATGAGGTGCGCTGGCATTGGGTACGCGGCCATGCCGGTCACGATCTGAACGAGCGCGCCGATGTGCTCGCCCGTGACGCGATCGCGGAAATTCGCAAGGCAGGCAGAGTGGTCGGCTGATGTCAATGCGTGTTCGTAAACGCGTTTACGCATTCACCGTTAATTTGGATGTCGATTTATTTACCATCATGTTTCTGATAGGGAATTGCGCGCCTCGGTCGATTTTAGATAAAGGAGCCATCGACATGTTGAACAAATTTCGCCGTTTCCTGAAAGACGAGTCCGGCGCGGCCGCGGTCGCCATCATTCCTTTGGTCACCGGCGTGGGCCACAAGGTGACCACCATCTTCACCACGATCCAGACCGCGCTATAACCGAAGGGGCCGCTCGTTTAAGAGTGGCCCGGCGATTCGTCGCGATCGGCGGATCGGCCACAAATTCTCTTTCGCGCGGGCGTTTGATGATCGAATCGCTGATGTTGTGCGGCATTGGGCTCCTTGCGGGGTGCCTCCTGATGCTGGTGTTTTTCCCGATTGTTCATGAGCGCGCGGTGCGCCTCACCAAGCGGCAGCTTGTTGACGCCACTCCGATGACGGCCAGCGAGATCCAAGCGGACAAGGGCCACCTGCGCGCCGAATTTGCCATGTCGGTGCGGCGCCTTGAGATCGGCATGGAAGCGATGCGCTCAAAGGCCAAGCACCGCGCCGCCGATACGCAGCACGCGGAGATCGCTCGCCTTCAGGTCGAGCTCGACAAAAAAATGGTGATGATCTTTGCGCTGCGTGCGCGCGAGGAAGTGCGCAATGGCGCTGTTAGGCGCGTCGTTAAAATCCTGCTCTATATTTTCGTCCGATCGAACCGTCGGTCCAAGTACGCCCGGCTCGAGCCGGGCCGCCACGAGCCGGAACGAGAACTGACGTGGGGCTTTGATCGGGAGGCAGAGGACAATGAGCTTGCAGTGTCCGCGGCGGCAATCGCCGCCCTCAACGTGAAACGGCGCCAGGCAGTCTCGAACAAGCATTAATAGGGGCGACTTGTCGAGACCTGCCCGGCTTTTCGCGGGCGGAACGTAATTGGCTACATTTGCTTGAGCAGATTGTCCGCGCCCGAAGCCTCGGCCTTGCCGGGCGCGTCCTCGATGTTGAGCTTCTTCACCACGCCGTCCTCGACCAGCATGGCGTAGCGCTTGGAGCGGGTGCCAAGGCCGACGCCCGAGCCGTCCATCGCCAGATCGAGTGCCTTGGCGAAGTCGCCGTTGCCGTCGGCCAGAAATTCGATCTTGCCGCCTGCGCCGGTCGATTTCTTCCAGGCGTCGAAAACGAACACGTCGTTGAC